>Ga0129308_1000918_pt1 | contig 36282 bp, 35 predicted proteins | sample L827metagenome_FD_94440 | JGI IMG/M metagenome (GOLD analysis project Ga0129308, IMG submission 94440) | Ring-tailed lemur group fecal microbial communities from Wisconsin, USA - L827 metagenome | ecosystem: Host-associated > Mammals > Digestive system > Large intestine > Fecal | place: USA...
AGTATCGGCGGCATTTACAGCGTCAGGAACGGCTGCCGCGCCTGCATAAGCCGTCAGCATAACAGCCGATACAACTCCCGAGATCAATTTTTTTATCATAGTAAAGCTCCTCTCAATTTTTTTTTGGAAAAAATCCCTCACGTAGCTATAGATATATTTTAACATATTATTCATAAAACGTCAAGAGAATATGTAAGATTTTATTGGGAATTTATTTTTATTTTTCATATTTTTTATAAATATGATACTGCATACAGTAAGCGCAGTCAAAGAAGTGAGAAATTGGGAAATAGTACAAACGTAAAACATATTTTCGGGCAGCGGCATATTGTGAGCAGCTTTGTATTCCTGAATAATAAAACGTATCATGGAATCTGAATAGTCAAATAATTCAATGATAATGACTAAAAATAACGGCATTATTAAAATATAGGAGATCTTTTTCTTTTTTGCACTAAGTTTTGTGGTGAAATATCCCCACACAGCGGCGGCTGTTCCGATAGTTGTCCATTTTATAAAATCGAATATTTCCGAACAAGTTTGCTGGAAATAGTAAGCGACGTCATGGGGCAGAACTGTATTATTCAGTTTTACATAGCAAAAGATAACAAGCTCCATAATAAAAATATATAAGTAATAGAAGAAATCAAGTCCTAAAAAGAACAGAAATATATCTCTGAATTGTTCTCGTGGAGAGATATTTTTTCTGAATATAAGAAGAAGTATAGCGGCTGCCCAGAAGCTTAAACCTGACATTATGCCGGAAAAGCTGAAAATTTCGCGTCCTCTGTACAAGAAATAATCAACTCTGCCAAGAAGCTGCTGTGAAAATCCCAATATACCTCCGATCCACAGATATTTTGTAGTGTTAAAAAATTTATTGACTTTCATGATAAATCCTCCTGCAATGTTGCAAGTGTATTAATATCATTAGTACAATTATAACACAGGGACTTTAATTTGTCAAGTAATTTTTTAAAAAATTGACCTGCACAGATGATTCCGTGCAGGCTGATTTTTTAGCTCTGATTTATATTGCAGCAAAAGCCTTTTTAAGGTCGTCTAAAATATCGTCTATATTTTCAAGACCGACAGAGAGACGAATCATTCCGCCGTTTATGCCTGCTGCGACAAGCTGTTCGTCGGTAAGCTGACGGTGCGTCGCGCTTGCAGGGTGAAGTACGCAGGTACGAATGTCAGCGACATGTACTTCGTTTGAAGCAAGACTAAGGGAATCCATGAACTTCACAGCCGCGCTTCGTCCGCCCTTTATAACAAAGGAAATTACGCCGCTTGTACCCATGGGCAGATATTTTTTTGCAAGCTCATGATAGGGGCTGCTTGAAAGATTCGGATAATTTACCGATTCGACCTTATCATTGGCTTCAAGAAATTCTGCGACTGTCTGAGCGTTTTCACAATATTGCTTCATTCTGACAGCGAGAGTTTCAAGTCCCAGATTGAGGTAAAATGCCGACTGCGCGGACGGATAGCAGCCGAAGTCTCTCATAAGCTGCATTCTTGCCTTTACGATATATGCCGCCTTGCCGTATGACTTTGTATAAATAAGTCCGTGATAGCTTTCGTCAGGCTCGGTAAATTCCGGGAACTTTCCGCACGTCCAGTCAAAATTGCCCGAATCTACGATAACTCCGCCTACCTGAACGGCATGACCGTCCATATACTTTGAAGTGGAGTGGATAACAATGTCTGCGCCGTGTTCAATGGGGCGGCAGAGTATAGGAGTGGGGAAGGTGTTGTCAACGATAAGGGGGACGTTGTTTTCATGAGCGATTTTAGCAAATTTTTCAATATCGAAAACCGTAAGAGCGGGATTTGCGATAGTTTCGCCGAAAACAGCCTTGGTATTCGGTTTGAAAGCAGCTTTTATCTCGTCCTCGGAAGCGTCGGGACTTACAAAAATGCACTCAATACCCATTTTCTTGAACGTCACGGCAAAAAGGTTGATAGTACCGCCGTACACGGTAGCGGTCGAGATAAAGCTGTCTCCCGACTGTAAAATATTCAGGAGCGAACACATTGTAGCCGCCTGTCCGCTGGAGGTACACATTGCGCCGATACCGCCCTCCAAAGCCGCTATTTTATCCTCGACAGCCATTACTGTAGGATTTTCAAAGCGTGAGTAGATAAGGCTTTTTGTGGGGTCGTCGAATACGGCTGCTACGTCATCGGTAGAATCGTAGACATATGTTGTGCTCTGAACGATAGGGACAACTCTCGGTTCTGTATTTTTCGGCGTGTAGCCTGCATGAAGACATTTTGTTTCGATATTCATTGGAAAATTACCTCCTGATCATTTTTTTGAATTTTGGTATGCAGAATTCCAGTACAGCGCAGTATTTGTCAACAAATGTAATGATATAAGTTTCTCTGTATTTTGGGAAGGGGAGAGTTACAGGCCACATATGCTTGACTATCATATCCCGTTCCTTGGGACTTATTTCCGTTAGTTTGCAGGCATTTTTCAGAGCTATATCGGAATGGCAGCGGCTGTGGTGCGGCTGACCTTTTTCACGGCTGCCGTTATATTCACGGCGGTCATAGTAGAAAAGGTCGTGAAGCAGACCGGCTCGTGCTGCGGAGCGCGCGTCAAGGTTAAGACGACGGCATATAATGTAGCCGTAATACGACACATTCAGACAATGCTGAAAGCGTGTGGTTGAAATATGATGGGTTATTTCTTTAAGACGGACAAGCTCGGGCGCATTTATTATATCGCTGATACACTTATAATAACCGCTGAGCGTAAGTTCCTTTTTCGAGCAGATAGCGTTTAGCATAATGACCCTCTCAATATTTTTAATATTTTTATTTAAAAATAGTATTTTGCTCCAAAATATATTATACAATAATCAAAGAAAAAAATCAATAGGAATTTATATATTTTTGTGAAAAATTTATGATGTATGTGATAGAATGATGATTCTTTAACAAATTTTTTATTACAATTCAGTACGCCGCTTGACAAATCCGTTTCGGTTGTGTATAATATAAGTGAAAAGGCGGACAATAATAAGTTGTCTATTGCCTGAAAAACTTGACTCAGTTTAGAGAAAGGACATGAAAACATGAAAAATATCACAAAAAAGATAATAGCTGTATTTGCAGTTCTTGCGGTTGCTGCAATGGGGCTTACGGGCTGCGGAGACAAGAATAAAAATAAAGATGAAAGCTCGGTATCCGCGCCGAAACGTTATCCGTTCGAGGTCGGTTCTGCTACCGAGGGAAACGGTCTTACTATAAGCGACCCGAACCAAGACCTTAACGCAGCCGATCCTGTTGCTCCTACAGGCGATGACGCGCAGGATGTCACAAGTTCCGCCGACGAAAATACACAGCCTGCTACCGAGGTCGAAGAAGTGACCGAGGCTGACGGTCAACCTGCTACACAGTACGTCCCCGTTACTGAGGCAAACGGCGAAACAGCTACCGATGCGAACGGCGCTGAGGTCACAGAGGCTGTTGTAGTTACTCAAATAGCAACAAAGCCTTCGCAGAGCGGAAACGGCAATGCTCAGACGGCAACTCAGGCTGTAAACGATTACACTCCCAAGCAAGACGGAAGATACGCTATGTGGCTCGACATATCGAAGGATAAGAACTTCTTCTTTGAGAATGAAATGATAACGGCAACGTTTAAAGTCAAGGAGGATATTCCCAACGGCGATTATAAGGTGAAAATTTCTCCCGATCTTTCCGATATTGCAGGCGTAGCTGTTTCCCCCGAGAAGGTCATCGACGGCGTTATCAGAGTAAATAACGGTGAAATAGAAGCCGTTGACGTTTCCGGCGAAACGGGAATGGTATTCTACGGAGACAGTATTGCATGTAAACAGGGCGATACTATTGATTTCAACATCAACATCAAGAACAATTCGGGACTTGCCGCTTTCTGTATCTGGTTCTACTTCGACAGCAACGCTCTTGAATTTGTAGAGGCTTATCCTACGGGAGAATTTGATGAAATTGCCCGCAGCACTGAGATAGGCGGCGAAAAAGTAGAATAATTTTAACGCAAATATCAGGGCTTCAAAGTGATTTTACTGATAATTTCCGTTCGGACTGTGATATGCCGCAGTCCGAGCGGAAATTTTTTCGTAATTTTGTGAGCTTTTTTTAAATGTAATACGTCTAATTTAAGAGGATTTTTTAAATACGATATTTTTCATTGTTTTATTGACAACGGCTTGATTTTCTGCTATACTATAATGTGTCGTTTAATTCAAAATTAAGGAGGATATTTAAATGTCCAAAAATAAAAAGGAATCTGTAGATAAGCTTGAAAAGGCTGAAATTACGGAAACCGAAATTTCTGCGGAGGAAACGTCCGAGAAAGCTGCTGAAGAAACGAGTATTCCCGAAAATACGGCAGAGACAGCCGAGGAAAATCCCTCTGACGGCGGTGAAGCTCAAAGCGCCGGTGAGGAAAACGTTCCGATAAAGGACGTTGTGGCTGAGGGCGTGCAAGGGATCAGGAACTTTAAAAACAGCGCGGAGGCTTTCATTAACAGACTGGGTATCCCCGATATGGCGTTGGTAAGATTTATTGCGGCGTTCTTCATGGTCTCCGCTATGAATATCAATTCTATCAGGGAAAAAACGAGCGGCGGCGTTGAGATCAACCCCGTTTCTATGTGGAAAGACTTTGTACCGTTGGTTAATGGCGTTTTTACGGTACTCATGATGCTTTCGGTTTTTATTGTTCTTTCTGTTATACATTATGTGCTGCCTAAGAAGTTTAGGATAGTCGATCAATGTTTCGCCATTGCCGCTGTTCTTTGTTTTGATATTGTGCTTCTTTGGCGAAATGCCGACTTCAATCTCAGCTTTGGAACTATGATGGTATCGACCGTTTTGGTTTATTATTCTTACAGCAAAATAAAGTCCAAAAAGCTTCTTAACAAGATACCATGGTGGGTCATTGGAATGGTTGTTCTCGCAATGGCTGCGGCTGTTGTGGTTTTCGTCAGCATTACTACAATATGCGGTCACAGGTGCTTTGGTACTAACTGTTACGATCTGGGAATTTTCGTACAGATGTTTCATTCCCTCGCCGATAACGGTACGGCGGTAACTACCTGTGAACGTGATGAATTTATGTCGCATTTCAGAATACACGCTTCTTACATTTTCTATGTTCTTGCGCCGATATATAAGATGTTCCCCAAGGGTGAAACTCTGCTTATTGCTCAGGCAGTTTTGTCGATGGGCGGAGTTATCCCGATGTTCCTCATTGCAAAAAGACGCAATTTCAAGGGTATTACGCTTTTGTTCATGGGAATGGCGTATGTATTCTGCGTAGGTATTGTTTCTCCTTGTTATTATGAGTTCCATGAAAACGCGTTTCTGCCAACGATACTTATGTGGCTGCTGTGGGCGGTTGACAGGAAAAACTACATTATGTTCTATGTAATGTCTGTTCTGACGTGCATTGTCAAGGAGGACGCGCCGCTGTATGTCGTATGTATAGGACTTTACCTTTTCTTTGAGGATAAGGGCAAGCTGCGCCGCATGAACGGTCTTATCATGGCGCTTTTTGCAGGAGCGTACATGATGTTTATTACGAATTGGCTTACCAAGAACGGCGACGGACAGATGATGATGGACAGCCGATTCAGCATTCTCATGATAGACTCAACGGCAGGACTTAAAGAAGTTGTTAAAAACGCCCTTGCCGATCCTGCTTACCTTTTCAGCCTGCTGGTGAGAGATGATACTATACGTTTCTTCTTACAGGTCATGATACCGTTCCTGTTTATTCCTTTCTTTACGAGGAAGATACATCGTTTTCTGCTTATGCTGCCTTTCATAGTAATGAATCTCATTATCGGCGCAGGCTACGGTTATGCGGCTAATGTCGGATTCCAGTACATCTTCGGACCTATATGCCTGCTTCTTTATATGTGTATTATGAATATTGACGATATGGGTCAGAACGGCAAGCAGAATATTCCGATAGCACTGGGTACGGCGGCTATTATCATGACAATGAGCAACTGTTCTCACAAATGGGGAAATTATAACGGTTATCTCAACGATAAGGAATATTTTGACAACTTAGATGAAATGCTTTGCAGTATTCCCGAGGACGCTTCGGTAGGTACTGATTCGTTCCTTCTTCCTCATGCGGCAAATCGTGACGAGGTGTATATTTTTGACGTCAACGATTATTACGACGACAATACCCTCCTTACTCCCGAGCGTTTCGACTTTGTTGCGCTCCCTGTACGCAATGATTCCTTTGCGCGTTCATCGGAGGTTCTTTTGGCTAACGGCTACACTTTGTGGGCTGAGATACCCGGCAAGGCTCAGGTATACCAAAGTCCCATATATGTTCCCGAGGGATAATTAAATAATATATCTTGCGGATACACTGCATAAAGCGGTGTATCCGCCTTTTTTTATTATAATAACAAATTTTTAACAGATTTGTATAAATAAAGGTATATATATTTTATATATAATTAAATAAAAAAATTCCTAAAAAGACTGGAAATTTTTTTGGATATATGCTATAATAAATTTTGATTGGGTTTTATTTGCTTTTTGGCAATTGCCCTAATGAAATCAAATTCAGTCAGGATATTCAAGACGAGTTCGCTCTCGGCTCTTGCCGCTGAATATCTTGCTTCTGATAAGGAGGATGTCACATGAAAAAAGTACAGCTGACGGAAACAGTGCTGCGTGACGCTAACCAGTCATTGATGGCGACTCGTCTGCCTTATGCCGATTACGAGGGTATCCTTGCCGATATGGATAAGGCAGGCTACTACTCTATCGAATGCTGGGGCGGAGCGACCTTCGATTCCTGTCTGCGTTACCTCAACGAGGACCCGTGGGAGAGACTGAGAAACCTCAGAAAAAATCTTCCGAATACCAGACTCCAGATGCTTCTGAGGGGTCAGAACCTCTTAGGCTACAAGCATTATCACGATGATGTCGTAGAGAAGTTCATAGAGCTTTCAATTAAGAACGGAATTGACGTTATACGTATTTTTGACGCTCTTAACGATTTCCGAAATATCGAAACGGCTCTTAATGCGACCAAGAAGTACGCAAAGAAAAAGACGATCGCTTCCGGCTGTATTTCCTATACGCAAAGTCCCGTACATACTGTTGATAAGTATATCCAGATGTGTAAGGAGCTTAAAACAATGGGCTTTGATACTATCTGTCTTAAAGATATGGCGGGAACTATGTCGCCCTATGAGGCTGAGCATCTTATAAAGGGAATCAAGGACGCTATCGGCGATATGACCCTTGTACTCCACACTCACTGCACAACGGGTATGGCTTATATGACCATAGCAAAGGCTATCGAGGCAGGCATCGACGTTGTGGATACGGCTTGTTCCGCATTTTCAGGCGGTACTTCTCAGCCCTCTACGGAGACAATGTTCTATGCGCTTCAGCAGTACGGCATTGAAACGGGTCTTGACGAGGATATAATCAATAAGGTAAACGATTATTTCAAACCCGTAAAGCAGAAATACATTGACAACGGTCAGTTGAATCCAAAGAGCCTTGCTACGGACGCTCAGGCTTTGGTTTACAAAGTTCCCGGCGGAATGCTTTCAAATATGATAGCTAACCTTACCGATATGCACGCTATGGATAAGTTTGACGAGGCTTTGGCGGAGATCCCGAAGGTACGTGCGGATCTGGGCTATCCTCCGCTTGTAACTCCTCTTTCTCAGATGGTGGGAAATCAGGCTGTTACAAACGTTCTTATCGGCGAACGCTACAAGAATATTTCCAAAGAGGTCAAGAATTACATCAAGGGAGAATACGGCATTGCTCCTGCTCCCATTGACCCCGAGCTTTCCAAAAAGGTTCTCGGCGACGATATGCCTGTAGATTGCCGTATTGAAGACGTTAAGCGTACAGGCGAGGACTTCAAGGCTGCAAAGGACGCTTTGGGCGACCTCTGCCGCTGTGAGGAAGATGTAATGAGCTACATCTGCTATCCCGACCAGACTCTTAAATTCCTCCAGAACCGTAAGGCTCAGGAAGAAAACGAAGCGGTTTACACTATCGAGGAAATGTGAGCCTTTGAAGCGTAAAAAAATCAATATCAATTGTCAATTGATATAAGGAGGGCTATTTAATGAATTTTGCACTTCTCGCTGCTCAGAGCGCTGACAGCGGTACGAAAATGAATATAGGCGATGCGGCTATAGTTGCGATATTCGGCTATGCCGTGGTATTCCTCGGACTTATCCTGCTTATGTGCGTACTGTATATAACGGGAGCTGCTTTTAAAAGACGCGACGAAAAGGCGGCTGCGGCAAAGGCTTCCGAGGTCAAGGCAGAGGTCAAGGCTTCGCCTGCGCCTGTTGCGGACGCTCCGACTGCGCCCGGTTCGGCAGGTCATGTAAAGCTTCACGGAGTTCCCGACAAAGAAGCGGCTATGATAATGGCTATCGTTGCGGATAAGCTCCAAACGCCTCTCAACGAGCTGAGATTTACTTCAATAAAGGAGATTAAGTGAAATGAAATACAAAGTAACACTAAACGGCAAGACTTATGAAGTCGAGGTTGAGAAGGGAAAGGCTATTCTTCTTGACGAATATGAGGCTCTTGCGCCTGCTCCGGCACAGACTGCCGCACCTGCGCCCGCTGCACAGGCAGCTCCTGTGGCTGCGCCTGCTGCCGCAGCTCCCGTGAACCTTGCGGCAGGAGAGACTGTTGCCGCTCCCATGCCCGGAAATATCCTCAGAATTGACGTGAAGCAGGGCGATACTGTCAAAGCAGGTCAGATACTTGTTATTCTCGAGGCTATGAAAATGGAAAACGAGATCGTATCTCCTAAGGACGGTACTGTTGCTCAGGTCGTAACGAGCAAGGGTGCGGTTGTTGACACAGGCGCTCCGTTAGTCATTATAGCGTAAGGAGGCTGAAAAATGGATATTCTTCAGACCCTTAAAGACCTTTGGGAGGGTTCGGGTTTTCACAGCTTTTTTGTAAACGGGGGCTGGAAGAACCTTGTAATGATAGTTATTTCATGCGTACTTCTTTATCTTGGTATCAAGAAGAAATTCGAGCCGCTTCTTCTCGTAGGAATCGCGTTCGGCTGTCTGCTGGTAAACCTGTCGTATTTCGGACCTGAATCCACAGACGCGCTTTATCATCCCGAGCTTTGGACAAATTTCCTTGACGAAAACAGCGAATATTATCACAGCTACGGTCATATCCTTTCGCACGGCGGACTGCTTGATATACTTTACATAGGCGTAAAAGCCGGAATTTATCCGTCGCTTATTTTTATGGGCGTTGGTGCAATGACGGACTTCGGACCGCTTATAGCTAACCCCAAGAGCCTGCTTTTGGGTGCGGCTGCTCAGATGGGAGTGTTCCTCGCATTCTTCGGAGCGGCGGCTTCGGGCGTTTTCACAGGCAATCAGGCTGCGTCTATCGGTATTATCGGCGGCGCTGATGGTCCTACCGCTATATTCCTTACAACAAAGCTTGCGCCTGAGCTTCTCGGACCTATCGCTATTGCGGCGTATTCATACATGGCTCTTATCCCGTTGATACAGCCTCCGCTCATGAAGCTCCTCACGACTGAGAAAGAGCGTAAGGTAAAAATGGAGCAGAACAGAGTTGTTTCCAAGACGGAAAAGATCATTTTCCCGATCATAGTCGCTATGTTTGTAATTCTTCTTCTGCCTTCAACAGCTCCCCTTATCGGCTGCCTTATGCTTGGAAATCTGTGGAGAGAGTGTGGCGTTACCGAAAGACTTTCAGACACGGTGCAGAACGCTCTGATGAACATTGTAACCGTTTTCCTCGGAATTTCAGTCGGTGCGACAACGGCTGCTGACAGCTTCCTTAATCTTAAAACAGTCCTTATTATTGCTCTCGGACTTACAGCGTTTGCATTTTCAACAATCGGCGGACTTCTCGTGGGCAAGCTCATGTACGTTCTTACGGGCGGCAAGGTAAATCCCCTTATCGGCTCGGCAGGCGTATCGGCAGTACCTATGGCAGCCCGAGTTTCTCAAGTTGAGGGACAAAAAGCAAATCCCTCAAACTTCCTTCTCATGCACGCTATGGGTCCGAATGTCGCAGGCGTTATCGGTTCGGCAATTGCTGCGGGATTCCTGCTTGCAGTTTTCGGATGATCTGATTTAAATAATTGTTTTACATATGACCGCGGTTTGTTTCTGCATTTAAAATGTATAAGCAGACTGCGGTCGCTTTTTATACGAAATTATCGCTGTAAAACTAAGTGGATTTGTTGAATTTCGCTAAATATTTGTTGTACTACGAATTATTTCGTGAACTTGATTATTTGCCTTTGATCGGTCGTTTGACGTTTTTTTCATATGACATACCGAATGATAAAAAGTTTTTAACATTCTTTGTGCAAATGGTAGTATTTGGATTTTTCGGTTGACAAAACTTAAAAGTTGTATTATAATAATATATAAGAAAGAATTTAAGTATTTTTTGCATAAAAAAGATATATCTGCAAGAAATATAATGAATACGGAAGAACAAAGGAATAGTGGGCGGAAAGGAGTGCAAACGGCAAACAGTCATCTGCCGTTAATTTTATCCTTTCTGTAATATATGAATTGTTTACGGAGCAATTCGGAGGATGACAAAATGAAAAAAATAAAGTTCAGACTAAGCCGACTTTTTGGCGCGATGATCGGCGTAGTCATGGTGACGTTTGTCAGCGACGCTGTAAGGCGCACGCTTGTTGACGTTTCCCTTGAGGACTGCGTGAAAGATCAAGGCAGCTTTTACCATGTCGGTACGATAGATAAGCCTGAAAGAGAGGTGCTGAGTAACCCGACCGAAAGCGAGGGCGTGGAAAAACTCGGCAGCAGTCCAAAGGCGTATGGCAAAGAAAATATTTATGTGGGCGCGCTTGTGCCTGCGAATGAGAATATCCCGATATATCGTGACGAAACAATACCGTCGGTAAATTTGGCTGATGTGAAAAACGAGTTTTACAGCGTTTTGGGAGAATCTCTGCCGTTGAACGATGATGCGGCGGAGGCGTTCAACGCAATGATGGCAGGCTACGGAAACGCTACCGATCTTGCCGATTTTGCGGTATACGGAACGGATTCGACAGTGGCAGGAGAGGGTTCGCCGTGTCCTGAGCTGTACCCCGACTGCGTTTCGGGAAATACCGTTGACGTTGCTCTTGTGGGCTGGGGTTCGGTAATTTCATATGACGGAATGGACATTGAAGGCTGGGTGGTCGAAAACTGCTCCAACTACGGCTATATAGTCAGGTATCCTACGGGAAAATCCGATGTTACGGGCGAAAGCTACTGTCCGTGGCATTTGAGATATGTAGGTCAGCCTCATGCGCTCATAATGGCAGCGAATAATTATTGCCTTGAAGAATATGTTGAATATCTGAAACAGTTTTCACAAGAATCTCCCCTTGAAAGCAAGGTAGGGGAGACTGTATATAAGATATACAGCGTTCCGTCGGCAGGTGACGTTACGTATATTGATGCTCCTTTAAAAGGAAATTTCGATGTTTCGGGTGACGGAAAATCGGGTTACATAGTGACGGTAAGAGAATGATAAAACGGTTCGGGAGTTTCCGAGCCGTTTTTGAATATTTTACAATGACGGTGAGTATAATTAATCGGGTGATAATATGAAAAAAATACTTGCCGTTTTAATAAGTCTTTTAATTATTTCGATCGTCGGAAAGCCGTTTTACACTTTTGCTGATACCGAGGAGGAACTGTCAAAGGCTCAGGCGTATGTCCTTATGGAGGCTTCAACGCAGACTGTTCTGGAGGAAAAAAATTCAAACGTCCGCAGAAATGCAGGATATTTGGGAAAGCTTATGACGCTGTTGCTTATCGCAGAGGATATAGAGACGGGAAAATATCTCATGTCAACCGAGGTGACCGCTTCGTCCTCCGTTACCGATACCAAAGGGGCGGTGGTCTGGCTTGAAGCAGGCGACACAATGACCGTTGAGGAGCTTTTGAAATCTGTTATAATAGGCAACGCGAACGACGCCGTGACCGTACTTGCCGAGAAATCGGAGCAGACAGTCGAAAAATTCGTCATGCGAATGAACAGCGAAGCTTTCGACCTCGGACTGCGTGATACTGCGTTTTATTCTCCTTACGGCTATTATGACGAGAGAGAGTATACCACGGCGCACGATACAGCGGTCATTTGTTCGCGCCTTGCAAAATACGAGTTTTTGCGGCCGTATTTCAAAACGTGGCGCGATTTTGTGAAGTCGGGACAGACCGAGCTTGTCAGCGAAAATCGGCTTGCAAATACTTTTGAAAATCATATCGGCTTTAAGGCGTGTCATTCCGAGGAAGCAGGATACTGCATTGCGGAGGGCGGCGTCAATGACAGCGGAAGCTGCTTTATATCGGTGATTTTGGGAGCGGAGGACGAGGATTCGTCTTTCAAGGGAGCTAAAGGGCTTATCCGCAGAGGTTTTACGGAGTTCAAGGTCACGGCGACTATGTTTCCAGATGAAATGCTCATGCCGATAAAAATTCGGGGCGGCTGTGATGAAGCTGTGGAAATATCCCTGAGACGGCAAAGCAGGCTCGTTGTTCCGAAAGCCGTATCGGAGCTGAGTACGGCGGTGGTAATTCCCGAATATCTGACTGCTCCCGTGAAAAAAGGGCAGGTCATAGGTACGGCTGCTTTCTACAGCGAAAAAAATCTTGTGTGCGAGATAGACATAATCGCCAAGGACGATGTAGATGAACTTTCTCTCGGATATATTATAAAAAAGTCGTTGTTGGAATTACTGAAATAACGCTGTTGAATTTGTGCTGATTTAACAAAAGTTGGGCTAAATATCAAATCATGCTTAAATATACTTGAAATATTTTCAAAAATATGTTATTATAATATAGATAATTTTATTGTGCGGTCATGTGCGCTTTTGCGCTGTCATACGCATATATGGAGGTCTAAACAATGTCATTAAAGCTTAACACAAAATATCTTCGGGATTTTGTAAATGCCGATGAATTGGCGGGCATAAAGGCTCAGGTCGAGACTGCCGCCGATATGTTACACAATAAATCGGGTCTGGGAAATGATTTCCTCGGTTGGTTGACACTTCCGACCGACTACGATAAGGACGAATTTGCTCGCATAAAGGCTGCTGCCGAAAAAATCAAGAGCAATTCCGATATACTTATAGTTATTGGCATAGGCGGTTCGTATCTCGGAGCGAGAGCTGCTATCGAGCTTCTCAGATCGCCTCTTTACAATAATATGAAAAAAGATACTCCCGATATTTATTACGTTGGAAACAGTATAAATCCTACTTATCTCAATGAGATAATCGCTCTTTGCGAGGGAAAGGATTTCTCTGTAAATGTAATTTCAAAGTCGGGTACTACGACAGAGCCTGCTCTTGCTTTCCGTATATTCAAGAAAATGGTTGAGGAAAAATACGGCAAGGAAGAGGCTAAAAACCGTATTTTTGCCACTACGGACAAGGCGCGCGGAACTTTGAAGAACCTTTCCGATGCAGAGGGCTATGAAACCTTTGTTATTCCCGATGACGTAGGCGGACGTTTCTCCGTTCTTACAGCCGTGGGACTTCTTCCGATAGCTGTTGCAGGCTGCGATATTGACGCTCTTATGAGAGGCGCTGCAAAGGCTCAGGCTGACTTTAAAGCCGACTTTGATAATAATGACTGCTACAAGTACGCTGCGCTCAGAAATATCCTTTACAGAAAAGGCAAGTCTGTTGAAATGCTTGTTTCCTATGACCCGAGCTTCGTTATGATGTCCGAGTGGTACAAGCAGCTTTTCGGAGAGAGCGAGGGCAAGGACAATAAGGGAATCTTCCCGTCGTCGGTTACTTTCTCTACCGATCTTCACTCTATGGGTCAGTATATTCAGGACGGCGCAAGGATCATGTTTGAGACTGTCGTTGATATAAAAACTCCCAAAACAGACCTTTTCCTTGAGGAGGACGCCGAGAATCTTGACGGTCTGAATTTCCTTACAAATCAGAACATGTCTGTTGTAAACAGAAAGGCATTTGAGGGTACGGTTCTCGCTCACACTGAGGGCGGCGTTCCGAATATTATCCTTGAGCTTGACGATACTACAGAAGAAAGCGTCGGATACATGATCTACTTCTTTGAGAAGGCGTGCGCGGTATCAGGCTATGTTTTGGGCGTAAATCCGTTCAATCAGCCCGGCGTTGAAAGCTATAAATCCAACATGTTCGCGCTTCTCGGAAAGCCCGGATACGAGGGAGCAAAGGCGGAGCTTGAAGCGAAGCTCGGCTGATAAAACCGAAATATTCCGAATCAATAAAAAACACTCTGCCGTGCGCAGGGGAAGGAGAAAAATATGATTAAGCTTATCACAGGTAAAAAGGGTACGGGAAAGACCAAGATCCTTATCGACAAGATCAACGAGACCGTAAAATCCACAAACGGTAACATCGTCTGCATCGAAAAAGGCGATAATATCAGACGCTCTATCAGCTACAAGGTAAGATGGTGCGATGTTGAGCAGTTCGGTATCGAGGGCGTTGACGCTTTCTACGGCTTTGTTGCAGGTATGCTCGCAGGCAACTACGACATTAAGGACATCTTTGTTGACGGTATCTTCAAGATCGCAGGTAGAGACTATGAGGCGTTCGGCGCTATGCTCGAAAAGCTGGACAAGCTTACAGGCGATGATTCTGTTGTTACATTTACGGTTTCCGCTGACGTTGAGGAGCTTTCCGAGAACGTTAAGCAGTTCATAAAGTAAGAGTTTTTTCAGAACAGACAGGCTCTTAAAAAATTTCCCGATATGCTATTGACATATGGGAAAAAATAGTGTATAATATGTTTTGTAATGCTCTAAAGGATTTTAATATAATATGATAATTAATTTAAAACAGCTCTTCAATATTGCGGGTGAATCCAAAGATATTGATTACAGCATTGAAGCAGAGGAGTTAGACGGCATTAAGGGCTGCAATTTCAGCAAGCCTGTTTCCGTCAAGGGCAGAATTTTCAACAGGGCAGGCGTTGTCCATTTGAAATACACCTTGACTTTCGATCTGCTTACTGCATGCGATAGGTGCCTGAAAGAACTGGAGCTTCCTTTTTCTTTCGAGTGTGAACATATTGTTGTTCCTTCTGTCAGCAATGATAACGATGAGTATATTACTGCTGATGGTGAGAGCATTGAACTGAATGAGATCGCAGTGACCGATCTTCTGCTTCGTTTGCCTACAAAAATTCTCTGCAAGGAAGATTGCAGGGGACTTTGCATGGTGTGCGGCAAGGATTTGAATGAGGGCGACTGTGAACATCAAACGACAGAGTCGTGAGACTCATAATAAGGAGGTGCCAAAATGGCTGTACCAAAGAGAAAAACTTCCAAGGCAAGACGTGATAAGAGACGTTCTGCTGTTTGGAAGCTCGATACACCTGCAATGTCCAAGTGCGATAATTGTGGTGCTTTTAAGGCTCCGCACAAGGTTTGCAAGAACTGCGGATTCTACAAGGGCGTAAAGGTTCTGAATCTGGGAGAATAATTTCAGATATGAGGAGGAGAGGAGGTAACAACTTCTCTCCTTTTTACGTTATGACTGTTCATTTTATAATAAGGGGGAGAAATTACGGTTAAAATTAAAAATGTTATAAAAAATTCTCCCGCTTACGAATGCGGCGTTGAGAGCGGCGATATGCTTCTGAAGATCAACGGACATTCTATAAAAGATGTTTTGGACTATATGTACTATGCAGCCGATGTAAACGTTAGTATTACCGTCAGCCGCAGCGGAGAGGAGCTTGAATTTACTGTTCAAAAGGACGAATACGACGATCTCGGTCTGGAATTTGATACTTTCCTTATGGACAGCAAGCAGCGATGTTCCAACAGGTGCGTGTTTTGCTTTATAGATCAGATGCCGCCTGATATGCGTGAAACTCTTTACTTCAAGGACGATGACGCGCGGCTTTCTTTTTTGCAGGGAAATTATGTCACCCTTACTAACCTCAGTCAGGCTGATATTGACCGAATTATAGCCATGAAGCTGAATATCAACGTTTCCGTCCATACGACCAATCCCGAACTGCGTGTAAAGCTCATGCGCAACAAATTTGCAGGCGAAAAGCTTAAATATATTAAGCAAATGACGGACGCAGGCATAAAGCTGAATTGTCAGATCGTATGCTGTCCCGAACTTAACGACGGCGATGAGCTTCGGCGGACTCTCGGCGATCTGGGAAAGCTTATGCCGAATATTTCCAGTATGGCGGTCGTACCTGTCGGTATCACAAAATACAGGCAGAATTTATATCCTCTTAAAATTTTTGACAAAAAAACCGCAGGGGAAACCATTGATATTATCGAGGGATTCCAAGCAGAATTTTTAGATAAATTCGGTTCGAGAGTCGTATTCCCGTCTGATGAATTTTTTCTTACAGCGGAACGTGAACTTCCTGATATGGCGTACTATGAGGATCTTCCGCAATATGAAAACGGCGTTGGTATGCTGAGGTCGCTTATAGATGAATTTAGTAATGCGTTGGAAATTGCGGAATATGACGGCGGAGAACGTCACATTACTATCGCCACGGGAAGATGCGTATATCCTGTGATAAAACAGTTGTCCGACAGCGTGGAAAAGCGATTCAACGGGCTTAAATGCGATGTTGTCCCCATAAGAAACGATTTTTTCGGGGAAACTATCACTGTAACGGGACTTATTACGGCTCAGGATCTTATCGCTCAGCTAAAGGGCAGGGATAACGGCACAGAGCTGCTAATTTCTTCGGCAATGCTTATGCAGAACAGTGAGATATTCCTTGACGATATGACGGTATCGGATGTGGAAAACGAACTTAAAATAAAGATAAGAGTTACTCAAAATGACGGCTACGAATTGCTTGACGCCATTTTGGGAGTATAACAGAGATACAGAAAGAAAGGAGAATGCACAATGTCATTACCGATAGTTGCGGTAGTCGGACGTCCGAACGTAGGAAAGTCCACGCTGTTCAACAAGCTTATCGGTCAGCGGCTGTCTATTGTTGAGGACACTCCCGGCGTTACGAGGGACAGGATATACTCTAAGTGCGAGTGGCGCGGCAAGGAGTTTATGGTCGTTGATACGGGAGGTATCGAGCCTGAAAGCAACGATGTTATCCTTGCTCAGATGCGCAGACAGTCTCAGCTGGCTATTGAAAAGGCGGACGTTATCATACTTGTGACCGATATACGCTGCGGCGTCACACCCGACGACTACGCTGTTGCGGAAATGCTCCAGAAAAGCGGAAAGCCCGTCATTCTTTGCGTTAATAAGGTTGACAGCTTAGGCGAACCGCCTTTGGAGCTGTACGAGTTCTATAATCTGGGGTTAGGCGAGCCTTTCCCTGTTTCCTCCGTTCACGGTCACGGCACTGGCGATATGCTGGACGAGGTTTACAAGTACCTTCCCGAATCCGATGAACAGCAATATGATGAGGAGTTTATAAAAGTTGCTGTAATAGGCAAGCCGAATGCAGGAAAGTCCTCTCTCATAAACAAGATCGCAGGCGAGGAGCGTGTGATAGTTTCCGATATAGCTGGAACTACCCGTGATTCTACGGATACGGTCATCGAAAACGAGTACGGCAAATTTGTGTTTATAGATACCGCAGGTATACGCAAAAAGTCCAAAGTGACCGAACGGGTTGAGCATTACAGCGTTCTTCGTGCATATATGGCGATCGACCGTTCGGACGTGTGCGTTATCATGCTTGACGCAGCCGAGGGTTTTACCGAGCAGGATTCAAAGGTGGCAGGATATGCCCATGAACAGGGAAAAGCCTGCGTCGTTGCGGTCAATAAGTGGGACTTGGTCGAAAAGGACGACAAGACCATGCAGGAATTTCGCACAAAGCTGGAAAACGATTTCAGCTTTATGTCATACGTTCCGTTTGTGTTTATATCGGCAAAAACAGGGCAGCGTATAAATAAGCTGTACGAACTTATCAAGTACACAAACTACCAGAACAGTATGCGCATTTCAACAGGAATGCTTAACGATGTTCTTGCATATGCTACTACAAGGGTACAGCCGCCGTCGGATAAGGGCAGGAGGCTGAAAATCTACTATATGACGCAGCCGTCCACAAAACCGCCGACATTTGTAACATTTGTCAACAGAGCCGATCTGTTCCATTTTTCGTACAGAAGATATATTGAAAATCAAATCCGCTCGACTTTTGGTCTTGAGGGTACGCCGGTGCGGTTTGTTGTCCGTGAAAGAGGAGGAAACGATAAATAATGAAAGTATTGTTAGCTTTGGTGTTAGCCGCAGCGATCGGCTATTTTTTGGGAAGTCTGAACTTTTCCATTATTGTTGTCAAGCTTATGAAAGGCAAGGACATACGTACCGTCGGAAGTAAAAATGCAGGTCTTACCAACACCTACCGCTGTTTCGGACCTGCCTGCGCAGGACTTACTCTTGCAGGAGATTTGTGCAAGGGCATACTTGCCGTATCTCTTTCGCAGCTTTTCGCAAGTCTTTTGAAAGCGGGTTTTACTCCCGACAACGATGTTAAATATATCGGGTTTATTGCAGGTCTCTGCGCTATAGTAGGTCATGTTTTCCCTGCCTACTACGGTTTCAAGGGCGGCAAGGGAGTGCTTGTCGGCGTGGCTGCGTTCCTTGTTATCGAGCCGAGAGTTTTCCTTGCGCTTATATTGATTTTTGCAGCGATACTTGCTTTGTCCAAGTACGTTTCTTTGGCGTCGGTCATGTCGGCGGCATACGCTCCGATCGCTGTTTTCCTTATGTCGATCATTGTCGATCACGCAGGCTTTGGAAGAAGCTTGCTGTATACCGTTCTTTGCATTCCCATGACGGCAATGGTAATTTACATGCACCGTACCAACATCGAACGCTTGAAGGAAGGCTCGGAATCAAAGTTTTCTTTTAAATTCAAAAAATAATTCTATAGTAAACGCAAAAATAATGTAGTTTACTATAATTGCAGGAGGTATCAGATATGGCGAATATTGTAATTCTCGGTTCGGGCGGATTCGGACTCAGCCTTGCCATAGCGTCCGTCAGGACAGGTAAGCACAGCGTGACCGTATGGTCGAAGTTTCAGCAGGAAATTGACGATATAAAAGCTAATGGAGAGCATGTGCAGAAGCTGCCCGGAGTACCTGTACCTTCGGAGATCAGGCTAACCAGCGATATATCCTGCATTGAGGGCTGTGATATGCTTATATTCGGCATACCGTCAAGCTTTCTCCGTCCTGTCGCAAAGCTTGCAAAGCCTTACGTTACAAAGGATATGATCGTTGTAAATTCGGGTAAGGGCATTGAGGAGGGCAGTTTAAAGCTGCTCAGTCAGGTTATTGAAGAAGAACTTGGCACGGATAAGCTTGTGGTTCTTTCAGGACCGTCACATGCGGAGGAGGTCGCGCGTTCCATACCGACTACAATGGTAGCTGCGTCTGATAATAAACATGCGGCAAAATACGTTCAGGAGCAGTTGGGCAGCAGCAATCTGAGAATTTACCTTAACGATGATGTAAAGGGCTGCGAGCTTGGCGGCGCGCTGAAAAATATTATCGCTCTGTGCTGCGGAATTTGTGACGGTATGGGCGGCGGCGACAATACAAAAGCCGCTCTTATGACGAGAGGTATCCACGAAATTGCAAAACTGGGAACTGCCGCAGGAGCAAAAGCCGTAACTTTCAGCGGACTTACGGGTATCGGCGATTTGATCGTTACCTGCACAAGCGTACACAGCCGAAATGCCCGTGCAGGAAAGCTTATCGGTCAGGGAATGCCGCCCGAAGAAGCAGTCAGTCAGGTCGGCACTGTCGAGGGCTACTGCTGCTGTCATGCCGCATATAAGCTTGCGCAGAAATTAGGCGTGGAAATGCCTATAACCGAACAGCTCAACAAGGTTCTGTTTCACGGCGGAAACGCACAGGAGGCTATTATTGCGCTCATGAGCCGTCCGATGATATATGAACACGAAGAGCTTCAATTATGATATGAGGTGAATTTTATGAAAGGAATAATTCTCAAATATCAGGGTCATATCCGCAACTGGAAAAGTCTCTGCGACGAATTAGAAATTGATAAAACTATCAGACGTGAACGGCGTGAATACGAAATAATTGAAAAAGGCTATGAAAAATGGGGTAATTCTATTGCAGAACACCTCTACGGAATGTTTGCGTTCTGCCTGCTTACCGATAACGGACTTTTCGCCCTGCGCGACCATTTCGGAACAGTGCCGTTTTATTACTATGTAATAGAAGCTGAAAAAAGGCTGCTGTTCGGCAACACTATCCATGAGATCATGGAAGAAAGCGGCTTTGTTAAGGAACTTAATGAAGAAATGCTCCAGATATATCTCTCGCTGACCTATGTAGGCGGTGAAGATACGTTTTTCAAGGGCGTTAAGAAGCTTATGCCGGGTCATTGGCTCGAATACAAGAATGGCGAGCTTAAAATCGAACGCTACTGGAAGCCCGATTTCAAGCCTGATACTACAAGGTCTCTTGAGGACTGGGCGGACGAAATACATGATACGCTGAAAACCATTATGCCCGAAGTTCTTGACGATAATGAGACTGCGGAATCATTTTTGTCAGGCGGTGTTGATTCGTCATATGTCCTTGCAATGTCAAAGGCAAAGCGCGCGGATTCATGCGGATACGACGACGAGAGATTTGACGAGTCGCCGCTTGCGGAGAAAACTGCCGAACTGCTTGGCGTTGAATTTTCGCGTTCTGTAATAACTCCCGAGATGTATTTTGAAGCAGTACCGTATGTAATGTATAACATGGAGCAGCCGTTGGCGGACGCTTCGGCAATAGTGTTTGCGCTTGGCTGCAAGGCGACTGCCGAGCATACTAAGATATGCTATTCGGGCGAAGGCTCGGACGAATTTTTCGGCGGCTACAATATGTATCGGAATGCCGAGAGATACGGCGATAACCTGAAAAATTTCTATGTTGGCAACACCAACATAATGAAAGAGGACGAAAAGCAGAGAATCTTGAAAAATTATGATCCCGATGTTTTGCCGATAAATCTCGTTAAATATATTTACGAGGAAACCGAAGGTCTTGACCCTCTCACAAAGATGTCGGACGTTGATATTCAGATATGGCTTGAGGGCGATATATATCTTAACGTAAACAAAATGAGTACGGCTGCCGGACTTGAGATACGTATGCCGCTTACGGACAGACGTATTTTCGATATTGCGTCACGTATGCCGTCGGAGTACAAGGTAAACGAAGTTACAAATAAGGTCGCTTTCAGGACTGCTGCCGCAAAGGTGCTTCCCGAGGAGATAGCGTTCCGCAAAAAGCTTGGTTTTATCGTTCCTATCAGGATATGGCTTGCCGACGATCGCTACAATGCAGATGTCAGGGCAAAATTCCAAAGCGAGTCGGCGGCGAAGTTCTTCAAGGTTGACGAGATACAGGCGATATTCGATGATTATATCGGTGGAAATTCCGATAACTGGCGGAAAATATGGACTATTTATACATTCCTTGTATGGTATGATATTTATTTTAAATAATGTAAAAAAATAAGGAGCGCTTTTATGTCAAATAAAGTAACAACAAGATTCGCCCCGTCACCCACGGGCTTTATGCACATAGGAAACCTGCGTACCGCTTTGTATTCTTATCTTTTGGCAAAGTCGCAGGGCGGAAATTTCATTCTCCGAATTGAGGACACCGATCAGGAGCGTCTGGTTGAGGGGGCAGTTGACGTTATTCTCGATACGCTCAAAGCTACGGGTATCAGCTATGACGAAGGTCCGTTCGTTGGCGGCGAACACGGTCCGTATATACAGAGCGAACGTCTGCCGATCTACCGTGAGTACGCCGAAAAGCTCATTGAAAGCGGTCATGCGTATTACTGCTTCTGTTCAAAGGAGCGGCTCGATTCCTTAAAAGATGAAAACGGTATCGGCGGATATGACGGTCACTGTCGTGAAATGAATTATACTTCCGAGGACGCAGCGCGTCATAAAGCAGAGGGCGGTCATGTGATTATCCGTCAAAAAATGCCCACGGAGGGCAAAACGTCATATGTTGATATGGTTTACGGAGAGGTTGAGATAGATCATTCCGAGCTTCGAGATCAGGTGCTTATCAAAGATGATGGCTATCCGACTTATAATTTCTGTCATATTATTGACGACTATCTCATGGGCGTTACTCATGTTGTACGTGGAAACGAGTATCTTACGTCTACTCCGAAATACTGTCTCCTTTACGACGCTTTCAACTGGGAAAGACCGACATACGTACATCTTCCGCTGCTTATGGGCAAGGACGATGAGGGAAAGGTCTCAAAGCTTTCTAAGCGTCACGGCGCGGTAAGCTTTCAGGATCTTGTGAACGACGGATTTCTTCCCGAAGCCATTGTGAACTATATTGCGCTTCTTGGCTGGTGTCCAAAGGAGACTAATCAGGAGTTTTTCACAATGGACGAACTAAAAGAGAGCTTTTCCATTGACGGTCTGAGCAAGTCGCCTGCGGTTTTCGATTATGAAAAGCTCAAATGGTTTAATTCGGAATATATAAAAAAGCTCCCCGATGATATTTACGAAGCAAAGGCTCTGCCGATACTCGATGAAATATGTGAAGCTCATATCAACACAAAGAAGTTAGCGGCTCTGCTTCACACGAGAATTTCATATTTCAATGAAATAAGAGAGATGTCAGCTTTTGTGACAAGCCGTTTGCCTATGAGTTTGGAGCTGTATACAAATAAGAAGAACAAAACGACTCCCGAGAACTGCAAGGAAGTTCTTGTGGACTGTCTGCCGCTTCTTGAAGCTGTAGATAAGTGGGATAACGATAATCTGTTTGCTGTTCTTAAAGATTATGCCGCGTCTAAGGAAAAAAAGGCAGGAGCTGTAATGTGGGCAATTCGTATTGCAGTTGGACGTCAGGCGGTAACTCCCGGAGGCGCTACCGAGCTTATGGAGGTATTCGGAAAAAACGAATCTATCGAGCGCATAAAACTTGCCATTGATGAATTATCATAACGAAAAGGCTTTCGCAGAAATTTGCGAAAGCCTTTTTTACTTTTATAATTTGTTTATATTATATGGACTCTGTTTTTACCTGTTTTCTTTGCCTGATAAAGTCCGTCGTCTACACGTATGCACAAGGAATCCGACGTATCGCCTTGCTTTAATTGAGTAACGCCGAGACTTATAGTCTGCGACCTCATATTCGGAAAAATAATGTTAGCAAAGCATTGACGTATAAGTTCCGCAATATATGCGGCTGCGGATATTTCCGTATCATGTAGCAGAAGCATAAATTCTTCGCCGCCCCAACGTCCTGCCGAGAATTTCCCTTTGAAATACGGTTGATTATTTTTCAGAATATTTGCCAACGACCCTATTACAATATCGCCCTGTTTATGACCGTAGCTGTCGTTGACCTGCTTGAAATTGTCGATATCAAGCATAAGTAAGGACAATGTACCGCCGTTTTTATGACAGTTCTCAACGGCATTATCTATACGGGACTGTATTTCTTTGCGGTTGTAAAGTCCTGTAAGACCGTCGATAGAAGCGGCAGTTTTAAGCTGTTGCTTTAGCAGTTCATGTTCCGTAACGTTATTGAGAAGCCCGATTATTCCCGTTATATTGCCGTTATGATCTTTTACGGGTTCTTTGAATACTTCAAAAAATTCCTGAATATTGCCAACGTTTATTTCTATAACATAGTGCTCGCCTTTGCCTGACCTTATGACTTCCATATCTTTTTCCATAGCCATTTTAGCGTTTTCTTTATCTTTACGTATTTCAATGTCGGTTTTTCCGCGAATTGTCCAGTCGGGGTCGTTGGAGTGGTCGAGATGATGCCAATAATGGGTGGCGAAAATATATTTTCCGTCAGCGTCTTTCAGGTAGATATTGGAGGGCAGTTCTTTCAGCATACGTTCAATTTCGTAAAATGAAGCGGAATCCTTGATATGAATAGCGTTTTCAATACGATTTTTTATTGTGACTTTCTGAAAAGGCATGGTGATAAAGTCAACAACGTCATAGTCAAGACATTTCAATTCTGCGTCATTTTGGGGACTGTCTGCGATTATCAGGAGAGGAATGAAAGCGAAGCGTCCGATTTCTGCCGATTGCTTTAAAAATGCGTGATTATTTAACGTTGCCTGTATCGAGTCCATAATAACTGCGTTGACTTCTTTAAAAATCAAGTTCCAGTTTTCGAGAAGCTCGTCTGTGGAATTCGAGTATATAAATTCGTATGAATCGGACAAAAGCTCACGCAGCGTTTGAATTTCCGAACTGCTGCCGATTAGAAGTATCTTTTTTAATTTTAAAAGCATGTTTTCTCCCCCTCCTTTCGCATCATTTTAATACTGATTTCTGAGCGATTCCATGAAAAGATTAGTATTAATCGAGGACGACAGATTTTTTCTTTCCCTTTTTGTTGCGAGGGTACTCTCTTATCCTTGTGATAAATTCAAGGTTGATCGCTTCAATGCTGCCTTTGTTGTCAATAAGGACGGCGTTTTCGGAGAGTTCTTTTATAACTCCCTCGATCTGAGAGCCGTTGAAAGTATAAAGAAGGCATTCCTTTCCGATAAACTGTTTAGCAAGTTCAAACATATTTGTATCTCCTTTTTTTGCCGCCTTTTTTGCAGCGATGACGTTAATGCACCGCTGCTCGGGGATAAATACCAATATCACAAGAAATATAAGTGCGGCAAAAGTTATATTTGTAGGCTTGTGATATGTTGAGAGTATGAATATCAACGCTGCTATTGTCGCCGCAGCTGTTATAAGATATTTTTTTTTCATAGGTTCACTCTGTTTTCTCAAATTGACTTTCGTGACGTGTGAAGAAATCAGTTCTCGGAGGCAGGAATTTCAACAGATGATTTTTGCCTGTAAAGTACGTGAGAGGTTCAAAAATAGTCTCCCATGACCATATGCGCTCATCGACCTGTAGATATTCCCGAACCTTTTCAGTTCCAAAGGGTGCAAGGGGGTGCAGGAGAACAGCGGCTGTTCTGATGATGTGGAACAGATTTGCAAGAGCCTGCGCCGTCTTTTCCTTGTCGGAGGTATCGCCGTTGAGAGCCTTTGCCATATATTTGCTGCCGTTTCTGATGTAACTGTCAAGAACGTAGGTACACTGGTGGAACGCAAATTTCGCCATATACCGCTCATATTCAAGGACAGCCTTTTTAGCGTCGGCAAGAATGTTTTCCTCGGGTACAACATCGGGAAGAATACCGTCAAACTCTTTTTGGGTCGTATAGAATGCTGTGCGAATCATTCGGTTGTAAACATTTGACAGCAGTAAGCCGTCCTTTACAACAGGGTCGGCGTCCTCGGGAGTAGCATTCGGATTGAAAGGCTTGGGCATGAAGCTTACGGAACGCTGTCCGAGACCGAGACCGAGCCAGTGCATACGAAGCTGTTCGGGAGTGTAGTAATTCAGCAGTTCGTCCGCCATAGGAGGTTTTACTGCGCCTGAGCTTGACGCCTTTTTATCGAGGAACAATATGTGATGATTTGCCACGATCACAGGCATCTGGAGTTCTCCCTCGGGAGGATCGGCGGTTTTCTCGTCTGCGGACTGCTGCGCCATCCACATAGCAGGTTCGGCAATTCCGTAGAAGTATATATTGTCCTGACCGATGAACTGGTAAACGGTCGAATCCTTACTGCACCAGTAGTCCTTCCACTCGTTGCGGTCGTGACCGATAGATTCGAGATAAGTCTCGGTAAACGATATAGGCGCCCACAGCGATTCGGGCCATACCCAGACGGTAAGTCCCTTAACGTCGTCCATTACGGGAGCAGGTACGCCCCACTCGATATTTCCCGTAAGACGGAACGGAACAAGGGTTTTTCCCGTTCTGTAGCGTATACCGTTTTCCGTGAGGATACGGCATGCCTCATCGCAGTCCGAGAGCTGTGTAAACTCTATCGTAAACGAGGGCTTTTTCTTTTCCTCGATGTAAGTATGCTCGGGCATCGAGTCTTTTAATGTAAAATATTTTTCCTCAAATTCACGCTTTATATAAATAACGGGATTTTTCAGAAATTCGTCAATTGTTTTCCATACAACAGGGCGGACGTCCTTGCGTTTTTTCAGTTCCTCTATCCAGTTTTTCATGAGCTGTTCATAGTCCCGCAGCTTGAAATACCAGTTGGTAACAGGCTTCATAGTGGGAGTTTTTCCTGTTAAAGTGCTGACGGGATTAAGAAGATTTTCAGGCATGTACTGATGACCGAGGTCGCATTCATCGGCGTATCCTTTTTCGGAGGTACAGCCCTCGACGGGACATTTTCCGATAACTTGTCTGCCGTTGAGGAAGCAGCCGGCTTCTTCGTCGTAAAACTGCATTGTGGTGATTTGGCTAAGCTGACCTTTTTTGTGGAGAGAGCTTATAAACCGATCGGTCACTTCGGCGTGTATCTCCTTTGAACGTCCAAGACCAGAAGCCGCATACAAATTGGGCGAAATACCGTACTTTCCGAGAGTTGACTTCTGTTTATCATGGTTGGACTGGACAAAATCCGTAAGAGAACCGTTAAACTCACCCTTTTCAACTTTAACACGCCAACCCTCGGCAATAGGAGAGCCGTAGCAGTCAGTTCCCGTAACGAATATAACATTATCCTTGCCGATACGGTCACGCAAAAAACGTGCGTAAGTGTCGGCGAAAACGAGCATACCTCCGACATGACCGAAGTGAAGCTCCTTATTACCGTATGGCATACCGCCTGTTATCACAGCTCGTTTTGGAAACTGCGGACGAGGTATCTCAAAATTTTTTTTATCTTTTTTTTCGGACATAAGAAAAATCCTTTCCTTTCAGAAATGCAAATCTATAAATGAGTATTTTCGGCAAGTTGAATAAACTTGCAGCGGCGAATAAGCCGTAACATTCCAAAATATATTATAGCACATTTGGCAAGCTTTGGCAAGTGTTTTTTGGATTGACAGAAAATAATTATTGTTGTATAATTATATCCAAAGAAAACGCATAAAAGAAAGGACGGAAAAAATGTACAGGATATATATAGTCGAGGACGAGCCTACTATCGCTGCGCTTATGAAGAAGCAGCTTGAAAAATGGGGATATACCGTAAAATGTACACAACGCTTCAATGAAGTTTTAAGCGAATTTACAGAATTCGATCCGCACATAGTTCTTATGGACGTTATGCTGCCGTTTTTCAACGGTTATCACTGGTGCAATGAGATAAGGCGGATATCGGAAGTCCCGATAGTATTTATTTCTTCGGCGGCGGACAACATGAATATCGTTATGGCAATGAATATGGGCGGCGATGATTTTATCCCGAAGCCCGTTGACCTGAACGTTATGACTGCCAAAATACAGGCAATGCTTCGGCGCACCTACGATATGGGCAGCAAAATTCCCGTACTGGAGCATAACGGCGCGGTGCTGAACCTTAACGATACTACCCTTGTGTACAACGGTAATACAATCGAGCTTACAAAGAACGACTTCCGCATTTTGCAGACTCTTATGGAAAACAAGGGACGCGTCGTCAGCCGTGATACGCTTATGAACAAGCTTTGGCAGATAGACTGCTATGTTGAGGAAAACACGCTTACAGTCAACGTAACTCGTCTGCGGAAAAAACTTGAAGCCGCCGGTCTTGCGGATTTTATAAAAACTAAAGTGGGAGCAGGTTATATTATAGAATGAGATTATTTTTTAAATATATTTATCAATTCAGAAAAGCGTTCTTGTTTTTTCTGATATTCAGCCTTATTTCTTTCGGAGTATTTGAATTATACGATACTAACAGCGAAGCCGTGATCTACGCATTCATGATATGCGCCGTTATCGGAGTTTCGGTCGTCTGCGTAGGATTTTTAAGGTTCCGCAAACGCTGTAACATATTGAAGGATATTTATGAAAATCTGCCGCTTATGACTGAACAACTGCCGCCGCCCGATGATACAACTCAGAAAATGCTGTGCGAGATGATATTGAAGCTCCAAAATATAAATCAGAGCAATTTAACGAGGATAAACAGCATAAGGCAGGATAACACGGATTATTTCACCGTTTGGGTACATCAGATAAAAACGCCCATTGCAGCTATGCAGATGATATTGCAGAATGAGGAGACCGATATGTGTCACGAGCTTAATGCGGAGCTTTTCAGAATAGAGCAGTATGCGGAAATGGCGCTTCAATATATCCGTCTGGACAGCAGTACAAACGATCTGGTGATAAGGCAGTACCGCCTTGACAGCATAATAAAACAGGCAGTCAGAAGATATGCTCCGCTGTTTATAAGAAGAAAAATACGGCTTGAATACGAGCCTGTTTCCGCCAAAGTTGTAACAGATGAAAAGTGGCTGAGCTTCGTTGTGGAGCAGCTCCTTTCAAATGCTGTCAAGTACACTTATTCGGGGAGCGTTACGATAACGTACTCCGATAATGTGCTTTCGGTCTCCGATACGGGAATTGGCATTTCTTCCGAAGACTTGCCGAGGATATTTGAAAAAGGCTACACGGGCATGAGCGGCCGTACCGAGAAAAAATCCACGGGTCTTGGGTTATATCTCTGCAAAACGGTATGCGGCAAGCTCGGTCATAAAATTTACGCTGAATCCGAGGCAGGAAAAGGAACGGTCGTTCATGTTGACCTTACCTTAGAACGTCTGGAGTTTGAGTAATATTACAAAAATGTCACATAAAACATTCAAAATGTCACCCGATTCGATGTTCCGTTCAAAGTCACTGTGATATAATATATACAGAAGCTCGGGGAAAGAGCCGAGGACCTGCCTCCACAGGGTCCTATAAGGTGACACACATAGATACATAACGGTTCTTTTTCTGTTGCTTCCTTAGAGCCTGTACGGCATTTCGGGCGTATAGATAAGCCGCATTTCGGGTAGGTTTTAAGCCGCAATTATCTCTCCTTGTACTCCAAAGCTATGCCTGAAAAAAATATATGCAGGAATGTCGTACAAAGCTCTTAATATTACAGCTTTTAAAAATACAGAAAACGGAGGCGCAAAAAATGTCATTATTGAATGTGACAAATCTTGAAAGAATTTATACGACACGTTTCGGCGGAAATCAGGTCAGGGCGCTGACAAACGTAAATTTTTCCGTTGAAGCAGGGGAATATGTGGCTATCATGGGAGAATCGGGTTCGGGAAAAACGACCCTACTGAATATTCTTGCCGCTCTGGATAAGCCCACGGGCGGAGAAGTTTTTCTTGACGGCGAACCGTTGTCAAAGATCAAGGACAAGGAGCTTTCGGCGTTCAGGCGTGAAAAGCTGGGTTTTGTATTTCAGGACTTCAATCTGCTCGATAATTTCAGTCTGCGCGACAATATCTTTTTGCCGCTTGTACTGTCAGGCAGAAAATATGACGAAATGCAGAAGCGAGTGCTTCCTATAGCCAACAGACTTGGTATAATGGAACTGCTGAACAAATATCCTTATGAGGTATCGGGCGGACAAAAGCAGCGTGCGGCGGTAGCGAGAGCGATAATCACAAATCCAAAGCTTATACTTGCTGATGAACCGACAGGTGCGCTGGATTCAAAGTCCACCAAAAATCTGCTCGATATTTTTTCAGACCTTAATCGTTCAGGACAAACTATTCTTACGGTAACTCACTCGTCGAGAGCGGCGAGCCGTGCGGGACGTATCATGTTTATCAAGGACGGAGAGGTGTTTCACCAGATCTACAGGGGAAACAATACTGATGAAGAAATGTTCAAGAAAATATCCGATACCCTTACATTGCTTGCGTCGGGCGGTGATCTGTCATGATAGGAATGTTCTGTACAAAGCCTGCGGAGGCTGAAGTCCGCACAAATAAAAAACACCGCCGCCGTTATCTCTATGCGATGCTTTTCTTATTGACCGTAGCTTTATACCGCGTTATGAGGGCGATCGTTCGGAATAAGAGAGGTGACGTATCATGAGCGGTTCGTTTTATCCGAAGCTTGCGGCGACCAATATCCGCAAGAACGCAAGGAATTACGTTCCTTATATATTGACCTGTATATTTACCGTAGCAATGTATTACATCATGAAGTCCCTGTCGATGAATAAAGGGATAGATAATGTTTTCGGAGGAGGTACTGTATCTTATACATTGGCGTTCGGCAACAAGGTGATAGCTGTTTTCGCTTTTATCTTTCTGTTTTACACGAACAGCTTTCTTACAAAAAAGCGCAAAAAGGAATTCGGACTTTTCAACATACTCGGAATGGAAAAAAAGCATATTGCAAAAGTCATGGCATACGAGAGCTTATATGTTGCCCTGCTTGGCATAGGCGGCGGACTTGTTTTCGGAATACTTTTTGATAAACTTATGTTTGTGGCGGTAACACGCCTTGTAAAATCGGAAATACCGTTGGGCTTCTATGTATCGGAGGAATCTATAGTAAGTTCGCTTGTGCTTTTCGGAATACTGTTTTTCCTGATATTCCTCAATTCTTTGAGACTTATTCACCTTGCAAAGCCTATAGAGCTTTTGAAAGGCGGCAGCGTGGGAGAAAAAGAACCAAAGGCGAAATGGCTGATTGCTTTGTTCGGACTTGCATGTCTCATAACCGCTTATTATATAGCGGTAACGGTAAAAAATCCGTTGGCTGCATTATCGCTGTTTTTTTTGGCGGTCATACTTGTTATTGTCGGAACTTACAGCTTGTTCACAGCCGGCAGTATAGCGTTTTTGAAGATACTCAAAAATAACAAGAGATATTATTACAAAACAAACCATTTTATCAGTGTATCGGGCATGATGTACCGAATGAAGCAGAATGCCGTGGGACTTGCCAATATCTGTATTTTGTCCACAATGGTGCTTGTTATGGTTTCTTCAACATCGTCGCTTATGATAGGCGTTAAGGATATTATTAACGACCGTTATCCCTATCAGCTTGAATTCAATACTTATACAAGCGATATTGAAACGAGACGTGATATTACTGATATTGTCAATGAAACAGCGTCTGAGGAAGGCGTCGGCATAACAAAGCAGACGGTATACACGGATATACAGTTTTCAGCTTTATACAGGGGCGGCAGCGAATTTGAGTTCCCGGAAGATAACGATATGGATATGCTCGACTATGTATATAATCTTAATTTTATAACGGCTGAGGACTATTCAAATTATATCGGAAAAGACGTGACGCTGAACGACGGAGAGGTAATAATTTACTCGAACAGCGAACCTTTTGAGCAGGACAACTTTAAGCTTTTCGGCAAAGACTATACGGTAAAGGAGCATACGGACAATTACATCACCGACGATCTTATGGACAAGGAACTCGTTCCGACCTTCGGTATAGTCGTAAAGGATATGGACGTCATAAACGAGCTGAGAGCGGAGCAGGAAAAAGTTTTCGGCATAAATTCAAGCATGGTTCTTTCACATTGCAAGATCAATACAGACATCGGCGCGGAAGAACAGAAAGCTCTTTACAAGAAAGTACGGAACAAGATTACTGAGTATGCGGAAAAAAATGACGTTACCTATTCTACGGAATGTCGTGAACTAAGACGTGAGGACGTATACGGATTGTACGGCGGATTGTTTTTCCTCGGAATTTTCCTCGGACTGCTGTTCACTATAGCAACCGTGCTTATCATCTATTACAAGCAGATCTCGGAGGGCTACGATGATAAAAACAGATTTGAGATAATGCAGAAGGTAGGAATGAGCGAGCATGAGGTAAAGAGTTCGATACGTTCGCAGGTTCTGACGGTTTTCTTTATGCCTCTTATAATGGCAGGAGTCCATTTGGCATTCGCTTTCCCTATCGTAAAGAAAATACTTATAATGCTTCAGCTAAACAATGTGAAACTGTTTATTGCCTGCAATATCGGGGTGTTCCTGATATTCGCAGTAATATATATTGTGATATACCTTATTACGGCAAGGGCTTACTATAAGATAATTAAAAGATAAAATTTACAGCACGGGATTGCTTGTTTCCCGTGCTGCTTTTTCTTCTTTTCAAAAAGATGACGACGAATCATACATCTCTTTGAGCTTGCCGATAGCTTTTTTCTCAATGCGTGATACATCTAATGCCGCTTAACATAAATGAGTAGGTTCTAATTCCTTTATTTTGAAATAAATCAAAATTTCCTTGTTTTCTGTAAGTTCGATACGCTTAATAAGGCTTACGAGAAGTTCTCGGCTGTATTCTTCTGTGTTCAGAAATTCCGTTACAAGCTCTTTGGTACGCTCCATATGGAATTGTATTTCCTTTTCGTTGGAATTTTTAAGAGCATTGATTTTGGTTTCAATTTCAGCCTGCTCCGTTTTCATCTTATTGTAGTATCTTCTGAAATCGTCATCGTCAATCATTCCCGAAAGTTTATCGTCATACACTTTGTCAATTTTATTTTTGATAACTTCAAGATTGCATTTCAGTTCGGAAATATCTTTCTTCTGACGTTTCATTTCGGCTTTTAGCATATTGTTTGCCTTGCCGTTAAGCTCTTCCAGATTGATTCTGTCAATATACTGTCTGCACACTTCCCGTACCTGCTCGATTACAGCTTTGGTAATGTCCTCAACTCTGGTGCAGTGACAGGTACATTTGTGATACTGTGTGAACCGCTGATAGGTTCTGCAAATAGTGTAGAGCATTTCCCGATTGCCTGCGAGTTTTCGGTTTATGACTCCAAGGGGATAACCGCATTCGTGGCAGTAGATAAGACCTTTTAGCAGAAAGTCATAAGTACGGCAGCGAGTGTGATTTCGGCTCTGAATCAGCATACCGACTTTTTCAAACGTTTCTTTGTCTACGATAGGTTCATGAGTATTCTCAACAACTATCCATTGGTCACGAGGCAGTTTGTTGCATTTTTTAGATTTGTAGCTTGCTTTCCGCATTCTGCCCTGTACCATATTGCCTATGTAAACTTCGTTTCTGAGCATTTCACTGATACGCTCTGAACTCCATTTACCCGAGTAAGGACCTCTGCCTTTTGCAGACAAATTGATTTTTGCATACTGTGATGGTGTGGGAATATTCTCATTGTTGAAAGTCATTGCAATTTCCCGACAGGACAATCCCTCTAACGCAAGCTTGAACATATGGCGAACCTTTTCGGCGGCTGGCTCATCAATGATAATTACGTTCTTTTCGGTGGGAGATTTTTTATAGCCGTATGGAGCTTTTCCTCCGATAAACAAGCCTTTACGCTGTTTGTCACGTTTCACGCTTGTGATTTTTTTAGAAATATCCTTTGCGTAAAAATCGTTGAAAAGAGCCTTAAACGCTACAATATCGCTGGTGTAGCCGTCTCTTTCCGTGTCCACATTATCGAGCAGGGAAATATATCGTGTTCTGTGTTCGGGGAAAAATTTTTCCATATAATAGCCTGCGTCGATATAATTTCTGCTGAGTCGGGATAAATCCTTTGTTATTACCAAATTGACTTTTTTCGATTCAATATCTTTTGTCATTTTTTGCAACGAGGGACGTTCATCTGTTGTGCCTGTGATACCGTCGTCAACGTAGATTTCATAAACTTTCAGCTTTTGCTTTTCAGCATAATCCATAAGCATTGAACGCTGATTCTTAATACTTTCGGAATCGTCAAATCCTTTTTCTTCATCCTCCTTTGACAGCCTTAAATAAAGAGCTGCGGAGTAGTTCTGTGGTTCGTCTATTTCAGGATACATAAAGCACCTCCAAAATCGGCAACCATTCATTTTTTACGCTCCAAATACGGAACGTATTAATATTATAAGACCTATCGGGGAAAGAAGTCAAGAATTTTTTTTGCATAGATTCTCGACCTCCTTTTGAATCATAAGCAGTAAGGACTGCATTAATATCTTTTCAGCATCTTCACCGTCTTCTTTAAAAAAGACCTTTACTGACATTTCGGATTTGTCTGTCGTAGTCATTACCAAAGCACCTCCAATAATTCAATAGCCGTACTTAATGTTTATGCAAAGACAGACAAAAAGGTTGCCTGTCCCCGCATAAAATGTGGTGCCTTTAGTTTTATGCAAGGAGAAAGACAACCTGAAATGTCCTATTTGATTTTAGTTTTTACTTAACGTCTGCTTACACCTCCTCTACACCGCTGTCCAGTGTTTCAAAGTAAATTCCTCTACTTTTCAGCTTGCGAATGTAATTGTCAAATTCTCTGAAATCCCTTGTCAGATTGCTGGCAGAGGGAGATAGAATACAGTTAACATTTGCATTATCCATTATAAATGGAATGGCAGTCTTGCTAAAAGCATAGCTATTTTCTGCAATTGTAACACCACGGATATTATAGCGATACTTATAACAGTAATCCATAATATCTGATGTGATATTCTCCAGGTCGTCATATGCAAGGTGATTTTTGCGGATATAGAGCCAGACGTTTACCTCATCGGTTTTAAGAATTTCTCTTAAACGCTTATGCGGTTTGATGGCTGCGCTAAATAATTGTACAAAATCCTTTGCAAGTGTTTCGTTTGACATAAATTCCATCATAATAAAATACCTCCAAAATTTTAATTCTTTAAGTTCACTCATACCGAGTAAGGAGTAAAGATAATGGAAAAATCCTTTTGATTAGCTAATCTTATTATGTTTTGTCTGGGATTTTTTACATTTCCTCTTGACAATATTTATTATACCATGTTATAATGTGTTTGTAAATACAACTTATTTCAACATTAAAATATTATTTTCAAAAAAGGGTGGTAAATTATACAACATGAAATATAATACGAAGAAAATGGGAAAACGAATAAAAGAAGAACGAAATGCTTTGGGATTAACTCAAAGTAAATTTGCAGAAAAGTTAGGTAAATCAGAAGAATCTCGTCAGATAATTGCCAATTGGGAAAAAGGAAAAACAATACCAGCCTTTGACGATATGCTAAAAATGTGCGAATTATTTGATTGTGAGCTTGGCTACTTATTATGCGAATTTGATAATAAAACTCGTGAGGCAACAGATGTTTGTAAAGCGTTAGGTATATCAAAGGAAGCAGAGGCAAAACTTAAAGAAATTAAAATTTCAGATTATAGAGAGACACTTATAACATTAAGCCAAATGATTGAAAGTGATTACTTCTTTAAATTGTTAAAAACAATTCATCTTTATCGTTTTAATTTTAATAAACATCAACTTGTATTTTACAACTATGAGGAAGAGGAAATTGTTTCCAAGGCATTAGGGTGCGATAAATATACTGACGTAAGGGAACATATAAAAGCTTCTTCGAGGTATCTTATCGAAGAAACTTTTATGAAAATTTTAGATGATTTGAAATAATAGGCTATTTTTTACTGTCAGATAACCCCTACATATTTGTAGGCGGCTTTGCCGTTACGGTTTGGTTGTAATCAAAAAACAGAGGGTTTTTAGCTCTCTGTTTTTTTATGTATAATATTGACCAATGTTTTAACGGTTGTACTAACTGTTCTATCCTATTGTTAATATGGGATAGTAATTATACCACATTAGCCGTTGCCATTAGTATAAACCACGTCTAAGCCGTTGAGCGCCTAAGTAACAGAACAAATATAGATTTGATACACAAAAACACCCTCCAAGGAGTTCAGTTCTCTTTGGAGGGCTTTGGCATTTATTTAGTTATTTTAATGTCTTAGCAAAGTAAACATTCTTCATAAGCTTCATCTGCTGAACAAAATCCATCGTTGGTTTGTATAAAATCTTTCAAACGGTTCCACAATGTTTCTTCTGTATCATTATCAAAGTCATACCATATAGTTCCACTTACTCCGAGAGGATGAAATTGATTTTGCTTTGAATCTGCACAGCGAATATCATCAATTGCTCCTATTGTCAATAAAGCGAGTAATTTTATTATCTCGTGTTCCATATCAATTACATCAGGAAAATGTGCAATTTCTATTAGTTCACCATAAGGGGCAAGAAATGAAATAATTTCATTTCGATTGTCAGTTCCATTATAGAAAATCTGATATGTATTTCTTATGTGTTCGCAAAACTCGTTAAACATATCCATATCAAATTCTGCCACATCGTCTTCTTCGTCAGCATAATAATGAACGTGCAGAATTTCATAAAAGAAATTAGCTGCTTTACTTGCCTTTGATAAAGTGTCCTTTCGATTTTCCATAGTAATACCTCCGTTTTTTTTATTTTATACTCAAACTTCCCACAAAGAATTCCAGCAGAATCCGCATAAAAAGGCGAAAAATAGCAGTAAAAAAATCAAGAAACCGTAAGCATTTCGCGCAAGCAGGAAGGGAGACGAGAGATAATTTCA
>Ga0129308_1000919_pt1 | contig 36275 bp, 34 predicted proteins | sample L827metagenome_FD_94440 | JGI IMG/M metagenome (GOLD analysis project Ga0129308, IMG submission 94440) | Ring-tailed lemur group fecal microbial communities from Wisconsin, USA - L827 metagenome | ecosystem: Host-associated > Mammals > Digestive system > Large intestine > Fecal | place: USA...
CTGTCTGTCTGTCTGTCTGTCTGTCTGTCTGTCTGTCTGTCTGTCTGTCTGTCTGTCTGTCTGTCTGTCTGTCTGTCTGTCTGTCTGTCTGTCTGTCTGTCTGTCTGTCTAAAGTGTACGCCGGTTTTCATTTTCCGTCAACCTCTTTTTTGCAAAAAGCGCCAGTTTAAAAAAACAGTTACCATGTTTATTTTACCTGATAATCGCGGTCAAAGCAAGTTTTCAGCAATTTTCTTTTTTAATACATGCGTCATCATAACGCCGCTTACTCGGTCAGCGTCAGGTTTGCCTCAAAGTGTTTCTTTTCCCCGTCCGTTCCCACAAAATACCAGCCGTTCTCCCCTGTCTGCGCGCGCAGCAGGGTAAAGGAAGCGCCCATGGGCACCTCATTGTGATAGACGACGGCGAGCCGCGCGGGCGCGTGCGCGGCAATGCGCTCCAGAGGCACATGGTCGCAGACGATATCCGCATAATAGGTGTTGTTCATATGGCGGTTCTGGTCGCAGCGGGTATAAAAGGCCGTTTCCTCCGCCACGGGCTGCGCCTCCCCTTTTACCAGCGATACATCCAGCTCGCATACGGGCGGCTGGACGAACGGCATAGGCATGTCCTCCGGCGGACGGCGCAGGATGCGCTTCGTCCGTGTATCCACCAAGATCCAGCGGCTGTCCACCGCGCTCAGCACCGTGCCGTCCTGCGCGCACAGCGTGGTGTAGCGCCCATACACCGCGCGCTGGGGCGCGCTGGGCCTGGTTGCCAGCGTCACGCGCTGCCCCGCGCGCACGGGCGCATAAAACTCCACGGCCAGCTTCGCCAGCAAAAACGCGGTGTGCGTGCGCGCGTACACCTCATTCGTCAGGCCCAGCAGGTCGCACTGGTCGGTGGATATCTGTTGTGCGCGCCGCAGGATGGCCCCCGGCGTCATACGGGCCTCGGCATCGCATTCATACGCCTTTACGGTAAAGCTCTCGGAATAAAAATCTGCATTCATCTGCTGTCTCTCCCTTTTGGCCGCGTCCGCCTGTTCCCGCGCCGCGCCCTGCGTGCGCACACCCGGACCGCCGCTTTCCCGCCTGTGCCCGTAAAAACGGCCCGCGGCCATTTTCTTGTTGCACAGCAAAACTGTCCCGGCGGTCCCGCCCAGGGACCGGCCGGAAAGGCGAAAAAACAGCCTGCGGCTATTTTTTACAAAACCACACCGCCGCCTGGGGCGCGCGGTGTGCTATACTATAATAACACAAAAGGACAAATTCCGCACGCATGCAGAAAGGTTTGATTTTGTATATGGGTTATTACGGACGCTACACGGCCGCCTATTCCATCGGCTGCCTGCTGATGCTTTCGCTTTATATCGCCGGTATTTTTTTGCACTGGGCCGCCTTCGGCGTGCTTCTGGCGCTCATGCTCGCGGGTGTGGTGCTGCTGGCGGTGATTTGCAGCGTGCTGGGCACGCGCCGCTTCAATGCGGCGTACCAGCGCTTTCTTACGGGCTGCGACGCCACGGCGTTTCTGGCCGAGATACGCGGGTGCCAACGCTGGCAGAACCGCAGCACGCGGCCCAACCTGGCATTGAATGAAAGCTTTGCCCTGCAGGCGCTGGGGCGCGGCCCCGAAGCGCTGGAGGCGCTGTCCCGCATGGGGATGGACCGCGTGCCCCGCCGCAGCAAAAGCTACCTGCAGCAGCTCCGCCTGAGCGTTTATACGCGCCAGGCCAGCATCGCCATCGGCCTGGAAGATTACGCCGCGGCCCGCAGCCAGCTCGCATACCTGCGTGACGAAGTGCGCACGCTGCCGGCGGGCAACGCGCTGTTCGGGCATTTCAGCAAGGCGGTGCTGGACCTGGAGCACATGATGGCCGTGCAGCAAGGCGAGCCGGGCGGCCACACCGCCTATTTCCGCACCGAGCTGGGGCTTGCTCCCAACAGCTACCTCCGGGCGCAGGCGAGCTATTATCTGGCCTGCGCACTGCTTCTGGAGGAAAACGATGCGGCCGGCGCCGTTCCCCTGTATGAGCAGGCCCGCGCGCTTGCGCCCCAGCTCTGGGTGGCGGCGCGGGCAGGCGCCGCGCTGAACGCTCTGCATGCGCAGGAGGCTGCGCAGCCCTCTGCCGGGATATAAAACGGTGCCAAAGCGGGCCGGCGGCCGCCACAGTTTTGTAACATTCCTACCGGACGGATGTGGTATAATAATTTCAAGCCCGCCGCTTGCGCGGCTGCGCGCTCTTCGTGCGCTGATGCGCTTTCGCGCATGGACTTTGAGAACATCGAACCATGCAAAATTTCAGCGGACGAAATTTTGTTAAAGCCCCGCCGGCGGGCAATCCTAACAATGGCCCGCATCATCTTCCGGAAAGCAGGTATTTTTTATGATGGACCGCAAAAAGCTTTTGCTTCTTTATAACCCCAGCGCGGGGCGCGCGCAAACCTCCCGCAACCTGGACATGCTGCTGCAAAAATTCTGCACAGGCGGCTGCGAGACGACCGTATATCCCATTCTGGACGGGCTGAACGCAGAGGACATTCTGGCCGGGGCCGAAAGCGCAGGCTACGACATTGTGGTATGCTGCGGCGGCGACGGCACGCTGCACCATACGGTGAACGGCCTGCTGCGCCTGGAGCAGCCGCCTTTGCTGGGCTATATTCCAAGCGGCAGCACCAACGATTTCGCCGCCTCTCTCGGCCTGCCCAAAACGCCCGAGGATGCGGCGGACGCCGTGGTCAACGGCCGGCCGCATGCCATCGACGCAGGGGATTTCGGCGGTGAGCTGTTCTGCTATGTGGCCGCCTTCGGCGCTTTTTCCGCTGTTTCCTACGAAACGCCCCAGAACATGAAAAACGCCATGGGGCACCTTGCCTACATCATTGAAGGCGTCAAACGCCTGCCCATCGGGGAAAAATATCCCGCCCGCGTGGAGGTTGGAGACCAGGTGTTCGAGGAGGAATTTCTGTTCTGCTCCATTTCCAACACAACGTCCATCGGCGGCTTTTCGCTGGACAAAAGCGTGGAAGCCACACTGGACGACGGCGAATTCGAGGTGCTGCTCATCAAAGCGCCCGCAAGCGTGGCGGAAGCGAACACCATCGTCTCCAAGCTGCTGGCCCGGGATTTCAACAACGAGCTGATCCATCTGCTGCATGCGGACAGCGTAACGGTGCATTTCCCCACGCCCACAAAGTGGACGCTGGACGGCGAGTACGGCGGTGAGCACACCGATGTATCCGTACAGGTGCTTGCCAACGTGCTGCACATGGTCTTTTGAGGGAGGGCCGCCTTTCCTCAGCAAAGGCCTTTCTTACAAAAAAACCTCCTGCCGGGGGGAGGACACTTTATAAGGACGTATAGATTTTGCAGAGGTGCTGTATGGTTAGAGAAATTTACGAAAACGAGCTAAGTAAATTGTTGAATTTGTATCTATATCTGCACGAGAAGTCTGTACCAGAAATGACGGAACATTTAAAAACGACATGGGAAACGATTATAAAAGATAAAAATCATCACATTATAGTGAATGAGGCTGATAATAAAATCGTATCCTCTTGTGTTTGCGTAATAATTCCCAATTTAACAAGAAATGTCCGGCCGTACGCCTTTATAGAAAATGTTGTTACCCGAAAAGACTACCGCGGCAAAGGGTATGCAACAGAATGTTTGAATTATGCCAAAGAAATTGCCAAAATGGAAAATTGTTATAAAATGATGCTGCTCACCGGTTCAAAGGAAGAGTCAATACTTAAATTTTATAGGAGAGCGGGGTATAACAGCAGTGATAAAACCGCTTTTATTCAATGGCTTGAATAGGACAATTTTCCGCTTATCAAAAAAACAGTATAGGGCGGCTGTGCTGGTGTGCGCGTGTCCACAGGTATGACGGGCATCGAATTGCGGCACCGCAGTCCAAAGCAGAAGTCCGCACCCTGAAAAGGGTACGGACTTCATTGATTCATGCATTTTCCAAGCAACTTCCTTACGAGGGGACTCCCGGCAGGAGGTTTTTTTGTATCCGGCGGGCGGAAGGCAAAAACGCGCCAGATCAATACAGCAGCATTCCAAAGTAAGTCACTGTATTTTCTCCGCCGTTATAGGTCAGGCCGGCTTTTGCCGCCAGGCTTGCAACATCGATTCCGAAGCCTTCCAAAGAGGGAAACAGCATTTCCGGCATCCTGCACGCACTTTCCGGATAGGTGCAGGCTTCGCATCTGTTACAGCCTTCATTGGACAAAAGAAGGAATGAAGAAAGCTGGTTTTTCACAAGGATATACAGCCTGTCACACAGCTTTTTAAACGCCCCGTGTCCTTCGGTCATTCCTTCGTAATCAAAAGGGTCTGTCAAAGGATATACGGCGTCAAAAACCATCGCCTTTTCATACCGGAGGCACCGCTGCCTGCACTGTTCAACCGTTCCAACCGCGGGCGGGCACGCCCAGGTTCTTCCGTACAAGCGGCAGGTATCGTTTTCACAGATCTTTCGGATCGCATCGCTGAACTGGATCTCCGCTGTGGAAATAAACCCGTATCGGCTTATCCCTGTTTCCTTCAAATCACAGTCCCGCAGGCCGGGGATGCATTCCATATGAATTCAGGCCTCCTGTTCTTCCGCCTGTGCGGCGGGGCGTTTTACTCCTCCTGCGCTTTCTTGTGCCGGTGGGCGCGCAGAATGCATTCGGCCACGCCCTCTGCGGAGATGTCCTCCGCCGTCAGGAACGGCGCACCGGTCTGCTGCGCCAGCGCGCGGGCCGTCACCGGGCCGATGCACACGCACACAGCGCCCTTCGGCGCCGCGCCGCAGGCGGAAAACCATTCCCGCACGCCGCCCGCGCTGGCAAACGCCAGATAGTCCGCCTCCGCATTGGGCGACGCCGCGGTATATTCCGTTTTGTACAGCGTATATTCCCGCACCGAAAAGCCTTGAGCCGTCAGGATGCCGCGCATCTCCGGGCTGCTTTCCGCGGCGCGAAACAGCAGGATCTCTTCGCCGGGGCCGGCGGCGGCGCACAGCGCACGGGCCAGCTCCGCGCCTGTGGCCCGCTCCGGGCACAGATCCGCCGTGATGCCCCTCTGTGCCAGCGCCTCCGCCGTAGCCGGGCCGATGGCGGCAAAACGGCAGGCGTGCAGACGGCGCACGTCGATGCGCGCCGCGGCAAGCGCGTCAAAAAAGCAGCCGACGCCGTTGCGGCTCGTCAGCACCACCCAGCAGGAGCGCCCGTCCGCCAGCCTTTCCCAGCCCGGCTGGGGCGGCAAAGGCCGCACCCGTGCCGTCATGCAGGGAACCGCGGCCGCGCCCAGTGCTTCCAAACGCCGGGCGAGCCGTTCTGTGAAGGCGGGCGTTCCAACCAGCCCCACGCGCACGCCTGCCAGCGGCAGCACGGGCGCGGCCGGGGCGCAAAGCTCCAGCGCCGCGGCGGCGCCCACCACGATGACGGCGGGCGCCTGCACCCGGGCCGCGCGCGCCTTTTCGGCAATGTCCGCAAGCGTGCCGCGCACCGTGGCCGGGTGCGGTGCATTTCCGCCGGACACCACTGCCGCGGGCGTTTCCGGCGGCTTGCCCGCAGCCGTCAGCCGCGCGGCGATCTGTTCCAGGCTGTTCAGCCCCATCAAAAACACCAGCGTGCCGTGCAGCGCCGCCAGCGCCTCCAGAGATTCCGGCAGCGTGTCGCCCGTTTGTGCCGTGTGGCCCGTGATGACATGGAAGCTGCGGCTTGCCCCCCGGTGTGTGACGGGAATGCCCGCTGCGGCCGGAACCGCGATGCACGAAGAAATCCCCGGCACTTCCTCACAGGGGACGCCCGCCGCCTGCAGCGCCAGAAATTCCTCCCCGCCCCGGCCGAACACGAACGGGTCGCCGCCCTTCAGGCGCACGACGGTCTTTCCGCTTTGGCCCAGCCGCACCAGCAGGCTGTTGATCTCGCTTTGCGGCATGGAATGCCTGCCGCACCGCTTGCCTGCGGGATGCTGCTCCGCGTGCGCGGCCTGCGCCAGCAGGGCCGGATCGATGAGGTCGTCGTAAACCACCGCGTCGCAGCTTTGCAGCAGACGCAGCCCCCGCACCGTGATGAGGTCGGCGCTGCCGCAGCCCGCGCCCACCAGATAGACAAAGCCCTTTTTATGCATCCTCCGGCCCCTCTCTTTCCATCCGCGCCGCCAGCGCGTCGAATTCGGCCTGCTCCAGCGGCCTTCCCTTTTCCATACATGCGTCGAACAGCGCCGCGAACAGCCGCGCCCGGGCGGCTTCGTCCGGCACCGAGGCACGGACGGGGGCGCGCCGGGCGGCCAGATATTCCAATATCCCGTTCCAGCCGTCGCCGCCGGGCAGCGCCGCTTCGATTTTTTCCTTTACATATACCGCGGCCGTGGGGCTGGCCCCGCCTGTGGAGATGCCGATGGAAAGCGGCCCGCGCCGCACCAGCGCCGGGAACAGGAAGGTACAGTTGTCCTTGTCGTCCACCGCGTTCACAGGGATGCGCCGCGCCCGGCACAGCGCGGCGATCTCCCGGTTCAGCGCGCCGTCGCCCGTCGCGGCGATCACCAGCGCCTGTCCCTCCACGTCCCGGGGACGAAATGCCCGGCGGCACAGCGCAGCCCCCTCCAGCGCTTCCAGCTCCGGCACAAAGCTCTGCGCGACCACCGTCAGGCACGGGCCATAGGGCAGCAGCCTGCGCGCCTTGCGCAGCGCGACTGCGCCGCCGCCCACGATCAGGCAGGGCCGCCCCTCCAGCTCCACAAACATCGGAAAATACGCCATACACTGCGCTCCCATCACGACAAATTCAGGCGGAGATACCGGCCGTCCGGCCCGCGCCTGTTCCGTTCATTCGCAAAAATACTGCCAGCCGCCGTCCACGGGCACGCGCCGCACCCGCACGCCGAACACCCGGTCCAGCGCGCCGCCAGCGTACACCTGCTCCGGCGTGCCCGCCATGCACAGCCGTCCGTCCGCCAGCAGCGCCACGCGGTCGGCGGTGCGCAGCGCCTGGCACAGGTCATGGCTCACCAGCACGACGGCCTTTCCCCCGTCCGCAAGGCCGCGCGCCGTGCGCATCACATCCATCTGGTGGCGCACGTCGAGGAAAGTCGTCGGCTCGTCCATAAAGACGGCCGGCGTCTCCTGGGCCAGCGCCATGGCCAGATACACCTTCTGCCGCTGGCCGCCGCTCAGCTCCTGCATCGGACGGTCCGCCAGCTCCAGCGCGTCCGCCTTTTCCATCGCGCGCCGCACGGCCGCATAGTCGCTTTTGCGGTAGCGCCGCGGGAACGACAGGTACGGGAACCGCCCGTGCAGCACCATGCGCCGCGCCTCGATGCTGGGCACATTGCGGCTCTGGGCCATATACGCCGCGCGCCGCGCCACCTGCTCGGGCGGCATGCCGGACAGCGGCGCGCCGCTGTACAGCACCTCGCCCGAAAGCGCGGGCAGCAGCCCCAGCGCCGTTTTCAGCAGCGTGCTTTTGCCGCAGCCGTTCGGCCCCAGCAGCACCGTCACGCAGCCCGCGGGGAACACAAGGTCCACGTCCCGCAGCACCGGCTCTCCGCGGTACCCGGCGCTTATTTTACGCAGCTCGATCATGGATGTCCCCTCCCTTTGCGGAACAGCAGCCAGAGGAAGAACGGCCCGCCCGCGAGGGAGAGCACGACGCCCACCGGCAGCTCGTACGGCGCGAACAGCGTGCGCGCGGCCACGTCGCACACGGTGAGCAGCGCCGCGCCGCCCAGCGCGCAGCCCGCCAGCAGGCGCCTGCTTTCACCGCCCACCAGCCGCCGCACCATATGCGGCGCAACAAGCCCCACAAAGCCCAGCAGGCCCGCAAAGCTTACAGCCGCGCCTGCCAGCGCCGCCGCCAGCGCCAGCAGCGCCACGCGCACGCCGCGCACCCGCAGGCCCAGGCTCCGGGCCGTGTCGGCGCCCAGCGCCAGCACGTCCATCTCGTTTGCAAGCGCCAGCGCGGCCAAGAGGCACAGAAGGATCACCCACGCCGCGGGCGCGACCTTGCCCATGGACAGGTTGGCCAGGCCGCCGATGCGGAAATCCGAATAGCCGATGAGGGAGTCCGGGAATACCGTGAGCACCGCGTCGATGCCCGCCCCGAACATACCGGAGATGGCCACGCCCGCCAGCACCAGCGTCATGCGGGACGCGCCCGCCTTTTCCGAGATCAGAAGCACCAGCATCACCCCGGCGAACGCCCCCAGGAACGCCGCAAAGGGCACCGCGGCAGCCGCCGTCGGCAGCACGGCGCAGCACAGCGCCACGCCCAGCCCCGCGCCGGAATTGACGCCGATGATGTTGGGCGCGGCCAGCGGGTTTGCCAGCACCGTCTGGATGACTGCGCCGGACACCGCCAGCGCCGCGCCGGCCAACAGGCACCCCAATGTGCGCGGCAGGCGCACATACAAAAGTATGCTTGCCGCCGTCGTGCCCTTCCCGCCGCCCGAAAGCACCGCCAGAATCTCCCTGGGAGACACCGCCGCCGCGCCCAGGCACAGGCTCAGCAGCGCCGCGCCCAGCATGGCCAGCGCCAGCAGCGCAAGGCGCGCAGGCACGCTGCGAAAGCTACGCTTCTCCATACAAAATCTCCGCCAGCCCTTCATATGCCTCGCCCCAGCGGGCATTCGGCTTCAGGTTGTACAGCTGCTGGTCCATATAATAGACCCTGCCGTTTTTCACCGCGCTCAGCTGCTGCCATGCCGGGTTGGAAAGCACGGCGCTCTCCAGCGTCTGCCGCACCTTCTCCTGGTCGCTGCCCTGCATCACGATAAAGATCCTCTCCGGGTCCGCCGCGAGGATGGCCTCCATGGAAAGCTCCTCCAGCAGAGACGCGTCGCTGTCCGCGATGTTCCCACAGCCCAGTGCGGCCAGCATTTCGCCCAACACGCTGTTTTCGCTGTTCTTCACCTTGCAGCTGCTGCCCGAAGCCCGCAGATACAGCACGGACGGCCCTTCCTTTCCCTCCGCGCGGGCCACGGCCGCATCCACCTGCGCGCGCACCTGTTCGCCGTTTTGCTCGTACAGCTCCGGCCGCCCCGTGATGCGCGTGCAGACCTCCAGCATCGCAAGGTAGTCCTCAAAGGTGCTCACCTCAAAATATGCCGTGGGGATGCCCGCCTGCTCCAGCGTGGGCAGCAGGTCCACATCCGCCGCCGTCTTTGCGCTGCCGATGACAAAATCCGGCTGCGCGGCCAGCAGAGCCTCGGCGCTCGGCTCCTTTACGCCGCCCAGGTTCACCACCGTTTCGGGCAGGCCCAGCTCAAACTGCGTCCAGGTGTCGTCCGCCGCCGCAACAAGCGTGTCCTTCCCGCCCGCCAGGCACCACACATCGGCAAAGCTGCCGATGAGCGCCGCCACGCGCTTTGGGCTTTCCACCGTCACGGTACGGCCCAGCGCGTCGGTGAACGTGACGGCCTGCGCGTCCGCGCCGGCGGGCGCCGCGCTTTCCGGCTGTGCGCCGGACGCGGAAGCCGAAGCAGAAGCCGCGCTGCCGCTCTGCGGCGCGGACGCCGCGCAGCCCGCCAGAAGAAGCGCCAGCAAAAAGGAGGTAAAACTCAAAATCTGTTTTTTCATGTCCGCGTCATCCCATCCATTCAAAATATCCACGCCCGCGGCCGGACAGACAGCGCATACAGCGTCTTCCGGGCGGACATATCATACCACATTCCGGGCCTGCTGTCAGCCCTGCCAGCCCCGCCGGGCGGGGTCCAGTGCGTCCACGGCCGTGTAAAGCAGCGCGTTGCAGATGGCCGCGGCCACATTGCTGCCGCCCTTGCGGCCCATGGCGGCTATGGCCGGAACGTCCGCCGCCCTGCACGCGGCGAAGATGCGCTCCTTGCTCTCCACTACATTCACAAAGCCCACGGGCACCGCCACGACCAGCGCCGGCCGCAGCCCGTCCGCGATCAGCGCCTCCAGGCGCAGCAGCGCCGTAGGCGCGTTTCCCACGGCCAGCACCGCGCCGGGATATTCCCGCGCGGCCTTTTCCATGGCCGCGTCCGCCCGCGTGGTGCCGTTTTCCTGCGCGGCGCGGGCCACGTCCCCGTCCGCCACAAAGCATGCCACCGTGCCGCCGAGCTTCGCCAGGCTGGGCTTGCTGACGCCCGCCTTCGCCATATTGGTATCCGTTACAATGGGCACGCCCTGCCGCAGCGCCGCCACGCCGCGCGCAACGGCGTCGGGCGTGAAGCGCAGGCTTTGCGCATAATCAAAATCCGCCGTTGTATGGATCACCCGCTTCACCACGGCGGCATGCTGCGGCGGCAGCTCAATGCCCGCCGCAGCAAGCTCCTGTGTAATGATCGCCATGCTGGTGCGCTCGATATCCGCGGGCAGGGTATGTTTTCCGTTCACGCTCGCATCTCCTCTGTGTTTACTTGGCCGCGCAGGCGTCCATTGCGCGGTACACCGCAGCTATATCAACGGCGGCGCGCACCGCGTCCGCCAGCAGGTCGTACTGACGCTCCTTGTACGCGGCATGGCTTTCCGCGCGCACGTCCGCGGCCGAAAGCCCCTTGCGCGCCAGCAGCCAGGCGGCCAGCTTTTCCGTAAGCTCCCCGGTGTCAAACAGGCCGTGCAGATAGGTGCCGAACACATTGCCTGCCGCCGCGCCCTCGGGCGTGCCGTCCGCAAGCAGGCAGAACGGCGGCGTGCCGCCGCGTTCGGTGCGGCCCATATGGATCTCGTAGCCGTCCAGCTGCGCGCCCGCAAACGGGCCTGCGGCGGCGCACGCCTGCACACGGGTGCGCACCTTCTGCCCGGTAAAGCGCGTCGCGCAGGGCAAAAGGCCCATGCCGTCCATGCGGCCTCCCTGCTCCACGCCGTCCGGGTCGTCCAGCGCCGTTCCCAGCATCTGGTAGCCGCCGCACACGCCCAGCACGGGCGTGCCCGCGGCCGCCAGCTTCTTTACCGCGGCCTCCAGGCCGTTCTGGCGCATCCAGGCAAGGTCTCCCATCGTGTTTTTTGTGCCCGGCAGCACCACCAGGTCCGGCTCGCCCAGCTGCCCGGCCCGCTCCACATACCGCACGCCCAGCGCGGGGTGGCTCTCCAGCGGGGAAAAATCCGTAAAATTGGAGATGCGCGGCAGGCGCACCACCGCGATGTCCACCGGACGCCGCTGCTGCGTCTGCGCCAGGCACGGCGCAAGGCTGTCCTCGTCGTCGATGTCCGCGCGGGTATAAGGCACGACGCCCAGCACGGGCACGCCCGTTTTTTCCTCCAGCATCGCAAGGCCCGGGCGAAGCAGCTCCACGTCGCCGCGGAATTTGTTGATGACCGTGCCGACGACGCGCGCGCGCTCCTCTGGCTGCAGCAGAGCCACCGTGCCGTAAAGCTGCGCGAACACGCCGCCCCTGTCGATGTCCCCCACAAGCAGTACCGGCGCGTTCACCAGCTCTGCCAGGCCCATATTGACGATGTCGCCGTCCCGCAGGTTGATCTCCGCCGGGCTGCCCGCGCCCTCGATGACGATGACGTCGTTTTCCGCCGCAAGGCTCTCATAAGCGCGCAAGATCTCCGGCACCAGGCTTTTTTTCATCTTGAAATATTCCGCCGCGCGGTACTGCCCGCGCACCTCGCCGTTTACGATCAGCTGGCTGCCGGTGTCGCTGCTGGGCTTGAGCAGCACCGGGTTCATGCGCACGTCCGGCTCGCGGCCCGCGGCCTCGGCCTGTGCCACCTGCGCCCGCCCCATCTCCAGCCCGTCCCGGGTGATATAGCTGTTCAGCGCCATGTTCTGGCTTTTGAAGGGCGCCACCCGCAGGCCGTCCTGCCGGAAAATGCGGCACAGCGCCGTGGCCAGCAGGCTTTTGCCCGCGCCCGACATCGTGCCCTGCACCATAATGCAGCGCGCCATTTACAACACCTCCCCAAGCGCCTGTAAAAAGGCGCTGTTTTCCGAATGGGTGCGCACCGCCGCGCGGTACCACCCCGGCCCCAGGCCCGGATAATTGGCGCAGCCGCGCAGCAGCACGCCCCGGGCCCGCAGCCGCTGCACCAGCTGCCCGCCGCTGTGGTAAAACAGCAGATAATTCGCCTCGCCCGGCAGCACGCGGCACCCCAGCGCCGCCAGCCCCGCCGAAAGGCGCGGCCGCTCGGCGGCGACGAGCGCGCGCAGCGCCGCGCTGTAATCCGTTTCCTCCAGCGCGGCCTCGCCCGCCGCCTGCGCCAGAGCGGAAACGGCCCACGGCTGCCCGGCGGCGCGCATGCGCTCCAGCAGCGCGCCGTCCGCGCAAAGCGCGTAGCCCAGCCGCACGCCCGCCATCGCATACCACTTGGTGAACGCCCGCAGGAGCAGCAGGTTTTCATGCCCCTCCAGCTCTTCCAGCAGCGTGTGCGCGGCAGGATCGTCCAGAAATTCGTTGAAGCACTCGTCCACCACAAGGCGCGTGCCGCAGGCGGCGCACCGCTCTAAAATGCGCAAAAGCAGCGCGCGGGGCGTGGTGCGTCCCGTGGGGTTGTTCGGCTCACACAAAAACAGTATGTCCAGCCCCGGCTCAATGCGTTCCAGCAGCGCTTCGGTGACGGCGAAGCCTTCTTCCTCCCGCAGGAAAAAGCGGTCCGCCGTACAGCCCGCGACGGCCAGGGCCTGCTCGTATTCGGCAAAGGTGGGCGCTGTGACGAGCGCCTGCTTCGGCCTTTCCGCCAGCGCCAGCCGGAAGATCAGGTCCGCCGCGCCGTTGCCGCACAAAATGCTCTGCGGCGGCACGCCCAATGTGCCGGACAGCTTTTTCCGCAGTGCCCGGCACAACGGGTCCGGGTAACGGTCCGCTCCGTCCAGCGCCCGCGCCACGGCCTGCCGCACGCCCTGCGGCAAACCCAGCGGGCTGACGTTGGCCGAAAAATCCAGCGGCATACCGCCGTACTGGGCCGCATATCCGGCCCAGTCCCCTCCATGCGTCAGTTCCATGCGTTCTCCCCCTCCGTCACAGCCCCAGCGGCAGGCACACCGCAGCGCGCACGCAGGCCAGCAGCGCCATGCACAGCGTCCCGGCGGCATACAGCATCCGGTTTGCCCGCAGGATGTCCTCCGGCTCCACCGGCCGCAGCGCGTCGCCGATCGTAGGCTTTTCGTACAGCTTGCCGAAATAGCTGGCCGGGCCGGCCAGCTGCACGCCCAGCGCTCCGGCCATCACCGCCTCCGTCTGGGCGGAATTGGGGCTGGCATGGCTGCGCCTGTCCCGCCGCCAGATGCGCAGCGCGCCGCGCGCGTTTTGTCCCGTAAGCGCCGCCGCGCCCGCCAGCAGCAGCGCGGCCATGCGCGCGGGCAGATAATTGGCCGCGTCGTCCAGCTTTGCGGCCGCGCGCCCGAAATAGAGATACCGCTCGTTCTTATACCCCACCATGCTGTCCATGGTGTTCACCGCCTTGTAGCACAGCGCCAGCGGCGCGCCGCCCAGCAGCATGTAAAGCATCGGCGCGGCCACGCCGTCGGCAAAGTTTTCGGCCACCGTTTCCACGGCCGCTTTCGTCACGCCTCCGGCGGAAAGGGCGGCGGTGTCCCGCCCGACGATGCGGGCCACGGCGGCGCGCGCCTGCTCCAGCGTGCCGCCCGTCAGCGCGCGGTACACATTGCGGCTCTCGTCCCGCAGGCCCCGCATGGCCAGCGCCTGCCAGCACCACACGGCCTCCAGCGCAAAGCGCAGCGCCGGGTGCGCAAGGCCGCACAGCCAGAGCGCGCCCGCCGCAAGGCCCAGCGTGCCCAGCGGCAGAACGGCCGCCAGCACCGCGCCCGCCGCAAGCTCGCCCCGGGGCGTTTTCGGAAAAGCGCGGCGCAGCCCGCGTTCCAGCGCGGCGATGCATTTCCCCATGCCCACCACCGGGTGAGGCATCCAGGCCGGGTCTCCCAGCGCAAGGTCCATCAAAAAGCCGCACAGGGCGGCCAGCACAATATCCATCTCACGCTTCCTCCGCATAACACGCTTCGCCCGCAAGGTCCAGCAGGCCGTGCGTCTGCCAGCGCGCCGCATCCAGTATAAAGCCGGCCGCGTTGCCCGCGCACCAGGTGTAATAATCCCGGCGCGGGCAGGCGTACCGCTCCATCACCGCCATCTGGGTGCCGCCGTGCGCCATGACGACGAGCATTTCCGCGCCCCGCGCCAGCGCTTCGTCCACCAGGGCCGCAAAGGCCGCGCAGGTCCTGTCGGAAAATTCGGCCCGGCTCTCTCCGCCCGGGCAGCGGCCCATACAATCGTCTCCCACCCAGGCGAGATAATCGGGGTCGCGCTCCATCTCCACATAATTGCGCCCCTCGAAAATGCCGAAGCACATCTCCCGCAGGTCGTGCACGGGCACGAGCCGCGCGGCCGGGAACAGCACCCGGGCCGTGTCCACGGCCCGGCACAGCGGCGAGACATACACCGTGTCCGGTTCAATGTCCGCCCGCCGCAGCGCGGCGCGCCCCTTTTCCGAAAGCGGGATGTCCCGCGTACCCTGGTACCGCTTGTCCACATTGTATTCCGTCTGCCCATGGCGCAGAAGATAAACGTTCATGTGTTCGGCGCTCCTTTCAGATAGACCGGGATACCGCAGAACACGCGCACCACGGCGTCCGCGCGCTGCGCCAGCAGGCAGCCGAGACGGCCCGCCGCCTCCCGCGCGGCGCGCTCGGTTTTGTCCACCGGCACGACGCCGCCGCCCACCTCGGTGGCGATGACCACCTCGTTCCGGGCAAGCTGCTGCGCCAACGCGGCAAGGTCGCCGCAGCCCGCAGCCAGCTCCTGCACGTCCCAAACAGCGCGCTGCGCCAGCTCCTCCCGGGTACAGCCCAGCAGCAGCCGGGCATACTCCCGTTTCCCGCTGTACAGCGGGCCTGTGATAAAGATCATCCCGTCACCCCCGAAAGCAGGCTGCACGCTGCCAGCGCGGCCAGCATCCACAGCTCCGCCTTTTGCAAAAACCATCCTGCCAGGTCGCCCGATATGCCGCCGAACTGCTTTTGCGCCACCGCGCGGTACCGCAAAAACACAAGTACAGCAGCCAGCGCCATGGCGGCGCCCGTCCTTCCCCCCGCCGCCGCCATGCCTGCGGCGGCCAGCGCGCACAGTACAAGCAGCGCGCGGCGCACAGCCGTGCGGTCCGCTCCCGTTGCAAAGGTATGGGCAAGGCCCGTGTTTTTTGCCAGAGGGAACGCCGCGATCGCATAGCCGGAAAGCGCCCGCTCCAGCACAAAGCCCAACCCCATGCACAGCGCAGCCCGGGGCGTGCAGTCCACCGCCGCGCACAGGCCCAGATAGGCCGTAAAATAGGTGCACAGGCGTATGACCGCAAACGCGCCGCAGTGCGGGTCCTTTAATATCTCCTGCTTTTTTTCCGGCGCGGCGCAGCTTGCCAGCGCGTCGCAGGTGTCGGCGTAGCCGTCCAGGTGGATGCCCCCGGTCACGAGCACCGGCGCAAGGCACAGCCCGGCCGCGCGCAGCAAAAGCGGGAATGAAAGCCGCGCCGCCAAAGCCGCCCAGCCCCACCAGGCAAGGCCGCACACGACCCCCACCAGCGGAAAGGCGCACAGCGCGTACCGCATGTTTTTTTCGTTCCACACCGGCTGCGGTACCGGCACGGCGGAAAACATGGCAAACGCCACGGCGGCCGTCTCAAGCAGCGTCACGGCGCGGCCCCCTCTCCTTTATAATAGCGCGGCAGGCCGCACGCCACCTCACAAACAGCGTCCGCCCGGGCGGCAAGCGCCCGGTTTGCCGCGGCCAGCACGCGCAAATAGGTACCGGTATCCCCCGCATAGGCGCTGCCGCCGCTGAACACCTCGCCCGTGACGACCACCAGTGCTTCGCACTGCCGCCGCAGGCTTTCCACGCCGTCCACAACAGCGGCCAGCGCCGCCTGTTCGCCGCCTGCGCCCGCCGGGCTGTACAGCTCGTTTGCGGCCAGATTGCTCAGGCATTCCAGCAGCGCCGCGCCCCTTGCAGGCAGCCGCACCCGCGAAAGGCCAACGGGGCATTCAATGGTCTCGAACCGCTTTTGCGCGCGCAGGACGCGGTGCCTCGCAATGCGCGCGCGGCCTTCCGCGTCAAAGGCTTCCATCGTCGCCACATAGTAGCGCGGCAGAGCGCCCGCCCGCAGGATCAGCTGCTCGGCATATTCGCTTTTGCCGGACGCCGCGCCGCCCACGACCAGTGTGAACATCCCATCCGCCCCTTTCCTCTCCGGCGTTCAGCCTTCTCCGCCCTGCGGCGTATAGGCCTCGATGCCGCCCTCCTCAAACGTGTAGCAATCCATATATACGGCGCGGGCCATGTCCAGCAGCGGCATGGCCGCCACCGCTCCCGTGCCCTCGCCCAGGCGCATGCCCGCCGTAATGAGCGGTTTTTTGCGCAGCGCGTCCAGCAGCAGCATGCCCGCGGGCTCGGCCGAGACATGGCTCGCCAAAACGGCCTTGGCCGCCGCCGGGCACAGCCGCACCGCGCACAGCGCCGCCACGGCGCTGATGAAGCCGTCCGCCAGCACAGGCACACGGCAGGCCGCGCCGCCCAGAAACACGCCGCACATCCCCGCGATGTCAAAGCCGCCCACCTTTGCCAGAACGTCCAGCGGGTCGTCCGCGTCGGGGCGGCTGAGGGCCACGGCCCGCTCGATGGCCGCCACCTTGCGCCGCAGCCCCTCGTCCGAAAGACCCGCGCCGCGGCCCGTCATTTCCACGGGCGCGCGGCCCAGCAGCACGCTGGCCACAGCGCTGGCCGTGGTGGTGTTGCCGATGCCCATCTCGCCCGTGGCCAGCAGACGCACGCCCTTTTCCTTCTGCGTGCGCACAAGCTCCGCGCCCGCCAAAACGGCCTGCTCCGCCTGGGCCCGCGTCATGGCAGGCCCCTGTGTGATATCCCCCGTGCCGTTGCCGATGCGCCGGGCCAGCACGCCGGGCTGCGGCGCAAAATCCCGCACGCCCATGTCCACGGGCACCACGGCGCACTGCGCGGCCTGCGCCATCCGGCACACGGAGGTGCGCCCCGCAGCCAGGTTGCGCGTCACAGCGGCCGTCACGCTGCTGTCCGTCTGGGTAACGCCCTGGGCGACCACGCCGTTGTCCGCGCACAGCACCAGCACCGCACGCGGCAAAAGCGGCGCCTGCGCGTCGCCCGTCAGCGCCGCAATGTCCTCCAGCGCCGTCTCCAGCAGGCCCAGGCTTCCCAAAGGCTTTGCGCACGCCGCCCAGCGGCGGTGCGCCTGTTCCCGCGCCGCCTCGTCCGGCGGCGTGATGTTTTGCAGCAATTCCCGCAGTTCCATGTTTCCAGCTTCTTTCTTTGCATTCCAGCTTCATTTTGTTTCCAATGCCCGGGGCGCTTTCTCAAGCGCACGGTGCCGCCCCGGGCCCGCGGCTTTTCAAAAAGCACAAGGCCCTTCACCGGCCACTTTGAAAGGCGGCGGCCGCACGCACAAACCGCTCCGCCAGCTGCGGCCTACCCGCAAAATACAGGTGCGGGAAGGCTGCATACAGCGCCGGCCCCGCGAACCCACACGTCCAGCTGCGGCCCGTCGCGGGCTTCCGCGCGTTGAACGCCGCACCATTTTCCGTGCTGTCCCAATAGTGGAACTCGTGAACGGGGACCGTTTCGCCCGCGCGCAGCAGCAGGCTGTCGGCCCGGGCCGTAAGCTGCGCGTAGCCGAAGCGAACAAGCTTCTGCCGCCGCACGCCCGCGCCGGGCAGTGCGCCCGCCATAGGGTGCGCCGCGCCGTCTTCGCCCTCAAGGCTCTGGCCCAGATACAAAAAGCCGCCGCATTCCGCCACCGTGGGCAGGCCCGCCTCCACCGCGCGGCGCACCGCGCGGCGCATGGCCGCGTTTTGCGAAAGCTGTCCGGCATACAGCTCCGGATAGCCGCCGGGCAGATACAGCCCGCCCGCTCCCCCGGGCAGCGCCGCGTCGTGCACGGGGCTGAAAAATACAAGCTCCGCGCCCGCGTCCCGCAGGGATTCCAGCGTTTCGGCATAGGCAAAGCAAAACGCCTCGTCCCGCGCCACGGCGATGCGCGCCGCCTGCTTTCGCGCCGGGGCTCCGCCCTGCGCCGGGGCCTTGCGCTCCCGTCCCGCGCCATCCGCCCCGCGCCGCCCGCACAGCGCCAGCAGGCGCGGCATATCCACGCTCTGCTCCAGCTGCGCGGCCAGCGCGCCGATGCGCGCCGCAAGGCCGTCAATCTCCGCCGCCGTGTACAGGCCCAGATGCCGGCTCTCGAACACGGCCTCCGGCATGTGGGGCAGATACCCCAGCACGGGGACGCCCGTCTCCTGCTCCAGCATGGGCGCAAGGCTTTGGGCCAGCATGGCGGAGCAATCGTTCAGCAGAATGCCCGCGATATGGCTGGGCTGCCGGAAGGCGAGCAGACCCCGCACCTGCGCGGCCAGCGTCAGGCTCGCGCCACGGGGGCGCAGCACCAGCAGCACCGGCAGGTCCAGCGTGCGGGCCACATGCCACGCGCTGGCGCGCGCCGTCACGCCGCCCACGCCGTCGTAAAAGCCCATCACGCCCTCCACCACCGCCGCGCCGTGGCCGGCCGCATGCCGCGCGTACAATGCGCGGGCCGCGTCCTCCCCGCAGAGGAACAGGTCCAGATTATGGCTCTCCACGCCAAGCACCGAGCGGTGGAACATGGGGTCGATATAATCGGGCCCGCACTTGAACGCGCACGGCGCGAGCCCCCGTTTTTGCAGCGCGGCCAGCAACGCGCAGGCCAGCGCTGTTTTGCCGCTGCCGGAGGACGGCGCGGCCAGCATACATTCGATCATTCGCAATTCCCCGTGATCAGAAAAACAGGATTGTTCGCCATAAGCAGGTGCAGCCCGCCCGCGGGCCGGGTGCGGCTGACGGCGACCTGCGTCACCTGCGCGGCCAGCCCGTGGGCCGTCAGCGCCGCAGCGGCGGCGGAAAGCGTCTCCAGCGCAATGGCGGAAATGCATATCCGCGCGGACGGGCTGCGCGCCAGCGCCGCGTCCACCACGCCGGCCATGCCGCCCCCGGTGCCGCCGATGAAAACAACATCCGGCGCGGGCAGCCCGGCCAGCGCCTCCGGGGCGCGGCCCTGCACCGGCGTCATATTCCACGCGCCGAACCGCTCCCGGTTCCGGCGGATGAGCGCGCAGGCGTCTGCTTCGCACTCCACCGCGTACACGCGGCCGCAGTGCGCGGCCAAAGCCAGCTCCACGCTCACGCTTCCCGTGCCCGCGCCCACGTCCCAGCAGACGTCGCCCGGGCGCACGGCCAGCTTGCCCAGCGCCGCGGCGCGCACCTCCTGCTTTGTCATCGGCACCTCGCCGCGTGCAAACGCGCTGTCCGCAATGCCCGGCGCGCGCTGCGGCGCGCGGGGCGCAGCCTCGGCCAGCAGCACGCTCAGCGGTGCAAACGCACCCTGCGCGCACTGCGCCGCGGTGGCCTGCGTCACGCGCTCGTCCGGATAGGAAAGGTTCTCCCCCACCGTCACGGCCAGCCCGCCCAGGCCCGCTTCGCACAGCTGCGCGCACAGCGCGGCCGGGCCGAGCGTGCCGCCCGTGAGGAAAAACACCGGTCTGCCGCCGCACACCGCCGCAGCCGCGTCGCACGCCGCGCCGTGGGCGGAGACGAGCGCCCAGTCCTGCCAGGGGCGGCCCAGACGCGCGGCCAAAAGCTGCACGCTGGAAATGCCCGGCAGCACCCGCGCCACAACGCCGTTTTCCGCCAGCAGCGGCAGCAGGCCGCACGCGCCGGAATAAAAGCCCGTGTCGCCGCTGTACGCCACAACGCACCGGGAGGCGTATCCCCGCGCTTCCAGCACGGCCTGCAGCACCTCCTGCGGGCGCGTTGCTTCCACCCGGCGCGCCGTGCAGCCCGCGGGCAGCGCGGCCAGCAGCCGCCGCGCGCCGACGACGCATTCCGCCTCCGCCAGCGCCCCGGCGCACTCCGCCGTCATCGTTCCGGGCGCGCCGCCGCCCATTGCCGCCAGGATCACCTGCATGCCATCATCTCCCTGCATTCATTCAAAACCGCCGCGTAATCTTCTCCGCTGTCCGCCGGGCGGCAGATCACCACGAGCCGCGCGCCTACATTCCGCGCCGCCTGCGCCTTTTCGCCGAACCCTCCCGGTGCGCCGCCGTCCTTGGTGACAAGATACCCGATGTCAAAACGGCGCATCAGCGCCTCGTTGAGCTCCCGCGTAAAAGGCCCCTGCAGCGCAATGATATTGCCGTGGGGCACGCCCGCCGCCTCGCAGGCCGCAAGCCCCTCGTGCGTGGGCAGCACCCGCGGGTACAGCCGCTCCGCGTCCAGCCCCGCAAAGGCGGCAAGCTCCTTCGCGCCCGTCGCCAGCAGGATATTGCCCCGCGTGCCGGCCAGCCACCGCGCGGCGGCCGGCGCGTCGGGCACAACAACGCTGTCCGGCGGCAGGGCGCTGGCCCCGCGCAGCAGCCGCCTGTACGGCACCCCGGCCGCAAGGCACGCCGCGCGGATGTTCCCGCTGGCCTCGGCCGCGTAAGGATGCGTGGCGTCCACGCACACTGCAAAGCCCGGCAGCATTTCACGCATCTGCCGCGCGTCCTTTCGGCCGACGCACACCGTCAGCAGCGGAACGCCCCGAAGCTCCTCCGCTCCCAGCGCGGTGGCCACGCTCACGGTGACCTGCGCGCCCAGCGCCGAAAGCTCCCGCGCCAGCAAACGGCCCTCCGTCGTGCCGCCGAAAACAAGCACTTTCATCGTTTGGCCTCATAGCCCCGCGGCGTGACCATGCGGCCCGCCACGGCCTGCGTCGTTCCCGCGCCGATGAACACCGTGGTGAACATATCCACCTGCTCGTCCCGCAGCCGGGCCAGCGTCAGCAGGCGGTGCTGCTGGCCCTCCCGGCCGATGTTGCGCACCCAGCCGCAGACAGTGTCCGGGCTTTTTTCCCGCAGCAGGATATCGCAGGCGCGGCGCAGATAGTCCGCCCGCTTTTTCGAGGACGGGTTGTACAGGCATATGGAAAAATCCCCCGCCGCCGCAAGGGCCAGCCGACGCTCGATCTGCTCCCACGGCGTGAGCAGATCCGACAGGGAGATCACGCAGAAATCATGCATCAGCGGCGCGCCCAGCACCGCCGCGCCCGAGAGCGCCGAGGTGACGCCCGGCACCACCTCCACCTCCACGTCGCCGTATTCCCCTGCAAGCTGCAAAAGCGGCCCGGCCATGCCGTACACGCCCGCGTCCCCGCTGCACACCATGGCCACCGTGCGCCCGGCCGCCGCCGTTTCCAGCGCCCAGCGGCAGCGCTCCAGCTCCCGCGTCATGGGCGTGACATATGTCTCCTTGCCCGGGTACAGATGCTTCACCAAATCCACATACACCGTGTAGCCACACAGCACGTCCGCGCGTTCCATGGCCGCGCGCGCCTGCGCCGTCATAAATTCCTCTCCGCCCGGCCCCAGGCCCACCACATATACCTTATTCATCCTGCCACCGCCAATCCGGGGCGAAGGGCGCCATGGCCGCCGCCATGGTCACGCCGCCGCCCGCCTGTTTTTTGCAATACAATGTCCCGCCGCTGCCCAGCACCGCGCTGCGCTCGCACACGTTGTCCACGCCCGTCACGCTCTGCACAAAGCCGGACGACGAAAAGCGGCCCTCCACCGCCGCAAGCTGTGCGGCGGAAAATGTCTCGAACGCAAAGCCGTGGGCCGCGCAGAACGCGCGCAGGCCCGGCTCGTCCCGCTTCAGGTCGATGCTGCACACCTTATAAAACGCCTCGGCGCACAGCCCGCTTTGCGCCAGCAATGCCGCGAAGGCCTGCTCCATCGCCTGCTGCCCAATGCCCCTCCGGCAGCCCACGCCCAGCACCGCGATGCGCGGCACGAGCCGCAGCGCGCCCGCGTCGGCGCTGTGCACCGTCAATTCAAAATCGAACGCGCCGCCGTCCTCCGCCCCCGCCGCCACGCCCGCCGGGGGCGCGCCCGCAACGGGCCATGGGCTGCGCAGCACCGCCGTGCCGCCCGCCAGTATTTTTGCCGACACCCGTTTGATGCGCGGCACGTCCAGCACACAGCAGCCCTGCCGCACGGCCCACTCGTCCACGGCGAACGCTCCGTTTGCGTCCGTGGCCGTGGTGATGACGGGCAGCGCGCCGCAAACAGCGCCGATGCGCCGGGCCAAACGGTTCGCGCCGCCCAGGTGCCCGCTCAGCAGCGGCACCGCGAAGCGGCCGCATTCGTCCACCGCCACCACGGCCGGGTCCGACGCCTTATTCCCGGCATAAGGCGCGACGGCGCGCACCGCGATGCCCGCCGCGCCCACATAGACAAGCGCGTCCGCGTTGGCAAAGGCGTCGGCTGTCCAGGCGTCCAGCGTGCAGCCTTCGCCGCAGCGCGCGGCCTCGCCGGAAAGCTCCGCCGCCAGCCGCCGGGCCAGCTCCATGCCCTTTTGGGTGAACGCCAGCAGCCGCACGGTCACGGCTTCGCCTCGCGGAATTCCGTCGCAAAGAAGGGGTCGTACAGCTTGCTGCGTTCATAATCCGGCGCGAGGAAATCCCCCACCAGCACCAGCGCCGTTTTTGAGATATTGTTTTCGCGCCCCGCCTGTGCCAGCGCGCCCAGACGGCAGCGCACCACCTTTTCCTCGGGCCAGGTGGCCTTGTATACCAGCGCCGCCGGGGTATCGGGCGTGTACGCGCCCCGCAGCAGAGCGGCCTGCAGGCCGTCCAGCATGCCCGCCGAAAGAAACACCACCATCGTGGCGCCATGGGCGGCAAGCGCCGCGATGCCCTCGCGTTCCGGCACGGGCGTGCGCCCGGCCATGCGCGTGATGATGACCGTCTGGCTCACGCCCGGCAAAGTGTATTCCGCACAGGCCGCGGCCGCCGCGCCGCAAAAGCTGGAAACGCCGGGGGTATCGTCATAGGGAATGCCCAATGCGTCCAATGCGTCCATCTGCTCCCGGATGGCGCCGTAAAGGCATGGGTCTCCCGTGTGCAGGCGGACGATGTCCCTGTTTTCCGCATGGGCGGCGCGCACCACCTCCAGCACCTGTTCCAGCGTCATCTGCGCGCTGTTGTACACCGAGCAGTCCTGCCGGCACAGGCCCAGCAGCGCCGGGTTGACAAGGCTGCCCGCGTAGATCACGACGTCCGCGGCGCGCAGCAGCGCCGCGCCCCGCTGCGTGATGAGGTCCGGCGCGCCGGGGCCAGCGCCCACAAAATGCACCATGGGTCAGTCCTCCTTTACGATGATCGTTGCAAAATAGCCCGCGTCCTGCTCGCGCGGGAACGCGGAAAGGTCGGTATAAACCTGTTCTCCGGGCAGCCCGCAGTTGCTCACCAGCGCGCTGCGCTCCAGCAGGCCGCGCCGCTCCAGCGCCGCCAGCACACCGGGCAGCTGCCTGCCGGACTTCATCAGCACCTTGGCGCCCGGCTGCGCCAGGCATTCCTCCAGTGCGCCGCAGCCGCCCGGCACGATGTGCAGCGGGGTATCGATGCCCGTCAGGCTGGTGTTCAGCCGGGCCGCCACGGCACAGAAGCTCGTCACGCCGGGCACCATGCGCGTTTCATAGCCATCCGCGGCCAAAATGTCCGCCAGGTAGGCGGCCGTGGCGTAGATGGAAACGTCGCCCAGGTTGAGCATGGCGACGTCCCGCCCCGCGTCCAGATGCGGCCGCAGCGCCTGCGCCGCCGCAAGGTGCGCGGCGTGCTGCTGCGCCTTGTCCCGGGACATGGTAAAATGCAGCGGCACAACGGTTTTGCCTTCCAGCGAAACCGCCTGCTGCGCGATGGAGAGCGCCAGCATCTCGCCGTTTTTTGTCTGCGGCGCGGCCACCACCGGGCAGCGCTCCAGCGTGCGCACGGCCTTGAGCGTGATGAGCTCCGGGTCTCCGGGGCCAACGCCCACACTGTAAAAAACGCCTTTTTTCATTGTTTTTTCCCCTTCCATTCCGCCAGCATCTCCGCGGCCGAAGCCGTCCGGCCCAGCAGACCGTATTCATTGGAAAACAGCACCGCGCCCACCCGGTATGCGCCCGCCGCCCGGCGGACGAGATGCCGCTCCACGGCCCGCAGCAGGCTGTCCAGCACAGGCGCGCGCAGCCCCGCTTCGTCCAGCAGCGCTATGCATGCGTCCGTGGTGGCCGCGTCCAGCAGCGCGGCGCAGGTCTTCTGCGGCGCGCCGCACACCGCCGCGTGGGCGCACAGCAGCTCCGTGCGGCAATCCGCATACCGGCTGTGTGTGTTCATAACGCCTCCCGCCAGCTTTGCCAGCTTGCCGATGTGCCCCACCAGCAGCACGTCGGCAAAGCCGAGCGCAGCGGCCTCGTCCAGTGCGTCGCCGATGAAATTCGAGCATTTCACCACGGGTGCGCCCGCCGCGTCCAGCCCCTGCTCACGCAGAAAATCCACACCGTAATTGCCGGGCGTCAGCAGCACGCGGGCGGCCCCCTGGGCCCGCGCCTGGCGCAGCGAAAGCGCCACCGTGTCGATGAGCGCCTGCATGCTCATGGGCTCCACGATGCCGGAGGTGCCCAGAATGGAAATGCCGCCCTCGATGCCCAGCTGCGGGTTGAAGGTTTTTTTCGCCAGCGCCGCGCCCTCCGGCACACAGATGGTCACCCGCAGGCCGCCGTCCCAGTTCAGTGCATCGCATACGGCGCGCACCGCCTGCTCGATCATCCTGCGCGGCACACGGTTGATGGCCGCCGCGCCCACGGGCTGGTCCAGCCCGGGCTTTGTCACACGGCCCACGCCCGGGCCGCCGTCTATCACAACGCCCGGCTGTGCCGCGCGCTCCACCCGCGCCTCAATCAGCGCGCCGTGCGTCGCGTCGATGTCGTCGCCGCCGTCCTTTTCCACCGCGCAGCAGGCGGTTTCCCCTGCCATGCGGCAATACCGGGGCGCAGCCGTAACAGGCAGGCCGCCGGGCGTCGTGAGCGTGACGCGCTCCGGCGCGCGCCCGCCCAGCAGCAGGCGTGCCGCGCCCGCGGCCGCAAGCGCCGCGCAGGTCCCGGTGGTATAGCCGCAGCGCAGCCGTTTTCCGCCGGACTGGATATAATGCTCAAACGGCATCCCGTCACCCGCCTTACAATTTATATTATCTCCCGCAGCCGCGCACCGTACAGCGCCTGCACCTCCGGCAGCGCGCCCAGGCCCTGCATGTGGCAGCGCACTCCGACGCCCGCGGCCTCGAGCCTGCTTTTCCAGCTCTTCGGGCCGTCCCCCGCCATATCGTTCAGGGCGTGGTCGCCCGCCACCAGCATGAACGGCACAAGCAGCGCCTGCCCGCAGCCGTCTTCCTTCATCTGCGCCAGCACCTCGTCAAAGCCGGGCCAGCCCTCCACCGTGCCCATATAGGCGCGCCGCCCGCCCGCAAGGCGCAGGGCCGTCTGCATGGCGGGATAGACCATGTTGGCGAAGTGCTCCGTGCCATGGCCCAGCAGCACCAATGCCCCGCCCTCCGGCTGCCCGAAGCGCCGCACCATGCACGCAGCCAGCGCGCGCAGGCTTTCGCTGTCCGCGGCAAGGGGCCGCCCCAGGGCCAGCCAGGCGAAGCGCCCCGCAAACGCCGCCGCGTCCGCTTTGAGCTTATCGTATTCAAAGCCGTACAGCAGATGGGTGGGCTGCACCGCCACATCCTCCACTCCCGCGGCCGCAAGCGCCTCCAGCGCCTCGGGCAGGCTGGGTACGGGCTCTCCCCGTTCGGCCAGGATGCGGCGGATCGTCGGGCTGGTGTACGCGCGGCAGAACGCACGCTCCGGCGCCCCGGCGGCAAGCGCGCGCTCCACCGCCTCGATATCCTGCCGCGCGCGCGGCACGCTCGTGCCGAAGCTGACGGCCAGCAAAGCCTGTTTCATGGTTTCCACTCCCGTTCCAGTTCCTCCACAGTGCACGGCGGCGCGGTAAGGCCCAGCACGCGCCCCACGCGGTACAGCACCGGCTGCTCCAGCCCGCATGTCCGCAGCAAAGAAACATTTTCAAAAATCTCCCGCGGTTTCCCGTCCCCCGCCAGCCGTCCCCCGCGGAACACCAGCACCCGGGTGGCCCAGCGCCATGCGAAATCCACGTCGTGCGCTGCAACCATAAGCCCCAGGCCCTGCTCCGAGAGCATCTGAAGATTTTGTTCCAGCAGGCGGGTATTTGCCGGGTCCAGGCTGGCCGCGGCGCAGCGCGTTCGGCTGCTTTGCCCGCCGCCCATGCGCCGCAAAAAAACCGGGCCTTTCTCATTTATGAGAAAGGCCCGGTCAAACAAAGTGTCCTAAAAAACGGCGCACCCTGATTTTTACCGCGCAGGCGTTTTGTCCGTCCGCCGCGCGTCCCTGCCCTTCCGGCAGCATCGCCGCAGGGCAGGTCTTCCGGCTTGGGCGTCAGCGCCCCGGCTTCGTCTTCCCGTGTGTACCCACAGTGACGTTTTGAAGCCGGAACTGTTCCCTTACGGCGGCGGTCCCGCACAGGTCTTGCACCTGTTTCCCTATTCTCCCGGCCGCCTCACAGCGGCCGGGCACCCTGCAGCATTTTGCTTATTCACAGTAACACAGTTTTCGCTCCGGCGCAAGCGCGGAGAAACAACCCGTCAAAAAACTTCCAAAGCCATGGCTTTTTTACCAAGCGCACAGGGCGTCATGCGCCTTTGCGCCGCGGCCCGTCCTGTGCGCCCCACAGGGCGCCGGTGCGGCTTTTGCGGTACTGGCTCGGCGTCTGCCGGAACCGTTCCTGGAACACACGGTTGAACGTCCGCAGGCTGTCGAAGCCGGATTCCATGCTCACCTCCAGCATGCTCAGCTCCGTTGCAGCCAGCAGATCGCGGGCGCAGTCCAGCCGCAGGGCGTTCACATATTCCCGGAAGCTGGTGTGCAGCCGCGCGGAGAACACATGCGACAGGTGATATTTGCTGACGCCCAGCTCCTTTGCAATGTGCTCCAGCGAGAGCGGCTGGCGGAAGTTCCGCATGATATAACGCACCACGCTGGTCGTCAGGTCCATGGCTTTTGGCTCCGGCGCCGGCTCCAGTGAGAGTTCGGGCAGAACGTGCGCCAGGATCAAATGGAGCAGCGCGCGGGAAATGCTGCTGTCCGCCCCGGTACACCGGCAGCGGTAAAGGCTGTGCAGGGCGTACAGCACATCCGGGTCCAGCGCTTTCCCGCACAGGTACGGCTGGCGGGGGCGGCACTGCGTCAGGCTGGGGAAATAATCGCCCAGCAGAGACGTGCTGCAGACGGCCATCATATACCGGCTGTCCGCTTCCCGGCACTGGTAGCTGTGCACCGTGTTGGGAAACACCACCGCCAGTTCTCCCGCCTTCAGCTCACGGAATTCCCCGTCTATCCCAACGCAGACGCAGCCGCTCTGCACCAGAAAAAGTTCCAGTTCACCATGCAGATGGGAGGGGAAATTGAGCCGTTTTCCCATCTCCACCTGAAGCTCGCGTCCGCTTCGTTCCTCGTAATAAGCATAGGCTTTTCGTTTTTCCATATATGCCTCCCACGGGATGCCCCAAAACGCAATATTTGGCCAAAAAACGATTCCTTCTGTCCGGTATTATATCATACCGGATGATATAATACAGCCAAATAAAGCACAAAAACCGGAATGATTTTTCGTCGTCCGGCGCTTTTGAATTTTACAGGTTAGAGGGTCTTTACAATGCAACAGCTGCAATGGCTTTCCGGCTGTATGAGGGACAAACGAAAATGGTTCTGGCTGGCGATGGCGCTGGCCGTTGTCTCGGCGGGGCTGTGCGTGGTGTTCCCGTTCATCACACAGCAGATCACGGACCGGGTGCTGGTGGGGCAAACGCTGTCGGACGGTTCCGTGCAGCGCCAGACACAGCTGCTCGTCCCGCTGGTGTGCGTTATGATCGGCGCGCAGCTTTTGCGCTCGTGCGTACGCTACGGCATGACGGCGTCCCTGGAGTATGTGTCCCAGAACGTCCAGCAGGACATCCGCCGCCATTTGTACGACAACCTGTGCACCCAGGACGCGGGCTTTTATACGCGGTACCGCACGGGCGACCTGATGACGCGCCTGACGGGCGATCTGGACATGGTGCGCCACACGGTGTGCTGGATCTCGTACAACGCGGTGGAAAGCACCTGCCTGTTTCTGTTTTCCATGACATATCTGTTCAGCGTGAACGCCGCGCTGACGCTCCTTCTGCTGGCCGTTGCCCCGGTGATCCTTGCATGCTCGTTCCTGTTTTCACGCACGGTGTATCCTCTGTATGCGTCCCTGCGGGAAAAGCTGTCCCGCATGAACTCGGTGGCGCAGGAAAACATCGCGGGCAACAAAACGGTGCGCGCGTTCGTGCGCGAGGCCTATGAAAACGAAAAATTCGAGACCTGCAACGAAGAATACCGCCAGGCAAACCTCAAGGCCAACTTTCACTGGCTGAAATTCTTCCCCTACATCGAGGGCTGCGCCCAGCTTATGGGGCTTTTGTCTGTGCTCTTCGGCGGCCTGTTCATCATCCAGGGAAAAATGACGGCCGGCGACCTCGCCGCCTTTTCGCTGATGTCTTGGGGCCTGTCGGAGCCGATGCGCGCGCTGGGCACCTACCTGAACGATTTTCAGCGGTTCCTCACCTCCGCCGCAAAGGTCATTGAAATTTATTTTGCCCGCACGCGGATCGAGAACCCCGAGCGCGGGCGCACCGAGGGCGAATGCCGCGGCAGCGTGGAGTTCCGCGGCGTTACCGTCGCTTACCCCCACAGCAGCGCCCCCACGCTGAAGGACGTCAGCTTTTCCGTAACGCAGGGGCAGACGCTGGCCATACTGGGCGCCACAGGCAGCGGCAAAACCACGCTGGTGGACGCCGTCACGCGCATGCTGGACGTCAGCGGCGGCACGGTGCTGGTGGACGGCGTGGACGTGCGCCTGTGGGACCTTCAGGCGCTGCGGCGGCGCATCGGCATGGCGACGCAGCGCGTGCAGCTCTATTCCGACACCGTCAGCAGCAACATCGCGTACAGCGCGCCCGACGACATCTCCGAAGACGACGTCGCCCTGTACGCCCGCCTCGCGGCCGCTGATTTCATCTGCTCGCTGCCCGAGGGCTTCGACACCATCATCGGCGAGCAGGGCACCGGGCTTTCCGGCGGCCAGAAGCAGCGCATCGCCCTGGCCCGCGCGCTGGCAAAGCAGCCTGAGATCCTGATTCTGGACGACACCACCTCAGCGGTCGACCTGGAGACCGAAAAGCAGCTGCGCAAAAATCTTCAGGAGCTTCCCTATCCCTGTACAAAGATCATTGTTGCGCAGCGCATTTCCGCTGTGCGCAGCGCGGACCAGATACTCGTATTGCAGGGCGGGCGCATCGCGCAGCGCGGCACCCATGAACAGCTCGCGGCCTGTGAGGGCTATTACCGCGACATCTGCCTGCTGCAGGGCGTGCAGGGAATGCCCGACGCGCCCGCGGCAAATACTCCGGCAAAGGAGGTGCGCTGACCATGGCAAAACGGAACACCTTCGGCGTGGACGAAACGCTAGAAAGCGCCTTCAGCTGGGAAATGATCCGGCGCTGCTTTGTGTACATCCGCCGGGAGGGACGCCTGTTCCTGCGCGCGTTCGTGCTGCAGGCGCTGGCCATGGTGGCGGGCCTGTGCGGGCCGCTGTTCTCGGCCCGCGTGCTGGACGAGGCCGTGCCCGCGGGGAACATCCCCATGGTGCTGGCCTGCTGCGCGCTCATGCTGGCGTGTATCGCCGTCAACATTCTGTTCACCACATTGTCCAGCCGGTGCGTCAACGTCATCGGCCAGAACATCGTCCATGACCTGCGGCGCGACCTGTACGAGCACCTGCAGAAGCTTTCCTTCTCCTATTTCGACAGCCGTCCCCACGGAAAAATTCTCGTGCGTGTCATCAACTACGTCAACTCGGTGGCCAACATCCTGTCCAACGGGCTCATCAGCCTGTTCCTGCAGATGTTCAACTTGGTGTTCATTGTTATTTTCATGCTGCGCATGGACGCGCGCCTGGCGTGCGTCGTGCTGGCGGGGCTGCCGTTCGCCGTCGGGTTCATCCTGTTCATCAAGCCCATGCAGCGCAGAGGGTGGCAGGCGTACTCCAACAAAAGCAGCAATATGAACGCCTACCTCAACGAGAGCATCACCTGCATGAAGATCACCCAGCTTTTCGCGCGGGAGCAGTACAACGCCGACGTGTACGACGGCCTGCTGCGCGATTCCAAACGCGCCTGGTACAGCGCCGTCGTGCCGTCCATGGCCGTTTCCCCTGTTATCGATCTCATCAGCCGCAGCGTGACGGTGGCCATCATCGTATACGGCATCTTTGCCGCCAAGCCCGCCGTTACCGTGGGCGTGCTGCTGGCCATGATGAACTACGCCTCCCAGTTCTGGGGGCCCATCAACCAGCTTGCCAACATCTACAACAACTTCATCAACAACGTGGCATATCTGGAGCGTATCTTTGAGATGATCGACGAACCGGTCGAGGTTCAGGACGCCCCCGGCGCCGCAGTGCTGCCGGAGATCCGCGGCGACGTGGAGTTCCACGACGTCTCTTTCGCCTATGAAAAGGATATCCTTGTGCTCAAGCATGTGAATTTTCATGTGAAGCAGGGCGAGAGCGTGGCTCTGGTGGGCCACACGGGCAGCGGAAAAACAACCATCATCAACCTGCTCAGCCGTTTCTACAACTGCACCGAAGGCCGGGTGACCATTGACGGCGTGGATATCTCCGGCGTGACGCTGGCTTCGCTGCGCGCCCAGATGGGGCTGATGATGCAGGAAAGCTTCGTATTTACAGGCACCGTGATGGACAATCTGCGCTACGGCAATCTTGCCGCCGGCGACGACGAGCTCATCCGCGCGGCCGAGCTTGTGTGCGCGGACGGCTTTATCCGGGCGCTGCCTCACGGCTACGACACCGTGCTCACCGAGGGCGGGGCCATGCTCTCCCAGGGGGAAAAGCAGCTTCTTGCTCTGGCGCGCACCATGGCGTCCGACCCGAAGATCCTCATCCTGGACGAGGCCACCAGCAGCGTGGATACCAAAACGGAACGCGAGCTGCAGGAGGGTGTGAACCGCATGCTCAGGGGACGCACCTCCTTCATCGTCGCGCACCGGCTCTCCACCATCCGCGCCTGCAACAAAATCATGTACATCGACCACGGCGAGATCGCGGAATGCGGAACCCATGAGGAGCTGCTGGCGCGCAAGGGCCTGTACTGGCAGCTCTGCCAGGAGATGTGACCGGCCGCCCCCGCGGGCGCCGTATACAGCAGCCGCCGCCCCGAAACGGGGCGGCGGTTTTTTGGCTTCTGCCGCGTTTATTTTTCCGTTTCCGAAATCAGCCCCATCGCCAGCGCGATGTCCAGGTTGACGCCCAGCACGTTCACGGTCTCCTCCCCGAACACGCCCAGCAGTTTTTCCTCAGTGTTGTCCGCAACGATCTGCGCAAGCCGTTCCGGGCTGAGCCCTGAAGCCTCTGCAATGGCGGGAAGCTGCACCTGCGCGGCGGCGGGCGAGATGTGCGGGTCAAGGCCCGAGCCCGAGGCCGTCATCAGGTCGGCCGGGATATCCTCCCGCGCCACGCCGGGATTTTCCGCCAAAAACGCCTCGATGTCGGCTTCCACACGCTGTGTCAGCGCAGGGTTGCTGGGCGCGTAATTGTTGGAACCGGAGCCCAGCCCCGCAAATTCGCTGCCGTCGTTGTAGAACCGGCTGGCCTGTTCGTCTGTGTAATAGGTGTTGTAGTGATAGGCGGAGGGCCGCCCCTTCATGAAATAGGCCTCGGTGAACTCCTGTCCCACCAGCTTCGCACCCACAGCCTTGCCGTCGGCGGTCACCAGGCTGCCGCCCGCCTGATGCGGGAAAAGCAGGCCGGAAAGGCCGCTCAGAAGCACCGGAAATACAAATCCGCACAAAAGCAGCAGAACCAGCGTGACCACGAGAGCCTGACGGATATTGCGGAGCATTGCTTTTTTATTCGCGTCCATGCATATTCCTCCTTAAAAGCCCCAAAGCGCCAAAAGCGGATGGATGAGCATATCTATGAGCTTGATGCCTGCGAAGGGAGCGATCACACCGCCCAGGCCGTAAAGCATCATATTCCGGGCAAGCATCCTGCCGGATGACATGGGGCGGTACTTTACGCCCCTGAGCGCCAACGGTATCAGGCATGGAATGATGATGGCATTGAAAATGAGCGCGGAAAGAATGGCGCTGTGCGGCGTTGCCAGGTCCATGATGTTGAGCACACCCAGCTGCGGGATCGCCATCATAAACATAGCGGGGATGATTGCGAAGTATTTTGCGATGTCGTTGGCGATGGAAAAAGTCGTAAGGCTGCCGCGGGTAATAAGCAGCTGCTTGCCGATCTCCACCACCTCCAAAATTTTCGTGGGGTCGCTGTCCAGGTCCACCATATTTGCGGCCTCTTTGGCGGCGGCGGTACCGCTGTTCATCGCAAGGCCTACGTTTGCCTGCGCCAGAGCGGGCGCGTCGTTGGTGCCGTCGCCCGTCATGGCAACGATCTTGCCTTCGGCCTGTTCTTTTTTGATCAATGCGATCTTGTCTTCGGGCTTGCACTCGGCAATGAAGCCGTCCACGCCTGCCTCCTTGGCGATCGTGGCGGCGGTAAGCGGGTTGTCGCCCGTGCACATAATGGTTTTGATGCCGATGGCACGCAGGCGCTTAAAACGCTCGGCCATGCCTGCCTTTACCGTGTCCTTTAAATAAATGACGCCCAAAATCCGGCTGTCCTCGCAGACAGCCAGCGGTGTGCCGCCCAGAGCGGACACCTCGGCAACGCGCCGGGCAAGGTCCTCCGGCACCTTGCCGCCCATTTCGGAAACGTATTTCTCAATGGCGTCGGACGCCCCCTTGCGTACGCTCCGGCCGCCGGGCAGGTCCACACCACTCATGCGTGTCTGAGCGGTAAACGCAATGAAGCGCGCGCCCTGCGGCTCCCCGCAGTCCTCCCCCTGAAGGCGGGCCAGAGCCAGTGTGGACTTACCCTCCGGCGTGCCGTCGTGCAGGCTCGTCAGCGCGGCACAGCGCACCAGCTCCTCCCGGCACGCGCCGCCCACGGGGAAAAAGTCCGCCGCAAGGCGGTTGCCGTAGGTGATCGTTCCGGTCTTATCCAAAATCATCGTGTCCACGTCGCCGCATGCCTCCACGGCTTTGCCGGACATGGCGATGACGTTAAAGCGCGTCACGCGGTCCATCCCGGCGATTCCGATGGCGGACAGCAGGCCGCCGATGGTGGTCGGGATCAGGCAGACCATCAGGGCGATCAGTGTGGAAGTCTGGAGCTGCACGCCGGAATACAGGGCGATGGGATACAGTGTGACGATGACGATCAGAAAAATAACGGTGAGCGACACCAGCAGTGTGTTCAGCGCGATCTCATTGGGCGTTTTTTTGCGGGAAGCGCCCTCCACCAGAGCGATCATGCGGTCCAGAAAGCTGTCGCCTGGGTCGGACGTGATGCGCACCTTCAGCCAGTCGGACACCACCGTGGTGCCGCCGGTTACAGAGCTGAAATCGCCGCCTGCCTCGCGCACCACCGGTGCGGATTCGCCGGTGATGGCGGATTCATCCACCGAGGCGATGCCCTCGATGACCTCGCCGTCGCCCGGGATGACCCCGCCCGCGGACACCATCACCACATCGCCCTTCTTCAGTTCGCTGGACGGCACCATCCTTTCGCCTCCGTCTGCATCAAGCAGGCGCGCCTGTGTGTCTTTTTTTGTTTTCTTCAGGCTGGCGGCCTGCGCTTTTCCGCGCCCCTCCGCCACTGATTCGGCAAAGTTTGCAAACAGCACCGTAACGAACAGAATGGCCGACACAATACTGTTGTAAACGCGCGCGTTCGGCGTCGTGTCTCCCAGCAGGCCGGGCGCGAAGGAGAGCACCAGCGAGATCACAAACCCGATCTCCACAACGAACATCACCGGATTTTTCATCATATAGCGCGGGTCCAGCTTTGTAAACGCCCCGACCACGGCCTGCCGCATGATCTCCGGTGTGATCATCTTTTGCTTGCGGTTCTTACTCATAGCTCAGAAAATCCTCCTTAGCCCCAAAGAGCCAGATGCTCTGCAACGGGGCCCAATGCCAGCGCTGGGAAAAATGTCAGCGCGGCAAAAATGTATACGACGAAAACCAGAATAACGGAAAACGAAACCGTGTCCGTCCGCAGCGTGCCGGCCGATTCATTGACAAAGTTCTTTTTCATCAGCGACCCGGCAATGGCCAACTGGATGACGATGGAAAGGTACCGGCCGAAGAACATGGCCAGACCGGCGGTGATATTCCAGAAATAGGTATTATCCGCCAGGCCCTCAAAACCGGAACCGTTGTTGGCGGCGGAGGAGGCATATTCATACAGCACCTGGCTCAGGCCGTGAAAGCCCGGATTGGTGATGCCTTCCCGCCCGGCTGCGGTGCCCACTGCCAGCGCGGAAAACGCAAGGATGAGCAGCGGGTGGATGATGATGCACAGCGCGGTGAGCTTCATTTCCCGGCCTTCGATCTTTTTGCCCAGGTATTCCGGCGTGCGCCCGATCATCAGGCCGCAGATGAACACGGCCAGAATGGCGTACAGGATCATATTCATCAGACCGACGCCCTTGCCGCCGAATACTACGTTCAGCATCATGTGCAGCAGAGGGATCATGCCGCCCAGCGGCGTCAGGGTGTCGTGCATATTGTTCACCGTACCAGTTGTAAAAGAGGTCGTGACGGTGGTGAACATCGCCGACTGCGCAATGCCGAAGCGGACCTCCTTGCCCTCCATACTGCCCATGGCCTGGTCCAGGCCGATATCCGCCAGCGCCGGGTTGCCCTGGCTCTCGGCCCAGAAGCATACGCTCAGGCCAATGACGAACAGGATGCCCATGGCGGCAAAAATGCTGCGTCCCTCGCGGCCGTAGATGGCCGCGGAAAGGCCGCCGCGCGCACGCAGGCCGCCGGCCCTTTGCATGCCGTCCGCCGCTTCCTGCCTGCGGGCGTGCACCATTTTACCGAAGGTGATGACGCATGCGCCGGGCAGGAGCATCATGGAATACAGCTCGATCAGGTTTGAGAGCATCGTGGGGTTTTCCAGCGGCGTGGACGAGTTTGCGCCCAGGAAGCCGCCGCCGTTCGTGCCCAGATGCTTGATGATCTCCAGCGCGGCGATGGGGCCCATGGCAATGACCTGAAATGTGCCCTCCAGCGTCTCCACCACAACATTGCCTTCAAAATTCTGCGGCACGCCCTGCCATACCAGCAGCAGGCCGCCCACAATGGAAAACGGCAGCAGGATACGGGTGGTGATGCGCACCAGGTCCGCAAAAAAGTTGCCCACGTCGCTTTTTGTCCTGCCTGCAAGGCCGCGGATGAACGCAACGCAGGCAGCATATCCGCTTGCGGCGGACACGAACATCATAAAAATGATGACCAGCATCTGAGACAGGTAGGAAAGCCCGGACTCACCGGAATAGTGCTGGAGATTCGTGTTCGTCATGAAGCTGATAATGGTATTGAACGCCAGCGTGGGCTCCATATTCTCAATATTGTTCGGGTTGAAAAGCCCTGCGCTCTGCACGCGCAGGATCAGATACCCGATGAACACCATCACGGCGTTCGTCCCCAGCAGAGCCAGGGCATACTGTTTCCAGTTCATCCCCTTCCCGGGGTCCACTCCGCTGATTTTATAGATTGCTCCGTCCACACGGTCAAAGACGGGGTCTGCAAAAGTGTGTTTCCCCGCCGCGATGTGATACAGATACACACCCGCGGGAATGACAATGAGCAGATAAATGCTCACTGTCAGTGCAAGCTGTAGCATGACAAGCTCCTCCTGTTTATCTCAGTTTCGCTCACAGCGAATCAAAATTTTTCCGGATGTACCAATGCATAGATCAGATAACAGCCCAGCAGCAGCACGATCCCACCCAGTACCAGCATTTATGTATCCTCCTTGCGGCCTTTTTTCCCTGCGCTCACTCCGCGGCGTCCACCTGCTTCTGGCACCATTTTGCCAAAAGCCATACAAGCCCGAAGCAGGCCAGCAATGTTCCGGCCATCAGAACATCCATCATAATCCATTCCCTTCCTTCCCTTATCGCGGTATGCCTCATTATAGGGCATAAGCTGTAAGTGTGCGCTTAACGTTCACCGCCGGATGTTAAGGTTGCGTTAGCGCCCGCAAAGGCGCAAAAAAGAAGCCTTCCGGAAAACCGGAAGGCTTTTTCCCACGGGCGCGGCCCGCTGTTTTTTCAGAAAGGGAGCGGAGCATACAATACCGGAGGCTCCCACTTTACGGCTGCCAGGGAGCGCGCTCCATCCACTTGCCGTTGGTAAAGTCCGGAATGGCCACGGGAGCGCCGCCCATGGCCACGCTCTGCTCGCTCAGGCAGGAAATACTCATCCATGCCGCC
>Ga0129308_1000920_pt1 | contig 36267 bp, 31 predicted proteins | sample L827metagenome_FD_94440 | JGI IMG/M metagenome (GOLD analysis project Ga0129308, IMG submission 94440) | Ring-tailed lemur group fecal microbial communities from Wisconsin, USA - L827 metagenome | ecosystem: Host-associated > Mammals > Digestive system > Large intestine > Fecal | place: USA...
CATGGTCTCCATGTCCTCCGTCTTGGCGGCGTCGGCGTTATAGGAGGCCAGGTCCCGGACCCCCACCTCGGAAAAGGCCCGGTACCGCTTCATCATCGCCACCACCGCCCACTGAAGGGCCCCCGCCGCCTTCTTGGGGTCGGTGACCACGGGAATGAGCAGATGGGGGATGCCGTTGTAGATGCCCAGCTCCACCATCTTGGGGTCCACCATGATGAGGCGGACCTCCTCGGGGGTGGCCTTGTAGAGCAGGGAGGTGATGATGGAGTTGGTGCACACCGATTTGCCGGAGCCGGTGGTACCGGCGATGAGCAGGTGGGGCATCTTGGCGATATTGCCCACGATGGGGTTGCCGCCGATGTCCTTGCCCACGGCGAAGGACACCTTGGAAGCGCTGTCGGTAAAGGCCTTGGAGCCGATGACCGAGTGGATGTTCACCGGGGAGACCATCTTGTTGGGCACCTCGATGCCCACCATGGAGATCTGGTCGGGGATGGGCGCGATACGCACGCCGGTGGCGCCCAGGGCCAGGGCAATGTCATCAGCCAGATTGGTCAGCTTGTTCAGCCGCACCCCCTGGTCCAGCTCCAGCTCGTACCGGGTCACTGAGGGGCCCCGGGTGACGTTGATGATGTTGGCGTCGATGCCGAAGGAGTGGATGGTGTCGGTGAGCCGCTGGCGGTTGGCGTTCAGCTCGGCCAGCGCCTCCCCGCCGATGTCCCCCGGTCCTTCTTTCAGCAGGGACAGGGGCGGGTACTGATAGGCCGGGGTCCCCTGGCTCAGGCTGCCCTGAATGTCCTGGGCCACCTGGGCCGCCTCCTGCTCCAGATCCTGGCGCTTGGCCTTGGTCTGGGCGGGTTCCGGAACCGGGGCGGCGGAGACAGGCTCCGGAGCGGGAGCGGCGGGAACTGGCGCGGGCTTGGGCTGGACCGGGGCGGGGCCGGGCGGAGCCGCTGTCACCGGGGGCACCACCGGGATAGGCTGGGGCGGAACGATAGGTTCCGTGACGAACTCCGGTTCCTTTTCCTCCGGCTGGGGCGGCTGTGCGGGCTTTGGTTCCTGGACGGCTCCGGTCAGCACCTGGTCGGGCGACGGCACCCTGGGCTTCCGGTCGAAAAAGCTCCGTTTTTTCTTTTCCGGGGCGGGCTGGGGTTGTTCCTGTTCCCGGACCAGCGGACCGTCATCCACCGGGATGTCAATGGGCGCCCGGCGGGCGGCGGTCTGGGACAGGACCTCGGAGGCGGCGGGACGCTCCTCCTCCCGGCGGACCCGGCGGGGCCGCTGGGGCTCAGGCTCCGGCTCATAGTCATAGTGGGGACGGTTGAAGATCCAGTCGGCCACATCCAGAATGGAGCGGTTAAAGGCGGCCAGCCCCGACAGGATGCCCGCCATGGCGAACAGGATGGTGCACCCCAGCGCGGAGAACAGGGTGACGCAGCCCTGGGCCAGCAGGCCGCCCACGGCGCCGCCGGACCTCATCACTTCTCCGCTCTCCCACAGGCTTTTCAGCAGGGCGCCGTCCCAGGGCAGGGACTCCGCCATCAGGCCGTGGACCAGGCAGGAAAAGAGCAGCGGCAGCAGCAGGGCACATATCAGACGCAGGCGCACCGGACGGCCCCGGTGGAAGGCCAGGATGTAGGCCCCCAGCACCAGGGCGGGAGGCACCAGCCAGAAGCCGTAGCCCAGCAGGCCCTTGAGCAGGCCGCAGAAGAAGTCGATGAAGATGGCCTCCACATGAAAGTAGCCGAAGGAGGCGAAAATGGCCAACAGCAGGCAGACCAGCGCCCCCACCTCCCGGCGGAAGGGCCGGGGGGTGGGCTGCGCCGCCCTCCCCTTTCCCCCGCTCTTGGCCCGGGAGGTACCGGAGGCGGAGGCGGCCCGTTTTCCTCCCGCGGAGGAGGCGGAACGGCTGCCTCCTGTTTTCTTTTGTGTCGTTGCCATAGGCGTTTCTTTCCTTTCCGGAGTATGGTGTCGCGGGGTGATACGTTGTCTCAGTAGCCCATGAAGATCGCGATCAGAGAGACGATGCCTGCCGCCCAGCAGTAGTAGGCGAAGGCGCCAAATTTGTTCCAAACTTGTCTCCTAACAAGTTTGGAACAAACCTTGATTTCATGTCTTGGCGTACGGAATCGTCATTCCGTACGCCGCCGCCGCACAGCGGCGGGCCGCCTTTCAGGCGGACTGGGCAAATTTGGCTTTTTCCTTAAAAGCCCATGAAGATCGCGATCAGAGAAACGATGCCTGCCGCCCAGCAGTAGTAGGCGAAGGCGCCAAATTTGTTCCAAACTTGTCTTCCAACAAGTTTGGAACAAACCTTGATTTCATGTCTTGGCGTACGGAATCGTCATTTCGTACGCCGCCGCCGCACAGCGGCGGGCCGCCTTTCAGGCGGCCTGGGCAAATTTGGCTTCTCCCCTCAAAAGCCCATGAAGATTGCGATCAGAGAGACGATGCCTGCCGCCCAGCAGTAGTAGGCGAAGGCGCCAAATTTGCCCTTGGACGCCAGCAGGTTCACCAAGCGGATGGAGAAGTAGCCCACCACGCCGGCAATGACCATTCCCACCAGGTACATGGGCAGCACGCCCTCGGCCAGACCGCCCTCCGCGCCGATCACGTCCTTGACTTCCAGCAGGGTGGCGCCCAGGACGGCGGGCAGGGACAGCAGGAAGGAATAGCGGACGGCGAACCTCCGGTCAAAGCCCACGGCCATGCCCGCGGAGATGGTGCAGCCGGACCGGGACAGGCCGGGAATGGTGGCACAGCCCTGGGCCAGACCCACCAGCAGCACGTCCTTCAAGGTGGCGTTCCGGGCGGTCTTTCGCCCGCCTCCCATCCGGTCAGACAGGAACAGGATACAGCCGGTGGCCAGCAAGGCGCAGCTGACAAACACAGGGCTGCTCCCCAGGGCCTCCACATAGTCCTTCACCAGCATGACCACGAACAGGGGCAGGGTGCCCACGATGATCAGGAGAACCAGCCGCCGGGCCTCCGGGGGATTGCCCCGGGAGGGATGTCGGGAGAACATGTCCCCGATGGCCCGGAAGAACTCCAGCACCATCTCCACCACGTCCTGGAAATAGTAGACGCACACCGCCAGCAGGGTAGCAAAGTGGAGCAGGATGTTGAACAGGTTGTCCGGCTCCTCCATTCCGAAAAAGTGCTGGAGCAGGGTCAGATGGCCCGAGCTGGAAATGGGCAGGAACTCAGCCACGCCCTGGACGAAGCCCAAAACGGCAGACATCAGATACGTCACGATATGTACCTCCAATGGCGAAATGCCAATAAAATCACTTATACTATATTAGCACAAGCCGGCGGAGAATTCCAGTCTTTTCCCCCGTTTCCCTTTGATGGGGGAGAAATCTTTTGGGCGGGCGGCCCCATGGGCCGCCGCTGCCCAAACGATTCTGACTACGTCCTCAATCTAAGGCACTCAAGCATGCGGCGCGGCCCGATGGAGTCATCGGGCCCTACGGGACGCACAGGCCACGCCAGAGGGCGGGCGGCCACATGGGGCCGCCCCTACTTTTTTTCTTCCGGCGCGCCGGGGTCCCGCTTCTTCTCCCCGATCATCCCGTGAAGGCAGTCCAGGGCGTCGGACAGGCCACCTATCTCATCAATGAGGCCCAGCTTCACCGCCTCCTCCCCGTAGATCACGCTGCCCACGTCGGCGGCCAGCTCCCCCGTCTGGAGCATCAGGCGTGTAAAGTCTTCCCGCTTGATAGCGCTGTTGGCCGTAACGAACTGGATGATCCGCTCCTGGATGCGCTCGAAGTAATAGAAGGTCTGGGGCACTCCGATGACCAGACCGTTGAGCCGCACCGGATGGATGGTCATAGCCGCCGAGGGGGCGATGAAGGACCGCTTGGCCGACACCGCCAGAGGGACTCCGATGGAGTGGCTGCCCCCCAGCACCAGGGACACCGTGGGCTTGGACATGGAGGCGATCAGCTCCGAGATGGCCAGACCCGCCTCCACGTCTCCGCCTCCGTTGTTCAGGAGGATGAGCAGGCCGTCGATCCGGTCGCTCTCCTCCACCATGGCCAGCAGGGGCAGGACGTGTTCATACTTGGTGCTCTTGCTGGTGGGCGGCAGCAGCTGGTGCCCCTCGATCTGCCCCACGATGGTCAGCACATAGATGGTCCCCTTCTCCGTCTGGATCAGGGAGGACCCGAAGTCCACAATGGGCTGGATGACCTGCTCCTGGTCCTGGACCTCCCGCTTCTCCTCTTTTTCTTCCAAACCGATCCCCTCCTCGTCTTTCCCGGATAGATTGTGCCGGAAGGGAGTTTTTTACTCCCGGACCGTCAAAAAAGCCGCTCTGCTTTTCCATTGTATTTGCCCTCTTTTTGGCCGTCCGGGTGTGGAAGCGGGAGAAAAAATTGAACGAAACGCCAAGAGGTGCGGTCCCGGGGACCGCACCTCTTTTTTCAGTGCAAAACCTTGCGGTAAGCCGCTTCTGCGGCGGCGTTGAAGCAGACGAAGATGACCTCCGGACCGCCGGAATGTTCCGCCAGAAAGCCGCGGACCGTGGAGACGGCGATGGCGGCGGCCTCCTCCGGGGGATAGTGGTACACCCCGGTGCTGATGGCGGGGAAGGCCACGGTTTCACAGCCCAGTTCCAGAGCCAGCGCCAGGGAGTTCCGGTAGCAGTCCGCCAGCAGCCCAGCCTCCCCGTGACCGCCGCCGTGCCAGACAGGTCCCACGGTGTGGATCACGTACTTGGCGGGCAGGCGGTAGCCTTTGGTGGCCTTGGCCTGTCCCGTGGGGCAGCCGTGGAGGGTGCGGCACTCGGCCAGCAGCTCCGGCCCCGCCGCCCGGTGGATGGCCCCGTCCACTCCGCCGCCCCCCAGCAGGGAATTGTTGGCGGCGTTGACGATGGCGTCCACCTTCATTTTGGTGATGTCTCCGGTATAGAGGCTGAGCTTCATGGTCCGCTCCCCTTTTCTCATGTTATTTGGACAGCTGGATATAGTCCCCGGACACGTAGCCCAGGGCGGCCTGTCCGGCCTTGTTCCGGTACAGCACATGGCACCAGCCGTCCTCCGCGCTCAGGACCACCACCTGGGTCCCGTTGGCCAGACCGCCGATGACCGCGTGCCCGGTCCCGGGACCGGAACGGACGTTCAGGCCCTTCTCCGCGTTCACCACGGTTCCGGTGAGGTCAGCGGGCTGGCAGGTCACGGTGCAGGCGGCGGTCAGCCCGTTCCACAGCGCCGTGACCGTGACCGTTCTGTCCTCAGCCCCGGTGGAGAGGTTGGTGACCACGCCTTTCTCCGTCACCACAGCCGCCTCCGTGTCTCCGCTGGTCCAGGTGATCTCCGCGCCCTCCCAGGCGGGCTCCAAAACAGCGGTAAGGGCCAGGCTCTCCCCGGACTTCAACGTGACCTCCGTCCGGTCCAGGGTCAGGGTATAACCGCTGGGGTCGGGCAGGGCGGGCTGCTCCGGCTGCGTGGGTTCCGCCGGAGTCTCGGGCTCCGCGGGGGTCTCGGGTTCTGCCGGCGTCTCAGGCTCCGCGGGGGTCTCGGGCTCCGCGGGGTCGGTGGGCAGATCGGTGATGGGGGTATAGGTGATGATCCGGTACAGCAGGGCCGCCATCTCCGCCCGGGTCAGGTTTCCCTTGGGGGAAATGCCGTTTCCGGTGCCGCCCACGATCCCCTGGGCCACCAGGGTGGCGGTATGTCCTATGGCGTAATCGGCGATCTGGTCCCGGTCCGCAAAGCGGTCCAACACGCTCAGACTGCCGTCCGGGCACACCTTGCCCAGGTAGGGCATGGCTTGACGCAGAATGGTGAAGGCCTGCTCCCGGCTGATATTGGTTTTGGGGGCGTAGGCGCCGTTCCCGACTCCCGAGGCCAGGCCGGCGTTCTGGGCCCAGGACAGGGCCTGGTAATAATAATCCGTGGGGAACACATCGTTAAAGTCACAGTTCTTGGTGACGGCGGGTTTGCCCACGGCGTTATACAGCATGAGCATGAAGTCGCCCCGGGTGATCTGGTGGTCCCGGCCGAATTCGGTGGCGGAAATGCCCCCCACGATGCCGTTCTGATAGCAGAACTCCACCGCCTCGTAGGACCAGTGGTCCTCCGTCACGTCGTTGTGGACATTGGTGGTGGACACCTGAATGGTCTGGGTCATGCCCCCGGCGGAGGCGGTAATAGTCCCGCTCCCCCCTGTTGTCGAGGCGGTAAACAGACCGTTTTCATCCACCGAGCCCACGCCTCCAGTGACGGTCCAGGCGACGGCTCCGGCGTCCCGGAGGGCGGTCCTGTTCCAGTAACTGCCGGCGGCGGCCAGCTGGACGGTCTCGCCGGGCTTGACGGTGAGGGCGGTCAGGGCGGCGGTGCTGCCCTCTTTGGATATGGTGAGGGACGTCAGCTGGTCCACCACGTGGACCTGGACCGTGCCCTCCGCCCCCAGCTTCCGGGACTTCAGGCGCAGGGTATCGGTGCCCGCCCGGCTTCCGGCCCGGTAGACGCCCTCTTCCACGTCCCCCAGGCCCTCCCGGGAGGTAATGGTCAGGTCGGTCACCTCCCGGTCCAAAATGTTCAGGCCGCTGTCCAGCACCACGGTCCCAGGCAGGGTGAGGCTGGAGCCGACCAGCACAACGAGGCCGTCCTCCGCCATGGCCAGGCGGTCCGCCCTCCCGTCCCCCGCCTCATCGGTGACCAGAAGCAGGTAGGTGGCGCAGCTGCGGGGCTTGCCGTCGGATGGGATGCTGCGTACGCTGGGGCCGGACTGGCCGGGGAGCCACACGGAAATGGCGGTGGAGCCGCCGCCGTCCAGGTTGACGGCCCAGACGCAGCCCCGGTCCCGCATCTCCTCGGCCAGGTCCATCTGGCTCAGGCCCATGGAGTAGCCCGACTGGCGGCCGTCCACGGCGTAGACCACCAGGGTTCCGTCCTTTTTGACCCCCAGGGCGGTGCGGGGAGCCCGTCCGTCCTTGGCGTAGGTCCAGGTGGAGCTGTCGGTGATCTGGCCGTCCCGGACCATGATGTCGCCGATCCCGCCGGCCCACTGGGCCTCGGAAAGCGTCTCATCCTGACAGGTTGTGGTCAAGGTGACCAGGTCCCCGACCTGGAAGGATTGATACACGTCCCGGTAGCCGGAATTATTGTCTGCGGTGAGGATATATTCGTCCTGTCCGATGGACACGGCCTGGTCGCTGTCCAGCAGCTCGGTGACCTCCAGCGTCAGGGTGCTGTTCACCGTCAGGGGCGTCGCTTCCTCCCCCTCCCCGGCCACCGCCTTCATCCGCACATACCAGCCGGGGGTGGAGGTGCGGGTGGACACGGTGGAGAAATCCTGGTTCAGCAGGTACATCCCGCCGCTGGCGCTGCGCCATTTATTCAGATGGTGGGGGACCACCTGTCTCTCGTCCCGCTGGTTGGTCAGGGTCAGTTCCACCTGGGGCGTCTCCGTAAAGGAGACCTGCCCGCCGGTAATGGTCATAGCGGCCTCGTTCTCCGGGCTGGATTTATACACACCGTCCTCAATAACGATGCCAATGGGCACGCCGGAGGTGGTGGAAAAAAAGTCGGTGTTGATGGCGCCCAGCACATGGTAGCCCAATTCCTGGGCGTAGCTCACCGCCCTGTTGATGGTGGCGGCGCCGTAGACGGTGCCGGAGGCCTGGAGCAGGATGGGGTAGGCCCCGCTCCCCTCCTCCAGCTCCATGGAGAAGCTCTCCACCCGGCTGGAGTTGTTGACGGTGACGGTGTTCTGGTAGGTCAGCCCCTCCACCAGCTCGGTGGTGGTCTGGAGCTTCGGCTCCCCCGCGGCGGCATAGACCGTGGGGACGGCCAGCAGGACGGCCAGGGCCAGGGCCGTGGCTCTGCGCAGGATCTGAGGTACAGCGGTATGTTTCATGGGTACTCCTTTTGCAATATGTAAACCTGAGGAACGCCCTACATTATATCAGGTCCTCCCTGGGGTTGCAATGGCAAAAAGGGAGAATGCCGGGAAAAGCCCCTGGAAATAACCGGACCGCCCGGCCAACTGTGAATAAGCTGTGAACGGTGCGGGGAGAGGTTGAAAAAAGGTTGATCTTGGTGTACAATGAGATGCTTATGATGGCTTTTTATCCCATCACGCCACACGTTATTGCAAGGAGGAACCGCCGTGGAAGAACGGCAGAACAACGCGACCAAAACCATCAGCATGGTGATGGTCGTCACTCTGATCGGTAAAGTATTGGGCCTTTACCGGGACCGGCTGCTGGCCGTCCATTACAGCGTGGGCATGGAGGCCAACGCCTTTTTTACCGCCAGCCGGATCCCCCGTGTCTTTTTTGACGCGGTCTTCGCCTCGGCCATCGCCGCCTGCTTCATCCCTGTCTTCAGCGAGTATCTGGAGAAGAAGGGAAAAAAAGAGGCGTTCCGCTTCGCGGGTAATTTCATCACCGTCATGGCCCTGCTGACGGCGGCCCTCACCCTGCTGGGCATGGCCTTCCCCCATGCGCTGGTGGCCGTTTTCGCCGACTACGCCGACCCCCAGACCACCGCCCTGGCTTCATCTCTGACCCGTGTTATGTTCCCTACGGTCCTGTTTTCCGGCATCGCCTTCTCCCTGGTGGGCGTGCTCCAGGCCCAGGACCATTTCACCGCCCCCGCCCTCATGTCCACGGTGTCCAATCTGGTCATCATCCTCTATTTTCTCCTGCTGGACGCCAAGCTGGGCATCTACGGCCTGGCCCTGGCCTACCTGCTGGGCTGGCTGCTCCAGGGAGTCATTCAGGTCCCGCCCCTGGGGCGGCTGGGCTACCGCTTCCGGCCCGACCCCAACTTCCGGTCAGAGGGCATGAAAAAGGTCTTCGCCCTCATGGGTCCGGTGATGGTGTCCACCTGGGTGCAGCCCATCAACCTGGCCATTAACTCCCGGTTCGGCTCCCGGCTGTACGAGGGAGCCGGAGTGTCCGCCCTGGAGTACTCCAACAACCTCTACACCGTGATCGCGGGCACCTTTATTCTGTCCATCACCAACGTGATCTTCCCCCGGCTGTCCCGGCTCACCGCCGGCGGACAGCAGAACGCCTTCCGGGACACCATCCGCCAGACCATCCACAGCAGCCTGTTCTTTGTCCTGCCCATGTCGGCGGGGCTGATGGCGGTGGCCCGGCCCCTGATCTCCTTTATATACGGCGGGCAGGAGTTCGGGGATTTCGCCACCGACATCACCTCCACCGCCCTGGTGTGGCTGTCCCTGGGGATGACGGGCTACGCCCTGCAGAACATCCTCAGCCGGGCCTACTTCGCCCAGCAGAACGGCCGGGTGCCCCTGGTGGCCGGGGCCGTGTCCATCGTGGTCAACATCGCCCTGTGCGCGGCGCTCACCGGCCCCTTCGGGGTGGCCGGACTGGCCTTCTCCTCGGCGGTGTCCTCCACGGTGTACGCCCTCCTCCTCCTGCTCCCCATGGAGCGGAAGGGCCAGGGTGTCCTGGACCGGGACATGGTACTGGACCTGGTCAAGATGGCGGTTGCCGCCGCCGCCACCGGCGTCTGCGCCTGGCTGGCCCTGCGGGGCCTGTCCCCCCTTCTCCCCGGCGGCAAACTGGGGGAGCTGGTCAGCCTGGGGCTGTGCGCCCTGGCGGGGGTGGCGGTCTACTTCCTGCTGGCCCTGGTTTTTGGGCTTCAGGAGGCCAAATTGTCTGTCAACCTACTCAAACAACTGCGGAAGCGAGGCTGAGCTATGGAACAAGTAAAAAATATATTGGACGGCAGCCTTCTGTGGCGCTGGCTGGACGCCCTGTGCCTCTGGTTCGGCCGCCAGTGGAAGGGCAGCGGCGTGATCCAGTGGTTCCTCCACCCCGCCGGGTGGGGCAAGGCCGCCTCGGAGAGCAGCGTCTTTTTCAAGCTGTGGTCCCTGGTGCGCCGGGCCCTGTGCCGGCTGTATGAGCTGCTCCGGCTGGACAAACTCTTTGCCGGCAGCGTCTTTACCCAGACCTGGGTGTGGTGCGCCATCCCAGTGGTTCTGGCTCCGGCCCTGTGCAAATTCCGGCCCTCCCTGATGGTCATGGGGCTGGCCCTCATCGGGTACGCCTCCCTCCTGCTCAACCTGGTCCGGGACCGGAACCGGGAGCTGGCCTGGGCCCCCATCAACCGCTATATCATTCTCTACGCCGCCGTCTATCTGGCGGGCACCATGTTCTCCGTCAACCTGCGGGGGAGCCTCCAGCCCGGCCTGCTCTCCGTGGGCTTCATCCTCTTTGCCGTGGTCCTGTACAACGCCGTCACCGGGCAAAAGCAGCTGGATACCCTGGTGGCCCTCATGGTGCTGGCGGCTGCCCTGGTGTCCTTCTACGGCATCCTCCAGTACCTCTTTGGCTGGGGCTACCAGTCGGCGGCATGGGTGGACAGCGACATGTTCTCCTCCATCAGCTTCCGGGTGCCCTCCACCCTGGACAACCCCAACATGCTGGGCCAGTACCTGATCCTGGCCATCCCCCTGGGCGGGGCCAAGCTGCTGTCCTCCAAGACCTGGGGGCAGCGGATCTTCTACTTCGGCTGCTGCGGGGTCATGTGCGTGTGCATGATCCTCACCTTCTCCCGGGGGGCATGGCTGGGCCTGCTCTTTGCCGGAGCGGTATTCATGGTGCTGCTCAACCCCCGGCTCATCTTGCTGGCCCCCTTCGCACTGATCGCTTTGTACTTCGTTCTCCCCGACACCGTCATCTCCCGGTTCACCAGCATCGGCAACCTGGGGGACAACTCCACCTCCTACCGGGTCTATATCTGGATGGGCGTGCTGGCCATGCTGAAGGACTACTGGCTGTGCGGCATCGGCCCCGGGGACGCAGCCTTCAATATGGTCTACCCCGCCTACAGCTACAACGCCATCGAGGCCCCCCACTCCCACAACCTGTTTCTGCAGATCGTCTGTGACGCGGGTATCGCCGCCCTGGCCGTGTTCCTGCTGCTCCTGTTCGTCTATTTCCGCATGCTGTGCTCCGCCCTGTCCAAGGAGAAGTCCTGGACCAGCCGCCTGCTCCAGATCGCCTTCACCGCTGGGGTGTGCGGCTTCCTGGTCCAGGCCATGACGGACTACTCCTTCTATAATTACCGGGTCATGTTCCTGTTCTGGGCCTATCTGGCCCTGGGGGCCGCCTCCGCCCGGCGCAGTTCCCTGCCCGAAGGGAGGCTGCTGGTATGATCCGCGTGCTCAACGTCATCAGCGACACCAACATCGGCGGCGCGGGCCGGGTCATTTTGAACTACCTGCGCTACGCCGACCGGGACGCCTTCGAGACCCTGGTGGCCGTGCCCCGGGGCTCTCTGCTCAAGCCCTCTCTGGAGGAGGCGGGGGCCCGGGTCTGTGAGGTGGACGGCATGGCCGACCGCTCCTACGCCAAGGAGGATGTGAAGGCCCTGGAGGACCTGATCCGCCGGGTGAAGCCCGACCTGGTCCACACCCACGGCGCCCTCTCCGGCCGGGTGGCCGCCAAGCGGTGCCATGTGCCGGTGGTGTACAGCCGCCACTCCGCCTTTCCCGTCCCCGCCAAGCTGAAATATCCCCCCGGCCGGTGGGTCAACAAGCTGCTCAACGAACACTACGCCGACCACATCATCGCCGTCAGCCCCGCCACCCGGGACAACCTCACCGAGGCGGGCATCTCCCCCAAAAAGATCACCGTGGTGATGAACGGGGTGGCCCCGGTGCCCCGGACCTCCCCGGAGGAGCAGGCTGCCCTCCGCGGGGAGCTGGACATCCCCGCCGGTACCTGCGTTTTCGGCATCCTGGCCCGGCTGGAGGACTACAAAGGCCACCTCTACCTGGTCCACGCCGCCAAGCTGCTGAAGGACCGGGGGTACTCCAACTTCCGCGTCCTGATCGCCGGCACCGGCACCTTCGAGGAGGAGGTCCGGCGGGCCGTGGTGGAGATGGGGGTGGAGGATGTGGTCCAGATGCTGGGCTTCCGGTCTGACGTGGCCGCCCTGCTCAGCATCCTGGACGTCCAGCTCAACGCCTCCTACGGCACCGAGGCCACCAGCATGGCCCTGCTGGAGGGGATGAGCCTGGGCCTGCCCTCCGTGGTCAGCGACTACGGCGGCAATCCCTGGGTGGTCAGCCACGGGGAAAACGGCCTGGTCTTCCCCAGCCGGAACAGCGGGGCTCTGGCCGAGGCCATGGCCGACCTGATCGACCGGCCCGAAAAGCGCGCCGCCATGGGACAGAAGGCCCTGGAGCGGTTTGAGACACAGTTCACCGGTCAGGTCTTCGCCCGGAACACGGAGCAGATCTACCGGAACATCCTGAAAGGAGCAAACTAAATGGAACAGAACACACCGAAATTCCGCCTGCGCCTGAACCTGTTTGACGGCATCGTCCTGGTACTGGCTCTGGCGGTGGGCGCCTTCCTGCTGTGGAGCGCCATGAAGCCCGCCGCCCCCGCGGAGGGCGAGGCCGTCAACACCGCCACCGTCCGGTACACCGTCCGCTTCCAGAAGTGGTTCGAGGGGGCCAGCGCCCTGATCGAGCCGGGAGACAAGCTGGTGGACAACATCAAAAACTATGAGCTGGGCACCGTGGTCTCCGCTGAGGTCATCCCCGCCCAGTCCCTCCAGCTGGACCACCAGAGCCGCCAGTATGTGCTGGCCGAGATCCCCGGCTACGAGGATACTCTGGTCACTGTGGAATCCCCCTGCACCACCAGCGACGAGGCCATCACCGTGGGCGGCGGCTACGACCTGCGGGTAGGCGCCGTGGCCTATATCCGGGGCGAGGGCTATATGGCCAGCGGCCCCATCATCTCCATCGAACGGGAGGGTCTGAAATGAAGATCATCGACCGGAACGGCCGTCTGTTCGGCAAGGTCAGCGTTATCGACGTACTGGTGGTGGCCGTGGTCCTGGTACTGGCCGCCGCCCTCAACATGAAAAACAACCACCTGTCCCACACCAGCACCAGCGTGACCAACGTCCCCATCACCTACCAGATCCTGGTCAGCGGCGCCCGAAACTATGTGGGAGACGCCATCCAGGAGGGCGACCTGCTGTATGAAAAGGACCGCAACAGCGGCGGCGCCCTGGGCACCATCGTGTCCGTCGAGGTGCTGCCCAGCTCCCGCATCGCGGAGTTCATCGACGGCACCGTGGACATGGTCCCCGCCGAGGACAGCTCCAACCTGCTCCTGACCGTCCAGGGAGAGGGCATCGTCAGCGACGGACGGGTCCTTCTGAACCGGATCTATGACCTGGGGGTCAACTCCGCCCGGACCTTCTGCACCAAATACGTCCAATTTGTCGGCAACATCTCCAATATCCAACTCCCCTAAACCACAGTAAGGAGCGGCTTTCATGAAGATCTTAATGGCCACCATGGGCCTGGACATCGGCGGGGCGGAGACCCACATTGTGGAGCTGTCCAAAGAGCTCCAGAAGCGGGGCCACCAGGTGGTGGTGGTGTCCAACGGGGGCGTCTACGTTCCCGAGATCACCGCCGCCGGCATCCGCCACTACAGCGCGCCCCTGCACCGGCGCTCCCTGTCCGACATGCGCCGGTCCCTGGCCGTCCTGCGGGAGGTGATCGGGACAGAAAAGCCCGATGTGGTCCACGCCCACGCCCGCATCCCCGCGTTCCTCTGCGGCCGGCTCCAGCGGTCCATGGACTTCCCCTTCGTCACCTCCTGCCACGGGGTGTACCAGGTCAGCGGCGCCCTGCGCCTGCTGTCCAACTGGGGCGACCGTACCCTGGCGGTGTCCGAGGACATCCGGGACTATCTGATCCACCAGTATCAGATCCCGCCCCAGCACATCACCCTCACCATCAACGGCATCGACACCGACAAGTTCTCTCCAGAGGTCTCTGGCGAGACGGTGCGCCGGGAACTCGGGCTGGGGGATACCCCCGTCATCGGCCACGTCAGCCGGCTGGACGCGGAGACCGCCCTAGCCGCCCGCCAGCTCATTGAGAACGCCCCCGCCCTGGATCGGGCCTTTCCCGGCGTCCGCGTCCTCATTGTGGGCGGCGGCACCGTCTACGAGGAGCTGTCCGCCCGGGCGGAGGCGGTCAATCAGGCCATGGGCCGGGACTGTCTGGTCCTCACCGGCCCCCGCACCGACGTCAACCTGCTGGTGGCCGCCTGCGACCTGTTTGTGGGCGTGTCCCGGGCGGCTCTGGAGGCCATGTCCGCCTGCAAGCCCGTGGTCCTCTCCGGGGCCCAGGGCCACACCGGCCTGTTCACCCCGGAGCTGCTGGACAAGGCGGTGGACACCAACTTCTGCTGCCGCACCGACCCCACCGCCACCCAGGAGCAGCTGCTCTCCGACCTCACCGCCGCCCTCTCCCTCCCCCTGGACACCAGGAAGGAATTGGGGGACTATGGCCGGAGCGTGGTCCAGCGGTACTACTCCGTCCACCGCATGACCGATGACTGCCTGTCTGTCTACGACCAGGTGCGCCGCCGCCGCCACCGGGTGGTGATGAGCGGCTACTACGGCTTCTCCAACGCCGGAGACGACGCCATTCTGGAGTCCATCCAGCAGGCCATCCACGAGGCCAGCGACGATGTGGCCGTCACCGTTCTGTCCAACGACCCCGAACTGACCCACGCCCAGTACGGCATGGACGCCATCCCCAGGTTCCGGGTGTGGAAGGTGTTCTCCGCCCTGCGCCGCAGCGACGCGCTGCTGTCCGGCGGCGGCAGTCTGCTCCAGGACACCACCTCCACCCGCTCCCTGCTCTACTATCTGGCTGTCATCCGCTGCGCCCAGTGGCTGGGCAAGCCGGTGATGCTCTATGCCAACGGCATCGGCCCCGTCCGCCGTCCCGCCAACCGCCGCCGGGTCAAAAAAGTGGTAGAGCGTGCCACTCTGGTCACCCTCCGGGACCACAGTTCCGCCCGGGAGCTGGCCGACATGGGGGTGGACCGCCCGGACCTTTACGTCACCGCCGACCCGGTGTTCCACCTCTCCCCCGCCCCCGAGGCCCGGGGCCGGGAACTGCTTCAGGCCGCCGGTCTTACCCCCGGCGTGCCCTTTGTGGCCGTCTCTGTCCGGGACTGGCCGGACACGGAGCGCTTCTGCAAGGAACTGGCCCGGCTGTGCGACCACCTGCGCCGGACCCACGGCATGGAGGTGCTGTTCCTCCTGATGCAGCCCAACCGGGACCGGACCGCCGCCCAGCAGGTCCGGCAGTTTATGAAGGAGCCCTCCTTCCTGCTGGACGAGCCCTGCACCCCCCGGGAACTGATGGCGGTCTTGGGTCAGGCCCGCCTGTGTCTGGCCATGCGGCTGCACACCCTCATTTTCGCCGCACGGATGGCGGTGCCCTCCATGGGTCTGGTCTACGACCCCAAGGTTGACAGCTACCTCCGGGAGCTGGACCTGCCCGCCGCCGGGTACGTGGATTCCTTTGACGGGGACGAGGCCATCCGCCGCGCCGACGCCATGATGGCCGAATACGGCGATGTGCTGGCCCGCCTGCGGCAGAAGTCCGCCCAGCTGACCCAGGATGCCCGTGAAAATGAGCGGCTGCTGCTGGAGATGCTGGAACAACATAAGAAATGACCTGCGCCCCGGACCGGAACGGCCCGGGGCATTTGCTTGTACTTCAACGCCTTGACACCCATTTCGCGGTGGGGTACAATTTTGAAAAAGGAGGCGCGTGCCATGTATGAGCTCTGGGAACAGGCCCAGTTGGGTCCCCTCACACTGAAAAACCGGACGGTGCGCTCGGCTACCAACGAGCATCTGTCGGAGCCTGACGGCCGTCTGACCCGGGTTTGGGCGGACACCCTCATCGAGCTGGCGAAAAACCAGGTCGGTCTTGTCATCACCGGCCATTTCTCCGTAGACGGCAGCCAGCGCGCCGACGAGGGACAGCCTGTGATGGACAGCCGCGCCGACCCGGAGCTGCTCCGCCTGGCCGCCTCCGGAGTCCACGCCCACGGCGGAACACTGGTGGCACAGCTCAGCCACAGCGGCCCCAAGGCCCCGCCCGCCGTCAACGGCCTCCCCGCCAAACATCCCGCCGACTTTTCCCCGGAGGAATTGGACCGGCTGGTGGATCAGTTCGTCTTTGCCGCCCGGCTCTGCCAACAGGCGGGCTGGGACGGGGTGCAGATCCACAACGCCCACGGCTACCTGTTGTCCTCCTTCCTCAATCCCCAGACCAACCACCGGACCGACGAATACGGCGGCAGTCTGGAAAACCGGTTCCGCCTGACAGGCCGCATTTTAAACGCGGTGCGCCGGGCCTGCGGGAAAAACTTCGCCCTGTTGGTCAAGCTGGACGCCAACGGCTGCGGAGACCTCCACGGCCTGCTGCGCCTGTTCCAGGCAGCGGACGTGGATGGCGCCGAAGTCAGCGGCGTGGACTTTTCCGCCCGTGCTGGGGTCAAAGAGCCCTTCTACCTCCGGGACCTGGAACAGGCCCGGGACGGCATCTCCATGCCTCTGATCCTGGTGGGAGGTATCTTCTCCCTCCGGGCCGCCCACAACGTGCTGGCGGCCGGCATCCCCTTCGTCTCCTTCAGCCGCGCCCTGATCTGCCAGCCGGACTTTGTCGCCCGCATGGAGGCGGGCGTCCAGGAGGAGAGCGCCTGCCTGGCCTGCAACAGCTGCTACAAGGTCTATCGGCAGCGGCCCGTCCGCTGCGTCCAGCACACCGTCCCCATCCCCCAGTTGTCTAAAGTGTTCGGCTCCAGGGGCTGAGGTCCCTTTGCGCCCATATTCTCCCGCCGAAAAATTTCGTCAAGAAATTTCGAAAAAGGGGTTGACTCCGGACAAAAAACTGGTATAATACATGTTGCTGTCGCGATGACCCCGACAGTCTCTGAGATGGAGTAGTATCGAAGTGGTCATAACGGGCACGACTGGAAATCGTGTGACGGTCAAAAGCCGTCCGAGGGTTCGAATCCCTCCTACTCCGCCAAAAAGGAACCCCTGAAACCTCAATGGTTTCAGGGGTTTTCCTTACTCTCCCAATGCTTTGCGGTTATTTGCGTGAAGTCAAGAGTTACTTTATCGAAATAAAGAATTACACACGAATCAAGAGAATTTACACACGGATTTACACACAAAATTTGCCGTCAGGAAAGCGATAGCCGGATCATCCTTTTCCAAACATCTCAGCGATGCGGTGGAGGAAGACGACCATCTGCTCTCTGGTGCAGAAAGCCCGGTACATCTTCTTGCCGGAGCCGTCGCCGTAAATGAGGCCGTTTTCCTCGGCCCACTTGCGGTCAGCCTCGCTCCAGTCCGCCGGGGGCTGCTCCTGCTGCCGAGCAAGCCAGTTATCCATCATCTTGTCAAAAGCCGCCTGGTCCACGGTATCTTCCTCCTCTTTGTTGTGCTGGCGGGCATCTACCCACCAATAGTATTTGACCTGGCTCTTGAAGGTCTCCAGATCACCGTTCAGTCTTGCCTCTTTGGTGCTGGCCGGGTCATTGATGCGGACCTTCCCATCCTCCCACCACACGACGATGAAGTGTCCAGAGCTTGTCCATAGGCCCTTGTTCATCAGCGCGATAAGGTAGTAGCCCTGCTTGAGAAGGTCAAAAGCCTTTTTGTGGTTTTCGTGGTCGGGATTTCCGTAGGTGTTCGTCCAGTTCAGCATATCGCAGTCGATACCAAAAGCGGCAAACTGCGGCTTGAAGTAGGAGTAGTAGGTTCCCTGGTTGAGCGCCTTATACCCGTGCTCCACGCTCCACTTGCAAGCGTCCTCCGGCGTGTATTTCTTGCCGGTTATGGTCTCAATCAGCATGGCCGCGCAGGTAGGACCGCAGCCGGAGCCGCCGATGGTCGCTGTCTCCCCAGACACTTGGTAGGGCTTATTTTTCCAGCGGGGGTCCGTCTGGAGATAGTAAACAGGCTGATTATTCATCGGAGCTCTCTCCGCCGTCAAGCGTGTCCTGAATCTTCTGGCTCTGGGTGCCGAAGTAGAACGCGATAATGACCGCATAGATGGTCATAAAGTCCTGGCTGATCTTTCCTTCCACAGCCATGTACGCAAACACGCCGGTCAATACCAGCGTTACCAGGCTCTTGACCGACAGCAGCGCTGACAGCCGTTTGATGATCTTCTCGTTCATGGTATGCTCCTTCCCTTACTCCACGATTTCCCAGTTGTCCGAAAACAGCTCAATCATGGTTTCCTTCCAAGGAACACGACCGAAGCGGCTCTCGACATACAGGTATGGTGCGGTCATTTTGCTGTGTTCGTCCGGGAACTGGGCGCGAATGATAACATCCTCGCTCCAATTGGGAAGTCTTGCTCCCTTTCCCTTTTTCATGGCCTCCAGGGCCAGACCGAAACTCACGCCGGAAGTCTTGCGGTATGCCTCCTCGAACACATCCTTGGGGGACCAGCTCTCGTAGCCGTCAGGATAGCGGACCTTGTAGCCATCCTCCTCCTTGCCACCGCGAGCGCGGGACATAGGTTCTGCCTCAATGATCTTCGTTCCGATGTAGCGTTCCATGATGATACCTCCTAAAAATCTCTTTTTGTTTCTTTCGCGGCCTCGTTGGTCGTGCCGAACACGGGGCCGTCGTTATGCTCAAAGATGTTCTCTACCACCTTGAGGACATTTACCCCAAGGATGGTCTTGATGGCCTGCTCGGACAGCTCCACGACAGGGAAGGGCTGTCCCAGGCGCACCGTGGCATACAGCGCGATAAGGTAGGAAACAGACACCCAGAGAAGGGCGGCGATCTGCGTCGTCACGAACAGAAGTCGTGTGACCGATTTAATGAGTTTCATGGTCCTCTCTGCCCTCCAGTCGGTCGATGCGGTGGTGCGCGGATTTTGCGCTGGCCTCGACAGCAGAAAGTCTCTCTACCAGGTGCAGATTTCTCTCCTCCTGTTTGTCGATCTTTCTGTTGATGTCGTCAAGGCTTCCCCTTATATGACCAAGTTCTGTGAGTACAATTCCGGTCTGCTGCCCATCGCTTCTGTCGTCCTTCTCTTTGTTTCTGGAGAAGGTGGCATATCCGACGGCGGCCCCAAGCACGGTGCAGATAATGCCAACAATGATGTTCCACTCCATAGGTGTCACCTGCCTTTCCATTCGAGCATAGCAAAGGCGCGGCAGGATTGCGCCACGAAAGAGAAGAAAATTTAAGGGCCGGGAATGATCCCGGCCCTCGTTTCATTTCGCCTGCTTCCTCATTTTCTCCAGTTTCTCCTTCACCGCCGCCTTGTTCAAATGCTGGACGCTCTTTCCAACGCCCAAGTATTCAAACATGGCCTGCCGCTGCTGATCGGAAAGGCCCGGCGTGTTGTAGACCGCTTCCATGATAAGCAAACTCTTGCTGTTGGTGATCGTCTCTCCATCCGCATCCTTCAGGGACTGGATTCCGGCGGTCTGGGTTTTCAGCGAGATATAGGCCTCTCGGCTGATGCCGTATTTCTGCTCCGCCTCCTCCGCTTTCTGAACCCAGGACTCCGTCTCGTAATCACTGACGGCCTTTTTCGCCGTCTGGTTGGCCAGATCGTATGCGTTCTTCACGGCGGCCGCCTTCTCCCCATCGCCCATGTCCCGGTACTGGCTGCTCTGCGTCAGCTCCGACACCAGCTCATAGGCCGTCTGTCCTTTTATCGTCGCGTACCGGACATACTCCTCCGCCGTAAGGTCCTTGCGCTCTCCATCGACCGTGAAGTATTTCGCGGCTCTGCCCGGTAAAACGCCTCCCTCGCCGGTGGACTGGTACAAGCGGAGCAGCTCCTGCTCCATGTCGCTTGTTTCGATGGCGGAAGTATAGGAAGGGTTCAGGAAATTGTTGAATGCCCTCTCGCCAGGTCCTCCGGTCTGTTCCACCCGGCCCCATGCGTCGATGTAGGGGATTTGCTGGTAGTCCCATACTGGCACCCGTGCGCTGGCCCGCCCGAGGGTGTACTGCATATCGCTGGTGAGAAACGCGTTCTTCTCGGTGTAGGTGGTGTATCTTCGGTCCTCTCCTGTCCGCTCCGCCTGTCCCAGGATGGTGGGCAGGGCCTGGGTCAGATAGTTGGTCGCCGCGCTTGCAAGGGCGGCGGGAAGTCCGTCCAGGCCGTCGCTGGACGCATAGCCGACCGCGTCAAAGACATCGTTCAGGCTTTGCAGGCAGCTCATTTCCAGCAATGGCTCGGAAACGGTGGCGGCGGAGGAGAGAATGGTAGAAAGTGTGACCGCGTCCTTTTCTCCTCCCGTCTGCTCCCACAGGTTGACGCCCACAAAGAAGGGCAGGCACTCCGGCGCCAGCCAGTCCAGGGTCACGCTGGTGCCGTTTGGCAGCTCCAAGGCGTACGCCTGGTGCCCCATCAGCTCCTCGAACTTCTTTTCCTTGTCGTCGTCCCCTCCGTGGCCCCGGACAAGGCCCTGCGCCGCCAGGTAGATGCCAAGGGCCAGCAGCCCGGTTCCGGTCAGTCCGGCAGAGATGCTGTCAATGGCTTCCGCCCCGGTCTTTTTCCCTTTCTGCACATCCCACACAGCCTGCTTGACGCCGTTCATCAGGCCGATTGGGCTGTACTCCACGCCCCGCGCCAGGATATTGGCCGGGGTCTTACGGAACGGAAGATTACTGCCGCCTCCTCCACGGGGGCGGTTTTTTCCTGCCCAGACGGGATTTGCGGCAGCTGGCCTGTGTACGCTTCTGCGGCGCTTTCCGCCCGTGCCGTTTTCACGCCTGCCTTCTGTCCCGCATCCAGCGTCGTCCCATACACATTGTGGACTCCGCCCGGAACATTCATCATGCCGAAGGAAAGGGCGGAGGACAGCGCCGTGTCCCCCAGCCGCTCCAGCACCTGGTCCGCTCCGTAGGCCCACTGGCCCTTCTCCAGCTGGCTGGCCAACTGGCTGCCCGCGATGGTCACGCCCTCCTGGGCCACCTCCTGGGCAGTCTCCTGTGCCACGTCCAGCCCGCGCTTCAAAAGCTCGTCACCGACAGCCTGCAGGATGCCGTCGGCAGCGCCGCTTTGATTCAGGACCCGGAAGGACTTGACCAGCTCGTCCATCTGGACCAACTCCAGCGCCGCGTTGCCCAGGCCAACCACCGACGCCACCTTGGAAGCCGTGTCCGGGGAGATACCGTTATCCAGCATTTCCCGGTAGGCAAGTCCAGCCTCGATCTCAAAGTTGGATTTGGCGCTGCCCATCTGGAGCCCGGTCAAAAATGCTGCCGGCATGGTGATGGTCTCCTCAGGGAGCAGGACCTGGGGTCCCATCTGTCCTGCGATACCCGCCGCTCCGGCGGCCCCCATGCCAAGGATCAGGGATTCCGGGTCGGTCCACTGCCGGAACTGTTGGCCCAGCAGCTCCGCCGCGCCGGACACTCCCTGTGCCAGTTTTCCTTTCGGGAGGAAGTTGTACGCCTCGTCCGCCAGCTTCCCGGCGTATTCCTCCGCCTGGTTCTCCCGGCCCATCATCTCCCGGTAGGACTCCTGGCCATATACGGAGTTGAGATAGCCCCGCTTAACGCTTCCGAGGGTGAGGTCCGCCAGGTTTGCCTTGCGTGCGCCGGAGGCTTCCAGGGCAGCCTGCCAGAGTTCGTCGTTCAGGCTGTCGATCTGATTTTGGACCTCCGCCGCTCCGGTCAGATCAAGTCCGGCCTCCAGCTCGCCCTTCTTCTCCCGCAGCTCATCCAGCTTCCGCTCCTGCGTGGTCCGGTTTCGGAGCTGTTCCGATTTCTGCGCCTGCTCCAGCTGCTTTTTCAGACTGTCGATCTCCGTCTGAAGCTCCGCCGCCCCATTCAGGTCAAGCCCCGCCTCCAACTCGCCTTTTCGTGTTTGCAGCTGTCCGAGCTGCTTTTGCAGGGAGGCCATCTGCATGGCGTTCCGCGTCTCCTCCGCCTGCTGTCTGGCCGCGTATCCGCTGCGTACCGCGCTGTCATACTGGTCCCTGGTCATGCCGCTGCGCGCATAGGCGGTGTTTTGGGACCGGGGAGAGGAACCGGCGCTTTCCATACTGCCGGAAGGGAGGCTGCTCGCCCCGGCCCCTGCGTACTGAGTCCTGTCCTCCTGACTGGCCAGCGTTCTGGCATTTTTCAGCCGTTCTCTTACGTCACTACCCGCGGTTTTGGAAAATACCGCAGACTCCTCCCGCTGAGTTTTGACCGGACCGGAAGGCGCTCGCACGGTACGCCGGACGTTTTTCTCGTCATCCGCCTGTGCCGCTGTTCTGGCCGCTGCAAGTCTGTCTCTCACGCTTGACATATGCTACCTCCATCAATAACCAAGATAATCCAGAAGCCATTCCGCATCCTGCTCTGTGATGCGGCCATTGTTCAGCGCGTCCTCGATCATTGCCACCTTGTTTTCCCCGGTCAACCCAGGGATCCTCTGAAGCTGGTAATACAGGTTCTGCCCGGTCTCGCTCAAAGAGCTGTCGCCCGCAATATCGCCTTCCGCCCCGGCATAATCTTCACCGTAGTAATACCGGTATGCCGCCAGAGTGGTATCGTTGATGACCCCATCTTTCAGGGCTGCCAGGGTCTGAGCCGCCGTCAGGGCCGGCTTGGAGGAGGAACTGCCAGATGTCCCGGACCCGCCTGAGCCGCCGGACTTTGCCGCCAGCATCTGGGCGGCGTCATAGGAAGCCTTCATATTGGCGATCTCCCCGTCCGTGTACCCCAGGGCCTTATAGCCGGAGAAGTCCCCCGCGGCCGCCAGGGTCTGGGCTTTCTGGAGGGAACGGCTGTACGCCGTCTCGTCCTGGTAGGTCTGCCGGTTCCAGGAGGTCTCGTCGGCATACCGGGCGTCCTCGACGGCGTCCCGGCTCAGGCCGTAGTCAAAGCTCCGGTCGTCCGCGAATACCCCATAATCAAAGCTGCGGTCCGTGTTGTACTGACCCAGCAGGTCTGCGTACTTGGCGTAGTCCCCCTGGTCCAGGGCCATGAGCATTTCCAGGTTTGCCCGCTGGGTGTCTCCCTCGTCCTGGTACATGGAGTAGGCCAGCTGCCGCAGCTCCGGGATCTTGTCTGCCAGCGCGGCCATGTAGTTATCATAGGTCTGCTGGCTGGCCGTGCCCGCATAGCTGCTTGCAAGGCCGCCCGTCCGGGCGGAGAGCTGTCCCAGAGTATCCTGCATAGCCCGCTGGCCATTGCGGGTGTAGCTATCCGCGTACTGCTGGTACAGGGGGTCCGTCTCCGGGTCGTAGCTGAACTTCTCCCGGTTCAGGATCTGGCTTGCTAGCTGGTCGATCTGGCTCTGATACTTGCTCACATAGGAGGGTGCGCTCTCATAGGAAAAATCCTGTGACCCGAGGTCCTGTGGCAGCTTGATATACTGGCTGCCGTCCCCACCCCCGGAGTAGGAATACTTGGCCCGCAGGGCCTCCGCCGCGTCGTGGGCGGCCTGCATCCCGGCCTGGTTGCCCGCCTCCCTGGCGGCGTTGTACTGGTCGCCGTAGGACCTGACCGCCGCGTAGTCCTCGTCGCTCATGAGCGAGGCGTCCGCGCCCACGGAGTAGTCCCGTTCCAGCTCGTCTGTCTTTTTTACTGCCATGTTATTTTCCCTCCTCCAGCGCGGCCAGCCGCCGCTTCACGTTTGCGTCGTTGAACTCCACCTGTTCCCGCATGTAGGCGATGTAGTTCACGATCTTTTTCAAGTCCGATTCCGTATTCCCGGACAATTGGCCCAATTCCTGTCCCAATACCGGCATTGATCCCTCGCTCCTCTCTTTTCAGATGCCCAAAAAAGCGCGGAAGGGCCAAAGAGGTCTGCTCCCTCTCAGGTCCTCCCACGCCGTGTCGTGAGTGTTTTTCGTGTCTCGCGGTGTATGAAATTCAATGGTTTGTCATACGGTGCTTCCGACCCGGAACTCCCGCAGCATGGACAGCACCGCGCAATCTCCCTTGCCGCTCAGGCGCACTTCAAATTTGTCGCAGCGGTTGGGCGCGATGGGCAGCACCCTGGTGTCCGTCCCGCGTCCCACGATCTTCCCGCACTCAACCCAGCGCCTCCCGTCGCACCGGACCTCGGCTCTCATCCAGGAACCCTTTGGCAGCTCCACCCGGAGGAGCAGCCGGGACAGCCGTTTCCTGCCCTCCACCGTCTCATAGAAGGGGGCCATGGTTGCCGACCACTCCACATCCTCTGTGCCGCTGTCCATGGTGGCCACGGTGTTTCCGCTGAGGAACATCACCTTGTCCCCCAGGCGGCAGAAGTCCGCCGCCTTTGTGCCGTCCTCCCGGAGCCACAGGCCGTCCGCTGTGTTGTAGGCCAGCAGGGACCATTCTCCGTTCAGGTCCATGGCGCTGAGGAAATACCGCTGTCCGTCCGTCCCGGCCGCTCCCTGCTGGAACACCTGCTGCCCAAAGGCACGGGAGACCAGGTCCGGCGCACCTCCCGCGTAGGCGTACACCCCGCCGGCCCCCAGGTAGTACAGCACCTCGTTGATGTTCACCACGCTCTTGTGGCACCCGGCGCGCACCCCGGCGTACTGGTAGGCGGCCATCTGGTATTCCGCGGGGTAGCTGCCCAAAATGAGGTATCGCTTGCGGCGAATTTTTTAGATTCACCACAAGCCTACCTTGCTGCCGTTCCTTTTCCAAACCGAACCTGCTGAGCTGGGCTTCGGTTTGGATCGGAAACAAAAAAATTCGGCATAACGCCTCTTGAGAAAAGCGACCTGAAGCGGAACCGCTTCAGGTTTCTTCTTTTTCTCCTTTCAATACTTCCTGTACCGTACAGAATTTTACACACAATTCTGCACACGCCGACCTCTCCCCTGCCGCAGCACCCGCACCGGGCAACCATACTTCTTACACGGTACATTTTCGGACTTACGGCTGGTTTTTGGCTATTTTCTCACCACTTTCCCCTTGCCAGCAACGGCAAAAAGCAGTATAATTATTTTGTTGCGTTATGAGCCGGATAAGGCAAATCCGCCAGGCGGTTGCGAATCCCGGCCCACGGAGGTAACGATATGGTAAAAGCGATCGTAGGCGCCAACTGGGGCGACGAGGGCAAAGGCAAGATCACCGATATGCTGGCGGAACAGTCCGACGTGGTCATCCGTTTTCAGGGCGGAGCCAACGCGGGCCACACCATCATCAATGACTACGGCCGGTTCGCCCTGCACATCCTCCCCTCCGGCACCTTCTATCCCCACATCACCAACATCATCGGCAACGGCGTGGCGCTGGACGCCAAAAAGCTGGTGGCCGAGCTGAAATCCATCACTGACCAGGGGGTACCCGCCCCCAACCTCATTGTGTCCGAACGGGCCCAGCTGCTGATGCCCTACCATGTGCTCCAGGACGCCTATGAGGAGGAGCGCCTGGGCGGCAAAGCCTTCGGCTCCACCAAGAGCGGCATCGCTCCCTTCTACTCCGACAAGTACGCCAAGATCGGCATTCAGGTCTGCGACCTGTTCGACGAGCCCCGCCTGCGGGAGCGGCTCACCGCCGCCGTGGCCATCAAGAACGTGCTCTTCGAGCACCTGTACCACAAGCCCGCCCTGGATGTGGACGAGCTGATGGACCAGCTGCTGGAGCTGCGTGAGGTCATCCGTCCCTATGTGGGCGACGCGGTTGGCTTTGTCCACGACGCCCTGAAGGCAGGCAAGACCATTTTGCTGGAGGGCCAGCTGGGCTCCATGAAGGACCCCGACCTGGGCATCTTCCCCATGACCACCTCCTCCCACACCCTGGCCGGCTTCGGCTGTGTGGGCGCCGCCGTTCCTCCCACCGCCGTGGAGGACGTGATCTGCGTCACCAAGGCCTACTCCTCCTCCGTGGGTTCCAGCAAGGAGCCCTTCGTCAGCGAGGTCACCGGTCAGGCCGGAGACGAGCTGCGGGTCCGGGGCGGCGACAAGGGTGAGTTCGGCGCCACCACCGGCCGTCCCCGCCGCGTGGGCTGGTTCGACGCTGTGGCCACCAAGTACGGCTGCATGGTCCAGGGCGCTACCCAGGTGGCCCTGACCTGTCTGGACGTGCTGGGTTATCTGGACGAGATCCCGGTCTGCACCGGCTATGAGATCGACGGCCAAGTCACCGACAAGTTCCCCACCACCCCCAGCCTGATGCGGGCCAAGCCTGTATTCACCACCCTGCCCGGCTGGAAGTGCGACATCCGCGGCTGCAAGGATTACAACGCCCTGCCCGAGAATGCCCGCGCCTATGTGGATTTCCTGGAAGCCCAGATCGGCTACCCCATCACGCTGGTATCCACCGGCCCCAAGCGTGACGAGATCGCCCACCGCGCCTCCAAGCTGTAATACACCCATCCACCACGCCGGATGCCACAGTGTGGCATCCGGCGTTGCACGACCCACCCCTCCCCTGCCCATCTGCATGACAAGGAGTATACTATGAAGAAAAAACTCGCTCTTTTCCTGGCCCTGATCCTCACCCTGTCCATCTCCGCCCTGCCCGCCTCCGCCCTGGAACTGGAGGACGCCAAAGATCTGCTCCAGCAATACTATGTGGACGAAATCCCCGAGGAGATCCTCGCGATGGATTCTCTGGAGGAGATCCTGGAGGCCCTGGGAGACCCCTATACCTCCTACATGTCCGCGGACGAATACCAGTCCTTCCTGGAGTCTGTCAACGGAACGTCGGTGGTCGGCATCGGCGTATCCATGCAGACCGCTTTTGACAACGGCTACCGGATCATGTCCATCCTGGATGATTCCCCCGCCCAGGAGGCCGGTCTGGAGGCCGGCGACCGGATCGTCGCGGTAGATGGGATCACCCTGACCTCCGACATGGACGTCCGTGGCGTGATCGGCGGCGAGTCCGGCACCGCCGTCACCATCACCGTTATCCGCCAGTCCGACGGCCAGCAGAAGGATTATACCATGACCCGCCGCGCCGTTGTCATCCCCATCGTCACCTACGAGCAGTATGGGGACGCCGGGATCATCGACTGCACCAGCTTCGGCGACAGTACGATCTCCACCATCCAGGAGGCGCTGGAGACGTTGAACGAGGAGGTCTCCATCTGGATCATCGACCTGCGCAGCAATCCCGGCGGCACCAGCAACGCCGCCGCCGGCTCCGCCGGCCTGTTCGCGGGCAGCCAGGTCATGGTCTACTTCCGCAACGCCGACGGGCATTACAGCTACGTCTATACCTCCTCCTCCTGCCCCGATCTGACCGACAAGCCCCTGATCGTACTGACCAGTCCCTATTCCGCCAGCGGCTCCGAGCTCTTCGCCGCCGCCGCCCGGGACCACGGCTTCGGCATCGCCATCGGACAGCGCACCTTCGGCAAGGGGATCGCCCAGATCGCTTTTGACGAGGACAACACCCAGGGCATCTTCGACGGCGACACACTGAAGATCACCGCCTACCGCTTCTTCTCCCCCGACGGCACCACCAACCACATCGTGGGCGTGCTGCCCACCCTGCTGGTCTCCCCGGAGAACACCTTCCCCATCGCCCTGCTCCTGTCCGCCCCCGAGCCGGAGCGGGCCAACGGCTTTTTGAAGCTGGAGCTGGCGGGGCACACCTTCTATCTTGACCTGGATGCGGCCAGAGCGGAGGAAAACATCGCCGCCTTTACGGAACTGCTGGAGGCTCTGCCCCCCGCCGCCAAGCTGTATCAGGGCTCCGGGGCCAAGATCTGGACCGAGATCCAGCCGGACAGCCTGGCTGCCAAGCTGAAGCTGACGGGCTACGCCAGCCGCTGTGCCTTCCCGGATCTGACTGACGACCTGGCAGAGAAGGAACAAATTGAAACTCTGGCCTGCTACGGCCTGGTGGCCGGCTATGAGGACGGCCGCTTCCACCCCCAGGACACCATTACCCGGGCCCAGTTCTGCACCCTGCTGGCCAACGCGCTGAACCTGCCCGCCAGCGACAAGTCCTCCTTCTCCGACGTCAGCGCCGGCGCCTGGTACGCCCCCTACGTGTCCGCCATGGCCTCCAAGGGCTTTATCGCCGGCTGCGGCGACGGCACCTTCCAGCCCGATGCCGCCATCACCTATCAGGAGGCCGTCACCATCCTGTCCTCCGTCGCCTCCTGGCTCTCCATGGACGGCTATGCCCTCAGCCAGGAGACGCTGACGCCCCAGGATTGGACAAAATATTATGAGTTTGCCGACTGGGCCCAGGCTCCCGCCCGGAACCTGACCGAATTGGGGGTCACCCTGGACCTGTCCCAGCCCACCGCTCCCGCCACCCGCGCCCAGGCCGCCGGCCTCTTATATCAGCTGATGGAGGCCACCCACCTGCTCTGGGACAGCGCCGCACAAGATCAATAAACTATATGGAAAGGAACTGACCATTTTATGACCAAAGTTGACATTATCTCCGGCTTCCTGGGGGCCGGCAAGACCACTCTGATCAAGAAGCTGCTGGACGAGTCCTTCAAGGGAGAAAAAATCGTCCTCATTGAGAACGAATTCGGCGAGATCGGCATTGACGGCGGCTTTTTGAAGGACGCCGGGGTGCAGATCACCGAGATGAACTCCGGCTGCATCTGCTGCTCTCTGGTGGGCGACTTCGGCACCGCTCTGAAGCAGGTGCTCACCGACTACGCCCCCGACCGCATCGTCATCGAGCCCTCCGGCGTGGGCAAGCTGTCCGACGTGGTGGCCGCCGTGGAGCGGGTCCAGAAGGACACCCCCGAGCTGCACCTGAACAGCTTCGTCACCGTGGTGGACGCCACCAAGGCCAAGGTGTATATGAAGAACTTCGGCGAGTTCTTCAACAACCAGGTGGAGCACGCCTCCGCCATTCTCCTGTCCCGGACCCAGAACATGGACGAGGGCAAGCTGAACGCCGCGGTCCACCTGCTGCGGGAGAAGAACCCCAAGGCCGCCATCCTCACCACCCCCTGGGACCAGCTGACCGGTGCTCAGATCATCGCCGCCATGGAGGGCGGACACTCCCTGGCCGAGGAATTGATGGAGGAGATCGAGCACGAGCACCATCACGACCACGACGAGGACTGCGACTGCGGCTGCCACGATCATGAGCACCATCATCACGACCATGACCATGACCACGACCATGAGCACGACCATGAGCATCACCATGACCATGACCACGACCATGAGCATCACCACGACCATGACCACGACGCCTGCGGCTGCGGCCACCACCACACCCAGGAGGAGCTGGACGCCATCCACGCCGAGCTGGGCTGTGAAGGCGCCTGCAGCGCGTGCGACCTGTGTGACAGCTGCCTCCACTCCACCATGCACCATCACCACCACGCCGACGAGGTGTTCACCTCCTGGGGCCGCGAGACGCCCCGGAAGTACAGCCGCGAGGAGCTGCAGGACATTCTGTCGGTCCTGGCCATGAGCGAGGACATGGGTATCATTCTCCGGGCCAAGGGCATGGTTCCCTGCGAAGAAGGCGAGAGCTGGCTCCACTTCGACCTGGTCCCCGGCGAGTTCCAGATCCGGGAGGGGGGCGCCGACTACACCGGCCGCCTGTGCGTCATCGGCTCCGACTTGAAAGAGGCTGAGCTGGAAAAGCTGTTCCTGCTGGCGTGAGGTGAGCTAGGATGAAAGATTCCCGTATCCCCCTGTATCTGATCACCGGCTTTCTGGACAGCGGAAAGACCACCCTGCTCACCGACACCCTGAACATGGACTACTTTAACGACGGCCAGCGCACCGTCCTGCTCATGTGTGAGGACGGCGAGACGGAGTATGACCAGCAGCAGCTGTCCCACCGCAACTGCCGCCTGATCCCCGTGGAGAGCCAGGAGCAGCTGAACACCGCTTTTCTCCAGGAGATCGACCGGCGCTACCAGCCCGAGCGGGTACTGGTGGAGTACAACGGCATGTGGCCCATCCAGATCCTCCGGGACCTGAAGCTGCCCAAGACCTGGGGCCTGTATCAGGCCATCGACGTCATCGACGGTACCACCTTCGAGATGTACCGCAACAATATGCAGTCCATGATCATCGACATGGTCACCGAGGCGGACATGGTGCTGTTCAACCGCTGCACCCCCGATATGCCCATGTCCGGCTGGAAGCGGTCCATCCGGGCGGCCAACCGGATGTGCGAGATCGTCTTTGAGGACAACAAGGGCGAGGAGCTGGAGGTGGAGGACATCCTCCCCTACTCCCTGGAGGCCCCCCACATCACCCTGGAGGACCCGGACTACGGCATCTGGTACCTGGACATCCAGGAGCACCCGGAGCGCTACGTGGGCAAGACCATCACCTACAAGGCCCAGGCCATGACCGGGATGCGGCTGCCCAAGGGTTCCTTCGTCCCTGGCCGCAATGCCATGACCTGCTGCGCCGAGGACATCCGGTTCTTCGGCTTCCTGTGCAAGTACGACCGGGCCCGGTCCCTGAAAAAGGGCGAGTGGATCACCGTCACCGCCGAGATCAAATGGGAGGAGGCCTCGGTCTACGACGGGGAGGGCGTGGTCCTCTACGCCCAGTCTGTAGAGAAGGCCCAGCGGCCTGAGGACCCTCTGGTCTATTTCCGATAAACGAAAAAATTTCCCGGCACACTTGTGCCGGGAAATTTTTATTTCCAGTAGTTAGAAAATACTCAAATACATCCGCTGGGACAGTCGCTCCAGCACCTGGATGCCCGCCAGACTGTTGCCTTTCGCGTCCAGAGCAGGGGAGAAAATCCCGATGCCCATGCGGGTAGGGACCACGGCCATAATGCCGCCGCCCACGCCGCTCTTAGCGGGGACGCCCACGTTGATGGCGAAATCGCCGGAGCCGTCGTACATGCCGCAGGTCATGAGGATGGCGTTGACATAGTGGGCGTACCGGCTGGGGAAGATCCGCTCGTCGGACTGGGGATGCTTGCCCCGGTTGGCCAGGACAAAGCCGATATTGGCCAGATCCTTGCTGTTCACTGAAATGGAGCAGGCCTTGAAGTAGCAGTCCAGTACCTCCTCCACGTCATCCTGGAGCAGGCCGTAGCTTTTCAGCAGGAAGGCCAAAGCCCGGTTTTTGCTGCCCGTCCGCTTCTCCGACTGGTAGACCGCCTGGTCCACCTGGATGTCCGGGTTGTTGGCCAGCTTCCGGGTCAGGTCCAGCAGCCGCTGGAACCGTTCCTGGTAATCCGTGCCCCTGAGCAGACTGCACATGGCGATGGCTCCCATGTTCACCATGGGATTCAAATGCTCGCTGAGCAGGGTCTGGTCGGTGACGTTGATGGCGTCAAAGGGCTTTCCGGTGGCCTCCACGCCGATCCGGGACCGGACATACTCCTCCCCGTTGTCCATCAGCGCCAGCAGCAGCAGAATAGGCTTGACCACGCTCTGGATGGTAAAGCACTTCTGGTAAGTACCTGCCTGGTAGTGCCGTCCGTCGCTGCGGAGCACATAGATGCCCAGATCGTTCCGGTCCCCCTTGGCCAGTTCCGGGATGTAGGTGGCCACATTCCCCTGTTGGGTATAGGGGCGGCATTCCTCCAGCAGCTCCTCCAGCAGTTCCTCCATAATAAGTCCCTCCTTGGACTTTTTTCAGGACCCCATTGTCCCAGCTTTATTGTAGCTTATGACCAATGGAAAGTCAACGGGAGATGGTCCCGCTCCCCATATTGCCCAACGCCTCTCCCCTTCCTATTGACAGCGCGGTGTCCTTACCGTATAATATCGTTAGTCGATATTGTGTCTCGATATTGCGAGAGGTGGGATGCACATGGGAAGCAAAGAGCGCGGACCGCTGACCGAACCCATGTTTTATGTCCTCATGTCCTTCTTAAAGCGGGACATGTGCGGCACGGAGATCACCGAATTTGTGGAGCGCAAGACCCGGGACCGGGTGCGGCTTGGTCCCGGCACCCTCTATACCCTGCTGGCCAAGTTTCAGGAAGAAAAACTGATCGTGGAGACCCAGGTGGAGGGCCGCAAGCGGACCTACCGGCTGACGGACAAGGGCCGGGCCGCTTACCAGGAGGAGCTGGAGCGGCTGCGGGCCTGCGTGGCTGACGGAGAGGAGGAAGAGAAATGAGTAAGACGTGCTGCCGGGTGACCCCGGTAAACGGATATGATATTCCCGCCCTGGAACAGTGGCTGGAGGGAATGGCGTCCAAAGGACTGCTGTTCTCCATGACTGCCGGGCCTCTGACCCTTTTTCAGCAAGACACGCCTCAGGCCCTCCAGTTCCACCTGGAGCCTGCCCGGGACAAGACCTATGACGATGATCCGGAGCTCAACGCCCTGTACGAAGGGGCCGGGTGGCGGTATCTGGGCATTTTCCGGAAAAATTACTATGTCTTCGCCACGGAGAACCGGGAAGCCCAGGCCCACACCGACCCAGACACCCTGGCCTACGTCCTGAACCGTTTTTTCAAACAGAAGCTACTGGGCGGAATTGGATTGCTGCTGGGTAACTTTTTCCTACTGGCTTTTTTCCGCCCCAACAGCCTCAGCAATCTCCTGTACTGGCTGCGCTGGTTCCCGGTGGAGACCCTTTACGCCCGCAATGTGATCCCCTTCGCTCTGTCTCTAACTGGGTTGGCCCTGGCGGACCTGTCCTGGCTCCTGGGACTGATCCGGCTCCGGAAGCACCGCATTGAGGTGCTGTCCGGTGAAACACCGCCCCGCCCCCGGCGGAGCGGCGGCTGGCTGCTGGCAGTAAGTATCCTGATCTTGCTGCCGGTGGGGGCACAGCTCTTTGTCTATTTCTTCGGAATGGACTACGACCCTTATCCCCTGGAGGGCTCCGGCTTCGTCACCCTGTCCGAGATCGAGGGGGTGGATTTTCCGCTCAGCGGGGATCAATTTTACAATATGGACTATATTTCCCACGGGGACACCCCTCTGGGCCCGGAACACTGGTATTTTCAGCAATACGGCTCCTTCCGCCACGATGACAACAGCGTCTCCCTGAACAAAGTCCCCCATCTGGAGATTCGGATCACCCGGTACCTGCTCCCCTTTATCGCGGTACAGCGCATGGATGAATTGAGCCGGACCCACGACTACGACTACAGCCTGGGGGGATACGAAAAGCTGACCTCCGGCCTCGGCCTGGACCAGGTACTGGCCAGCTGCGGCGAGACGGGCATGTCCCTGATCCTCCGGCGTGGAAACACCGTCCTCCAGGCGGAATACCGAGGAGACAAGGATTTGACCGAATATCTGGACCGCTTCGCCCAGATGATGGAAGGGCTGTAACGCCCTTCGCCCTACAAGGAGGAAGCACAAATGGAACGAAAGGAAAAGCTGGTCAAACGGTATCTCCCCGTGGAGGTCTTTGACATGGCGGGGCTGACGGAGTGGTTCTCCGCCATGGCCGCCCAGGGGCTCCACCTGGTGAAGCTATCGGAAAACCGCGCCCAATTCCGCCCCGGTCCCCCCAAGGCGGGGGTACGGTACGCCCTGGATGTGTCCACCTGCTACGACATTGAACCCGAGCGCAACGAGAACTACGCCCAAATGGGCTGGGACTATGTGACCACCCTCCACGGCATGTATTATGTCTACCGTTCCAAGGACCCGTCGGCCCCCGGCCTCCACACCGACCCGGTGACCCAGGGCGGGACTCTGACCAAGCTGATCCGGAGGCAGCGTCGGGCTCTGCCGTTGAGTCTAGCCTGCATGGCTTTTATCATGCGGGATGAACTTCGCACCCTGTTTACCGCACCCTGGTCCGTTCCCCAGTTTATCATCCTGAACACGGAACGTGCCCTGCTGTGGCTGGTCCTCACGGTCACCTGGCTGCTTCTGGTCCTCCTGCCCACGCTCCGCCAGCTCAGAAAGCTGAAACAGCTGCGGAGACAGCTGCTGGACGGTATCCCCCTGGAGGAATGCCGCCGCTGGCAACGTCTTTTCCCGCCCGTCCTGCTGGTGTGGGGCCCGCTGGTTCTGATGGCCGCCGTCTTGGCGGTATACGCGGCCACCGTCCCCCGGCTCACCCGGGGACTGTCCGGCCCGGAGGAGTGGACCTTCCCCCACGTTACCGTGGAGCAGGCTTTGGATGGGAGCGGCGCCCACGACATCACGATTTACGGTCCCCCGGAAATGCTGATTGCCAACACCCGCTCCTCCTCCCTCCTCTGCCCGGAGCAGTACGACTGGACTCAAATCGGCTCGGCCCAACTGGGAGACAGCCTTCTGAAACCCGCCATTTTCCTGGACTTTTACCGGACTTACTCCGAGAGGACCGCCGAGGTGCTTCTCCCCGCCCTGAAATCGGAACTGGAGCGTTCCCTGGAAAAGAGCAAACGTCAGCGGGAGGATTCCATGCTGGGGCTGGACCTGATCATACTTCGCCCCTTTGAGGCGTTGTCCCGTCCCGGACTGGACGAACTGTTCCGAATGGAATACCGGACCGGCAGCGACCCGGTGACCTATTGCTACCTTGGTCGGAAAGGGGACCAGGTATTCAAGCTGATCCTCCGGGACGTGCCCGACCCGGAGGCTTGCCTGGACAGCTTAGTGGAACAAATGGACTGACGGCGGAGGAATCACCATGAATCGTGTTTACAAATTGACGCCCGTAAGTCAATACGACGTGGACGGCGTGGAGAGCTGGCTGGAGGACATGGCCCTGCGGGGGCTGCGGCTGAAGCGTTTTCGTCCCCTGTTCTGCACCTTTACCAGAGGGCCCTCCGCCCAGATCCGCTACCGGGTGGAGCCCTGTCATCTCCGTCTGGATGAGGACCCATCCCAGGCCATGCTGGACCTGTATCAGGACTTCGGATGGGACTATGAGGGGCAGATTTCCGATACCATGCTCCTGTTCTCCACCCGGGATCCAGAGGCCCCGGAACCCCACTCCGACCCGGAGCTCCAGGGGGAGCGGTGGGAAAAACTGCGGCGGTCCCTGGTCCGGGGCTGTCTGCTCAACGTACTTCTGGCCCCCCTGCTTCTGGTTCTGTGCCTGCTGATGCTGTTTGGAGAGGGCCAGCCGGTGCTGGCCCTGCTCACCACCAGCGCCGCCCCCCTGATTGCGGTCACCCTGGTCTGCCTCCTGCTCCTGCTGCCCCAGTCCTTCGCCCAGCTGCGGTCCATCACATCCCTCACCCGCCGGCTGCGGGCGGGGGTGCCCCTGGAACACCGGTCCTTCTACCCCAAGCGGCGGCTTGGGACCCTGGCGATCTTTCTGGTGACCCTGGCGGTCTGGGGCGTTCTTCTCATGACCCAGTACCTCCTCCCGCTCACAGGCGGTCAGATGGAGTCTCTGGACCGGCTGGACGCCTTCATTCCCCTGTCCATCGCCTCGCTGGAGGGAGAGGATTTCCAGCCCGACCACTACGTTACTCAGGGTATCGACTACGCCAATTTCTGCCGCCGGGAGCGGTACCTCCTATGCCGGGACCAGTGGCAGGTGGTCCAGACGGGGAAAGGAACCCTCTCCGACAACCTTTGGGTGCGGATGGACATCCGGTGGTATGATCTGCCCGGCACTCTGCTGGCCGTCCCCTTGGCTAAGGAACAGCTGGACCACGCCATGGCTCTGGACGACGGCATCTGGTGGACCTCCGGGGAAGCCGGACAGTGGACCATAGATTACTTCCCGGAGGCGGGCGTGGATTTTCTGGCGGTGGCCCGCCGGGCGGACAGCCCCTTCCAGGCGGCGGCGGTGGCCTGTGGGGATAAAGTTGCCCTGGTGCGGTACACCGGCCATGAGGACCTGGCCCAGCATCTGGACGCACTCATCCAAATGGTAGAATAAAGTTTAAAAAAATGCTGTGGCTGACCGCCACAGCATTTTTATGTCAACTCCAAGATCTCTCTGGTCTCCTGACGGGAATAGCATCCGTTGAGGACGGCCAGCAGGGCGTTGGCGCTCATGTGTTCCGGGAGGGACAATTCTTTTAACAGGGCCAGGCGCCGGGCGGCGCTGTCCGGGCCTCCGGTAAGTCCGGCGGCGAACAGGTCGGCCTTGGTAAGGGGCGGGGCGCTCTCCTCCTCCCGGGGGGCCTCCTCCAAAAAAGTGGCTCCGGCCCGGCGCAGAACCTGTTCCAGCACCTGGGGCGTCATCCCCTCCACCCCCAGTTTGCCCTCCTTGCCCCCGCGCTTCTTCCGTTTCTCCTTGCCGTAGACGTCGGGGATATAGGCGTGCTTCACATACTGCCGGGGAATGGCCCCCTTGATGCGGCTGCGGATGACAAAGCCCGCCCCGTCGGAGTCGGTGAGGACGATGAGGCCCCGCTTTTCCGCCGCCCTGCGCAGCAGGGCCATCTGCTCCGAATCTTTGAAAATGCCGAAACCGGAAGTCTCCAGGATCAGCGTATCCACCACCTGGGACAACGTATTTTTATCGTAACGCCCTTCCACCACAACGGCTTCCCGGATGTGCAACATATTGGTCAGACCTCCAAGTGCGATTGGTACTTACTCTAAATTTTAGTTTATAGGGTTAGGAGATTTCGCCGCTGCGGCGGCGAGTGACTTTTGGAGCCATCCAAAAGTCACCAAAAGATGGCCGGGGGACGGCCAGGCCGGCCTCGGGCTGCGCCCTCC
>Ga0129308_1000921_pt1 | contig 36233 bp, 31 predicted proteins | sample L827metagenome_FD_94440 | JGI IMG/M metagenome (GOLD analysis project Ga0129308, IMG submission 94440) | Ring-tailed lemur group fecal microbial communities from Wisconsin, USA - L827 metagenome | ecosystem: Host-associated > Mammals > Digestive system > Large intestine > Fecal | place: USA...
TAATCATTAATTGGTGACATTTTACCATAACCATTTTCACTAATAGCCATAATAAATTGTCCTTCCCAATCAGTTGTCATACCAACAACATGACTACCATCAACATTAATACCTCTTACACCAGATGCAGTTCTTCCCATTGGACGTACATCTTTATTCGCAAATCTAATTAATTTACCATTAGAAGCAGCAATTAATATTTGATCTTCACTTGATGTTAATTTAACAGATACTAATTCATCTTCTTCTCTTAATCCAATAGCAATTTTTCCTGATTGTCTAATATTTTTAAATTCTTCTAATGGTGTTTTCTTAACCAAACCATTTAATGTTACAAAGAATAAATATAATTGTTTATCTTCTTCTATTTGATTTTTATCAATAGAAATCATTGATTTCACACATTCATTTTTATCTAAATTCAACAAGTTAACAACAGGTAAACCTTTTGCTGTTCTACCAAATTCAGGCACATTATATCCTTTGATTCTATAAACTCTTCCAAAGTTTGTAAAGAATAATAAATCATCATGAGTACTCATATTGATTAATGAATCAACAATATCATCTTCATTTGTACTCATACCCTTAATACCTTTACCACCTCTATTTTGTGCTTTATAAGTATCAACTGGCATACGTTTAATATATCCATTTGTTGTTAAAGAAATAATAACATCTTCAACAGGAATTAAATCTTCATCTTCTAAATCAAATGTTCCTTGAATAATTTCAGTTCTTCTCTTATCAGCAAATTTTTCTTTAATTTGTAATAATTCTGTTTCAATAATTTCAAGAACTCTTTGTTCATTTTCTAATATATCTTTTAAATCAGCAATTAATTCCAAGATTTGTTTTAATTCATTTTCGATCTTTTCTCTTTCCAAACCAGCTAATCTTTGAAGTTGCATTTCTCTGATTGCCTTAGCTTGTACATCAGACATATTAAATTCATCCATCAATCTTTGTTGAATAATTTCTGTTGTTCTTGAAGTACGTATTAATTCAATAATAGCGTCAATATTATCTAAAGCTCTTTTTAATCCTTCTAAAATATGAGCTCTTGCTTCTGCTTTCTTTAAATCATAAGCAGTTCTTCTTCTTATAACATCTTCTTGATGTTGTAAATAATAAGTAATCATTTGTTTTAAATTCAATGTTTGGGGTTCGTTATTAACCAATGCAATTGAATTGACACCAAATGTTGTTTGTAAAGCAGTTAACTTAAATAATTGATTTAAAATAACTTCTGGTTGAACATCTTTACGAAGTTCAATGACAATACGAATACCTTCTCTATTTGATTCATCACGTATATCTGTAATTCCTTCAATACGTTTTTCTTTAACATGTTCAGCAATCTTTTCAATTAATCTTGCTTTATTGACCATATAAGGAATTTCAGTAACAACAATTGCTTTTTTACCACCATGAATATCAATAATATCCGTTTTAGAACGCATAACAATCAATCCATTACCAGTTTCATAAGCTTTTTTAATTGCTGATTTACCTAAAATATATGCTCCTGTAGGAAAATCAGGACCTTGTATATAATTTTCCATTAAATCAATAATAGAAATATCAGGATCTTTAGAAACTGCAAGAATTGCATCAATAACTTCTCCTAAGTTATGAGGAGGTATATTGGTAGCCATTCCTACTGCAATACCTGTTGTTCCATTTACTAATAAATTAGGATATCTTGAAGGTAAAACTTCTGGTTCTTTTTCTTCTCCATCATAGTTTGGTACAAAATTAACAGTATCTTTATTAATATCTCTTACCAATTCCATTGAAATTTTAGACATTCTAGCTTCTGTATAACGTTGAGCAGCTGCTCCATCACCATCAATAGAACCAAAGTTACCATGTCCATCTACAATCATATAACGATAAGAGAAATCTTGTGCCATACGTACTAATGCTTCATAAATTGAAGAATCTCCATGAGGATGGTATTTCCCCATAACATCTCCAACAATACGAGCTGATTTCTTATATGGCTTATCACTATAACAACCTAATTCATTCATACCATAAACAATACGACGTTGAACTGGTTTTAATCCATCTCTTACATCAGGTAATGCTCTTTGTACAATAACCGACATGGCATAGTTAATGAAAGATTTTTTCATTTCTTCAGTTAGTGTTTTTTTCTTAATTCCACGTTCTTCCATGATTTTCTCCTTTCCTATAAGTCAAGTTCTGCTTCTTGAGCATGTTCCTGTATAAATTCACGTCTAGGTTCAACTTTTTCACCCATTAAAATATCAAACATTGTATCTGCTTGCATAGCATCATCTAAATCAATTTGCCATAATACTCTCTTTTCAGGATTCATAGTTGTTTCCCATAATTGTTCTGCATCCATTTCTCCTAAACCTTTGTATCTTTGAATAGAATATTTTGCATTTTCTCCTAAATCATCTCTTAATTTTTGTAATTCTGCATCACTATATAAATAATGTTCATCTTTTCCATGTTTTAATAAATATAATGGAGGTTGAGCAGCATAAACAAATCCTTGTTCAATTAAAGGTTTAAAATAACGATACAAGAAAGTTAACATCAAAATACGAATATGTCCACCATCAACATCAGCATCGGTCATAATAACAATCTTATGATATCTTAATTTTGTCATATCAAAATCTTCACCAATACCTGTTCCAAAAGCTGTAATCATAGAACGAATTGTATCACTACCTAATACACGATCTATTCTCGCTTTTTCAACGTTAAGTATTTTTCCTCTTAATGGCAAAATAGCTTGAGTTCTTCTATCACGACCATTTTTTGCACTACCACCTGCTGAATCCCCTTCGACTATGAAAACTTCACATTCAGTAGGATCTTTAGATGAGCAATCTGCTAATTTTCCTGGTAATGCAATACTATCTAAAGCTGTTTTTCTTCTTGTCATTTCTCTAGCACGTTTTGCTGCCATTCTCGCACGAGAAGCAACAATTGCTTTATTGATAATAGTTGAAGCAGTATCAGGATTTTCTAATAAAAATTTATCTAAAGCATTTGATATAATACTACTTGCTATTCTACGAACTTCAGCATTTCCTAATTTCGTTTTTGTTTGTCCTTCATATTGTGGATCAGGGTGTTTAACTGAAATGATTGCTGTTAATCCTTCTCGACAATCTTCTCCACTCAATGATTCATCATCTTTTTTCAAGAAATTATTATTTTTTGCATAATTATTAATAACTCTTGTTAAAGCAAGACGGAAACCTTCTTCGTGAGTTCCACCTTCATGAGTATTGATATTATTACAGAAAGAATATATATTTGGTTGATATCCATCATTATATTGCATACCAACTTCTACTTTGATATCATCTACTTCATCTTCTACATAAATAATTTCTTCATGAATAGCTGTTTTATTCTTATTTAAGAAAGCAACATATTCTTTTATACCACCTTCATAATGATATGTATGTGTTTTAGGTGATTCAAGACGTTGATCTTCTAAAATTAATCTCAATCCTTTATTTAAGAAAGCCAATTCTCTAATTCTTTGATTTAAAGTATCATAATCATAGACAGTTGTTTCTTCAAAAACCAATGGATCTGCTTTAAAAACAACAGTTGTTCCAGTATCATCACAATTTCCAATAATCTTTATATCTTCAACAGGTGTTCCACCTTTTTCAAAACGTTGATAATAAATATGTCCGTCTCTATGTACATAAACTTCTAACCATTCACTTAATGCATTAACAACACTAGCACCAACACCATGGAGACCACCAGAAACTTTATAGCCTCCACCACCAAATTTACCACCAGCATGTAAAACAGTAAAAATGGTTTCAACTGTACTTTTACCAGTTTTGGCATGTATACCAGTAGGCATACCACGACCATTATCTATAACTTTAACAATGTCACCTTTTTCTAATATAATTTTAATTTCTGTACAAAATCCAGCCAAAGCTTCATCAATAGAGTTATCTACAATTTCCCATACAAGGTGATGTAATCCTCTTGAAGAAGTTGTTCCAATATACATACCTGGTCTTTTTCTAACTGCTTCTAATCCTTCTAGTACCTGAATATCAGACTCATCATAGCTATGTGTGACTTTACTTTCTTCCATCTTTTTCTCCTTTCACTTGACCATTTTCTATATAAATTTTTTTAGCTTTCTCAATCACTTGATGATGTATACCATCAATAGATGTAGAAGTTAAAAATGTTTGTACTTTATCTTGAATTAAATTTAATAATTTAGTCTTTCTTACATCATCTAATTCACTTAAAACATCATCCAATAATAAGATTGGATATTCTCCAATTTCTTTTTTAATTAATTCTAATAAAGCAATCTTAATAGCTAAAACAATTGATCTTTGTTGACCTTGTGAAGCATATAAAACTGCATCTTTATCATCTAAAAACATCAACATATCATCTTTATGTAAACCATTTGTTGTTTGACTATATATAATATCTCTTTGATAATTCTTTTGATATTTACTCATAATTGTTTCATAATCAATAGACTTATAAGAAGATTTATATTCAATTCTTAACTTTTCTTCATGCAAAGAAATATAATCATACATAGAAGAAGAAATTTCATTTAATAATTCAACAAATTCTATTCTTTTCTTAATTAAATCAACTTGTATATGAGCCATCTGTTCACTTAATACTTCAAGATATTCATCTGATTCACCATGTTTTTCATGTAATAATTTTAAATACTGATTTCTTTCTTTAAGTAACTTTTGATATTTATTTAAATTATACATATAAATAGGAGAAATTTTAGAAATCTCCATATCCATTAATTTTCTTCTTAAACGAGGACTTCCTTTAATCAACATTAAATCTTCTGGAATAAACAAAACAACATTCAAATAACCAACATAATCACTACTTTTTTTGATTTCCTTATGATTAATCATTGCTTTTTTACCCAAATGAGAAAAAACAATTTGTAAATTCATATCCCTATGATTTGTTTCAATATATCCATTTAATTTAGCAAATTCTTCTTGAAAACAAATCAATTCTTCAATAATATTTGTTTTAAAACTTTTAGACATTGATAATATATATATAGCTTCTAATAAATTGGTTTTTCCTTGAGCATTTTTTCCAATAAAAATATTAATAAATGGATGAAATTCGACAGAACAATTCTTATAATTTCTAAAATTCTTTAACTCTAATTGATTAATCTTCATTTCTAACTATATAATCAATTCCATCAAAAGAAATTCTGTCTCCATCTCTTAATTTCTTACCCCTTCTTGTTTCTACTTCATCATTAACCAACACTTGTCCTTCTAAAATAACTATTTTTGCGATAGCACCTGAATCAACAGCATTCACATATTTTAAAAATTGACCTAGCGTTATATATTCTGTTGCAATGATAATTTTTTTCATAAAAAGTCACTCTCTTTCATAAAAACACTCATTATTATAACACAAAATATACAAAAATGGTAGATTTTAAGGCGTATATTCAACATTTCATAAAAAAGATATATTTTATCATTTTATATAAAAATGCCTTAAAATACAAATATGAGAGAAAAATGAAAAATCTTAGAGTTTTTCTCTCTAAGATCTTATATATCATCTTTTAATGTTTCTATAATATTTTGTTTTTGAAATCTTTGAAGTCCAATCCTAAAAGTAAATAACATAATCATCATAATAATGATAAATGAAACAAGATAAGCAAAATATGAAGGAATAAATATCATTTTTTCATTTTCTACTTGTTTATATAATATAAATTCAACCAATAAACTTAAAGGTACACCATATATAAATGTTTTTAATCCATAAATAAAACTTTCATAAAATATCATTCTTTGAATATGATGAGGACTCATACCTACACTCAATAACATTCCAAATTCTTTTCTTCTTTTTTCAATACTTGCACTCATCATATTCATAATATTTAATAATGTAAAAGATATCATAATAAATACAAAACCATAAACAAAGATAGATACTGCATAAAAGAGTTGTTGATTTTGTTGATCATAATCAGCTTTATCAAAAGCCTGTAAATTCATAGCATTTAATTCATTAACAACATCTTCATGTTGTTGTGTTTGAATTCTATAATCAATACTTATATTTTTATCCAATTGACATGTTTTTTCTAAAGAAACAATCATAATAAAATCAAAATCATTATTGAGATCATAATTATCTGTTTGTATACATTCTATATTTTGAAATGATGAAATATTTATGATTTCATTATCATCATTAATATAAGACATAGACTTTATAAAATGATTATCCATTTTTTTAAATCTTTTTTTTGTATATGTTGTATTTCCATCATAATCAATAATTTGATAAGGTGTATTAAAGATAAGAATTTGATTATTTTTTGCTTTGATATGATTATCTTTACAAATATGACTATATGTTTGTGAATCAACACCAATCATAAACATTTCTATATTTATATTTTCTAATTCATCATCTAAATATTGAGAATCAATGTCTACATGAATATTAAGAGTTTGACATGCTATAAAATTATTAATTTTTTCATTGTCTTTTAAATAATTATTTGCATAATCTTGACTATCATAATTGACACTACAAGATACTTCATATGGATATTTTTCTTGATTTTGATTGACTTCATTCATCATAAGTTTTCCAAAACTATATAGAGATATAAATGCAACCATTGAAGCAACTAAAGAAAATACAATCACTTTTGTTCTATTTCCTTGTCTTTTATAATTTTTTAATGCTAATTGTTGATCAAAATTAAGCAATTTTTTTAATAATTTATTTTGTTTTAATTTTTTCTTTTTGACTTTTAATTCATCACTTTTATTTAATGCATCAATAACTGATATCTTTGATATTTTTCTAGCTGGTCTATATAAAGAAATCATAATAATTATAATTGAAAAAAGAATAATCATTATAAAATAGAATAATGATAATTGAGGATAAATCTTTAAATCCATATGAGTTAAGAAGTCCATTTTATTGATAAAGAAAAAAGCTATAAATAATATAATAAAACTGATGATAATACCAATAGGTATAGCAATTATTGACAATATCAATCCTTCAAAATAAACAGAACGCTTTTTTTGTTTAGATGTAGCTCCTACACTAGATAACATTCCTAGATATTGAATACGATCATATGTTGATAAATGAAATGCCTGATAAATAATAAAATATGAAATAAAGATAATAATAAAAATGATTATAGCTACTAATTTATAAATATTCATGGCTGATGAATTTGATTCTTCATTATAAATATTGATAGATTCTAAATAAGATGAATTATATTCTATAGTTTTATCTTCTCCTATTTTTTTTGCTATTGTTGATATATGAGTAAAAATATTATCTGATTCATTTTTATCTCTGATATATATATTAAAATAATTTTCTTGATTGACATTTATATAAGATATTGCATTGTAATTTTGATATCCTGTATTTTGAGTATTCATTAATCCTACTATTTGAAATGATCTTTTTATTTTCTTATTATTATCTATCCATTGATAAAATTCTATTTTATCTCCTATCGTTTTTTTATCTTGATAAATCATTTTTAAATAATATTTTGAAATAACGATTTCTTGAGAATTTTGAGGTAATCTTCCTTCTAATATATATTTTGAATAATGATTCTTTGAAAAATATAAAGAATCACCACTACTAAGAGATATTTCATAATCTTCATTATTCGTATCATGAAGAATATCAAATTTATCAAAATAATATTCTTCTATTTCATCATCATTTTGAATAAGATTTACATCTTGTTTATCAGCATTTAAAATATAATAATGATAATCACCTACTGTATTTTTTACAAATTCTTGTACAAAATGATTACCAGAATAAAAAGCTATACCTACACAACTAATCATAATGACGGATATTGTAATACATAGTAAAGTAAAAATTGTTCTTTTTTTATTTTCTTTTAAATATCTAATAGTCACTTGATTCATGATTTTCATTTGTGAATGACCTCATCTTTTTTGATTTTTCCATCTTCTATGACTATGATCCTATCAGCTTGCATAGCGATTCTTTCATCATGTGTAATCATAATTAATGTTTGCTTGTATTTTTTCTGTGTTAATTTTAAAAGATCAACAATTTCTTTACTATTTTTTGAATCTAAATTTCCTGTTGGTTCATCTGCTAAAACCAATGATGGAGCATTCATTAATGCACGTCCTATAGAAACACGTTGTTGTTGTCCTCCTGATAATTCTTTAGGTAAATGATTTTTTCTATTTTCTAAATCTAATATTTTTAATAATTCTAGAAATCTTTGTTGATTGACTTTCTGATTGTCTAATAATACTGGTAAAGTCATATTTTCTTCTACTGTTAAAACAGGAATTAAATTATAAAATTGATAAATTAATCCAACTTCTCTTCTTCTAAATATGGCAAGATTTTCTTCATTTTGTTGATAGACATTTGTTCCATTAACAATAACATCACCACTACTTGGCTGATCTACGCCACCTATTAAATGAAGCAATGTACTTTTTCCAGATCCTGAAGCACCTACTATTGCGATAAATTCTCCTTTTTCTACGGAAAAGGAAACATGATCTAATGCAATAACTTTGTTATCATCTTCACCATATATTTTTGTTAAATCTTTTACTTCTAATATTTTCATATTTTCCCTCCTTCAACTATTAGTATAAAAAAGAGAAATGACTATCCCATGACAATTAAATGACAAAATTGTCATACAAATGAATAGTAAATCTCACTCCAGGATATATATTTTCAACTGTAATCGTTCCATTTTGTTTTTCTATAATCATTTTTGATAATGCTAAACCTATTCCAACACTATGTTGTGTAGCATTTTTTCCTTTATAAAATCTTTCAAATAAATGTGGTAAATCTTCTTTAGATATTGATTCTCCATTATCTTCTATGATTATTTCTTGATATAAAGGATTTTTATTTATTATTATTGATATTTTTCCATCATATGATGTGTGTTCAATACAATTTTTAAAAATATTAGCTAATGCTTCTTCTAACCATTTTTTATCTATATTTTTTAATATTTGATTTTCTGTTTCTATTTGTAAATGTATATTTTTTAATTCTAATTGTATTTCAAATGGCTTAATAAGTTGATTAATAAAATCTTTTTGGTTGATACTTTCTTTTTGAAAAATAACTGTATTGGCATCTATTTGTGCCATTTTTAATAATGATGAAATAAGCCATTCTATTTTATCTAATAAATATTGTTGTTCTTTAATTAATTGATTTTTTTCTTTATTATTTGATTTTTTTAATCTTTCTTGAATTAAATTTAATGAAGTTAATGGTGTTTTTATTTGATGTGATATATCTTCTAATGATTGTTTTAATAATTTTTTTTCTTCATATAAAAGTTGATTTTTTTCATATAAACAATTCACTAATTTAACAATTTCACTTTCTAAAATAGATAATGATCCTTCTTGATAATTTTGTATATAAATATCTTTTTGTTCAAATAAAACTTGATTCACTTGTTCAGATATTATTTTTATCTTATGATTTGATTTATAAATATAAATCAAAAGATATATAATTATGAAAATAAGTATTATATATAACATATTAATCTCCTAATTGATATCCTAATCCTCGTTTTGTTTGAATAATGAAAGGATTTTGAGGATCATCTTCTATCTTAGAACGTATTCTTTTCATATAAACTGTTAATGTATTATCAGAAACATCTTCACCAGTAATACTCCATATTTCTTCTAATAAAAAATTTCTTGTTAATAATTGATGAGGATGAGTAAAGAAAATAAGTAATAATTTATATTCTAATGCTGAAAGATATATTTCTTGATTATTCTTATATACTTTTCCATTTGTTGTATTGATTTTTATATCTTTATATTGATAAATTGTTTCATGAATCTGATATCTTCTTAAAATATTTTGAATTCTTGATAAAAGAATTCTAGGTTTAAATGGTTTAGATATATAATCATCTGCTCCTAAATTAAATCCAGTGATGATACTATATTCATCTTGACTTGCAGTTAAAAAGACAATAGGAATATTTTTATAATCTTTAATTTCATTATATAATGAAAAACCATTACCTTCTTTTAAAGAAATATCTAACAATATTAAATCATAATGTCTTGTTTGAATACGTTGCATAGCTTTTGTTTGTCCATCTACATTTTCAACTATATAATTTTCACTTTCTAAAAAAGATGTTAAATGTAATACAATATCTTGATCATCTTCTACTAATAATATTTTTTCCATATAATCACCCTAAGACATTATAACAATCACTTATGAAAAAGAGGAGAAAAGTGACAAATTTATCACTAAAAAAAGATAGTTTTTATTGAACTATCTTTCATTATTATATACTTTAAAACTATTTTTTCCTGATTTCTTACAAATATATAAAGATTCATCACTTTTTATAAATAATTCTTTATAGTGCTTTTCATCTTTAACAAAACATATACCTATTGAACAAGATAACTGACTATAGTCTTTCATAAAAAAGTCATTAACAGTATTTAAAACTTCATTTGCTTTTTCCTCAATAGCCGCATATGAAATTTGATCATATATATAAACCAAAAATTCATCTCCACCAAAACGTCCTACATAACTTTTATTACTAAAAATGTTTTCAAGAATATTTGAAAATTCTTTTAATACTTCATCCCCAACAGCATGTCCTAAATGATCATTAATATATTTAAAATTATCTAAATCTAAAATCATATATGCACTATATTGATAACTAGAATGTTTTTGAGATAAATTTTCATTTACTTTTTGATTGAAAGTATCTCTATTTAATAGACCTGTCAATCCATCTCTTTGGGCTCTATATTCATTTTCTAATTGTACTTTCTTTTCATCATCAATATCATTAGAATAAGCAATCATAATAATATCATTATTACTAGATTGTCTTTCAAATTGAATTCTATATCTTATCCATTCATATTCCTTTGTATCTTCATTCATATATCTAAATTCAATTTTATCATTTAATTGAGATTGATGATATAAATTTTGAATACGATCAAAATTGAAAAATTCTTCAACTATTTTCCTATCTTTAAAATATGTTTTTTCTAAAAAATTTTTCATAAATTGACTTTCATAATCATAATTAACATAATTATGATAAATACCTTTTTGTTGAGAAATAACAACTTTTTGACTCTTTAAATGAACTGCAAACATATACAATGAATGAGCATAAACAGAATTTTTAAACATTTGATCTTGTAGAAGATTATTATATTCATTCATTTGTTTTGTACTATTTTGGAATGATCCTATAAACTTATGATTATCAAAAACATTGATAATAGAAACATGGAACCAAGTTTCATCATCTTTACTTATATATGGTAATTTTGCATCAAAAGAAACTTCTTTTTCGCCATTCATTAATTGATTAAATTTTTCTTTCAATAGATCTTCATGTTCTCTTGATACAAATTCATAATTATATAAATTACTTAAAAAATGATTAAATATGACTTTAGGATAATCATCCCAAGCATCTAATATAAAACTATCTTGATCTGCATGATATTCAAAAATACGATCACTTGTTAATTTTAAAATTGTTTCTATTTTTTTATTATTATCTTGAAGTTGATCATTCATGCTTTCTATTTGTTTATTAGATTTAATAAAATAATGAATAACTGTAAAGAAAATAAATAATAATACAATAACTAAACTCAATAATAAAGCAAAAGTCATTTCATTCACTTGATTCATTTGTTGAACAATAATATCATCTGAAATAATAGTAAAAACATACCAATTATTTATAGATACTGGAGTATAAAATCCCACTCTTCCATTATTTTTATAATAATATTCGATATATCCTTGTTCATTATTTAATATATTATTATAAATTTCATTATATGAATTGTTTTCAAATATAACATCATTTTGTAAAAAATCTAAATAATTTGATCCTAAATATAAAGTATTATGATTTCTTAGTTTTGTAATGATTTGTCCTTTTTGAGTAATAGCAAAAACATATGCAGTATTATCAAAAAGATCATCATAAATAAAATCATTATCTTCATCATTAATTTCAATAATGCCAACAACTCCACCAACAATCTTTTTATTTCTATAAACTGGAGAATAAACAGCAATAATTTCTTTATCATTATAAGCAGATACAAAAACATCAGATATACCCGTTTTTCCATCAAAAATATCTTTAACATAATTACCATTTGTTTGAATAACTTCACCAGTCATATAATTATAAGATTTCTTATCTTCATTTAAATACCAAATTCTATTAAATAAATTATTATCATTTTCTAAATTATTCAATATTTTACCTATATCATCACTATTCAAATAATGTTCACCAATTAAATGACTAACACCTTCAATTTGTTCCTTAGCTTCTTCAAATTTATTATAATAAAGATTAGCTGTTTGTTTGCTAACATCTTTTAAATGTTCCATTATTTTTTCAGTATTTAATTCTTCGTTTTGTTGAATAAAATGATGGAAAGAGTATGATAAAAATAAAAACAAGAAAATTCCAAAGATAATTTTTAAATATAATTTTTTCTTTTCCATTATCCTTACACTCCTTCCACAAAAAAAGATAGTATAAAACCTATCTTTCAAGTTGCAACTGGCTGCCACAAAAATAAGGCCCTATAGCTTTGCGTCATTATTTTTCAATAATTTTGCCTATTGAATTGTTATTATTATACCATATATAAAATAAAAAAGTATGAAAAAAACATACTTTTTAATAAGTTCTTACTGGTAAAACCAATTGAATAATATCTTCTCTTTCAAAATCTTTAATAATGAAAGGTCTCATTTCTCCAGTAAATAATACTCTTACTTTTTCACTATTTATACTTTTAATAGCATCATTTAAATATCTAGCACTAAAAGATATACTTAATGGATTACCTTTATAAAATGCTTTTGATAAATTTTCTTCTACTGATCCTATTTCTTGTGAGAAAGAAGAAATAATGACATTATTTTCATCCATAGTTATTTTAATTATACTTGTTTGTTCATTAGATAATAAAGATGCTCTAGCAATAGAATTAAGTAAGCTAATACTATCAACAGACATAGAATAATCAAATTCATTAGGAATTAAACGACTTGTATCAGGATAAGTTCCATCTATTAATCTTGTTTGAATGAGAACAGAATCAAAAATAAATAAAACTTTACGATCTGATACATATAAATCAATAACTTCATCTTTTTCAATAATACGACTAATTTCAGTTAAACTTTTCTTAGGAATAATAATATTAAATGTAACATCAGAATCAATATTTAAGACTCTTTTAGCAAGACGATAACTGTCTGTAGCAGTACATTCTAAAACTTTATTTTTAGCTTTAAAATTAACTCCTGTTAAAACTGGACGGGTTTCTTTTTCACTTGTTGCAAAAGATGTTTGTTCAATAGCTTGTTTTAAATCAATTGATTTCATTTGGAAATGAACTCCAGATTTATTTAAATCAATTCTAGGATAATCTATATAAGATGTTCCATTTAAATCAAACCTAGATCCAGATCCTTCAATTCTTGTTAATGTTCCATCAACAATATGAATATGTACAAATTCAGAATCAATTTTCTTAATAATTTCTAAAATATAACGTGAAGACAAAACAACAGCACCAGTTTCAATAATTTCAATATCTTCATTTATACTTGTTTGAATAGTAATATCACTATCACTACCAGTTGATATTAATTCATCTTCTTTTAAATCAAATTTAATACCTGTTAAAACAGGTAAAGGACTTTTTAAAGATACAGCTCTTGATACTTTAGCAAGGGCATTTAACAAAACAATTCTTTTAATTTTAAAATTCATTTTTTTTCTCCTTTTTTATTATTATTTAAATAATATATTAATCATAATATTGTGAATAATGTGAATAAGTATCTTTTTTATTGAATAAATCAATGTTTTTTTAAAAATAGACAGTGAATAAATTGTGCATAATTGTGAATAACTTTTACACAAGTTTATCTTTTATTTCTTGAATAGCTTTTCTATAATTTAAGTCTTTTTCTAATTTCTTTTGTACTTTATCGCAGGCTTTCATAACTGTAGAATGATCTCTACCACCAAATTCATGACCAATTTGTATAAAAGAAATGTCTTTAATCAAATCTCTTACTAAATACATAGCGATATGTCTAGCAACTATAATATTAGATGTACGTGTTTTAGAATTAATTTGATTAACTGTTAAATTATAATAATTAGCTACACATTTTTTGATACTTTCAACAGTTAATTCTTTATTTTTAGTTGGTTGTGTATATGTATCACTAAAAGCTTCTAATGCAAAATTCAAATCAATACAACCTAATTTTTTACCACAAATAAGTTTATAAAATAATAATCTCTTTAAACTTCCTTCAAGTTCTCTTACATCTTGATTAAAATGACTTGCTATAAAATCAAGAACTTCTTCTGATATTGGATAATCAACATTTTCAATTTCTATTTTTTTTCTTAAAATGGCTTTTGATGTTTCAAATTCTGGTGTATCTATACTGACAGTTAAACCAGAAGAAAAACGACTAACCAAGCGACTTTCCATTCCTTTTAAATCTCTAGGAGGTTTATCACTTGTAATAACAATTTGTTTTTTATTGCTTATTAAACTATTAAATATATTAAAAAATATTTCACTTGAAGATTCTTTAGATGCCATGAATTGAATATCATCGATTAATAAAATATCAATATGTCTGAATTTATAATTAAATTCATCTATTGTATGATTTGATAATGATTGAATATATTCATTGACAAAATTCTCACTGGTTGTAAATAAAATTTTAATTGTAGGATCTTTAGATTTAGCATAATTACCAATTGCATTTAATAAATGTGTTTTTCCTAGACCTGAATTACTATGAATAAATAAAGGACTATAAGACACACCTGGTTTCATAGCAACTGCCAATGAAGCATTTTGAGCAATTCTATTACTACCTCCTACAACAAAATTTTCAAAAGTTAAATCAGCATTAAGATTGTCTTCAAAGTTTAATAGTTCATTTTTTCGTTGAATAGACTGATTATAATCTTCTTCAACAACTAAATTGATATGATAATGTCCATTTGTTAATGTATTATATATTTCTTCAAGTTTATCAAGAAATGGACTCACTTCTCCTAAACTCCATTGTGTATCAACAGTTACAATAATATCCCCATCAACAATATCTCTCACCTTTAAAGAAGAAAAATATGAATCAAAAATAACTTTATCATCACACTGAGTTTTGAAAATATTAAGAGTTTTTTCCCAGTCAGCGGACAAATTATTCATATATTCACCTTCTCTCAATATTATTATAGATGAAATTGTGAATAAAGAGAAGAACAAAAAAGTTATTCACAGTTTACTCACATACTTATGCACATCAAAAAGTATTGATATATGGACGTTTTTTTAATTATACACAAATTTTATAAATCAAAAATGTGAATAAATATTTGTTCACTGTGAATAAATGTGCATAACTTTTATAAAAAAGAATAATTCACAACTTATGCAAAAGTTATACACACAAAAAATGACAATATATTCCCATATTTTAAAAGTTATTCACAATTGTGCACAACTTCATTCACATTGTGAATAACTTGTGCATTTACTCATTTTATTCTATTTTAATATATGTAAAAAATGGAAAAATAGAACAAATAATAATAAAAAAATCAACTTGAAATCGCACAAATTTTTATATTTTCATTGACTTATAAAAGTAAAAACAATATAATAATGGGGCATATGTTATTGTGTATAAAAAAATTTAGTATTTTGGAGGTGTAATTAATATGAAAAGAACATATCAACCAAATAAAAGAAAAAGATCAAAAACTCATGGTTTTAGAGCTAGAATGGCAACCGTAGGTGGAAGAAAAGTACTTGCTCGTCGTCGTAAAAAAGGGAGAAAAGTTTTATCTGCTTAACAAAAATGCACTTTAATGTGCTTTTTTTTCTAAAAAAATATGAAAAAAGAACTAAGAATTAAAAAAAATGAAGAATTCCAATCAATTATAAATCTGAAGCAAAGTATTGCAAATAAGAAATTTGTCATTTATTATAGAGATAATGATGAACATTTAAGAGTCGGAATTTCAGTTAGTAAGAAGTTAGGAAATGCTGTTGTTCGTAATAAAGTAAAAAGACAAGTGAGAATGATGGTTCAACAAGTTTTTGATAAAACAAAGAAAAGGGATTTTATTATTATAGTGAGAAATAAATATTTATTAGATTCATTTGAAAATAATAAAAAGGATTTAGAGTATCTATATAATAAAATAAATAAAAGGATGGATTAAAAATGTATTTAGATCAACGTACAAAGAAATTTTTGAAAGTATTCGCTTTAGTTGCATTTGTATTTGTATTAGCAGGATGTACACAAAATTTAGATTCAAATGGAAAATTAATTGCAGAAAGAGCAATCAATAGTTCAACACCTTGGTCTTTAGATGCTGGAATATTTGATTTTATATTAACCATTCCATTAGCTAAAGGAATTTTGTTTATTACTGATGCATTAGGTAATGTTGCTTGGGGTGTTGTAGGAATGACTATTCTTATTAACATTATCATTTTACCTATAATGATTAAATCAACTGTATCTATGCAAAAAATGCAATTAATTCAACCAGAAATGGAAAAAATCCAAAGAAAATATGCAGGTAGAAAAGATCAAGCATCTCAAATGAGACAATCTGCTGAAATTCAAGCTTTATATAAAAAGCATGATATTAGTATGTTTGGTTCTTTTGCAACATTCTTAACATTACCTATAATGTTAGCTATGTGGCAAGCTGTTCAAAGAATCGAAATTTTATATGATTCAAGTTTATTTGGATTACAATTAGGTTTAACACCTATGTCACAAATTACAAGTGGTTCTTGGTACTATATTATTATTGTTTTGATTGTTGGATTAACTCAATATTTAGCAATCGAAATTAATAATATTATGTTAAAGAGAAATCCTCGTTATAAAGTATCAAAACAACAACAATCAATGAAAACAATGAATATTGCTATGACAGTTATGATTGTTTGGTTTGCATTATCAATGCCAACTGCAATGTCATTATATTGGATTACAACAAGTTTAGTTACTGTTGCAAGAACAATTTATATTCAAATTTATCACATTGAAAAGAAAGTAAAGAAATAAGGACGGGCAAAAAAAATGAAAACATATGAAGCAAAAACATTAGAAGAAGTTATTCAACTTGCTTGTCAAGATTTAGGAGTAACTCCTGATCAATTAACTTATGAAATTATTGAAGAAAAGAAAGGTTTATTTTCTAAAAAAGTTATTATTGAATGTTATACACAAGACATAGTAAGAGAATATTTAGAAGAATTTGTAAGAAAAACTCTTACTAATATGGAATTTGAAGTAGAAACAATTTCTTATATTCAAAATGATCGTATTTATTGTAATGTTAATACAAATAACAATTCTATTCTTATTGGAAAAAATGGTGTTATTTTAAGAGCATTGAATTTAATTGCTAAAAATGCTGTTAATAATACATTTAAAAAGAGAATTGAATTAAGTATTGATATTAATGGATATAAAGAAAGTCGTTATAAGAAAATGGCTTCTATGGCAAAGAGAATTGGTAAACAAGTATTAAGAAGTAAAGTTGCTGTTAAACTTGATCCATTACCAGCAGATGAAAGAAAAGTTATACATCAAGTTATTGCAGATATGGATTCTCATTTAAAAACAGAAAGTAAAGGCGAAGGAAAAAATCGTTTTATAACAATTTCATATGTTGATTAGACTCCTGGGAACAGGAGTTTTTTTAATAAAATTAATAATATATTTCCTTCAATTATAAAAACTATACATATGATATATATAATTATATAATATAAATGATAGATAAATTATTATATATTAATAAAAATTTATTATATTTTTATTAATATATGTTTAATTTACATTCATAGATATAAAGATTGGGAAGGATGAATTTAAATATGTTTCATTTACATAATATTTCAAAAAAATATGATAATGATAAAGTTATTATTTTTAATAACTTAAATTTTAAATTCAATCAACAAGGATTATATATTATATTAGGAAGTAGTGGATCTGGAAAAACAACATTATTAAATCTATTAAATCATAAATGTGAACCAGATGAAGGAATAATAGAAAGTAAAGATAACATTACTATTGGAAATATATATCAAAATATTCAATTAATTCAATATTATACTGTATATGAAAATCTTTTATTAGCTCTTGATTGTAAAGATATGAATCTTAGTGAAAAAAGAAAATATATAATGAAATATCTCAAAAAATTTCATTTAAGTGATTGTATAGATAAAAAAGTCAATTATCTTTCAGGCGGAGAGCAACAAAGAATTGCTATTATAAGAGCTTTATTAATTGATTGTGATGTTTTATTATGTGATGAGCCAACATCTTATTTGGATATAGAAAATAGTTTACTTGTTTTTCAAATGCTTAAAGAAATAAGTCAAGATAAACTTATTATAGTTGCTACACATAATCAGAAATTAGCAATTCAATATGCAGATTATCTTTTAAAAATTAAAAATCATCATATAGAAATATTAAAAGATAAAGAAGATAATAATTATTATGAATTAAAAATAAAAGATAATTTAAAAAAAATAAATTTTAATTCTATAATGAGAGATATATTTACTCATTTAAAAAGATTAAAAACAATCTATATGATAAAAATAATATGTACTGTATTGATTATAGTTTCTATGACATTCTGTTTTATTTTACTCAATCAGTCAAATGCTATAGTGAAATCTACTATTAATGATTTTAATGGTTATGATACATTAATTTTCAATAACTACACAGATAAAACAGAAACTTATTCCATATATGATATTTTAAAAATATGTGAATTAGATGAAAATATTATTGGATATAGATTTGATTTAAATAAAGACTGGCCATTTGGTATAGGTGTTGAAGATTCAAATATAAAAGTTTTAGGTAATGAAGATCACAGTTGGTGGCATATTCCTCATGGTAAAGAAGTTTTTTACTGTGATAATGGATTTGATAATTTGAATGAATATAAACAAGCAACAGGATTTATTTATGAAATGAAAGATATGTCAAGATTTGAAGTCATTTGTGGAACGAATGAATTTAAAGGAAAAGTAGATGCTGTATTATCTATTCCAGTAGCTGATTACTTACTTAAAAGATATTCATTAGATGATTATAATCAACTTATTAATAAAGAAATTGAAATATATACATTAACAACATTAGATGAATCAAATGATATAAATTTTCCTATGACTATAAAAGTAGTAGGAATAGTAAATTATAATAATGATAAATATAAGAAAATATTTATGTCACCACATTCATATTCAAGATTATTATGTGATGTATATGAATTTAATACAAATGATATGGAATGGTATAATGTGGAAATAATGGTAGATAGTCGAGTAGATATTTTAACATTAAGAAATGAATTAAATGAAAAAATAAAAGATTTGTATCCAAAAGCTCATTTTACTTTTAATGATGAAGTTATAAATATTTCTACAATAGAAATATTTTCATCATTAAATACTTTTATATTTTATGGAATTATTGTGTGTTCATTCATTTTTATTTTTATTACACTTATTTATATTTCTCATTATGAATTAAAAGTTAAAAGATTAGAATTAAAAATAAAAGAAGAATTAAGATGGAGTCATAAAAATATAAAAATACAATTTTTCTTAGAAAATGTCATAGTTTCTATAATTTCATTAATCCTTTCTATACCTATTTGTATAATGATTTTAAATCAAATTAATAAAATGATTATTAATATATCAGAAAAAATTCAAATGGAAAATACAGTCAATTTATTTCATTTTCAATATTTATATCATTTTATTTTGGGAATAACTGTCATTATCATTTTAGAACTTCTTTATTATTTATGTAAAAGGAGTGAAGAATAATATGAAACTCGTTTTAAATTCAATATGTAAAAGTTATATGAAAGAATATCATTTGAAACAAAGTATTTTTGAAAGTTTTTCATATACTTTTAAAAGTAATCATATCTATCTTGTTTGTGGAGAAAGTGGAAAAGGTAAAACAACATTATTAAATATTATTTCATCTTTAACAAAAATTGATAGTGGTAATATTTTTTTAGATCATTATTCTTTGCAAGAATTAGATGAAGATCAATTGAGTTATTATAGAAAAGAATATATTTCATATGCAACACAATTTTTCTATTTTATTGAAAATAAAACTGTATTAGAAAATATTAAGATGGTATTACCAGATATTTCAATAGAAGATATTATTAATAAAGCTAAACAATTAAAAATAGAATCATTATTAGAAAGAAATGTTAAATATTTAAGTGGTGGTGAAAAACAAAGAGTTAATCTCTTATGTACAATATTAAAGCCATGTCAAATTATGCTCTTTGATGAACCAACAGCTTCTTTAGATGATGAAACAGCACAATTATTTTTAAATCAATTGAATGAATTAAAAAAAGATAAAATTATTATTATGACTAGTCATAATATTGATTTATTAAAAAAATTTGTAGATCAAGTTATTGAAATAAGTGATTATCAGCAAATTAAAGAAAATATGAATATATCAGTTCATAATTTTCCAAAAAATAATAAGAAGATGAATTTTCCATTTATAAATACTAAACATATAATAAGAAATTTCATTATAATAAATATTATATTTTTAGTTTGTATGATTTCATTGATACAATTAAAAGTATTTATGTTTTCACAAATAAAAACTGATATCTATAATTTTCCAACCTTACATCAATTCATTATAGGAGAAAATGATGAAATCAATAATTATGATACAAAACAATATTTTCCTTTAGGAAATCAACTATATAATGCTATATTTAATGATTATGAATATAACATAAGTAATGTTTCTATATATTTAATGAAAGATAATTTTGAATATAAAATAAAAAATAATCATATTTATGTTAGTGATCAATTAGCTAGTATTATAGCTAATCAAGAAATGTGTCAAAGTATAGATGATATTATTGGAAAAAAAGTGAATATAAGTTTATATCAAAATGTTAATGAAAATTTAACAAAAGAATTTATTATTGATGGTATTATTGAAACAAGTCACTCTATGATAGCAAAAGATATTTATTGTTCTTATAATGATGTAATGAATTTTTATAAAGAAAATAATTTAGATGATATTATTAAACAATATAAATATAGAATAGTTTATATTGATGATGATAATTATTTAGATACATATCAATTATTGAGAAATAAAGGTGCATATAATGAAACATTGGAAAATATTATAATGACAACACAATTATTAAACATTTTTAATATTTGTTTTTATAGTATTATTATTTTAGTAGATATTATTTATATTGTTTATTTATATAGTGAAATAAAGAAGAATTTAAAAAAGAATAATTTGTATTATATAAAAACATTACTTAATGGAACAAGATATAAAGATATATTTTATAATGAATATAAAAATATTTTGTATAATTTTTCATTTATCATTCTTTTTAATATTATTTTAATATTTATAATGCATACTTTATTTCCTGAAATTTTTATATTAAAAGATAATATAGTTATTTTATTATTATTTATTGTTGAAATATATATAATATCCTATATTATTTTATATAATTTAATGAGAAATATGGAAAATAAAGGTATAGATATATTATTAAAAGAAGATTAATTTTATAGTATGAACTCTTATTATAAGATATAATTCTTTGAAATAAGAGTTTTATTATATATTACTACTTGACAAAACCTAGTAGTAATATATAATAAAATTAAGTATTAGGTTAAACCAAGTAGGAGGGTTTGTATGGAACAAGAAGATGTATATGTTAATTATATTCGTTTATTAAAAGATGAATATAAGGAAACATTTGGTCGTATTGATATTTATATTGCATCACATGGATTAGTTGTTGATAATACATCAGAAATAATGGAAGATGTTTTAGATTTGTTATTGACTGCACAAGAAAATCATGTTCCTATTGAAAATATTATAGGAAAAGATTTTGAAAAATTTTGTAATCAATTAATAGAAAGCCATAAAGAATCGATTGTTGAAAGATTTTTATCTTATTTTCAATGGTTTAGATATATAGCTTTGTTATTGGGTATTTTAGAATTGATAGCAATGATTTTTGATTATTTAGATGGTGTTGAGAAATCATGGAATATCCCAGTTGAAGTTGGTAATCTTTGTGCAAGTATAATCATTTCTTTTTTCATAGCTTTTCTTTTTAATATATTAAGAAAAAAATTAGTTTTGAAAAAATGGTATACTCCAAAATTAGATACAGTTTTTGTTATATTTCTCGTTGTTTTTATTATCATATCTTGTTTTTTTGGATCAGATTATTTATTTTCTTTCATTTTAATACCTAGATTTCTATTTATTCCATTAACTTTTATTTTCTTTATTTTTATGACAATAAGAAAAAGAAAACAAAAAAAAGAAAATCATCGTCCTTCATTTTATAAAAAGGTTCATAATAAAATGATTGAAGATTATAGAAAAGAATATGAAAAATATCAAAAGAAACAAGAAAATCATATAGATGTCAAAACATGGTATGAAAAGAAATATAAAAAAGAATTATTCTATCAGATAATAACAAATATCATTCTTGTAATCATATTATTAGGCTTTATTATTTTTGTATCAAGAGATAGTGAAATGTTTGACACAATTATTTTTATAATTATAATAACATGTATAGAAATTCCTATATTTTCTTTCTTTAATAAAGGAAATAGAATAAGAAAAAATATTTATAATGAAATAAAAAAGAAAAATACTGATATATATGATGATAGTTTATTTCAAAAAGAATAGGTGATAGAATGGATGAGAGCCAATTATTAAAAGGAATTTTAGAAGCATGTGTTTTACATATTATTAGTCAAAAAGAAACATATGGTTATCAAATTATCATAGATTTAGATCAAGCAGGGTTTCATAATATTATAGAAGGAACACTATATCCCATTTTAACAAGATTAGAAAAGAAAGAATATATTTCTTGTCGTAAAGGTAAATCACCTTTAGGTCCTACAAGAAAATATTATTCCATTACACCTTTAGGACAAAAAAGTTTAGATGAATATTTGATTGTTTATCAATCAGTGATTGATAAAACAAATCAATTATTATTTAAATAATTTAATGTTGAAATAAATATTATATGAGGAGATTAACTATGAATGATGATATTATTGTAGCAATAGCGACAAGTCGATTAGAGGCAGCAATTTCTATCATTAGATTAAGTGGAAAAAATTGTATTGCTTTTGTTCAAGAATTTTTTACTGGTCAAATATTAAATAAAGATAGTCATACAATTACATATGGATATATAAAAGATAATCATCAAAAAATAGATGAAGTATTGGTAAATATATATAGAGGAAAAAAGACATTTACTGGTGAAGAAATGGTTGAAATTAATTGTCATGGTGGTGTTTTTATTACTCAAAAAGTTCTAAATCTTTGCTTAAAAAAAGGAGCAAGAATGGCTGAACATGGTGAATTTTCAAAACGTGCCTTTCTTAATGGAAGAATAGATTTATCACAAGCTGAAGCTATAAGTGATTTAATTACAGCTAAAAATGATTATGCATCTTCATTAGCTTTAAAAGGTATACAAGGAAATATTAGTCATTTTATTGAAGATTTAAGAGAAGATTTAATACAAATTATTACACAAATAGAAGTCAATATTGATTATCCAGAATATGATGATATAGAAGAATTAACTGCTGATTCTCTCTTGCCAAAAAGTATTATTTTACAAGAAAAAATGAATAAAATTATTGAATCATCTAAAAATGTTCATCTATTAAAAGATGGAATATCAACAGTTATTATAGGAAAACCAAATGTAGGAAAATCAAGTTTACTTAATGCATTACTTCAAGAAGATAAAGCTATTGTTACTGATGTTGCAGGAACAACAAGAGATATAGTAGAAGGAACTATTCGTTTAGATCAAATTATTCTTAATATGATTGATACAGCTGGTATAAGAAAAACAAAAGATGTTGTTGAAAACATTGGTGTTAATAAATCAAAAGAATTAATACATAAAGCTGATTTAGTTCTATTAGTTCTTGATGGATCATTACCATTAACACAAGAAGATAAAGATTTATTAGAATTATCTCAAGATACAAATAGAATTATTGTCTATAATAAAAAAGATCAAGGATTTATTCACAATAGTGATGCTATATCTATTAGTGCTAAAAATCAAGATATAGAACCACTTATTCAAAAAATAAAAGAAATGTTTGAATTAGGACAAATAACATCAGGACAAGAAGATATTTTAGCTAATGCAAGACAAATTCAATTATTAGAAAAATCAAAACAATCATTAGATAATGCTATTATAGCTATGAAAAATCAAATACCAACTGATTTAATTGTTACTGATTTATATGATTCTTGGGAAAATTTAAAAGAAATATTAGGAGAAAGGGCAAAAGAAGATTTATTAGATGAATTATTTAAACGCTTTTGTATAGGAAAATAATATGCAAAAATATCAACTTTTATCAGAAAGATTTTATAAGTATTTTAAGTATATTAGATTAATTGCTATTATAAGTTTAATTATATTTTTAGTTGTTACAGCATTTAATACACATAATGATATTTTATCCATTATTAGTTATATATTTATGATGTTAACAATTGTTTGTGCTGTAGAATCATCTGTATTATATGTTCTTTATATAGTCTTTAAAAATAAGAAATAATGATAGGAGAATAAAATTATGTTAGAAACAGAAGAACAAACTCCTTTATATTTACAATTAAAAACAATTATTAAAAACAAAATTCATACGGGTGAATATTCAGAAAATTCTAAAATACCTTCAGAACACGAATTATCTGAAACTTATCATGTAAGTAGGGTAACTGTTAGAAATGCTATTAAAGAACTTGTAGATGAAGGTTATTTAATAAGGAAAAAAGGTAAAGGAAGTTTTGTGAAAAGAAAAAATATATTTGATAAAATAGATTATTTTCATGGATTTACAGAATGTATGAAAAAAAATAATCTTAATCCATCAAGTGTTGTTTTAAAAAAGCAAATTATATTGGCAGATCAAGATATTGCAAAAAAATTAGAAATATCAATAGGAGAAGAAATTTTATATATTCAAAGAAAAAGAATGGCTAATAATAAACCTATATTTTTAGAAAATAATTATTTTGTATTACAAAAATTTGGTTTTTTAGTTAATGAAGATTTAACAGGATCATTATATGAAATTTTAAAAAGAAGAAATATATTGCCTATCCAAAAATCAAAAACAACATTAGAAATATATCTTGCAGATAATGAAATATCTGAATTAATGTCTATTCCATTTGGAACACCTTTCTTTTATTTAAATACAGTTATTAAGGATCAAAATAATGAACCTATTCATTATGGAAAAGATTTTTATTTAGCAGAATTATATCGTTTTCAATTATAAAAAACCTTTATATAAATAAGGGTTATTTTTATATATAACTTGTATTATAATGTATTTACTTATATGTATTAATATGTTATATTATAGTTAATCAAGGAGGAATAGAGTATGGTTACAAGATTATTAAGTGCAAAGACATCTGAAATGATGAAAATGACGAAAGAAGAATTAAAAGTAGCTATTAAAGCAAGTGAAGGTAGAATTATCTTATCAGAAAATATGATTATTTATAAACCACTTTGTGATACACTAACAAATGCAGAAGTAGATTGTGCTTTTGGAGCAGATTTAATTTTATTAAATTTTTTTGATGTTCAACATCCATATATTGCTGGATTAAATGAAGGAGATGATAATAATCCTGATTTTACACCAGATTTCATGAGTGTCAAAAAATTAAAGAAATTAATTGGAAGACCAGTAGGTATTAATTTAGAACCTATTAATTTTGATGCTAAAATGTTAGAAAAACGTCATGACATTGCATATGGTAGAATTGCTACAAAAGAAAATATTATAAAGGCTCAAGAATTAGGTTTCGATTTTATTTGTTTAACGGGAAATCCAAGAACTGGTGTTGATAATAATAGTATTATTGATGCTTTAAAATTAACAAAAGAAAATTATAATGGATTAATTATGGCAGGAAAAATGCATTGTACAGGTGTAAATGAACCAATAATTAATGAAAAGATAGCTAAAAGTTTTATTGATAATGGTGCAGATGTTATTTTAATACCAGCTGTTGGAACAATTCCTGAATTGACAGAAAAAGATATGATGAATATTGTTAAATATGTTCATCAAGCTGGAACACTTGTTATGTCTACTATAGGAACAAGCCAAGAAGGATCAACACCTTCTGTTATTGAACAAATAGCTATTCGTAATAAAATATGTGGAGCAGATATTCAACATATTGGTGATGTATCTACAAAAGAAAATATTTTTACATTAAGTATGGCAATTCGAGGTCAAAGACATACATTTAATAGAATGGCTATTTCTATTAATAGATAGTTTCTTATTATTTAAAAAAATAAAGCAGAGAAAGTTAAAAAGACCTTCTCTGTTTTCAAATTAATGATTATGAAAAATTTTCTTTCCATCTATAATGAGCAATGATTTTAGAATTTGTTAATTCATTTTTTTCTCTTGCTCCTAAAAAATCATGATGAATAATAAAAGGAAAACCATGATTATTTCTACGATCACTACATAATGCAATATGTTTTTCATAAATAACAATATCTCCAGGTTGCCAATCTTCAGGATTATTTGTTTCAATGGTTAATGTTTCAGCAAAACGTGAAAAATAAATATTAAGATTTCTTACACGACGAAAATCAATATTTTTATCTTGCTTTTCTATAGAATATTGATTTTGATTCAATTCAATATCTTGATCAATAGAAGTTTTTATATCATATCCAGATCCTAAAAAGGCTTGTATAATAACATCTGTACAAACACCACATCCATCATCTGGATATCCACCTGCATAATAAGCACTTTTATATGTAGGATTTGTTTGAATATATTGCCTTGCACTTAATACAAAATCATGATAATCATCTATACCATCATTATCTTTATCTATTGAACTAGATATTTCTTGGATTGATAACTCTTGAGCAGTATAGTAAACACTACTTTGATAGATGAATAGAAATATTCCAAAAATAACGATAGATAAAATAGTGATTATAATTATAAATATTTTTTTCATACTAATTTATAGGAAGAAGAATAGTTATATAAAAGAAATAATCATCTTCATCAACAATAAAATAACCTTGATAAGATTTTAATATTCTTTTAATATTTTCAATACCATAACCATGATATTTATCTTTTTTTGTCGTCTGAAATTGAGGATTATTTTTTAATACAGAATGAGATATACTATTTTTTATTTTTATATAATAAAATTCTTCTTCTTTTCCCCTTTGTAACATAATAATTTTTCTATCTTTATCACAATGTTCAATAGCATTCATGATTAAATTACCTAAAACAATAGAAACATCTAAAGATTTCATAGGAATTTTATGACTATCATAAAAAGTTTGAAATTGAATATTTTTTTCTTTTATAATAGGCATAAAATAAGATAATAAATAATCTAATATCTCATCACCAGAATGTTCAATCATTGCATAATTTTCAATATGATTAAGTTGATGATATATAAAATCATTAACTTCTTGATAATGTTGATTTTTGATTTGATTCTGAATTTCTAATAAAATATATTTCAAATCATGTTTCATTTGAGATAAATCATTTAAAGAGGTTTGAATATGTTTATTGTTATATTCATAGAATTGATATGATTGATTTAATAATAGTAATTCTTGCTTTTCTGTTTGTTGTTGATAATCATAATGAAAAACAAATAATAAACATAATGCTAATAAACTTAATAATAAAACACATATTCCCATATAGAAACGACTGTAAATTTGATATCCAAACATATATATAGAATAAATAAAAATAAGTGAAAATAGAAAGATACTTATATTCAAATATATATTGCTTTTAATATATTGATGGTAAATATAATGTATTTTCTTTTTTAACAGAATGCAAAATATAAGTAAAATGATTTTAGAAATAGGAATTAATATGTTATAAGAAAAATAAGGTAAAAATTCATGAATCATAAATGCAAAAGTATCACATATGGAAACAAGAACATTGGCATAAAGACTAAGGAAGAAAAGATTTTTTTGAAATGGTTGATATGATAGATATTGATATATTGCTAGAATAAGTAAACATAATAATTTTTCAATTAATAATGAATAATGAAAATAATCATAAATAGTTAGATTGATAAATAAAATAATAATAAGAAGTATATCTTTTGATTTTATATGAAATAAGTCTTGAGATATGAAAATCATCAAAGCAATTGATTCTAATAAATTAATAGTTATTGTTAATGGGGTTAACATATCTATATTCTCCTTGCAATAAATTGTCTATATTTCTTTAAAACTTCATCTTTATATTTACGACTTAATGGAATAATTTGTTCTTGAATAACAATATCTTGATTATTGATTTTTGTTATATGATAAAAATTAATGCAATAAGATTGATGAACTCTACAGAAAGAATCACTATGAATCATTTTCATCATATCATCTAATTTATTTCTATATTTATATATTTGATTATTTGTATAAATATAAACATAATGTGCTCGACTTTCTATAAAAAGAATATCTTTTAAATTCAAATGAATAACTTCATTTTTATTTTGAATAGTTAATGTTTGATGATTTCTATAATACTCTTTAATAAGATAATGAATAGTAGATGGTAAATCTCTTTCGATATATTTTTTCTGAATAAAAGCATATGGTCTAACTGAAAAAACTTGATAAACCAAATCATCTCTATTGGTTATAAAAACAATCATTGTTTCATGATCTTGAATGTATCTTTTTGCAAAATGAATACCATCTTCATTAGGCATATCTATATCTAAAAAGAGAATATCATAGTGTGATTTAATATTTGTACAATCATAACAATCAACATGATAATCAATATTTATTGTTTTTAAAATAGAAATTGTATAATCATTTATTCTTTTTAATTCTTGTTTTTTATCATCAACAATTGCTATATTTAACATATCATCACAACCTTTTCTTTATTGTAACATCTTCTTTTTATTTTGAAATCAATAATATTTATTTATATCAAAAGAATTGTTTAATAATGTTTAAAAAATTTATTGTTATATCAATAACAGATCATATTTTCTTTCTTATATAAATAGATGGATCATTTTCATTATAATAGAAGTAAAGAAAAATAATGAATAGCATACTAAACATAAATCAAAATATTTTTATCATAAATAACCTCCAAAACTAATTTTCTTCCTATATTTAGTATAATAGATTTTTATCTCAAATAATGAACAGCATTTGCCTATAAATAAGTTAATATTGCCAAGTATAATGAATTTAATTAAATAGTCTTTTAAAAATATTATATAAAGTATAAGGACATAATTAAAATTATCAAAATATTATTTTTGTAAATAAAAAATCTAGTTATCATACGTAACTAGATTAAGTTAAAAATATTATCTTTCAATAATTGTTCCAAAATGTAAAGCAATATAAGCTAATTCATGCTCATTAAATGATTTATGATAATTTTTTTCAACAACTTCATTAAATATTTTAGCACATTGAAATTCAGTTTCATGTTGAGCTTGAATGTAATCCTTTAAAGGATTATTTGTAAGTTGTCTATCATTTTGTAAACGTTCTAAAGCAGGAAAGAAATGTAAAGTCATACCTTTATAAAAATCTTTATTTTTCTTTAAATCAACATGAAGTTTTTCTTTAATTAATAATGTTGATTCAAGAATGATATTTTCCATGATTTCATCATCTAAATCAAATTCAAAATTAAAATCAATATCTAATAAATTCATATTTGCTAAATACATTGTTGTATAACAAACTTGATCTTTATCAATATTTACTTCAAATCTGGTTTCTAAAGCTTTAATGATTTCTTTTGCAATAGAGTAATATTCATGTTTTTTCAAATGACTGATTTGACTTTCACTTGTATAAATATAAGTTCCATTCATTTCTCTAGAGACACATAAAGATAAATGAATAACTAAATTATCGATTATTGTTTGAGAAAGTTCAATATTTCGTTGATTCATAATATCCTTTACAATATTTTCAATTTCATTTCTTCGTTTGTCAAATTGACTTTTTAATTCTATAACCATAATACTTACCTCGCTGTCACTATGATATATTATTTATATGCAAAAGTCCATTAAAAAATTAATTTTTCAAAAATGTCATTTTATCTTGACTTTTTACATATTGAAATAATGGAAAATTCATTTCTAATATATTCACTATAAAATAAATTCATACATATTTCATAATAAAATTATTAAAATAAAAAACATTTTATAAAAAAACGAATTATATAAAGAAAAAATAGAAATAATGATATAATGAATATAGAAAAATAATACACGCATAAATATACCTAATATTATTGATAAGTAAAATATGTATAAAATAAATATTGCTTTCATATAAAGGTTGTGGTACTATTAAATGCAAGATAGAGGCGCAAGAGTTATGAATTCTTTTGTAATAGGTGCAACTAAAAAGAAAGAGGAGCGATTGCCGAAGGGATAGTTGATTGCACTTGACTATTGACCTGGGGATATAGAGAATATCTATATCACTGTCACTTTAATATTTTAAAGTGGGGTGCTATTGCTTTAATAAAGATTTATTGATTGCAATGGTATCATTGCAATTTTTTAATAGAGTAAAACACCATGACTTTTGATATAACATCATTATTTATTTAAAATTTGTAGAAAGAAGGGTAATATATGAGCCATCAAGTGATTACACAAGTAGAAAGTAATGATAAAATTATTCAAGTTAAATTATTGAATGTTGAAAAAAATTCTTTGTTTTTAGGAGATATTTTTAAAACAATTTCTTCTTATAATGTCAATATTGATATGATTTCTCAAGTGATGTTAGAAGATGAAATGAGAATAGATTTTACTTGTGATCAAAAAGATCAAGAAAATCTAAATAAAGCATTAGAGGTTGTGAAAGAGAAACATCCAAGAATGATGATTTATCAAAATAGAAATGTCGCAAAGGTAAAAGTTCATGGTAGAAAAATGAAAGATGAAGTTGGTGTTGCTGCTAATATTTTTGGTATATTAGGAAAACATCAAATTCCTTTATTACAAGTCACAACATCTGAAACTTCTATTTCATATGTTATACCAAATGAATTTATGGAATTAGCTGTTCAAGAAATTAAAAATAAATATCAATTATAGGAGGAAATTATGGGAGCAATTTTTGAAGGAAGTGCAGTTGCACTTGTATTACCAATGTTTGATGATGAAAGTATTGATTATGAAGGATTTAAAAGACAAGTTCAACGTATGATTGATGGAGGTGTTCAAGCTTTATTAGTTAACGGAACAACTGGAGAAACACCTACTATTACAATTGAAGAAGAATTTGAATTAACAAAAATTGTCATAGAAATGGCTAAAGGAACTGGTATTAAAGTTATTGCTGGAGCAGGATCTAATGATACTCAAACAGCTTTAAAGAAGGCTAAGTTTGCTAAAGAAGTTGGAGCTGATGCTATTCTTGTTGTTTCACCATATTATAATAAAACAAGTCAAAGAGGTTTGATTGAACATTATAAATATATTGCTGATAGAGTCGATATTCCAATGATTTTATATAATGTACCAGGACGTACAGGAATGAATATTGCAGTAGATACTGTTGTAGAACTTGCTAAACATAAAAATATTAAGGCAATGAAAGATGCAACAGATAATATTGCTTATGCAATGGATGTTATGTCAAAAACAAAGGATATGGATTTTGATATGTATAGTGGATGTGATGATAATATCTTACCTTTTATGGCAGCAGGAGGAAAAGGTGTTATTTCTGTTTTATCTAATGTTTATCCAAGAGAAACAGAAAAATTTGCTCAAGCTATTTTAAAAGGTGATTTAAAATTAGCAAGACAAATGGCATATGATTTCAATGATGTCAGCAAATATTTATTTGCCGATGTTAATCCTATTATGCCTAAAGCTGCTCTTGCAAAATTAGGTGTTTGTGGAGAAATGGTAAGAAAACCATTAATTCCTACAACAGATGCTAATAAGAAATTATTATTTGATGCAATGAAAGCATTTGAAGAAAAGGGTTATTAATATGAATGTAATTGTATATGGATTTGGTTTAATGGGTAAAAAAGTTGCTCATGCTGTTAGAAATCATGAAAAAATGAATCTTGTAGGTGTTGTTTCACCTGTTTTTGATGAAGAAATTTCTGAAAAAATGTTTTCATCTTTAAAAGAATGTGATGAAAAAGTAGATGCAATCATTGATTTTTCACATCCTAATAATTTAGATGATCTTTTAAAATTTGGTGTGAGCCATCATTGTGCATTGGTTATCGCAACAACGGGATATAATGAACAACAATTATTAAGAATAGAAGAAGCATCTTCTCAAATTCCAATTTTTCAATCATATAATACATCATTTGGTATTTCTATGTTGACAAAGATTGTGAAAGAAGTTGCTAAAGAATTTTATGAAAATGGTTATGATATAGAAATCACAGAAAAACATCATAATCAAAAAATTGATGCTCCTTCAGGAACAGCTAAATTATTATATGATGTGATTGAAGAAGATATTCAAGAAGTAAAACCTGTCTATGACAGAAGTGAAGTTCATCATAAGAGAGAAAAAAATGAGATTGGAATTCAATCTGTAAGAGCAGGTACTATTTTTGGGGAACATAGTGTTTTATTTGCTGGGCATGATGAGGTTATAGAAGTCAGTCATATGGCTTTGTCTAAAGAAGTTTTTGTTCAAGGAGCTATTTCAGCTTGTCTAGCAATGTGTGAAAAAGATAATGGATTATACACGTTAAAAAATTTATATTAAAGGGGAATGAGAATGGTTTTACAAACACAATTTGCACAGATAAGAAATAATACTTTATACATAGATGATGTGGATGCTATGGATTTAGTTAAGCAATATGGAACACCACTTTATGTGATGAGTGAAGGACACATACGTCATCAATTTAATGAGTTAAAAACGAAGTTTTTAGATAAATATGAAAACGTATTGCCATTATTTGCATCTAAATCTTTTAGTTGTTTAGCTATCTATAAACTTGCTAAAGAATATGGTGTAGGAATAGATTGTGTCAGTGCAGGAGAAATTTCTATAGCATTAAAAGCAGGCTTTGATTCACATAAGATTTATTTCCACGGAAATAATAAGTTGCCATCAGAAATTGAATATGCAATTGCTCATGATGTTGATCATTTTGTTATTGATAATTTTTATGAGATTGAATTGGTTGAAGAAATTGCCTCAAAATTAAACAAAACAATTTATGCAACAGTGAGAGTTGTTCCAGAAATTAAGGCTGGAGGACATGGCTTTATTCAAACAGGACACAAAGATACAAAGTTTGGATTTAGTGCAAGAAATGGGATTTATTTAGATGCTATTTCAAAAATCAACCAAGCATCACATATTCAATTTGAAGGTATTCATTGTCATATTGGTTCGCAAGTCTTTGATTTATATGCATATATTAATGCAATGCAAAGATTTGTAAAATTTGCTTATGAAATTTATGATAAATTAGGAATTATGGTCACAAAGATTAATGCTGGTGGAGGTTACGGAATAGCTTATACAGATAAAGATGAACCTTTAGATTTTGAAATTATTACTACTGAAATAATGAAAGTAATCAAAGAAGGTTATGCTAAACGTGGTTGGGATATGCCAATGGTTTTAATTGAGCCAGGACGTTATGTTGTTGGAAATGCAGGTATAACTTTGTATACTGTAGGAGCAATTAAAGAAATTCCGGGTGTAAGAACTTATGTAAGTATTGATGGTGGAATGACCGATAATATTAGAACAGCTTTATATGATGCTGATTATGATGGGATTATTGTAAATAAAGCAGAAGAAGTAAAGGATACGAAAGTAACTATTGCAGGTAAGATTTGTGAATCTGCTGATATTGTGGTTAAAGAAGTTCATATAGCAAAGCCAGAATCTGGTGATATATTTGCTCAATTTTCTACTGGAGCATATCATTATTCAATGTCATCCAATTATAATCAATTACCAAAACCAGCTGTTGTATTTACATATCAAGGAAAATCTAAATTGGTTATTAGAAGACAAACTTTTGAAGATTTAACTTATTTTGATGTTGAAGAAGACTATTAAGCGAGAATTGAATAATCAATTCTCTTTTTTTTATTATGTAGTAATAGAATTTTATTAAGATGATAAATAATTATTGACATAAGAATCCTAATATATTATTATGAGAATATTAGGAGGGGTTATATGAAAAACTTGATAAAACATACAAAAAAGATTAATTCTTTATTATCAAGATATGGGGTAAAGTTTGGTATTTATAAAAATAATGTTTTTAAGGAACAATTATTTCCGTTTGATTGTATACCACGTATTATTTCAAAAGAAGATTTTGATTATTTGAATAAGGGATTGATTCAAAGAGTGGATGCACTCAATGCATTTTTATTAGATATTTATACTGACAAAAAAATTATTAAAGATGGTGTTATTCCAGAGGAGTTTGTTTATTCATCATCAGGATATTTAGTAGAATGTGAAGGAATTATACCACCAAAGAATATCCATAGTCATATTTCAGGTATAGATTTGGTAGAAGGAAAAGATGGTAAATGGTATGTCTTAGAAGATAATTTAAGAGTTCCTAGTGGTGCGAGTTATCCTATGATTGCTAGAGATTTGTGCAGAAAAGCAAGTCCACAAACTTTTTTGAATAATCAAATTGAAGATAATAGAGATTATGCTCTATTGTTAAAAGAAACAATGGATAATGTCAATACTGGTGGTATTAATGTTATATTTACACCGGGAAGATACAATGCTGCTTATTTTGAACATTCTTATTTAGCAGAAATGACTGGTTCACAATTAGTAGGACCAACTGATTTGGTCGTAAAAGAAGATTATTTATATTTTAAGAATTATAATGGTCATTTAGAAAAAGTAGGTGCTATTTATAGACGTATTTCTGATGAATATTTAGATCCAATGACTTTTTTAGAAGAATCATTAATTGGTGTTCCACATTTAATGGAAGTTTACAAAAAACACCATGTTGCAATTATTAATGCACCGGGTAATGGAGTAGCAGATGATAAAGGTATTTATTATTTTGTACCTAAAATGATCCAATATTATTTACATGAAAAGCCTATCTTAAATAATGCACCAACATATTTAACATATTATCAAGAAGATAGGGATTATGTGTTAGAGCATTTTGATGATTTGGTTATTAAAGATGTTGCTGAAGCAGGAGGATATGGGGTTGTTTTTGGTAATACATTAAATGCTCAAGAGAAGAAAGATTTAATTGATTTAATATTAAAAGAACCTAGAAGATTTATTGCTCAAGAAGTTATAGACTTTAAGGATTTACCTATACAAGAAGGAGATACGACTGTTGATAGAAAAGCTGATTTAAGGGTTTTTGTCTTAAGTGGTCAAAAAACGAAAGTATGGAAAAGTGGTTTAACTCGTTTTAGTCGAAATCCGGATAGTTTTATTGTGAATTCTTCACAAGGAGGAGGGTTTAAGGATACATGGATATTATCGCAGTAGATAGATTGAATAATCTGATATGGTTGGGGAGATATAGTGAGCGTGTTTATACAACGATCAAAACTTTTTTTAGGGGTTATGATAAAATGATAGATGATCCTTATTTCTATGTCACTTATTGTGAGCATTTTCAAATACCTAATATATATAAGGATCAAAGAGATTTTATTGAAAGATATGTATTAGATGAGACTGATCCTAATTCTATTATTTCAAATTTATATAGAGCATATGATAATTGTATTGTTTTAAGAAATGA
>Ga0129308_1000923_pt1 | contig 36128 bp, 36 predicted proteins | sample L827metagenome_FD_94440 | JGI IMG/M metagenome (GOLD analysis project Ga0129308, IMG submission 94440) | Ring-tailed lemur group fecal microbial communities from Wisconsin, USA - L827 metagenome | ecosystem: Host-associated > Mammals > Digestive system > Large intestine > Fecal | place: USA...
CTAAGTTTACAGAAGCAGAAAAAGAAAAGGCCAAGAAATTCATCGACGTAAAATAACGCCCGACCATTAAAAAGAAAATCTCCCGCTGCACAAGATAATGCAACGGGAGATTTTTTATATCCACATCTATATGGAATTATTTCTTTTTCCCTTTCAGGAAACGGTCTGTAAGCCACTTGCGCACCGGTTCATCATAGAGTTTCAAGCAGGCATAAGCCAGGAGCACCGAACCGACAAAGGTCAGTATCATATAAGGAATGCCTTCCGCAATCGTCGCCTTGTTGTTGAATGCCCAGGCGGTATAAGTGTATACCAGCGGATAATGAGTGATGTATATAGGATAAGATATATCCCCCAGGAACTTGCAGATACGGGTAGAGTGCTTACCGGTAACCTTCCCTCCTGCTCCCATAGAAACAATGACCGGGAAAATACAGATGATACAGAACGCCTCATAAAGCCCGTTCATCCAATAGCCGTCTTCACCTCCGATACGGGGAATGGACAGCACAACTACAATCATCAGGCTGCACCACCAGAACGCACGCTTCCGCACACGTATCAGCCAGCCGAGGCGAGACAGAAGCAACCCGCCAAAGAACGGATACATCAGGCGGACCATTCCCACATACTGCTGCTCCCAGTTCAGTGCCCAACCACCGACAATATCACCGGCCGGCGCCGTCAGACAGCGATATACCGTAAAACAGCCGGCCACAATGACAAGGATAGACAGAGCTACCTTGTTGAACTTGCGTACAAACAATGCATACAAGATATTACCGATATACTCATAATACAATGACCATGCCGGTCCGTTCAGCGGATGCATCTCTGTCCATCCGCGAATGTCGAACTTCAGCGGCAGGGGAAGCAGCGTACAGCCCAGCAGCATCACCAGCAGCATGGTGCCTACCGAAGTATTCTCGATAAACGGAAAGCAAGGCGACTCCTGGAAGAAGAAGAAAGCCGCTCCCACAAGGCTACCCATAATCACCATCGGATGCAGGCGTATGATACGTCGTTTGAAGAAAGTTCCCACGGACATTTTGCCCCATCGGTCATCGTATGCATAACCGATTACAAAACCCGAAAGCATAAAAAAGAAATCTACCGCCAGATAACCGTGATTGATAAGTTGTGTAAGATGGCTACCACCGGAGTGTGCCTCAAAGAGATGGAATGCAATTACCATCAAAGCCGCTACCCCGCGCAGTCCGTCCAGGATTTCATAATGCGGTTTCGAGGCAAGATAAGTAGTCTGTGTATTCATTTTGGTATAAGATATTTATTAATTCGCGCGCAAAGATAAAAGTTTTTTCTAATAAGGGAACTGATAAATATCATATAAATAGAGAATCATCATTTTATGACAATTGATGCAATCTGAAATACCTCTTCATGAAACAGATATAAATAAGACTTAACAAGAGGATGGTACATAGCAGATACCAGTAGCCGGAATCCTGGCACAATATATATCCTACGACGATGACTGCCTGTACTGCCATATACGTCGAAGAGACTATTACATGAGGAATCTTCAGCTCATTCGCCATAATCTGATACAGATGTTTGCGATGCGGCAAGCCGATATTCTCATGAAGCATCAGGCGATGAACGATAGTCAGCACACTATCCACACCATAAACGGACAACAAGACAATCCAACTGAAATCACCGGTCCGGATGACGAGCCTGCCTATCAGGAAAAGCAGGATAAAGGCAATGCTCACAGAACCCACATCACCGGCAAAGCACTTGGCTTTCTTGCGAAAATTGAAGAAGCAGAAGACAAGGACCGAACAAATCACCGTATAGATAAACCCCTCCTCTACAAAAGACACCACTTCCCTATTTACATAAGCCAGTGCAGCCAGTATCACCAGCGAGTAGCCTCCGGTTATCCCATTGATGCCATCCATAAAGTTGTAAGCATTGATGATGCCCGTGCAGACTATCAAAGCGATTATTATCCACCACCATGACAAGGAGAACAATCCCCACTGCCAGAACATCAATCCCATAGCCGAGAAATGGAACAGCAACCGCACCTTTTGGGAAGTGGAACGTACATCATCCACAAAACTGATGAACGTCACCAGTGTCAAGGCAATCATGAACCAGGGGTATTCAAATCCACTCGTCAGGAAATAGGCCAAAGCCCCGAAATAGAAAATGACTCCCCCGCCACGCAGCGTTATGCTTGTGTGCGAACTGCGTTCATTGGGCTTGTCAATAATATTGCATCTGTCAGCTATTCTAAAATAAAAAAGTTCTGCCACAAGCAGCAGAACCAGTATAATCAAGTAATACATAACCGTACTTCTATTTCAAGTTTGAGCATTTATATATCAAAAAAAAGTCGTAACTAGTTTTCACTTTTCAAAACAAATCAGAATGCGAACCTGTACGTATTAAAGTTACAATTTTAAGAGTATTCTCCAAGCTATAAATCAGTAACCAATCCGGCATTATATGGCATTCACGAAATCCTTCATAATTCCCACTTAAAGCATGGTCTCTGTTCTTTATCGGCAATTTTTCACCTGCCATTATTTTTTTGATGACTTCATTCAAACGCTCCTCATCAAGCCCCCTTTTTCGTGCTAATTTCAAGTCCTTCAGATATTGGCGAGTAAACTCTAATCTATAGCTCATTTCACTTTTTCCAAATAGTCTTGAAAACTTTCACACTTAATCGTCCGCCCTTCTTTTGCATCACGCATGGCTCGCTTAGTTCTTTCTTCTGGTGTTATTTTCTCCTTTTTAACAGAAATGCCCCCCACACCACGTAATAGTCTTATTGCCTTTTTCAAATCAGACAACAAGCTTGCATCTTCCACCGTTACAATTAATTGAGTCATATTTATTCTCCTTTCAAACACAAATATACTAAAAAATCCACTTTCCCCAACAAAGGCTGTGACTTTTCTACGTATAATCTATTTCAAGTTTGATTTATCCGAAAACGACTTTATAGTTTTCACAATCCCGTCCTCCGCTTTCACCGGCATTTTCTCAATACCCAATGCAGCTTTAATCTTCGCATTGCTCACTACATAGTTCTCCGTCAATTTTCGCAAGCGCTCAGAGTTCAAAGGCAGGTGGAGCAAAGTGCCCCATGCGGCACACCTTTCCATCATACGCCTGTTCATCTTCCAGATGCGTGGCTTGCGCCCCAAGGCTGCACACATCAAAGTTATCAGTTCATTGGTGGACAAAGCTTCATCATCCCCCATGTGATAGATACCGCTTGCCACCTCTTTCGTCAGCAATCCCTCCACCACATAGCAAAGGTTGTCAATCGAAGTGAAAGACCTTCTATTCTCAAAACTCCCCAACGGCCAGGGAATACCTTTTCTCACCACATTGTAGAGCAGGTTCAAGTTCCCCTTATTACCGGGGCCGTGAATCATGCAAGGGCGTAAGATATACACCCCCTTGCCATCACGCGAACCCACTTTCAATTTTCCATCTTCAGCTTTCAGTCCGTCAAGGATATACTCCTCGGCCTTAATCTTGCTTTCCCCATACGGCCCCACCGGAGCAGGCACCACATCTTCGGTCAGCATATCCCCCACCACGCTGTCAGCAGCCGCTTTCACCGAGCTGAAAAATACAAACTTCTTGGCAGAAGATTCCATAAAGAAATCAAAGATTTTCCGGGTCAACCCCGTATTTATATCAAAATAAGTCTGGGCCACAGCCTGGTTCTTCGTATCATGCGCTTTGCCCGCCAGATGGATAATGGCATCAAACTTTGGAAGCTTTTGTAGCGGGAAAGAAGCAGGCTCAATGTCCTTCCAAGAGAAAGTCTTTATCACCCCTTCCTTCGCAGGAGCAACAATATCCAGCCCATAAAGGTTATGACGTTCCTTCAGGGCAGCAACAAGATTGGAACCCACAAAGCCGTGGATTCCGGTAATAAGTATGTTCATGAAATATTCTATAAAATATACTGACCCGAGACGTGGTTGTTAGCAAAAGTGAATGTTGATTAGTTCATATAAGTCCTCTTCAACTTCGGGTACAAATAGTACTTTCATTTGAATAAAGCCTTTATACGAGGGCTCTTATTTTTTCTACAAAGGAACTGACTATTTTAGAATATCCTACTAATCACTCATCAATCTGCCCCTTCAGATACAGCTTCCTCACAAACTTCATATCGTGAGCAGCCATAATTTTCACCAATTCCGGGAAGCTTGTCTTGGTAGGGTTCCAGCCCAACAGTGTCTTTGCTTTCGTCGGGTCACCAAGCAGCTGCTCCACTTCACAAGGGCGGAAATATTTAGGGTCAACCTCTACCAACACCTTGCCTGTACCAACCTCGATACCTTTCTCATTCACACCTTCACCTTCCCAACGAAGTTCAATACCCACTTCCCTGAAAGCCAAAGTTGCAAACTCACGGACAGTATGCATCTCCCCCGTAGCTATTACAAAATCCTCCGGTGTATCATGCTGTAGTATCAGCCACATACATTCTACATAATCCTTGGCATACCCCCAATCACGACGGGCATCCAGATTGCCCAAATACAATTTGTCTTGGAAACCTTGGGCAATACGTGCTGCAGCAAGAGTAATCTTCCTGGTTACAAAAGTTTCCCCCCTACGCTCACTCTCATGGTTGAACAAGATACCATTCACGGCAAACATGTCATAACTTTCACGATAATTCTTTGTTATCCAGAAACCATACTGCTTTGCCACGCCATACGGACTACGGGGATAGAAAGGAGTCGTTTCTTTCTGCGGAACCTCTTGCACCTTGCCGAAGAGTTCGGAAGTGGAAGCCTGATAAATCCTGGTTTTCTTCTCCAGCCCCAGAATACGAACAGCTTCCAGCATACGGAGTGTGCCCACTGCATCCGATTCCGCCGTATATTCAGGCACATCAAAACTCACTTTCACATGGCTTTGTGCTGCAAGATTATAGATTTCGTCAGGCTGTACCATCTGGATAATACGAATCAGCGAACTACTATCCGTCATATCTCCATAATGGAGATTTATCAAACGGTCCTTCTTCATGTCACGCACCCATTCATCCAAATAGAGATGTTCGATACGTCCTGTATTGAAAGAAGAAGAACGGCGAAGAATGCCGTGAACTTCATACCCCTTTTCTATCAGAAACTCGGCTAAAAATGAGCCGTCCTGACCGGTGATACCGGTAATTAATGCTATCTTTTTCATAAACAATCACAATCATTTTTCAGTTCAGCACAAAGACAATACTTCTATCTTTGTCCCAATTTTATTATTCATATTTGTATAAGTGGAAGATTTTCTCAATCCTTAGCAAGTAACAAACGATACCTCAAAGCGTAAACCGCAATTATTCCAAAGCAAACCAATGGAATGATGAACCCATAGCGTATTTGCTCCTCCCCGCAAATGCCCATTAGTACCGGAGCTATCGCCCCCCCTACTATAGACATGATAAGGAACGAAGAAGCGCGCTCCGTATGCTGTTCCAACCGGCAGATGGCCAAAGCAAAAATCGTAGGAAACATGATGGACTCGAACAAATAGCAAGTAAACAGAGCCACCAAGCTGCTCCATCCCGAGCAGAAGATGACGCCAAGCATACAAAGCTCCGCCCCTATGGCCACATACGCCAACAACTTCTCGGCACGCAGATAATTCATGCACCAGCTACCCAAGAAACGTCCCACCATAAACAGCCCCATACCGCCAAACGACAACAAAAGGGTCGCTTGCCGATTACTCAAATCCACAGACGATTCTGTGGCATAATTGATAAAGAAACTATTGATTCCCGTTTGGGCAGCCACGTAGCAAAACAGGGCAAAAACGCCAAAGGAAAAGTGCGGATAGTGCCACAAGCCAAGCGTAGCTTTCCCTTCGTTTCCATGTTCCGGTGCACCTCTCTCTTTCTTGATTTCCGGCAATCGTACTCGCATAAAGAAACCGGCCACCAGCACCACCACGCAGCCTATCAAGAGATAAGGCAATGCTATATGCCCCTCTCCCCCGTCGGCAAACAATATAAGCCCTCCAATCAGCGGGCCAACAATCCACCCCAATCCGTTGAGCGACTGCGCCAGATTAAGCCTGCTGGCAGCCGTTTCCGGTTCACCCAGTGCAACGATATAAGGATTTGCCGCCGTTTCCAGGCAAGTCAATCCACAACCGATGATAAAAAGCGAGAAAAGGAAAAAGCCGAACGACATGATATAGCTGCCCGGTATAAACAAGAACGCCCCTGTGGCATAAAGCAACAACCCCAGGATGACTCCCATGCGGTATCCATACTTGCGTATAAACGCTCCGGCAGGCAGCGCCATCAGGAAATATCCCCCATAAACCACCGCCTGTACCATGGCCGACTTTGCCTTTGATATAACCAGAACCTCCTGAAAGTGCTTGTTCAAGACATCCAGTATACTATGCGCACACCCCCACAAAAAGAAGAGCGACGTAACCAGTATAAATGGAAAAAGGTAAGACGTACCATCTTTGGCCTGTACTATTTTCATCATCCAATCTCTGTTTTCTCAATAATCCCTTCTGCGGATAACCGGGCAAATCGCCTCGGGATGATTCGCGCAAAAAGCCTCACGGTCATTAACCACTAAAATCAAGTAACCGCCTCCTCCGGCACCCGCCATCTTCCAAGCCATCACCTGCCCGTCTGCCGCATAGCGGTCGATGCAATCTTGCACACCGGGTTGCATCATGGCAGGGAAGAGCGCCACTTGCGCATGGAAAGAATCACGATAAGCGGAGGCAAAGGCAGCAAGATTCTTATCGAGTATAGCCTTCCAGCAATCATCGGCAGCCCGGGTCAAGTCCGTTACCATCCGGCCCACTTCCGCATAGGTAAGTTCTCCCTTTTTCTCCCGTTCAAAAGCCGAATTTGCCGTAACCGAAACATTCGACCGACGAGGGAACATAAATATCAGGCAAAGATGGCTTTCCAGCCAATCAAGAATTTCTCTGTCATGACACGACTCCAACTTCTCCGGCCAAAAGCTACGGTTGTAATATTGCCGGCACAGTCCCGGCATACAGATGCCCAGTGCATCCTGCGCTCCGCTGATATGTCCCCCTTGCTGCCGCTTTATCGGGTCGTTCTCAAAACAGAAAGCCAATTTAGCCAACGTTTCCGGGTCACCATCCGGCAGTTGCACCGGCCAAATTTTCTTCATCATATTGCGTGTAGATGTCGATAATCCCCCACGCTCCTGTATATCAAAAGTCGGTTCAAGCGATATGGTCAAAGCCCATCCGGGAGCAAATTCCGACACGTATGGTTGGTCAATCCAGGTTCCTGCCAAGTCCAAGCGAGTGGGCAGCATCGAGCCCTCTTTCCGCAGAGAAGTTGTAGACCGTGCTTTCAGTCCTTCGTCCGGCTTGCGGTCCAGCACCACATACTCTATGCCCAGCTTCTTGCAAAGCGCCTCCTTCTCCGAGTTGGCACCATCATGGTTCACCACAAACACATCCGGTTTCACCATTTCGAGCGTTTCCACAAAATCCATTATCCCGCTGCCCGCATTTATGTAAGCATCGGTCACGTAGCGTATGGCCTTCACCATATAAAGCCGTTCCTGTTCACTATACACCGTTTTGCGTCCCTTGTAGTGGAGGATGGTTTCATCCGACCCAATACCCACGTAAAGGTCGCCATACGAAGAAGCCTCTTTAAAGAATGCCACGTGCCCGCTGTGCAGCATGTCATAACAGCCGCTCACAAAAACTTTTTTCCTTTTCATTTCTTCCATCGGTTCATTCTTGTTTGTTTATCCAATAAAACCACAGTTGAATACCGGCAAAAACAAGAAGTGCCACACCTATTAGAGCAAATATAATCCACTTCATACGACCTTTATTTTATTCTAAAATTTTCCAATACATCCATCGGTTTCCATCCCAACTCACGTATCGCCTTTTCGTTGCTGAAAGTCAGCGATTGTGTTATTTTTTTCAGTTTTAATGAATTGATGGGAGCTTTCTTTCCCAAACAATCTCCTACCAAAGCCATGCTCTTGGCAAACCAATATGGAATTGAAAAAGGCAGCCGTTTCCCCATTTGCTGGCAAATCAAGTTTTCCAACTCGTGAAAAGTAGGCTGATTGCTGTCACATACGTTATAAACACCTCCCTTTTCAGCCAACAGCGGAACCAGTTGGGCAATGTCCTGCACCATCAGCACGCTTTTACGCGCCTTTCCTCCACCGATGCTCAGGTATCGCCCGGTACGCAGACCGGAAATCATGGCTCCCAAATTACCCGGAGGATTAGGCCCCGCAATCAAGGAAGGACGAATAATGCCTAATTTCACATGATGCTCCTCACACCACTTCTGCAAATATTCCTCCGCCAGACGCTTACTCATGGCATAAGGAGTAACTCCCTCTAAAGGATGCTCTTCCGTAATGTTTTCTCCATAATCACAACCGTAAACAGCTACGGTAGAGATAAAAATGAAAGCTTTAGGCACTCCCGCTTTCTCCAATGCTGCACAGAGATTCTTTGTACCTTGCAGGTTCACGTCAAAAAACACTTTTTTTTCCGCTTCAGTCTTAGGCACGGAGTGCGCCTTGCCTGCGGCGTGTAGCACTACATCATACTGTTCACGCAATTGCGGAACTTCTTTAGCTATATTTATATTATAGTCATCCTGTTCCGATAGCCCAACAGTTACAACTTCATACACCTCTTCCAAAAGAGGACGTACATTATTGCCCAAGAACCCGGATGCCCCGGTAAATAAAAGTTTCATAAAAATGATTATTCAGATATTATACCATAAGCTGCTTTCAAATAAAAAGAATGATAACAAATATATGAAAACAGAAAAGAAAAAAGATTAATCGAAATAATCGTAAAGTTGAATGAATTTTTCAGTAAAAAGTTGCAGTAACTGAGGATGATTTTCAAGTTCAGATTTCCTTATCATAATATAAGCACTCTTTTGCAAGATTTGATAGTGTTCAAACACATCTTCTGTAAAACGAGTAGCCATTATTCTACAATAAACCCTAAACCGTTTAGTGAGATATTCAGTCTCACCCTCCATAGCAGTTTGTACTTTAAAAAAGAGTTTTCTGCATATACATCATCAACACGTTGTACAAAACGATACTGATAATACGATGCTTCCACCTTTATATTCCTACATCAAATAAGGATACACATCTATACGCAAGCGAGCCAATTCTTCCGATGGCACCTTTACAAATTCATTGCCATAAATCAGTTTATCCCTCTCCTCTTTAGGAAGATAAGAGAAACGCTCCTCCAAAATAGCCTGCCACTCCTCCGGAGTTTTAAATTTACGCTTTACAATTTTATCTTTACCCATACATTAACATTGTCCGAATACAAAATTACTCACAATTATCTAAAACACAAGTGATTTCTTACTTTTTATATTTTATAACAGTGTATTATTGAAAATATTGTTTCAATTTAGGTAATAGACGATATATAGTTACCTATTCTCCCTCCACCTTTCCATCAACAATTTTATTATAAATTTTCATATAACCAGCAACCATTTGCTCTACTGTCAGCTTCTCATTGAAACATTTCAAAGCCGCCTTAGAAAATTTTTCATAGACACCATCCCGTTCCAATATATAGGATATTTTTTCACAGAAAGCCTGAGGAGTATTTTCCACGGTAAATCCATTTTCATTGTTTACGACAATTTCACTAATTCCTCCTACATTAGATGCGACTACCGGCTTTCCCAAAGACATCGCTTCAATAATAGTCATAGGGAGTCCTTCATAATTACTAGGAAGCATAAATAAGTCGGCATATTCGTTGTAAGCTCCTGCATTAGGCAAACTCCCCATAAAAAAAACATTTTTAGGATACCTGCCACTAAACTCTTGCTGATTACCTATCCAAATAAATGCATAATTCGGTAACATAGATGCGACTCCAAGAAAAACATCAATATTCTTTGGAGGTGCTAATCTAGCTATACAAAGTATTTTTTTTCTAAAGTGGGACAAATGAATAAAAGGGTCTTCCCCTAAACTTAACGGTTTTTTTATACCATTATATATCGTTTCTACATGGTTTATAATTCCTTCATCTATTAAATTTCTTTTATCATATTCACTTACCCCAACGATAGCACTGCATCTCCTTTGTAAAAGCTTCTCAATAGGAAGAAACTTCCGATAAGCTATACGAATAGAATCAAAGCCGTGAACTGTATAAACGATTTTCGATTTAGGGAACGCCAATCTTCCAAGAATGCCAACTTTAGATGAGTGTAAATGGACCACATCTGGTTGATATTTTCGATAAAGTTTTCTAAATACCCTAATCGTTTGAATTTCTTTTATTGGAGATAATTCTCTTTGAAGGGAAGGTATGTATTCTGTCTTTATAATAGGCGAAAGTAACGACCACATTTTACCATCCCCCTCTCCGGCAATAACAATTACTTCATTGTCTATGGACAATATATTGGCAAGGCTTACTACGACAGATTGAGCACCACCCAAATCAGAACGAGTAATTATTTGGAATATACGCATATTTGGGCAGTTTGTAAAAAATTAGATTCAAAAAGATGATTGAAAAAAAATATAATCATCATATACTTCATTTTCTATTTTTTATAAAAGATTAGTCAAAAAGATGAAATATGGCATTGTCATATGATAAGTAAAAATTTGCTCCATCCCCATTTAAAAAGCGAAACATTATAATTAATGAGTAACAAAATATAATACTTAAAATTACAACTTGATTAGCTTTATTAGCAGCAATAGTAAGAAAATATGGTATTATAAATATTTGAAACTCCCTAAATGCATATGGTAAGCGATGAGCAAGTATTGCAAAATCAGAGAATAATAGCGATGATATTATAGCAAAAGCAAAACCATTTCTCAATAAATAATAGACATCTTGAGAAATCTTCAGAGAACGATGGAAGTATATAAATAGAAACAGAATTATAATTCTAAATACCATGCCTATATTGATACCCATATCTGCTGAAAATTCAGTGCTCTCTGCATATAGAGAAAGTTTCAATACAACGGCAGATATAGGAACGAACTTTATGAATATATCTATAAATGACAAATTGAGAAAAGAAAATATTAATGCTCCAAATACAAATACTGCAATTTTCTTATCAGATAAGCGGATTTTAGGGAAGAAATAACTTACTAAGAAAATGACAGAAGAATAATGTATTAAAAATGCTACGATGTTAAAAAACAGATAAGGCAATTTCCTATTTGACAGTAAATAAGGTAACGACAAATAGCAAAAGGCAATAGAAAATCCTTGGCGAATACCATCGTTATCCCTTTCAAAAAATAGCCCAACTAAGTAAATTAGTAAAGCTGGAAAAAGATATGGAACTAATTTCTTAAATACAGTAATTTTAATGGAAAAATTTACCAATGCAACAAAAAAATGAAAAACAAAAAAATTGCCGCCAAAAAAATGAACAAACAGCATCAAGAAAACAAATAAAGGTTCTATTAATCCAGAAGATAATTCTGCATTTACATCAACAACTGTACGATCGTAAATATTATGATAGGAAGCAAAATCGGAACCACCATTAATTTTTAATCCAACAAAAAAAAGTAAAATTAAGAATGCTATAGAATATAGAAATAGTTTATCTTTTCTTTTGGATAGAAAGATTTCTAAAAGACCAAGGAAGTAAAATGAAAATCCTAAAAAATAGTAGATAATAGCCATTGTTAAGAATTTGCAAGAGGTATATAATAGTCATTCATAAAATAATCCACATAGGTACTATACTTATTTGACCACAATATCTTTGCTTTTTGTCCTGCTGAATTAATATCTTTCAAAGTAATTTTATCAAGTAATGTCGATAATGAAATGTAAGAGTCTTCAACAGTAAACCCTGTCTCTCCTTTTTCTGTTTTTGTTCCGACAAATGTTCCTTTTGTAGTTAATATCGGTTTACCTAAAAATAGTCCTTCGTAATATTTGTTAGGGGCAGCATATATATGATTAGGAACTGATAATTCATAAACGGCCATTATTAAATCTGAATTATCCATTATTTCCAATCCTTTTGCATATTCTACCGTTCCGCAATAGATGATATTTTCATACTTTTTAGAATATTCTTTCACTATGTTTTCTAATTCTCCAAACCCTGCAATTGTTAATGAATATCGAGAAGGATTATCTGATACATAGTGTAAAACCCTTTCAAGTCCTCTATTTTTAGATAAAATTCCAACATAAGAAAGATGGATTGATTCCTTCAAAGTATCTGTAGATAAAGATTGTCTATGGGAAAAATTAGGTAAATTGGGTATATTGGGAAGAACTAAACACCTACGAGGAATGGTACATAATTGCTTTTTTCGCTCTTCTTCACAAATAATGGTTACATCTGCAAATTTTAAATTTATCCATTCCAATAATAATATGAAATATTTGAAAATGGATAAGTTTCGAGAGTCAACATACCAATCAAAAATATCGTATATTAAAACAGTTCGAAAGAATAGTTTGAATAGTAGAGCAGGCATTATCGTGTCAAAATCGCAAGCATGAATAGCTTTTATTTTTTTTCTATTGTTTATAAGCCACTTCAAAATAAAGAAATTGAAGCCTAACAAACCAATTATATTTTTCCAGCCCAACGAATATCGGGATTTTTTATGATAATATATTTGTTTATCATTATCTACTAACTTGCAATCTCTATCCCAGCATACTGTATTGTATGGAATATTGTTTCGACTCAAAACATCAACATATTTCTGTAATCTTGAATCTGGACACCCATCTGTACTGCGTAATAATACTATCATACTCTATATATTTATTCGTCTCTCTTTTTATATAGTTACTTACTTTCAATTTTTATCACTTTCTTGATGCGATTTTCTATCTCTTAATTCGTTTTATAGATATACTTTTTTACAACATCTACATCTATATGTAACATTTTTAAAAAAAACTTTATCCAATAATTTCTATAGCATAATGCTTGAGTCCAATAATTTTGCCAACAAGGATTAGATGCTATTCGCTCTTTATTAACTCTGATGGAATTATGAGAGGAGATACCGTCTAAAGAGTAGGTTGCAATAATTTCATTGCAATAACATGCTGTAGTGCATCCAAATATTTGATTAAAGAAATGATAATCTGCTGCATATTTAAAATCTAAAGAGAAATAATACTTCTTTAGTAATTCAGTTTTGCAGAAAGACGATTGGTGTACAAATGGCATAGGGTTAGAAGAGGATATCGAAGTACAAGTACGAATAAAAGAGCCATGCGGAAGAACCATATTCGTTTTTCCATAAATTAAATCATTTGCATCTACAAAAAAATGTGACACATTTAAAATTGTGTCGGAAGAATAAAATATATCTCCAGCGTTCATGAAATTAATCCATTTTCCAGTAGCGACCTTAATGCCTTTATTCATCGCATCATATATTCCTCTATCAGATTCACTTATCCAATAAGAAATATTATTTGCATATTTTTTTATAATATCAATTGTACCGTCATTACTTCCACCATCAATAATAATATATTCGATATTTGGATAAGATTGTCCTATTACATTTAGAATTGTACTTTCTATAGTATCGAAAGCATTATAAGATACAGTAATAATAGTTATTAATGGATATTCTGTATTGGAAATTTTTCTGTTAACCATAAACTAATTTTCAAAAATTAGAATAATATCTTTTTGCCCTAATTAAAGATTTAAAATCAAACAAACGATATGATTTTAAGACACCTTTTGCTAAATAATATTTTGTAGATAAGAATATATTATCTTTTAATATTAGCTTTTGAATATAATGAAAACAACATTTTACACTAAAATATAATAGCCTAAGAACATAGGTAAATCGGTTGAAAGATTTCTTTTCAATAACGCAATCATACATATACAGTGGAAGATAAGAAATACCAAATCCTTCCACCATATTACACAAATATTTCTCGTTTAAACGTTTTAAGGGCAAGACATGTTTAAACGTTATATCATTTAACGTAGATAGTTTGTAACCTACAATGCATATTGATTTTGCTATTTCAGAATCATCACCAGCTAAAAGCATATTTCCCTTGCGCCCCGTTAGAAATGGTTTTACTGTATTATTGGATAAAAGATTCATAGCTTCTCTTCTGTAGCAACAACCAGCTCCATAAAGTTCATGTTTTGTTGTGTTTTGTTTTCCAGTTGCATAACATGCTTGAAAAGCATCAAACCAAATTGGTTTTTCACAATCATAGAAATCTGCAAGTCCATATCCGCCACATGCACCAATATGTTTATCTGATTGCATCAATTTAAATATTGATATCACATAGTTGTTACACAATATATTATCATCATCACAAAATAGTAAATAAGAGTATTGGGATATAGAAATTCCTTTCTTTCGAGCATACATTAAACCAGCATTCTCTTCATAAACAATATTCGTAGCTATATGAGGAAACCTATCAGTTACTCTTTTTGCTATCTCATAAGTATTATCATTAGAACAATTATTTACTATAATAATTTCATAATTGATTGAATCTGTTTGTTGAGTACACAATGCAACTAAAGTTCGTTCAATTATCCATCCACTATTATAGCAACATACAATGGCGCTTATTCCCTCTTCATTCATAAAAACATTATTGAATTTGTTTATAATATAACACCCATTCAGCAACTAACAAAATAGCTGTCAGATAATAAATGGGTAAATACAGTAAAAATGCTGCTTACTAAACAGGAGAAACTAAGCTATTAAATGCTTTATCCTTACTAATAACGAGATACCTCTATCTCCTATATATTTTCTTAATAAAACAATAAAATTATCTTTCGCAGATTTCCAGCTTCCCGCAAAGTGATGAATAGTTACCGTATTATTTGTCAGATAAATCTTTCCATCGTCATAAGATTTGGGACAGAAATAATCTTTAGGATAAAGTGTGAAACCGTTTACGGTTTGTAACTGATTGTTCTGCTTCAATCCATATTTTAAGCAAATGCTTGTTATGCGAACTACGTTAGTAGTACAATCTAAACTGCCATCAGGCAAAACAAAGTGACGACCGTTATAATCATCCAACAACTCTTTGAACAGCGCATGCCCCTCCCGACTGGCCATTAGGCCTGTCAGGATTTGAGTCTCAGACTCAAATCCCGACACAGCATCGTGTCTCAAAAAAACATCTAACGGTTTCAATACCTCCACATCAGTATCCATATAAACACCTCCTTCATGATAGAGTGCATAAAGCCGAACCACATCTGTTACAAAAGCAAACTTACGGTTATCATAAGCCTCTCGTACATAAGGATAGGCATCCAAATCGAAGTTATCTTCATTCCATTCTTTTATTTCATACTCAGGAAGGAATTTCTTCCATGAAGCAATGCACTTCAATGCCAATTCCGGCATCTTTCCACGCCCAAACCAGCAATAATGTATCTTTTTAGGTATCATAAACGAACGCTATTTCAATGTATCAACAATGCGTTGGCATGCCATTCCGTCTCCATAAGGATTGACAGCCTTGCTCATCTTTTCATAATAGTCTTTATTATCAAGTAAGGCCGAAAGCTCTGAAACGATCTTATCATAACTCGTTCCCACCAGCTTAACAGTACCAGCCTCCAAAGCCTCGGGACGTTCAGTTGTATCACGCATCACCAATACCGGTTTTCCAAGTCCGGGAGCCTCCTCTTGAATACCACCGCTATCAGTCAGCACTACAGTTGACTTTTCCATCAGATAAACAAAAGAGAGGTATTCTAACGGTTCAATAAAGAACATATTTCCCAAATTCGACAAATTTTCGCCAAATACCTCATGAATAGGCTTGCGTACATTGGGATTAAGGTGCATGGGGTACACAAAATCCACTTCCGGGTATTTTTCCGTCAACGCCTTTATTGCTTGGCACATGGAGATAAAGCCATCTCCAAAGTTTTCACGGCGATGCCCTGTTATTAATATAAGCTTCTTTCCACCGTTCAACCTATTTACATCATATCCGGCAGACATCAATACACTTTTCAAAGAAGCATCTAAGGCTGTGTCTTTCTTTATCTTCTCCACTACCATGTAAAGAGCATCAATCACCGTATTGCCTGTTACTGATATGGATGTTTCCTGTACACCCTCATCTAACAAATTTTGACGACTCAATGCTGTGGGAGAAAAATGATAAGTGGCAATGCGTCCCGTTATTAAACGATTCATCTCCTCCGGCCAAGGGCTATAGATATTGTGTGTACGTAATCCGGCTTCCACATGCCCCACAGGTATCTGTTGGTAGAACGCAGCTAAAGCTGCTGAGGTGGAAGTGGTAGTGTCGCCGTGTACCAAAACAATATCCGGCTTTACCTCTTTCAACACATCACGCATGCCCAACAACACACGGGAAGTAACATCATACAAATCTTGCCCTTGCTTCATGATGTTTAAATCGTAGTCAGGCTTTATTTCAAACAGCTGCAACACCTGATCCAGCATTTCACGGTGCTGGCCAGTAACGCATACTATAGTATGGAAATCATTTGGATTTTTTTGGAACTCTTTTACCAAAGGAGCCATTTTAATAGCTTCGGGACGAGTCCCAAAAACAAGCATTATTCTCTTCATGATATAACTACTTTAATTGAGCAAATAGTACAAATTAGAATAAATAAATAAGCAATATTTATCGAAGTTCATTGCATGAGTTATAATTTTTTAATATTTAAATAACATACTTTAAGATAAGGGATTGACAAAATCATAGCTTTAATACGTTCTTTACGTAAACGTTTATAATCATCCCGCAAACATTGCCGACAGCTATAAGCAAACCCCCTCTTTCTATATAACTCCCGGAAATGAGTGTATAACGGATGCCGCAACGAAGGAGATTGTAATCGTCCATTCCCCAAAACAGCTTCTTCAACGCTTCTTTTTTCTGTTAACAGCAAATTATAACATTTTTCATAAAAACGTCGTCCCTTTACTGTAATCAATAACACAGCAGAAACACCACGTCCACGTTCAATAATTGAAGATTGTAAATCTCCTAAACCCCAAAAATCAGCAATTGTAATATCTGAACATCTAAGGGAGGATGACCATTGACAAGAATAGCAACTTTCTCTTAAAAATAGTCCTTGCATAAATCCCATTGTATAATAATCTTTAGGATAATCAGAAGAATATAGAAACTTAGTATCTTTCTTTAAATAGATTCCATATTTCAAATCTTTTTCTTTAATTCCTTTTTTTCTAAAAAGTATTTGGGCATCTTCAGAACCTTTGCCTAAATATTGCAAATCATCATTCAATAATTGCTGGGACGGTACTCCATGACATACTAAATCCACTGTTAGTAATCTTTCGTAATCTTTCCGCAAGAACTTTTTTAAGCCAGCAACTTGACATGGAGTTCCTATAAACAATACAAGCACCCCCGTTTCAATATCTTGTTTCACTTGCCTGAATAGAAATCCCATGTCGCTCTGTACATACTTAGACCCTTTCAATTTATGCAAATCTGCCAACGAAGTAACTCTTATATGACGCACATGGCTTGCTCTTTCACCAGTGCAACCATAAACCACTCCTCCTTGTTGCAATACATATTGAGAAAAAACGGAAGCTGCACCACCGGAAGTACTACTCATTAAATCATCTAACTGCGCACTCTGCACCGCATAAGCTTCTAAAGGATAGGAAGATATGGGAGAATTATTTATCGGACATATCTTCGCACATAATCCGCAATCTATACACAACGAAGAGTCAATAATGGGGTGCTTAAAGCCCAAATCATCCGCTTGCATGGAAACTGCATTTTTACCGCATATATTTAAACAAGCAGAGCAACCCGTACATTTAGATAATTCACAAATTTCTATCATAATCAGTTTGCTAAAGAATTTTTCAAATAAGTTATAGACTTATCTCTTTCTTGTTGTATAGCAGCATGAACAGCTTTATAATCAATTAAAGAAAGGGTTTCTATTCGCCACAAGTCTGATTTCCCTATAAAATAGTCCTCCAGATTTACCAATTTCAATAAATTGATAATACGAGAATTTTGGTTATTGGAATCATTATCTTCAAACCTCTTAAAAACACAAATTTTTTTCTTAAAATGCAAAGAAAATATTGTTCCATGAAAGGAATCTGTGAAAACAAATGAAGCATCGCGAATGGCAGTCAAAAACTCTTGCGGCCCTCCAGCTATCATTTCATCACCAAAGCTCCAATTCCGATTCTCTAATGCAAATACTACAATGGGAAGTTTTCTCCGAGAAGCGAATTCACGAACATATTGCATGTAATCCTCATTGTAACTCAAAAAGTAACAAAAGACATATTCTCCAGTAAAAAGACGGTAAGGCACAAGTAATTTACTCCAAATATCAGCGGAAAGCAACAATGTCGGATCAAGAACGTCTTCCACTTCACGATGTAAAAAAGTTTTTAAAACATCTGCACCTTTTTTTTCTCGAACAGATAAAGCATCTAATCTATCCAATAGTGGCTTAACCATAGGAATAAAAGCCTCAGGATATTTAGTCACACCAATGCTGGGAGCATAAGCTACTTTCTTTTTAGACGTAAAAGACAAATAATAGTAAGGAGAAAATATAGACAATGATGGAAACCATATTTGGTCACTCCCACAAACAAATATATCATATCTATTATCCAAATTTGCCAAAGGGAGAGTATTTTTATCTACTCTTAAATGAATTTTTAGAAAACTATCATACAACTTTAATCCTTTGCGACATAAATTGAAATATTTTTTATTTCTACTATATTGCAGCAAATAAGCAAATCGGAATTTCAATGCAAATAACAAACGAAAAACAATATTTTTTTCTTTCGCATTTTTTTTTGATTCTTCCAGAATTAAGGAATCATCTAAAATGTAAACTTCATAGCCCAAATCTGAAATAACCTGTTGCAAAGCATAGGCTTGAAGAAAAGTTCCAAAGTTTGGATATTTAATCCAAGTAACAATAGCGACTCTTTTATTTCCCATGAAGATTGATTTTGCGAGCTATAAAATTACGAAAGTATAGTCGTTCACCTTCCTTCAAACCAACCAAATAAACAGCTGTACCAACAGATGAAAGTGACAATAATGTGATTATTACCAGCCGAAATAAATTCTCAGAAGACAACATATAATAGATACATGGAACAATCAATGCAAGAACAGTGACCATGAAGACATCCACAAGCACTTTTCGGAAGAAGGAATTCAAAGATAATCCTATCATTTGGTTTAAAAGATATAGGCGAACCAACAACAGAACTACAGAAATGACTCCATATACGTAGAGAGAAGCCTCTGGTGTAGCACCTAAAGAAAAGCACATATAAGAAGCAGGGAGATTCAGCATCAACAAAAAGGAAACTATCAATTGATATTTCCGTATTTTTCCATACGCCTTAACAGCGGTTGTCAATAGATTGGAAAGCATATCTATCAATGAATTTATAATCATTAGTCTACAAAATGAAACGGTATAATCAGGCACTTCCCCTAACCATAAAAGTAACACTTGCCGAGTTTCAAATAAAATGGGTAATGATAGAAACAACATCATGTAGTATGAAATACATGTACTACGAAATAATAGGTTAGTCATACCGACATTGTCATTTGCTGCGTATTGTTTGATAATTTGCGGATTGACAGCTACCTGAAAGTTTGAAACAAAACGAGTAATTGCCGTATTGACTTGTAAGGCTATTGCTCTTGCCGTATTGACAATTGGACCAAAAAAGATATTCAATACAATATTTACACCTTGTTGCACACAAGTCCAAGCTATTTCCCCTAAAGAACTCCACCCTGCAAAAGAAAGAAGTTCCTTAAACAATACTCCATCCCATACGCAGGAAATGCAAGCTTCACTAAATTTTTTTCTACAATAAAAAACATAAAAAGAAGCTACCAGAACAGAAACGACAAAAGTTAGAATTGCATAAAGAATGAGTTTATCGTAATCTCCAATATAGAGTAAATATACAATCACCAAGCGCAGAATAACTTCTATGATGCTGACGTACGCATAAATCCCCATACGTTCGTTGGATATTATCACGGCATTATATGGTACTTGCACTATAGAAATTAAACAAGTAAATACAGAAAATTGATATACCCAAAATGCTGCATCCATCCGCTCCAACGGAAGATTTAAATGATTTTCCACAAACCATAGCCCTATCGTTTCACCCAATATCAATACTATAAAAGCAATTACTAAATGAGTATAAATAGCAATATTAAATATCTTTTTTAAACGTTTTTCATTTTTGCTTCCCATATCAAAGGACAAGTATCTTTGTACTGATAAAGACATGGAATTATTCAAAAAAGCAAAAATGGTAACTACCCCTCCAACTACATTGTAGATACCAAAATTTTCCACACCCAGCGTACTCAATACTACGCGGCTGGTATAGAGGCCGACTACCATCTGAACCAGCATACGGAAATAGAGCAATAATGTATTTTTGGCTATTCTTTTATTATTAGAGTTTAAATCAATCATGAAATGTGTCTGTTCATCATTACCTTTCAATTAAAATCTCCGCTCACTCGGGAATATCCTTTGTGTATTGCTTAAAAATTGTCCCGTCCACAGTACGAAATAACAGCCGTGGTAATTGATTTTCTACCGAATTATCATAAATATAAGCCCTATCTACTAAAGAAACAGCTTCTTGTGCATTCAATAAAGATTTGTAATAGCGGGATATGATTTTTAAAATGGGCACTTCATGCCCCCGTTTAAATAGTTGTGTAATACGTCTGACATTAATTTCCAGATTGGAAGTACAGACATTTAAAAAAGTGGTAACTATACATAGTGTCGAATGGCTACTCATTATTCGCTACAAATTGTTTTTTAAGTTTTCTTTCTTCCACTATCCTTTTCACCTCCTGCATCCTCCTCCACCACAAACCTGTCCACATTCCTCTTCTCCTTGCTGAAGTCCACGCCCACCTTTACCAGGCGTTTCCCGTCCAGCGTATAGGGAATGAGATAGCCTTTCTCATCTATCTGCTTCAAGGCATCCTCGGCTGTGCCGTTCAGCTTGAACTCGAACACATAAACGATGTCTTTTGTCTTCACCACGGCATCGGCACGACCGCGGGCACTGCGCACTTCCACCTCCACGAACTGCCCCATCAGGGCAAACACCACATAGAAGATGGCCTGGTAGTGGCGCTCGGTATCGTCGCTCAACTCGTAGGGCATACCTGCGAAGAACACTTTCAGGCGTTCCATAAAGGCAGACACATCACCCGCACGAAGCTCGCGTATGAAACGGGTGATATAAAATCCGGTCTCGTCATCGGTGACCTTCGTGTAGAACGGCACCAGGAAGTTCAAGAACCCGTAACGGACCTCGTCGTTGGGAAACTGAAGCGTATAGAGCCGGAATTCCTTGTCGTAGCCCTTGATGGTGAGATAGCCACTCTGGTAAATCATGGGCAGCGGGTTGTTGGCCTCCGCACGGTATTCCGAAAAGGCGGAAGAGGTCACTTCCACCCCGTTCACCAGCAGGCGCAGGTCGTAGTCGCTCTGCTTGAGCAAATCCACCAGGTAAGTGGGCGTGCCCGTCTGGAACCAGAAGTTATCCAATATTTTCGCCTTGCAGGCATTCAGCACGCTGAAAGGATTGAAGATGCCGGGGCAATACGGGTAAAAGTGATAGCCGTCGTACAAGCGGGTCATCCCCTCCAGGGCGGTTTCAAAATCCATTCCGTTGGCCTCCCCCAGCAGCGCTATCTCCGGGGAAAGCGTATTTACCAGTTCCTCTTTCGTAATGCCGCACAAGGAGGTGTATTCGGGCCAGGAGCTGATGTCTTGCAGCTGGTTCAGGTCGCTGAACACGCTGACTTGCGCAAACTTGGTGACACCCGTCAGGAAGACGAAGCGAAGGTAGCGGTCGGCACTTTTCAGCACACCGTAGAAGGCTTTCAAGGTGCGGCGGTACTCCTCCAGCAGCTCTTCGTCGAGGATGGCCTGGAGCAGGGGCTTGTCGTATTCGTCAATCAAAACCACGACTCCCTTGCCGGTCTGTTCGTAAGCACGCCGGATGATGCCTTCAAAACGGGAAGAGAGCGAAGCCTCCGACGCATTCTTGCCGTAACGTTCTTCCCAAAGAGAGAGGTAGCGGGAAAGCATTTGCTCCAACGCCTCCTTATTGGTGTATTTTTCGGCATTCAAGTCGAGGTGCAGCACAGGATATTGCTCCCATTCCGTCTCCAGTTTCTCGATGGCCAGCCCTTTGAACAGCTCCTTCCGTCCCTCGAAGTAGGCTTCGAAGGTGGAAATGAGCAGGCTCTTGCCGAAGCGGCGCGGGCGGCTCAGGAAATAGGGAGTAGAGGTAGAGGCGATTTGATATACCAGCGCCGTCTTATCCACGTACACATAGCCCTCCTCCCGGATTTTCCTAAAGGTTTGTATGCCGACAGGCAGTTTCCGAAGCTGTTCCATATCTTTCTGTTTTATCGGTAAATGATGCCATGATTAGGGCGCTTTTTTCAAGCAAGTGCATTCCATTGGGGCTTTGGCATCCATATAAGAACATGAATACCAATCACTTACGAACGCCTTATACGAAATATGGCAAGCTTTGCGCTCCTCTTGCCGATAGACCTTAATCTGTCTTGATGGAGGCAAAGATAAGGCATATTTCCGACCCTACAAAATATTTCAATCAAAAAGACGGTCGGAAAGATGGTCCAGAAGATGGTCGAAAAGACAGGTGCGCCTGCCCGGCAGATATCGGTCGAGCAGAAAGTCGACCCACTCGTGGGCAGTCTCCCGGGCTTCCTTATCCGTCATGTCCCTTAATAACCGCTCCATCAGATTCAGAATGGTAGCGAACGCGATTTTATCCCTTTTTTTAGTTTCTCATACGTAGAGGGAGTTATATGGACTTCCTTTGCCAACTGCTTTACGGAAATACCTTCTTCCTTACGCTCCTTTTCGACTAACTCTCCTAAATACTTGTATGCTTTTTTTTCGTCCATACTGTTTTACTGTTTATATGTTATTAAATGTTAGAATTATCATAACGAAGCTTAACAAATTATCCACATGTGGAAAATGCTTACTGGAAAAAACTGCCTAACTTCGTCCAAAATCAAGAAAAAAAGCCCAAGTACGAGCAGCATGCAAAACTTGAGCTGACAAAAAAAAATGCAAAGTTATGAAAAACATTTCTAAGATGTCGCTATTCATGCCCCCTATCTCGCCGATAAAGGACAAAAAGACCGGAAAGGTGGAAAAAGCCGCCTCCCTCGTCCCGCTACGGACGGTGGACTTACCGGAAGTGTACCAACTCATCACCGCCAACGAACGGCTGGCTGCCCTGACGAACGACATACGCCAGGCCGCCCTGCACGACGACGGCGACGCCTGCCGCCTCATGAAGCAGCAGACTCTGCCCTACGTGACACCCTGCGGCATCTTCAGCCGCAGGCGGAGCGACTGCCTGACGGAGACGTCGGGCCTGGTGGTGGTGGACATCGACCACCTGGAATCTGCCGAAGAGACAGAAACGCTGCGGCAGCAACTCTTCGACGACCCTTACCTGAAACCCGCGCTGGTGTTTGTCAGCCCCACCGGACGGGGCGTGAAAGCCTTCGTGCCCTGCGCTGCGGGGCAGAGTGCCCGGGACGCCGTAAGCTGGGCCATGGACTACGTGCACTGCATGTACGACACCGGCGCCCTCCGGTCCGGAAAAGGAGTGGACACATCGGGCAAGGACATCGTAAGGGCGTGCTTCCTCTGCCACGACGAGGGGGCGCTGATGAGGAATACAATTTAAAATATAAAACAAATGGAAACAATGGAATCATTGCACCTGCTGGCCGAAGCCGTCAGAGGTGCGGGAGCCGACATAGCTCCCACCTATCAAGAGTACATGCAACTGGCCTTTGCTGTGGCCAACGACTGCGGCGAAGCGGGACGCGCGGACTTCCACACCCTGTGCAGCCCCTCGCCCAAGTACGACCGGCAGGCGGCCGACAAGCTCTTCGGCAACGCGCTGAAGAGCGGCAGAGACGGCATACACCTGGGCACAGCCTTCCACCTCGCCCGGCTCTGCGGCGTGGAAGTGCAGCCGCCCATGGGTACAGTTGGGACAGTGGGTACAGGGGCCTCTCCTGCCTCACACACACACGCGCACGCGCGAGGAAACAACGAAGGGGAAGAAGAGGGAGAATCCCCCGATGGCAGCGACCCGCTGACACCCCTGCCCACCTTCGACCCGCATCGCCGCTGGCCCCTCCTGCTGGAACGCATCATGGCGTGCGGCACCTCGCGTGCCCAGTGCGACGTGCTCCTGCTGGGCGCCGTCACCGTGCTGGGTGCCAGCATGGGAAGCCACGTGCGCTGCTCCTACGGCGGAAAAATGATTTCGCCCTGCCTGCAATCCTTCGTGGTGGGCCTGCCCGTGGCAGGCAAGGGGGTACTGTCGCTGGTAAGGCTGCTGGTAGAGCCCATCCACGACGACATACGCCGCCAGGTGGACAAAGGCATGGAAGCCTACCGCCGTGAAAAGGCCCGGTATGATGCCCTGGGCAAGGACCGCGCAAAGGAGGAAATGCCCGTGCCACCGCCCAACCGGATGTTCCTCATCTCGGGAAACAACACGGGAACGGGCATCCTGCAGAACCTGATGGACTCCGACGGCACCGGACTGATATGCGAAAGCGAGGCCGATACCATCTCCACCGCCATAGGCTCGGACTACGGGCACTGGAGCGACACCATGCGAAAGGCCTTCGACCACGACCGCCTCTCCTACAACCGCCGCACCGACCGCGAATACCGCGAAGTGAAGAAGTCGTACCTCGCCGTCCTCCTGTCCGGCACTCCCGCCCAGGTGAAACCGCTGATACCCTCCGCCGAAAACGGGCTCTTCTCCCGGCAAGTCTTCTACTACATGCCCGCCATACACCAATGGCAGGACCAGTTCGACCGCAACGACAACGACCTCGAAAAGGCCTTCACCCAGTGGGGCACGGAATGGAAAGAGAAGCAGAAGACCATCGTCATGGGCGGACTCTTCACCCTGCGCCTCACCGGCAGCCAGAAGGAGGAGTTCAACCGAACTTTCAAGGCGCTCTTCGCCCGCTCCGGACTGACCAACGGCAACGAGATGGCAAGCAGCGTGGCACGCCTCGCCATCAACATCTGCCGCATCATGGAAGTGGTGGCCATGCTCCGGATGCTGGAGCAGGGAGAAACAGCCGCCCCGACAAACGTGTCGCCCGCCCCCGACACCCCTACCGACAACCTGAAGGACAACATCGTCACCCGGTGGGACCTCGCCATCACCGCCGACGACTTCCACACCGTGCTGTCGCTTGCCGAAAGCCTCTACTGCCACATCATCCACATCTTCTCCTTCCTGCCCCGGATAGAAACGACCAGCAGCAGGAATGCCGAACGCGACGCCCTGCTGAACAGCATGGCATCCACCTTCACCCGCCACGAATTCCTGGAAAAAGCCCAAGAGATAGGCATCAAGCCCGAAACCGCCAACACCTGGCTGAAGCGCATGAAGAAAAGGGGACTGCTGGAAAGTACGAAGGAGAAGGGAAGATACAGGAAACCGGATTGAAAGTGAAGGTGGAATTTTCCACTTTCCACCTCTTTCTACGCGCGCGTGTGTGTGTGAGGCCGAAAGGCCACTGTACCCACTGTACCAATGAACCGAATTTAGTGGAAAGTGGAAAGGTAAAAGTATAGAGGTTTACGACAGCCGCATAGAGGTTTACGACAGCCGCATAGAGGTTTATGACAGCCGCATAGAGGTTTAAGGCTCGCCCAGCAGCTCTACAATCAGCCTTACCTGGGCAGGCGTATAGGAACGGGAACGGGAGGAGACGCCCAGGTCGGACAGTCCGTCGCGCAGACCGGGACAAAGGTCAATCCAATGTTTCAGCTTGCGGAACGCGGCTTCCGGGCAAAGATTGGGACAATAAATCTGGGCAAGTTCGGTACGCCCGTAGGTACGGATTACAAAAGGATTCATATCTGCATTCATATTGATTTTTCCTTCAAATATAGCTATAAATTATGACATTTACACCTCTGCAAACAGAAATAACCGACTGAAACCGACCGAAATGTACCCGAACCTTCCGAAACAGACCAACTGCCTTTCCCGGTGCCTTATCTTTGCAACGTAAGGTTCACCCAAGAACCCACTTAATGTTTAATTTTTAATGTTTAATTTTTAACTTTTAATTTTTAATTATTTATGATTCGTTACAAAAAGTATCAAATGAAGGGCGAAAAAAGCCCGCTGAAAGGCCTCTGGTATGCACGCCCGGTAATCGAAGAGACCTTCGAAATTGAAAAACTCGCCCGCCACATGGCCAATCACAACACCCCCTACTCCGCAGGTGTCATCAAAGGGGTACTGGCCGACATGGTGGCCTGCATCAAGGAACTGATTCTGGACGGCAAGAACGTGAAGCTGGACGACCTCGCCATCTTCTCCGTAGGGATTGTCAGCAAGAAGGGGGCGCAGTCTGCCGCCGAGTTCTCGCTGGCCAACAACGTGAAAGGGCTGAAGCTCCGCGCACGCGCCACGGGCGACCTGAGCAATGCCAAAATCAACCTGGACGGACAGATGAAGGAGGCTTCGGCATACAACGTGGACGACGGCGGAAATGGCGGCGGCGGAAATAGCGGCGGAAACGACGGAGATCAGGGGGAAAATCCGTTGGGATAAGGGATAAGGATTAAGGATTAGTGATTAGTGATTAATGTTTAGTGATTGATGTTATGAAGGAAGAGAAAGAATCCAAGAAGTCTGTATGGGGAATTGTCCTCAAAGTAATCATCACCGTAGCCACCGCCATTGCGGGAGCTTTGGGTCTGGGCGCCTGCAAGTAATCATGCGAACGATTACCCTGCTTATTGTCCATTGCTCGGCCACGCCTCAGGGCGTGGGCCTGAGCTTTGAGGACTGCCGCCGTGACCACATCCGGCACCGCGGCTTCAGCGACATCGGCTACCACTTCTACCTGACCCGCGACGGCGAGATTCACCGCGGTCGTCCGTTGGAGAAGGTGGGTGCGCATTGCCTCCACCACAACCGGCATTCCATAGGTATCTGCTACGAAGGGGGACTGGATGCCGCAAGCCGACCCGCCGACACCCGCACACCGGCACAAAAGGCATCGCTCATTGCCCTTCTGCGGGAGTTGAGACGCCTTTTCCCGAATGCGCTGATTGTAGGGCACCACGACCTGAACCCCGTGAAGCCCTGCCCCTGCTTCGAGGCGGAGAAGGAGTACAGGGGGATTATTTAGCGGATGATGCTTTATGATAATTATTTCAGGCGCGGATGACGCGGATTTCACGGAAAGAAGAAAGAAAAATCCGCGTTTTCCGTGTAATCCGTGCTAAAAGAAAGAATAGCAGAGTTTCGGACAGTCTCCCCCGGTTTCATAATGGCCGTCCGGCTTTATAGGATGCCAGCAAGTAACTCGGATTTTCATAATACATACTGCTGTTATAATCATCTATACTGTCAGAAATCCAGGAATTGTATACCTCGACCAATACATCCATTGCAGGCCTGTTATCGGCATTACAGATACCGGCAATCAGTCTATGATAAACTTTTCCCATATCCCAATGAGTAGGAACCCGATATCGGCAGGCTGCGACGTTGTCAAAACACCCTGTTTCAATGGAGTGTTTATTGATTAGCTCATGCGTTATCTTATCAATATTCTCGCTATGATAAACATCTGCCAAGTCATAAAGATGCTCCAGTTCGTCTTTGCCCAGAGCATTGACTACCACCTTTCGTTCATTCTTTGTCCGACGGGCAATATAATCAATCAGACTGCAAACAAAGAAAAGGTCGTTTAGCTTTTTATCTTCCCGTCCGTTCATTCTTTACCTCCTCGCTTCCTTTAAAAGTTAAACACTCTAACGCTTGCCGGGTACAAAAGTTAATCTGATGGGTAGGATATTTGAATTTTGCCAGTACCCAAAATTGTTCCCTTGTCAACACTCCATTTATATAGTCTGAAATGTAGTTGTAGATTTGGTCATCTGCCATTGCACCAATCACTATGTCATAGTCATGCTTTATGCCATTCCGACAATTCACGACAAAATCCAACCATTCCTCCGTCATTTCTGTAAAATGAAGAACCTTTAAAGCCGGATTTTCCTTATAGTCATAAATACTGACTACAGGAGTAGGATAGCGTTTTGACCATCGGACAGCTTGTTCCTTTATTTCCGTACAATAAAAACCATTACCGAAGTCTTTGGCAAATTCTCCTTCTATTATTCGAGGAGTTTCTACAGATTTGAATCCTCCATGATATATTATCATAATACTCAAATTTTATTATTCCCTATAATGCTTTGTCCACTACTTCGATAAGGTCGGGATGGACGGTGGCCATGGCCACGGCGATGACACCTTGTATCTCTACCACCACACGACGGTCGCGGGCGCCCTTCACCTTCTGGTAAATGCCTTCCTGCCCCTCGAACTCCCCACCGATGACACGGACGCGGGTGCCTTTCTTCAGGTTCAGTTCGTCGGGCCGGAAGTACAGAAGATGGTCGTTGTAAGTGCCGGACACGGCGATGAAACGCTGCATCTGGCTGTCGGGAACAATGATTTTCTGCCCGCTGCGGCTGTCGGTGATGTATTGCAGCCAACTGACCTGCGACTTCACGCGCTGCACCTCGGAAGGACAGGCATGGACAAAGACCAGACTGTGGACGGCAGGCACCAGCTCACGGACTTTCTTCCCCCGCTTCACACTTACCTTGTACTGCATGGGGACAAAACAGCCCAGCCTTTCCCGTTCGAGCAGCTTCACGGCCTCGAGCTCCCTGCGGTAAGTGGCACGCATGGCATACCATATTTCGGTTTCTTTCTCTGTTTCCATCTGTGGCTATTTATCGGGCAAATATAAGAAAAACTCGCTCACATACGGATGGATTTCGCAGGAATTAAAATTAAAAAGTTAAAATCGTTATTTATGGGGTCAGAACTCTTTTCACCACAGAGTTACACAGAGTATCTCAGAGTTCTTTTGTTGATAATCAAAAGTAAAAGTCATCTCTGTGCTACTCTGTGTCCTCTGTGGTGAATTATGACACATCCTCCGAAGCGGTAAATTATCATTTGTACTCCGCCCACGACTTAATAGCCAAATCATCCGGCGTCATCGTGCAGAATGCATGGATAAACGCACTTGCCAGACGGGCATTCGTTATCAGCGGAATATTGAGGTCGATGGCGGCGCGGCGTATCTTGTAGCCGTTGTCCAGCTCGCCTGCGGTGAGGTTCTTCGGAATATTGACCACCATGTCTATCTCCTTGCGGTGCAGCATGTCGAGTGCCTGCGGCTGGCGTTCGGGTTCGCTGGGCCAGTAGACGCGTGTATTCTCCACACCGTTCTCCGTAAGGAAGTTGCTGCTGCCGCCCGTGGCAAATATCCTGTACCCTTTCTTCTGAAGCATACGCGCGGCAGAAAGCATGTCCACCTTCTGCTTCGGGGTGCCGGTGGAAAGCAGGACGTTCTTCTCCGGAATGCGGTAGCCCACGGAGAGCATCGCCTTGAGAATGGCGCAGGAAGTATCGCTGCCGATGCAACCCACCTCGCCCGTACTTGCCATATCCACCCCCAGCACCGGGTCGGCCTTCTGCAGACGGTTGAAGGAGAACTGGCTCGCTTTGATGCCTACATAGTCCAGGTCGAACAGGTTCTTGTCCGGCTTCTGTACCGGAATGCCGAGCATCACCTTCGTGGCAAGTTCAATAAGGTTTATCTTCAGCACCTTGCTGACAAACGGGAACGAACGGCTGGCGCGGAGGTTGCACTCGATGACCTTGATGTCGTTCTCGCGGGCCAGGTACTGGATGTTGAACGGGCCGGAGATGTTCAGCTCGCGGGCAATCTCACGGCTGATGCGCTTGATGCGGCGCACCGTCTCCACATACAGCTTCTGCGGCGGGAACTGGATGGTAGCGTCACCGGAATGCACCCCGGCAAACTCGATATGCTCACTGATGGCGTATGCGATAATCTCCCCGCCTTGCGCCACGGCATCCATCTCCACCTCCTTGGCATGCTCGATGAACTGGCTCACCACGACGGGATGTTTCTTGCTGACATTCGCCGCCAGCTTCAGGAAGCGTTCCAGCTCCTCTTGGTTGGAGCAGACGTTCATCGCGGCGCCGGACAACACGTAGCTGGGACGCACCAATACCGGGAAGCCCACCTTATCCACAAAGGCGTTGATGTCCTCCAGGGAGGTAAGCGCCCGCCATTCGGGCTGGTCTACGCCAATGCGGTCGAGCATGGCGGAGAACTTGTCACGGTCCTCGGCATTGTCGATGCTCTTGGCGCTTGTGCCGAGAATAGGTACCTTCTGCGCATCGAGGCGCAGGGCAAGGTTATTCGGTATCTGCCCACCGGTAGAGACAATCACCCCGTGGGGATTCTCCAGTTCGAGGATATCCATCACACGCTCGAAGGTAAGCTCGTCGAAGTAGAGACGGTCGCACATGTCATAGTCCGTAGACACGGTTTCGGGATTGTAGTTTATCATGACACTGCGGTAGCCTTCCCGGCGGATGGTGTTCAGGGCCTGCACGCCGCACCAGTCGAACTCTACGGAAGAACCGATGCGGTAGGCGCCGGAACCCAATACGACGATGGACTTGCGGTCGCCCAGGTAGCGGACATCATTTGCCGTGCCGCTATACGTCAGGTAGAGGTAGTTGGTCTGTGCGGGATATTCGGCGGCAAGGGTATCTATCTGCTTCACCACGGGCAGGATGCCTGCACGCTTGCGGAAATTGCGGACGGCAAGGATGGCTTCTTCACCGTCCATTGCCTGCTCCAGGCCGAGGGCGCGGGCTATCTGGAAATCGGAGAAGCCTTGCACTTTGGCTTTACGCAATAAGTCCACGGGGACAATGGACAATGGACAATGGACAATTGACAATTGACAATTGACAATTGACGATTGACAATGGACATTCTTTTCACCAGCCACTGCCCAGGAGTGCAACTCCTTTGATGTCTTCATGATGTTCATCAGCTTCTCCAGGAACCAGCGGTCTATCTTGGTCAGCCCGTGCACCTGGTCCACCGTATATCCGGCACGGAAGGCTTTGGAGATGACAAAGATACGCTTGTCCGTGGGTTCGCGCAGGGCCTTGTCCAAATCGGCAATCACCAGTTCCTTGTTCTCCACAAAGCCATGCATGCCCTGGCCTATCATGCGCAAGCCTTTCTGGATGGCTTCTTCGAAAGTACGCCCGATGGCCATCACCTCGCCTACCGACTTCATGCTCGACCCCAGCTCCTTGTCCACGCCGTGGAACTTGCCCAAATCCCAACGCGGTATCTTGCAGACCACATAGTCCAGGGCAGGTTCGAAGAAAGCGCTTGTGGTCTTCGTCACGGAGTTGTTCAAGTCGAACAGGCCATAGCCCAAGCCGAGTTTGGCGGCCACAAAGGCAAGCGGATAACCCGTTGCCTTAGAGGCCAGTGCAGAGGAGCGGCTCAAGCGTGCGTTCACCTCGATTACGCGGTAGTCCTCGCTCATCGGGTCGTAGGCATACTGCACGTTGCACTCTCCCACAATACCGATGTGACGGATGATGCGGATAGCGAGTTCGCGGAGCTTATGGTAGTCCGCGTTGCTCAACGTCTGTGACGGGGCAATAACGATGGACTCGCCCGTATGGATGCCCAGCGGGTCGAAGTTCTCCATGTTGCAGACTGTGATGCAGTTGTCAAAACGGTCGCGCACCACCTCGTATTCCACTTCCTTCCAGCCCTTCAATGATTTCTCCACCAACACCTGCGGGGAGAAGGAGAAGGCTTTCTCCACCAGCACATTCAGCTCTTCTTCATTGTCGCAGAAGCCCGAGCCCAGTCCGCCAAGCGCGTAGGCGGCACGGACAATGACCGGGTATCCCAGTTCGCGGGCTGCGCGGCGGGCATCTGCCGCATTCTCCACAGCTTCGCTCTTGATGGTCTTTACATCAATCTCATTCAGTTTCTGCACAAAGATTTCACGGTCCTCCGTGTCGATGATGGCCTGCACGGGAGTGCCGAGAACCGTCACGCCGTACTTTTCGAAAATCTTGTCCTTGTAGAGGGACACACCGCAGTTCAGTGCCGTCTGTCCGCCAAAGGCAAGCATGATGCCGTCCGGACGTTCTTTCTCTATCACCTTCTCCACGAAGTAAGGAGTGACGGGCAGGAAGTAAATCTGGTCGGCAACGCCCTCCGAGGTCTGTACCGTGGCAATGTTCGGATTGATGAGAACCGTGTAGATACCTTCCTCCTTCAATGCCTTGAGCGCCTGCGAACCGGAGTAGTCAAACTCTCCTGCCTCACCGATTTTCAGTGCACCGGAACCAAGCAGCAGGACTTTCTTTATATTGTTTTCTTTCATTTGTCTTTCTATCTAAAACCTAAATTAAGCAGATGTTGAAATTCAGTTTATATAGTATCTTCATTTACTTTCCATTATCAATTTCCTTAGAGCAGCTTCACGAACTCGTCGAAAAGGAACTCCGTATCTGTCGGTCCGCTGGCAGCTTCGGGATGGAACTGTGCGGAGAACCAGGGATTGCGTTTGTGGCGGATTCCTTCATTGGAACCATCGTTCATATTGATGAAAAGCGGTTCCCAGTCTGCTGTCAGCGTGTCGTTGTCTACGGCATACCCATGATTCTGCGAGGTGATGAAGCAACGTTCCGTACCCACCATGCGCACCGGCTGGTTATGGCTGCGGTGGCCGTATTTCAGTTTGTATATCTTGGCGCCCCCAGCTTTGGAAAGCAACTGGTTTCCCATACAGATGCCGAAGATGGGCAGTTTCTCGTTCTGCATTGCCTTGCGGATATTCTGCACGGCAGCATCGCAGGTATCGGGGTCGCCGGGACCGTTGGAGATGAACAGCCCGTCGAACTCCAGCCCGGTATAGTCATAGTCCCAAGGAACTCGAATCACTTCTACGCCACGCTTCAGCAGGCAGCGGATGATGTTGTGCTTGACACCGCAATCCACAAGAAGCACGCGGTTCAATTGACAATTGACAATGGACAATTGACAATTGAGCTGCGCTGTGGGGGTGTTGACGTCAAAATGACGGCTTTCTGTTCCGGTATATACAATGATGTCCTTGCAACTTACCTTGTCCACATAGTTTATTTCACCATACTTATTGTCCATTGTCCCTTGTTCATTGTCCATTGTCAATTGTCCATCGTCCCTTTTCCCTTGTTCATTGTCAAAGACAATACGTCCCATCATCACTCCATGCTCGCGGAGCACCTTTGTCAGTTCGCGGGTATCGATGCCCGTGATGCCCGGAATCTGTTCGCGTTTCAGCCAGTCGCCAAGGCTTTCCACGGCATTCCAATGGCTGTAGTTTTCGCTGTAATCGCTTACGATAATGGCTTCGGCATGGATGTGCCCGCTCTCCATGAACGTGGCAAGCCCGTTCGGTTCGAGCGTGAAAGGCGGCACACCGTAATTGCCCACCAAGGGATAGGTGAGCGTCATCAGCTGTCCGGCATACGAAGGGTCGGTCAGGCTTTCGGGATAACCCGTCATGGCTGTGTTGAAGACCACCTCTCCCGCTACCGGCTTTTCAAAGCCGAACGACTTGCCGTGGAACACGGTGCCGTCGTCCAGGAGAAGCCTCACCCCCTTCCCCTCCCCCGTAGGGAGGGGGGAAGAAGTTACATTCACTTTGTCATTGTTGTTATTCATAAATATATTGTTAGTCAAATCATTATTCTATTACAATTCAAATTCTATCTCCCATTGCAGTTCTATCTCCTCCCCCTCCCTACGGGGGAGGGGGCTGGGGGGAGAGGCTTTAGAATTGATAAACCTGTTCTATATAATCAATAAATGCCTTGTTCAGCAGCTTCACGCCGCCCGGCGTAGGATAATCGCCGCTGAAGTACCAGTCGCCCGGATGGTTGGGGCAGGCCTCGTGCAGCCCTTCGAGGGGCTGGTAGACAATCTGCACTTTGGCTTTCGTCCCTTTCGGAGTGAGAAGCTCCACCATCTTGGCAGAGATTTCCTCGTCGGTGAAGGGAGCGTAAATCTCCTTCACGTAATTCACCATCTGCTCTTTGGGCAGGCCTGCCTGCTCCTTGGACTTGCGGTAGGCGGCGGCAATCACATCGCGCATCTCACGCTCCTTCAGCAGTTCCACGGCAGCCTTGAAGGCGATGAACTCGCTCATCCGCGCCATGTCGATGCCGTAGTAGTCGGGATAGCGCACCTGCGGCGAGGAGCTTACAATGACTATCTTCTTCGGCCCCAGACGGTCGAGGATGCCGATGATGCTCTGCTTCAGGGTGGTTCCGCGCACTATCGAGTCGTCGATGATGACCAGATTATCCACTCCCGGGACAAGGCTTCCGTAAGTGATGTCGTACACATGGGCGGCGAGGTCGTTCCGGCTGTTTCCTTCGGCAATGAAGGTACGCAGCTTGATGTCCTTGATGGCCACCTTCTCGCTCCGTATGCGCCGCGACAGGATATGCTCCAGCTCGTCGTGGCTGGGACTATGCCCCAGGGCGGCAATCTGCTGCACCTTCTCTTCGTTGAGGTATTCATCCAATCCCTGCAGCATTCCGTAGAAGGCAACTTCCGCCGTATTGGGGATGAAGGAAAAGACGGTATGGTCCACATCGTTGCCGATGGCTTTCAGGATGTTGGGCACCAGCTTCTCACCCAGCAGCTTGCGTTCCCGGTAAATGTCCGCATCACTGCCCCGGCTGAAGTAGATGCGCTCGAAGGAGCAGGGCTTCACCTCGCGCGGCTTGTTGATTTGCACGGTGCGCACCTTGCCGGCCTTGTTGATAAACATGGCTTGTCCGGGTTGCAGCTCCCTGATGGAGCCGGCAGGAACATTAAGGGCTGTCTGTATCACGGGACGTTCGCTGGCAAGCACCGCTATTTCGTCGTCCTGATACCAGAAGGCGGTGCGGATGCCCCACGGGTCGCGCACGGCAAAAGTCTCTCCGCTACCGGTAAGTCCGCACATCACGTATCCCCCGTCCCACTCCCTGCTCGAGGTGCGCAGCACGTTGGCAAGGTCGATGTGGTCTTCTATATAATGGGTGATGTCCATGCCTGCCAGCCCTTCGGCTTCGGCAAGGTTGAAGAGGCGCTCCACTTCGCGGTCGAGGCGGTGCCCCAGCTGCTCCAGCATGATGTAGGTATCGGCATATTTGCGCGGATGCTGGCCGATGGCGGTGATGCGTGCGAAGATTTCATCCACATTCGTCATGTTGAAGTTGCCGCAGAGGGCAAGATTCTTGGCACGCCAGTTGTTTCGCCGGAGGAACGGGTGCACGTACGAGATGCCGGACTTGCCGGTGGTGGAGTAACGCAGGTGCCCCATATAGACCTCCCCGGCAAAAGGCAGTACACGCTTGGCATAGTCCGCATCGTGCAGCTGTTCCTTCGTCACGTCCTTGAAGTTGCCCTGCACCGTACCGAAAATTTCGGTAATGGCACCCGGACCGAGCGCACGCTCACGGAACATATATTCCTCGCCGGGATTGGCTTCCAGTTTCACGCAGGCCAGCCCGGCACCCTCCTGCCCGCGATTGTGTTGTTTCTCCATCAGGAGATAGAGCTTGTTGAGCCCGTACATCCATGTACCATACTTCTCTTCATAGTACTCCAGCGGTTTCAGCAGGCGTATCATGGCAACGCCACATTCATGTTTCAGTTGTTCCATCTATCTATTTATTTACAATTTACCATTTACAATGTACAATTTTAAGTGTACAATTTTCTTTTCCTTATTATAGCATACAATTACCATTTACATCTCCCAAGCGCAGCCCAATCGTACATTGTAAATGGTAAATTGTACATGTCCTCATTCTACAGTCACCGACTTCGCCAGATTCCTCGGCTGGTCCACATCCATTCCCTTGCACACGGCAATGTGATAGGCAAGTAATTGCAGAGGTACCGTAGTTATTAACGGATCAAGGCACTCCATTGTTTCGGGAAGCTCGATGCAA
>Ga0129308_1000924_pt1 | contig 36127 bp, 24 predicted proteins | sample L827metagenome_FD_94440 | JGI IMG/M metagenome (GOLD analysis project Ga0129308, IMG submission 94440) | Ring-tailed lemur group fecal microbial communities from Wisconsin, USA - L827 metagenome | ecosystem: Host-associated > Mammals > Digestive system > Large intestine > Fecal | place: USA...
ATAAAAGCCCGTTCCCGGATTCAGTACCTGACCGCCCGGGAGCCACAGCTGATATCCTCCGTCTTTTATCCTGCGGCCTCTGAGCTCCAGTCTCCAGACACCGGACAAAATGTATTCTTGCTGCGGTATAAAGTCGAAATAAACCTCCTGAGTCACCTGAAAAGGTCCCGGTTTCCCATAATAAATCAGCAATTCTGTATTCTCTGTCCGGTATCTCTGAGTTCCTATCTGCTCCGCCAAAGGTCCTATCCTCTGACCGGAAGGTGTCACAAGGGAAATCTCCATCTCATCTGCATAGGATTTCCAAAGCTGTACATTCAGTGTTTTTTCCCTGGAACTGACACTGAACTGGATTTCTGTGCTCTGTCCGGTATCCAGCGTACCCGATGTATGGATTCTGTCATTTCCATTGTTTCCGGTTCCCACGCATATCACTGTCCGGCCTGTATTTGATACATTTGTCAGATAAATCTCCGGAAGCGAATCCCCTCTGTGGGATCCATAATTATTTCCAAAGCTTACATTCAATGCCATCGGTTTTCCCAGAATCTGAGCCTGACGGATCAGATAATCCACTCCCTCCATCAGCTCCACCGTTCTTGGGAAAGAATTTTCTCCCGGTATTCCCATTTTTACGGCAATGATGTCACTGGCATAAGCAGCTCCCTGGTTTACACCTCCGGAGGCTCTGCCATTTCCCGCCGCAATTCCCAGTACGGAAGTCCCATGACCGCTGAGATCCCGTTCCCGTACAAGAAAATTCCCTTCCTGATCCGGAAGAGACAGGGCACGATTGATCTCTTCTCCGGTATATTCTACACCTCTCAGATAACCTTTCGGCGGATTTTGTCCTGGTTCCGGCTGTGCACTCTGATCCCACAGACTCAGAATCCGGCTGGTGCCATCCTCATTGCGAAAGTCCGGGTGTCTCCAGTCCACCCCCGAATCCACGATTCCCACAAGAACCCCTTTTCCCGAAAGTCCTCTCGCGTCGCCTGCTCCCTGCACAGATCGGAAGCAGGAGGCATCCAGCCCCTGCCGTACCTGAAAGTAAAGCCTTTTGGGAAGCTCAACAAATTCCACCTGAGGATGACCTGCAAATTCCCGGATTTTATTTTGAGGAAGTGACACTACGGCAAATCCCCCCAAAAGAGGCACTGCCCGGATTCCATCTCCTGACAGTGCCTCTATATCTCCGCTGTATTTTATGATCACATCCCATAGCTGAGAGCCTTTTTCACTTCCTGCGCTGAGATTTGCTGACTTTTCCCGCTCTTCCTCCGTTGCGTCAAGAGCAAGATTTAAAAGATTATCCAGTTTCTGATCTGCCATATCCGCCGTCCTGCAGTCCCTTTATTGTAAAATATGCAGAAATCTTATATATGATTGCATTTTCCCCTGTTATCCTGTATAGTATTTTTATACGTTAATGTGAAAAAGGAGGAGTTTTTATGTCATTCGATATCACACCTTATGTGGATATGTCCCCGGCTGAGGTTCGCTCTCTGATCCGCCATGGTGTCATTGATTTTCCCACTGCCGGAATGTGCCGCGGATATGCTCAGGCTAATCTGGTAATCCTTCCGCCGGAATATGCCGGTGATTTTGAAGAGTTTGCTGCCAGAAATCCCTTCCCCTGCCCGATTCTGGAGATTATCAAAGGCACACCCGACACCCATGCCATGGGAGAAGGCGGAAATATCTGTACCGACATTCCCAGATACCGTATTTATGAAAACGGTATCTTCACGAAAGAGATCACAGACGCCTCTGAATATTGGAAAGAAGGCTATGTAGGCTTTCTCATCGGCTGCTCTTTCTCTTTTGAGGAAGCACTGATCCGGGAAGGCATTGAAGTGCGGCACATTGCTCAGGGAAGAAACGTTCCCATGTACAAAACCAATATCCAGACCGTACCGGCAGGACCGTTTTCCGGACCTATGGTCTGCTCCATGCGCCCCATGACTCCGGAAAATGCAAAAAAAGCATATGAGATCACTGCCAGAATGCCAAATGTCCATGGCGCGCCTGTACATATGGGTGATCCGGAAAAGGTCGGTGTAAAAGATATCATGAAACCGGATTATGGAGAAGCGGTAGATATCTATCCCGGTGAAATCCCTGTTTTCTGGCCCTGCGGCGTCACCCCTCAGGCAGCTGTAGAAAATGCCCGTCCTCCGATCGTCATCACCCATGCCCCGGGGCATATGTTCATTACAGATGTTCTCAACGCAGAACTGAACGATTATCTGGAAGCCAAAAAACAATAAACTTATTTTAATTTCTGATTTTATAAAAACACGCCAAAAACATGTTTTCTTGTTTTCAGCGTGTTTTTTTACTTTATTATATCAGGTCATATAATTTTAGATCGATCATTTTTATTCAGACTTTAAATACCATTGATTTTGCTGCCATTTAACGGTATCAGAATCTTTAATTCAAACCAGTATTCCCTCTGACTGGCAACCACAGAGCCGCCATATTTTTCTACTGTTTTCTGCATACTTTTCATACCATATCCATGAAAACGTTTATCTTTTTTTGTTGTAATAGGCATACCATTTTTAAAATTTATTTTTTCAGCACAATAGTTTTCTGTACGAATACGAAGAAACTGTTTTTCTCTGGAAATATAAAGCCCCACCAGACGTTTCTCTTCCTTCTGCTTTTCAGCACTTTCTATTGCATTATCCAGCATATTCCCAAAAAGTGCACTCACATCTACAACGTCCATGAAATCAAGAAGGCCGCCATCGACCATAATCTTCATTTCTATTCCGTGCTTCTGACAATAAACACTTTTACTCATCAATACCGCATCAAGAACCTTATTTCCAGTCTTATTCTGCGCTTCAAAAACTTTGATTTCTCTTTCCATCTGCTCCAGATATTCCGATGTTTTTTCTGTACTGATCTCTGACTTAAAAATGGCAATCTGGTGTTTCAAATCATGATATTTTTGATTTACCAGATCAATACTCTCCTGAGAAAGTTTATAATTGCGATACTGCATATCCATAATATTCTGAAGGGTATCCTTTTCAAATCTCATCTGTACTTCCTTTACCTGAATATGATACGCATAAAGAACCGCAAGACCACTAAGATCTACCAACGTACGAATAATAAAAATGTCAGATGCCATACCGCCGCTGAACAATCCATTTCTGTCCAGATAACTAAGATTACTTACTGCAAATACTGCTCCTGAAATCACAGCAACTACCAAAAGTTCTCTTCCTGTTATCTGAAGTTCCTCCATATCTTTATGAAGACTTTTTTCAATCAGATATAAACAAATATAGATAACCCCATATACCAGCAGCATTTCTGTCCATTTCCACATGGAGCTGTTTTCGTAAGTTGCTTTTCCATAAAAATGATAATAGATCTGCCAGCATAAAGACGCGGCAAATTCTCCGTTGATAAATGCTTTGACACAGTAATAACAAGCCTGCAGAACAGTGAATTCACATCCAATATACAGGTCCGCCAGTATCAGACCAATAATAACGCACATAGAAGGAATAAAAAGCCATTTTCTTATTCCATCCGTCAAACCCATAAAAAACACGAGCGCAGTAAAAATTCCTGCATGTATAAGAATTCCTCTCCAACCTTTTCTCCGTCTTTTATTTGTAAAAATGATAATCAGACAAGACAGAATATAGGCTATCGCATAATAATAACCGGGAGTATTAAGAATAGCCGTTGTATTTGAGTTCATTTTGCAACCTCATTCATATATTCGTTCAATACATCCAAAAATGGCTTTCTTCTGCTTCTGCTAACCTGTATGATATCTCCATTTACTGTAATATCACTGCCCTGATATTTTTCTACGTATTCCAGGTTTACCAGATAACAGCGATTACACCGGAAGAAATGTCCCGGATCCAGTTGTCCATCCACATCCCGTATTGTACCTTTCGTAGCAAACTCCCCCTCCGTCGTATGATAGATGAGCAGATGGTCCTGAACCTCTACATAGCAGATATGAGAAACATCTAATTTCCTCTTTCCACCCTTCACTGCAATGGTAATATATTCCTTTTCCTTCGTTTTGATTTTTCTAAAAGCCCTGTTCATTGTCTCAGAAAAAGAGAAATAAGCAACCGGCTTTAACATATAGTCCAACGCATTTACCTTATACCCCTGAATAGCATACTGAGGTGCATTGGTAATAAAAATAATCACAACATCCGTATCCAATTGGCGTATTTTTTCTGCGGTCTTCATCCCATTTAAAAACATCATTTCTATATCCATGATGATTAAATCATATTCCGCTGTATAATTTGTAATAATGTCTTCTCCATCTTGAAATTCCTTAATGACAAATTTATATTTGTTCTCTTTTTCATATCGGAGCAGACATTTTTTCAATATTTCTCTATCATGTTCATTATCTTCCACCGTAGCAATGCGGATCATATTCTTCACTCCTTAACGCAGCACAGTTATACGTTAAGTATAGCAAGAAACCACTCTGGAAACAACCAAAAATACTATTTCAATTCAAAGGAAACAAAGTCAAAACTTCCCTTTCCTTTAAACTTGAAAAACAATGGCTGCCGTCCTGCCCGCGCTTTCAAAGATGCATGAAGAGACTGCAGTTTTCTGGAAGAAACAACAGGAATTTCTGCAGCCGGCACGCCATACTCCTCTGTACTGATGTGTAAAACACCTTCCGCTTTTCCCTTTATATTGACAATGATCTCCTTCGTTTCTGTAAGATCAAAATATTTAAAGCCTGCAACTGCGCCATCGCACATGTTAGCAATATACTGATCCGAGCCTCCTTCCCGATCACCGCCCTCCTGTGTAAAATAAGGATATCCCTTTTTGGGATGTTTGATCATGCTGAGAAATCTGGTTCCTTTTTTTCCATAAAGATTACATGCAATGTAAGACGGATAAATCCCTTTCCCGCTTAAAGGTTCTCCGTTTAATCCGCAGGAAGTCATTTCTGCCTGATAAAATTTTCCATTCTCAAATCGAATTTCCTCTGCTGCCGCCTGTCTGGACGACTGTTTACGATTACTGTGCCTATGGTAAAAAATATAATATTTTCCATTGATCTCTATCAGACTTCCATGGGTATTTCCTGTGTAGTTCTTTGCATTTTTTACATCTGTGATTCCTGGAAGACCAATATCTCCATTACTTACCAGAATTCCTCCAAACTGAAAGCCTCCTGTAGGATTATCACTGACTGCATAGCAAAGCTCGTGGCTGTTTTTTGTACTATAGATAAAATAATAGGTGCCATTAAATTTGCGCATAGAACTTGCTTCCAGAAAAGCATGTCCTTCATAAGGAGTTCCTGGTGCCTCTTTGTCCCCTGCTATTCCTATATAGCCTGGTCCATTGAGCACTGTCAGCATATCTGACGGGTTCAGTTCAAAGCACATAGGCCCATGCTCTGTAGGTTTTGATCCATCCAAAAGAATAGGATTACCCTCCAGGGCAAATCCTGTATACAAATATAGTCTTCCGTCATCATCCATAAAAATTCCCGGATCAAACTGAAATGGCTCCCCTTTCTTTCCAATCGGAACTCCGTCACTGTATTTCACATAACCATAAAATTCATATTTCCCCGCCGGCTTATCACAAACTGCAACAGAAATCATTTTCGTTCCACCCATAAAGTAATACAGATAGAATCTTCCATCTGGTCCCTGAACCATATCCGGAGCTGCAAGTCCATTTGTAAGACGAATACGCGGAGCTGCCGGATCCTGCTCTCTTTTATAAATACAGCCTTCATATTTCCAATTACCAAGGTCATCCACCGGGGCCGACCAGCATACATAGTCTCCCAGGCAGAAATTCAGTCCATTAAACAGGTCATGTGAACCATACACATAGACGCGATCCCCTACCACATGCGGTTCTGCATCAGGAACATATTCCCAACTTGGCATATAAGGATTAAATGCCTGTTTTGTTTTCATATTTATTTTCCTCCGTTTTTCTTATCTCCTCTTTACTACCCATTATAGCATTTCCTGGTTATATCCATCTTTTTATACGTAAAATGTACATTTATCAACGTGAATGACTCTGTCAGAATGTTTGGTTCCATAAGCGTTTATGGTCCTATCCCATGTATCCTGTCTGCATAAATAGACCAGGAATAATTTAACCTGTAACGATCTGCCGCTTCTTTCGGGACAAAAATCTGTGCATCGGTTCCATCCAGAAGATGCTGCCCTACCATACACGCAGATGGATCTTTCTGCTGTATGATAATTCTTTTTAACTCTTTGCAGTTTTCAAAAGAATAGTCCTGAATTCTTGTAATTTCTTTTGGAATCACAATTTCTTCCTGATCTTGATATACAGAAGATTTTTCTTTTGTCCAGATCTGTTTTTTCACCTCAGAATCCAGATTCCTGTTCCCAGGCTTTTCAGGAAGATCTGTTTTTACAAAAGAGGGGTCTCCCAGCATCGCTTTGATATCCTTTACCGTCTGTATGGTATTTACTGTTTTTCCACTGGAATTCAAATGAAAATTTGTATCAAAAAACCATTCCTCATCCATGATACTGTTATGAGGATTTCCTATTACAGGAAATTTCAGTACCTCCTGTAAATATCTGTAATACACTTCTACACTTTCTTCATTCTCTACTGCAGATCTGTTAGACGGACAGAAACGATACCAGATCCTGGCTCCTTTTTTTTCTATTTTTTCCGCATAAGAATTCAGATAATAAATAAATTCTTCCTGGATCATTTCCTTTTTAAATTTCACTGGATGGTCTGGATCAAATCCTTCTGGCATCACATTTTTCAAACAGACTTCATCTCTGATATCACCATATTCATTAAATGACTTCCGGCAGTAAACAGAATCTGATTCCGGCTTTCTCCCACGTATAACATAGTTCAGCTTTTCCAATGCAAAACCTGGAAATGTTCCAAGCATCTGTTCCAGGCTGTTTCTCTTTAATCCTTTCAGCATATAAAAAGCACCATCTGCTGCCTGCCACATATAAGTTCCATTAAAATAGCAGGAAAGAGTCTGGGGATCCTGCTCCGGAGATATAATCACGATATCTCCCTTTCGGATAAAGTCCTCAGAGAGATCCAATACTGCCCGGATGCCAAGACCTGCATACATACCAAAATTCACTGTCTGATAATCTTTCAGCAGATTTTCTGTCAGTTCACAACCATATCCAAATGCCGTTCCGCTGCCTCCTATAAAAACAATTCTTTTTCCCTCCGTCTGCTCCAGACGTTCATACTTATATTTCAACTCTCCCATAAAAGTGTCTCCAAACTGTTCCGGAAGAGCACATCCGCAGATCAGAAAAAAGAGTTGTTCTGTAAGAAACACAGCACATGCTATAAAAATAATAATCCCTGTTGTCTTCTTCATATTTTTAAAACCTGAAATAAATAAATGTATTGCCAATGCCCTCTGCCATATCTGACAGCCATAAAAATTCAATGGCAGTCATCATACAAATGATTACGATTGCCCCTATAGCCAAATGCAGCGGTTTCTTTATTTTTTCTCTGATATTATCTGGTATATGTTCTATCAGTCCAAAAGAAAAAAGAACCAAAAAGATTTTCAAAATTTCCTTTCCTCCCATAATCTGAAAGCTGTCACAGACTGCCGCAATTCCTCCGGTAAACGGTTCAGAAATAATCCTGTTTATCATTTCCAACGCTGAACCAATATCCGAAGACCGGAAAAAAATCCAGGCAATACAAACCAGCAACATCGTCAATCCCCAGGAGACTGCCTTTCTGAATAGTCCTGTTTTTCTTATCGGAATATATTTTCGATACAATAGATATCCGGTCAAAAAACTGCCGTGGAGAAGTCCCCAAATCACATAGTTCCAGTCTGCCCCGTGCCAGAACCCACTTAATCCAAACACAACTCCTATATTAATGCACTGCCTGAAAAATCCTTTTTGGCTGCCGCCCAAAGGAATGTACACATAATCTGTAAACCATTTTGTCAGACTTATATGCCAGCGATGCCAGAATTCCTGAATGTTTCCAGCCCTATATGGATGTTGAAAATTTTCCATCAAGTGAATTCCCAGCATACGTGCGCTGCCTCTTGCAATGTCTGTATATCCTGAAAAATCACAGTATATCTGTATGGCAAAAAATATGGTTCCTAAAACTGCCGCAATTCCATTTATCTCTGTCGGTGCATCAAAAATACGATCTGCATAAGGCGCCAGCTGATCTGCCACCACAATCTTTTTAAAGAAACCTCTGACCATCAGCCAAAACCCTTCTTCTATATCTTCTTTTCTAAATATCTGTATCTTTTTCAGCTGAGGAAGAAGATTTCCGCTTCGCTCTACCGGTCCTGCTACAAGCTGTGGAAAGAAACTGACAAACAAAAGATACCAACCGAAATTTCTTTCTGCATTCTCCTGTTTTCGATATACATCTATCACATAGGACAGAGTCTGAAACGTATAAAAAGAAATTCCAACCGGCGGAACTGCATATTTAAAGCCGATCAAAATCCCCAGGCAAAATAGTAACGATATGGCAAGCCACTTTTTCTTTCTACGTTCATTTTGAATATTTTGTGCCGCAAAATAAGTAACTAACGCTGTAAGAAGCAATAATATTCCAGCCCAGGAGCTTTCAGAAAAGTAAAAAAAACAGCTTACTGTAAGAAGAAGGAGCCCGCGAAGTTTTCCAGGAAAAATCCAATAAAGAAGCAATACGAAAGGATAAAAAAATACAAATTCCAATGATATAAAATTCACTTTCTCTCCTCCTTCTCCAGTTGTTTCTTTATATCTCTGATTGCTATTTCTGTACGAATCCTGACTCCTTCTGTAGATAAATGATTATCTGTACCATACAAATAAACTCCTGAATACAGAGACTCCTCAATTTCTGAGATAACCGGAACAATCAGATTTTCTTTCAGATACTGATGAAGTCTTGCCCGCTCCTCCTCTGTACTCTCCTTAGAAAGCGCATATTTGTTCCTGGGAGAATAAGTAAAATACACTCTGATTCCTTTGTCCAGAAATTTTTTAAATTCCTGATTTACAGGATCAAGATAGGTTTCCTTCGGAAATGCATTCACTGTGTAATGAACTGGAAGCCCATAAACAGGTTCTTCGTTTTGGGAATTTGGACGATAAAGAATATAATCTCCATATTTGTTATAACTTTTTTCTGTTACCGGATTTCCGTCTTCATCAAAATCTGCCGCACTGAGCTGATAATTTTTCCGCTCCATATCCTTCCGGGTTTCCTGGTAAGAAGAATATGCAGTAAATACCTGTGAGTAATTGCGGATATCCAATCTGGCAAATGTATCATAATTAGATTCCATCATAGCAAATACTGCGTAATCCAAATCTTTTTGACTGCAGAATTGGCGATTTGCAGCATCAAATTCAGGCGCATCCAAAAGAATATCTCCTTCCTTCATACATTCCAGTATCAGCTCCAGCTGAGGCAATGCCGGAGAATAGGCAAATACCCCCATATTTACTACCTCATACTGTGGAAATGCTTCTTTGATTTTTTCACTGTCATATCCAAATCTTGTAGATGAGCCGGAAAATAACACAATTTTTCTGGTATCTTTCAATGCCTGCAGTCTGTCATATTTGTCCTGGAAGGTGTCAAAATAATTTCCGCTGTATGCCGGAAGCTGTACTGCATTAATATGTATTGTTTTCAGTTTCTCACATCCTTCAAAGGCATAACCGCTGATTCTGGCAAGGTCATCTGAAAACCACAATTCTTCAATACTGCTGTTCTGAAAAGCCCATTTTTCAACTTCATAAATACCCGGAGAGAGAATCACACTTTTACAGTCAGTTCCATAAAAAGCCTTTTCTGCTATTGTCCGCACAGGAATATTCTCTATTTCTGAAGGTATACATATTTTTTCTTCACTTCCGGAATAGCCTGTTATTACAGCATAATTTCCCTGAACCTCATAATTGAATCCGGCGATGTCCGTCCAGGGAACCCACTGAGCAAACAATGTCAAATCTTCCTTCCATTGTATTCTGCTGCCCAGTCCGACTTGTGTTCCTGTACCATCGGCTTCTGTATTCCACCCCACAAGGGTAAAACCGTCCCTGTAAAAAATATCAGTTCCTCTTAAAGTGTTGATACGAAGATGCGTACCTTTATCATACTGCTTTACAAAATCTGTGACTCCATCCTTACCATTTCCTCCGTTTGCATCATAACAGATTTCATACTTTCCTTTTTCTGTCAGAAAACAGATACTTTCCGAATATTTTATATCGTGAAGCGTCAAAATGACCGTTTCTGTATCTGATTTCTCAGATAACGCGATTTCATATTCCCCCTGATAGTCTGTCCCTGAACTGTAATAACCCTCTTCCAGTATAATTTTAAAGGATATATCACTGCCTGTCTCTACTGTCCGAACCGGTTCTTCCGCATAAAAACCCTCTCCTTCTTCCAAAACAATATGACAAAGCTCTCCTGTTTCTTTTTCCATTTTTCCGCATCCTCCAATAGCTGCAAAAATAAGAAAAACAGCCCAGAGGAAACTAAGGTTTCGGGTATTCATCCTCCCTCTCCTTTTTTCCTAGCCAAAATACAGCAGTGGCACCTGCCGCTGCTGTATTTTTATCTGTCAACTGTAGCATTTATTTTTTTCTTGCCGCAATGGCTGCCTGCTCTTCCGGAAGTTTTTTCTCAATCGTAAAGAAAAATACCAGAATCGCACAAAGAATATAGGCAATCGTTTCCACCCAGATATAACCTGCAGAAATAGCAGTCTGTACTCCCAGCGTCTGGGCAGCGGTTCCAAGAGCGATATCTGCTGCCTGATCATAACCGCTGGCATTCAGAATCGCACTGAAAATGGAGTTGCACACAGGTGTTCCTGCAACCATAATAGAACTGTAAATCGACATAGTAAGTCCGTCTGTACGAATATTTTTCTTAAATTCAATATGATCGATCACATCTGCCAGCATGGCAAGAATCATATAACATGCCGGAGCAGATCCCAGACATTTCAGTGCCACACCAACTGCAACCGGAATAATCTGTCCATTTCCAAGAATCGCTATGATTCCGCCTGCTGCTCCTATGATCATACCGATCAGACACACGATTCTTTTACCAAATTTATTGCAAAGCGGTACAATAAATACTGCTGCTACGGCCATGGGAACAGCCCCCATAATACTCAAAAGAGACTGTGACGCTCCCCAGGCATCTGCATTTCCAAAAAAAGTATTATCAAGTACCCATTTGCAAAAATATGTCATAGAACCATTTTTCATTGCACCGCTCCACTGAAAGCCCAGATAAAACAGCATTACAATCCACCACATTTTTTCGCCTGCAACTGCTGCAAGCTGTTCCCTTAATGATGCTGTTTTCGCCTTCTCTTCCTTTACCCCTGCTCCTTCCATCTGTTCTTCTGTAACACGCTCACGGGTAAACTGAAACTGCAGAAAAATAGTCAATGCAGAAAAAATAGCCACTGCCAGCATAGCAATAAACCACAAATGCTGATCTTCCTTTAATGCAAAAGATACCAGGATAGGAAATACCATAGATCCTGCTCCCATAACGCCAAGACCTGCTACATTTGTAAAAGAAGCCAGGGCACCTCTCTGTTGACTGTTTCGTGTAGAAACAGGAATCAAGGTAGAATTTGCCGTGTTGTAAATCGGATAAGCTACTGCATAAAAAAGGTTGTATGCAATAGCGATCCACACCATTTTTGCAGTTCCTTCAAAAGGAACAATAAACATCAGTACCGATGCTACCGATAAGGTAAAAGCTGAAAGCAGTATCCAGGGTCTGGCCTTTCCTGCCATAGTTCTGGTTCTTTCAATCAGCTGTCCTACAATCAGATTCGCTGCTACAATAAAAATTGTAGAAACAAGCTGAAGTGTTGTCAAAAATGCCAGATTCAGTTTCAGTACGTCTGTAAAATAGTTCTGAAGGATACTGGTAAAAATCCCGGAAGCAAGAAGTGCTCCAAATGGTCCAATAAAATATCCAATCAGCATTTCCGGCATTTTTACATCATTACTTTTGATTCTGGTACCGGTCAAAGGACCGGTCCAGAAATCACTCTTTTTTTTATTCATAAGATCATTCCTTTACCACTTTGAAAAAGGATGTAAAAATCACACAGATCAAAGCCACAGCGCATACGATCATTGCACGAATGGCACCGTTAAGATCTGCCATATTCTGTGTATTATTTTCAAAAGTCATAATAGATGCCGCTGCTGCAATCCGGCTTCCAATAAACTGGATAACTCCATAAGCAGTCAATGCACCACATACTGGCGGAGCAATATCAAAAACCGGTTTCGCACCCATTTTTAAAGAAAAAACCACCATAAGAATTTCCAGTATCAAGGATGTGCCAAAACAGATTACAATCTTCTGGTCCACGCCAATACTTAAAAAATAATTTGTTTTACAGTTTTGGATATACAGAAACAGTCCTGCTGCAGTGACAAGAATTGTAATCACACTGAAAATCAGCCCTGCCCCTGTTTTTTTCTTTTCAGTCATATTTTTTCCTCCTACCAGCTTACTGCTCTTTCTTTCTCAGATTCAGCAGATACAGTGCAATACAAAGTACAGTAAGAACTCCAAATCCAATCTGTAATCCTGTGATCAGATTATCATACCATGTATTCAGCTTCTCAATATGCGTAGTTGTAGACAGTCCATCCATTGCATTGGAATTTGCAATTGCATAATTCTGATACAGCATTGCCTGTTTCAGATCTGTAAGAAGTTCTTCACTCTTATTTGCGTTTTCCACATTCCAGTACGGCCATTTTTCGGTTACTGCCTCCATCGTATTGTCGCCGGTATTGCAGGTCATAGTAACACCATTATGTACTGCCCTCTGTATTTTTGTATAGGTCGGATCCTGAATAAAGTCTTCTGACATAAGGCCTTTAAATCCCCATTCTTTATGAAGAATATTCAGAAGAAGTCCTGTATGTGCATTGCTTGTCACACATCCCACACGGTTGTAAGTTGTCATCATTCCAAGTGCACCGGCCTCTTCCACGCAATCCTGAGTTCCACGAAGCTCATTTTCACGAGCTGCCTGCTCAGTCATAAATTCTGCAATACCGGTACGGTTGATCTCTGTGTCGTTAAATGCCAGATGCTTCGGAGCAATAATAGCGCCGTATTCCTGACCCGCTGCAATCGTTGCCGCACCCTGACCTGCAGTAAGCACAGCATCCTCAGAATAATACTCATGGTTACGAGCATTGTATGGAACTCTGTGAAGATTGGTTCCTACACCCCACCAGATTGTTGTATTCGCCCAGAGAGAATAATTTCCGATTGCTTTACCCCACTCTGCAGCAAGCTGTTTGCTGAATGTCTGTCCAATTACAGTTTCATTTCCCATAACACCCATCTTGTATTCACGATTAGGATCATCCTCTGCGATCACACAGGGATCTCCAGTGGACTCGTCTGCATTTGCATACTGTCCCAGAGGATAGGAATTGAATCCGTTTGGCCCGTCATTCTGAATAACCTCCGGAGAAGTAATCGATTCAATTATCTTAGTACTTGTTCCACCAAGAGCAGTACGGATCAGGCATTCCTCAAGAGTAATCTGGTCGATCAGCTTATCCCAGCGCTCATCCTCTATATCGGTTACACCCTTCATATTGGCAAGTGTCATTCCATTGTCTGCTCTAAATATCACAGAAGACGGATCTCCATTTTCTGTAATATCGCTATAATCATCACCCATAGCGCCAAGCATTTCATCTGTTGCTGTCAGATCCTTATAAGTTTTCGGCCAGGTTCCTTCCCAGTCGTTTCTGGTAAGATAAGTAACCGTATCTTCCATCCAGTAATTCAGATCTGCATCTTCCAGCTGATTCTCTACAGGAGTACCATTCAATGTTACTGCAAAGGATTCAGAATCCAGTTTTTCCAGTTTCCATGTCTGTACATTATCTTTATTTCCTTTTACATTCTGATTCTGTGCTGCAAGTACATTATTTACTGCCTCATGCGCACCATTTCCTACTGTAAAGTAATAAGTACCTTCATCCAGAATCCAGTTTCCGGTTGTCCCCGCCTCGTTGCTGCAGGTAGAATCCCAGCTTGCCATATCCTGTGCATCTGCTGTTATAGTCACAGTCTCACTTTCACCCGGCTCAATCATATCGGTCTTTTCATAATCCAGAAGCTGGACAGCTGCTTTTTCTACCTTATGCTTTACATCATAATCTGTATAAGGAACAGAGGTATAAAACTGAACAACATCTTTTCCTGCAGTATCTCCTGTGTTTTTCACTTCAACTTCAGCCGTAACTGTTCTGTCCTCAAGATTCACTGATACGTTTTTCAAAGTCTGCTCAAATGTTGTATAAGAAAGTCCATATCCAAAAGGATAGGATACTTCATTTTCATAATCCCAGTTCTTTCCTGTAGAACTTCCTACAGAAGAATCTGCATTTCCCTGTCCTAAAACAGTATCTGCATATCTGGTCTCATAATATTTATAGCCTGTATAAATACTCTCTGCTTCTACTTCTTCTGAGTTAATATTTAACGCCTCGTCTCCATTTGTCCAGGAGAAATTTCCAAAGTTTTGTGCAGCTGGAGAATTCGCATTTGTCACTGCATAAGTGTCACTGAGATGTCCGGAAGGATTTGCCTCCCCGGAAAGTATATCCGCAATGCCGTAAAAACCATAGCCTCCTGGAAGACCAATTTCCAGAATTGCATCTACACCTTCGTTGTTTTTGATTTCATCAATTTCCATGGCATTGGCATTGTTCAGCATAACAATTACTTTTCCGCCATTTTCTTTTTTTGCCTCCACGGCAGCATTGATCAAATCTCTTTCATCATCACTAAGTCCTAACGGATCTGTCTGATTCAGATTCTGGGAAGGATCTACACCATCTACTCCTGGAAGATACGTTCCATTCTCTGTAGCAGAACGAGCAATCGTTACCAGCATTACATTATAATCATCCATACTGCTCTTCCATTGGCTGTCAACACTGTCCAGTTTTTCCTGAGATGGTTCCTTGCTGGAAAATACACCATCCGTTGCAGGAGCTGTAATGTGGTAATATTCAATAATATTTCCCCACATATTTACTTCTGTTTTAAACTCTGCCTCCAGGCTCTTATACATGGATGCAATGTCCTCATTAATTTTGAATCCCTTAGCATCCAGCGCCTGTACAAAATCCACAGTATCTGCATCTGTTCCCTGATTAACATTCAGAGAACTTCCCATATCTCCTCCCTGTACCGGATAGTAGCTGGAAAATCCAAGAAGTGAAACTTTCTGTGTTTCTTCTTTCGTAAGAGGAAGTGCACTATTTTCGTTCTTTAAAAGAACCGTTCCCTCTTCACTCATTCTTTCTCCCAGATCTTCAATAGAATCCAGAAGCTCTGTGGTACTGGAATAATCAGAAGCATAAGTATATAAATCCTCATCTTCTGTATTATCTGTCACCATTGCGCTGCTCTTGGTTCCAAGAAACTTGTCAATATCTGTCCGATAGCTGTCTACCAAAGGTCCTGCTGCCAGTGAAATGGTAAGCAAAGAAGCGGTACAGGTAGTCAGACCACGCCAGAGATTTCTTCTTTTTCCCATGTTTTTTCTCCTTTCTTTCCCCAAGTATGTGCTCTACGTTTCACAGACGCTGCTAATTTCATACATTCTATCTATGAAGGTTCTGTTCTGTGATCCATACTTTTTCTGTATGACAAATCATACCATGATCTGAAAGATTTGATTTACATTTAACGTAAACTGCATATTTTTATCCGTAAATGGATTCTTCTACAGAAACCTCTGCAATATATGTATTTTCTTCATCTGACACAATAATTTTTACAGTTCCCCTGGAGCCTGCGCGTACTATTGCCATAGCTTCTCCATAATAAGTATCTGTTACCGGATCTGTATAATTTCCTTCTTTATATGCATTAGCACTTCCAAGACCTTCCAGGCTTCCATTTTCAACTTTTACAGTAAGCCTGTGTTTTTCCATAGGTTTCCAGATTCCCTGTTTATCTGTATACTGAAGAGGAAGAAAAATCAGTCCTTCCGGCTTTATAGTTTCTGTTTCAGGCATTAATTTTAAAATCGTATCTTTTTCTGCAGTACGTAACGTCTGTCTTCCGATTTCTTTTCCTGCTTTGTCATAAGAAACAGCTGTCAGTTCACCGTCCCCATATACGGTTCTGAAAATCACTCGACAGGATTTTTTAGGAATTTTCTTTTTTCCTATACAAATACCATTCAAAAGCAATTCCACAGAATGAGCTCTGGCATAAACCTCTATTTTAGCATCCATCCCGGCACAGTCTCTCCAGGACCAGCTTTCCAGAGCTTTTGTAAGCTGCCAGCCTGTAATATGAAGGTTTTCTTTCTGATACACAGGCCAGACTGCTATTCTTGGCCCCTTTTCCAAATCAAAAGCTACTCTGGTAAAAGCTGCTTCTGCACGAGGTTTTCCAAGCAGATCGATCCTGCCATTTTCCCCTGTCATCTGAGTTTCCGGTCTTTCTCCATTGAAGTTATAATCGCTGTATTCTGCGCAGCCTTCTCCTGTTTCACCTATATAATCCCAGCCGGCCCATACAAAATCTCCGATAATGCCCGGATTTTCTTTTGCTGCTTCATAAAAAGTATAAGCATCCTTACAGAAAGTTTCCGTTCCAAGAATCAGGCGATCCGGATATTTTTTCAGATCATGACCATAGCGATCAATCCCATAATTGTATCCCGCTATGTCCATATTGGCAAAAGCATCTCTTGTTTTCAAATCGCAGGGATACAGTGTTGCTCCCCATTTCATAAAACGATCTCCCATCATACAGGCCAGAGTATTATAAAACTCACTTCCCACAGTTTTTTTCTTTTTTGACGGCTCGTTTTTCTTTTTGGGCAGAGAATTTTTTTCTACATTCTCTGCTGTCTTTTTCGCCTTTTCATCACTGTATACGCCGAATCCTATGGAACTTAAAAAATTAAAAAAGATATTGATTCCGCAGGTTACAGGACGAGTTCCATCCAGTTCATGAAGAAGCCTCGTCATCTCTGCTGTCAGATGAATTCCTTTTTTCTGAGCGGTTTCTGATACCTCATTTCCCGTAGAATACATGATAACAGAAGGATGATTATAATCTTTTTCCACCATATCCTTCAAATCCTCCTGATACCATTTCAGCATCTCCCCTGCATAGTCATATGCAGTCTTATGGATATACCATACGTCAACATATTCATCCATAACCAGCATTCCCAGCTTGTCACAGGCATTAAGAAGGGCTTTTGAACAGGGATAATGAGCCGAGCGAACAGCATTATATCCATTTTCCTTCAGAATACGGATTTTTCTCTCCTCCGCTTCCGGAAACGCACAGGCTCCAAGAAGCCCATTATCATGATGGATACACGCTCCTCTCAATATTACTCTGTTTCCATTAATCGTCAGACCATTGGCCCTGTCCCATTTTAATTCCCGGATTCCAAAGTTTTCTTCTACTATATCATCTCCAAAATGTACCTGGCAGGTATACAATTCCGGAGTTTCACAGTTCCAGAGTGCCGCATCCGAAATTTCCATCCGAAATACAGCCTCATCCTTTTCTGCCCAGGCGGTATCTGAAAGAATGCTTTTCCCATCTTTAAAGATTTCCACATCTACCGTTCCCGAACATGATGTTTTTACACATATTTCCACAACTGCAGGGAAACTGCTTACGGTACGGATTCGGATACCATTTACAGGAATATACATCTTTTCTCCGGTATACAGCACTACAGGACGATAGATTCCGGTTCCCGGATACCAGCGGCTGTTCGGCTGATCTGAATTTCTGGCAATAACACGGATTTCGTTTTTTTCTCCATATTTCAGATACTTTCCTATATTTATATAAAAATTTGTATATCCATATGGACGAAAGCCTGCTTTTTCTCCATTTATATATACCTCTGCATTATGGTAAACGCCTTCAAATTCCAAGATAAATGTTTTTCCTTTTTCCTCTTCCGGCACATAAAAACATTTTTTATATTCGTAATCTCCGCCGGTATACCAGCCAATATTTCCCGCTCCTCTGCTTTCTGCAGTACGTGGTTCCCTGATCATTGCATCATGCGGAAGAGTAACCGGATATTCTCTCTCCTCTCTGTCAAGACTTCTGCATATCCAGTCTTTATTAAAATCAAATTTTTTCATAATATTCCTCACCAGGAGTAATGGTGATTTCCTTCCCTCCTAACTTCAGCACTCCCCGATCAAAGTCTGCGTATACCCGGATTCCTCTGCTGTCCCAATTAATTTCAACCATTCCGGAGAAAGCAGGCAAGGTCACATGCATTTCATCAAAAAACTCCATCCTGGGTTCCAGAGAAAATGGATTGCCTGGAGTATCCGGAAGCTTCAAACCAACAAAATATTTTGCCAGGAAATAGATCGGGCTGGCCGCCCATGCATGACAGAGACTTTTGCCAAATCTGTCTCCATACATATCATACTGTTCTTCCCGGGATATACCAGGATCAAATTCCTCCCAAAAGGTAACCGCACCTCTTTCCAGCATACCTCCCCAATACTCCTTCAAAGTCTGGAAAACCTGATCCAGCCTGCCAATACGGCACAACATATCCAGTTCAAAAAATTTAAAATACGGAGTCGTAATGGTCGGAATTTTTTCATTACAGATTACATTTCTAATAATTTTTTCCTGTTGATTCTTATCTGCAAACTCAAACAAAACAGCAAAAATATTACCATGGCGTGTCACATGTTTTCTGCCTGATACAAAAGAATCAATATAGGCTCCTTTTTCTTCATCCCAGAAAAATGCAGAAACTGCGTCTTTCAGGACTTGATATTTCTCATAATATTCACTGCTTTCCAGTCCCAAAAGGCTGCTGATCTCACCCATAGCCTTCCAGCAGGCTCCATACAGCATCTGCTCTGCACAAAGAGGCCCCTCTTTATCAAGATCTGCCCAGTCAATATAAATCCAGTCTTTTTCTCTTCCCGTAAGAAAACCATGCTCATCTGTCTGCTCTTCACAAAATTCCATTAAAGAACACATTTTAGGATAAATCTGCCTTACAAATCTTAAATCTCCATATGCCTCTAAATGTTTTTTTACACCCAGGATCCAAAGCAGAGAATAATCTACAATCGTATTGATATGAGTTGTCATAGGATCATTTCCCCGAAGGGCCATAAGGGTTCTCTGGTCAATATCAGGATCTGCCATCAGATACTGATTTACAAAAAAACTCTGATAAGCATCTCCCGACCATATCCATTTATCACGCTTTACACCGTCAATAAAAAAAATACCACTACACAGGCGAAACGTATGCTCTGATACCTGCCATATTCTGTTTATCAGCGAATCACTGCTTTTAAATACTGCTTTCACAGGAATATCTACATACTTATGGATTGCATACAAATCCACATTTTCCAGATCACACTTAGGAATAAAGACAAATCGTACTGCACAGCAAGGACATTTTCCAGTGGCAGGATCCGGATGCCAGCTATAATAACAATGTTCCGGATCCAGAGCTTCTTCCCTGGATTCTCCGCAGCATACAGTCAGCAAACCCGATTCTTGTTTCGTCTCAATCTGAATCTCCGCTGTCAGTTCCGTTTCAAATTCAAAAAGAACACCTCCGTCACAGGATATTTTATTCACAGGATAAAATATTTTTTCGCTGTACTCCCAACAGGCCGGATCCTGTTCCGGTTCTGTAAAATATCTGCTGTATCCCACTGGTACAGACGGAGCAGAGTAATCCTCCACCATCCAATCCTGATCCGAACAAATAACCTCTCCTTTTATATAAATACTTGGAAAAGTCTCTATACAGCCTGCATGAACAGAAATCTGTATCTCGCCCGGACCACAGCTTATTGTTTGTCCAAAAGGATACTTCTGGTCTCCGGCAAGGACATAACCTATAGATCTGGAATACACACAAAATTCTGTTTCTTTTTCCAGTTCATAAGTCCTTCGAAAAACAACACGATTGCGAAATCCTTCACTTTTCCAGAAGGCAGGCCACCCATAGCCTCTTTCTATGCGGCTGAAATTCTGCTTCATCCCATAATATAATTCCATATCTCCCGGATACCATACCCAGTAACTTTTATTCATTTTGGCTTTCCCCTTTTTACACAAGATAAAATTTTCTCAAAAAATAAGTAGGCGTACAGCTCCAGGCATGGCAAAAACTGTTTACTGCCACTGATCCATAGGGAGATTCATATTTATTATAAGGATTGTATAATTCCCAAAATGTATCTGCTCCGTCATGAATCATTTCTCCCCAGTATCTGCGCATTTCATCCAAGGCTCTTTCTTTTTCATCCGATCTGATCAGCGCATCAATATAATGATGATACATATAAGGCGTAACCATTCGAATTCTTGGATTCACCTCGATTGTATGAAGAATCAGTTCTCTGTTTTTTTCTTTGTCAAATACTCTGGCAAGCACCATCCATACCTGAGTTGCCCAGGATACCTGCCTTTCTGCCCCACTTACAAAAAGCTTCTGTTCATCATCCCAAAAATGTTCTACGGCAGATTGTTTCAGGATTTCCATTTTTTCTGTCAGCCATTGAATGGTTTTTTTATCATTCATATATTCAGCCAAACGGATTCCATATCTCATAGAATAGATTAAAATAGCCAGGGAGGCTGCCTGCGTATTCAATCCTTCTCCCCAGTCCACAAAACACCAGAATTCTCCACTGTGATCAGGCACAATTCCCTCGTCATTCAGATAGGTGAATCCAATCTCAATCTGACGGATTGCAATTGGATAAAGGTCTTTCAATGTTTCTTCATCTCTGGTTGCCCGATAATAATCCAGCAATACTGATCCATAAAGCAGTGCATAATCAAACAAATATGTATCATCCGGCTCAATTTCCGGCTCCAGAAACAGGCAGGCTGCAAGCTTTCCTTCATTAAAAGTAAGTCCTCCAAACAGATAAAGACAGCGTTTTACCATATCTGTATTATGAAAAGTTTTGTAGTTTGCTCTTGCCTGAAGTCTCAGATCTCCCAGCCACATTCTGCGGTCACGCTTCGGCCCATCTTCAAAAACAAGCTGCATACAGTTTTTTAAAGTACGGATACTTACTTCATCGATTTTCTTCAGAAGCTCCACTTCCGTTCTGATCATAGAAACCTCTTTCTCATCTACAGCTGAAACTGATTCGGCTTTTACTTCATTGACCACAAGGGAAAACTTTAAAGATACTGCGAGTACTCTGATCTCCAGGTAGCGGAACGCATATCTTCTTGGAAGTTTCAATTTTGTCGGAAGTACATCTACATGAAGATACTCTTCCTGAATCCACCCTTTGCTGATCCAACCATTATAGGTATCTGTATCCGCCCCCAGTTCATCCAGACGTTCTGCAAATTTCAAATAAATGTATGCCGGTGCATCCTGGTGACTTCCAAAAGAACCAAGATCCAATGTTACATAACCTACATGATGGTTTCCAAAATCAAGAATCACAGATTCTCCTGCATTCAAATGTTTTTCTTTTAATTTATCCAGGCTTTCTTCTTCACAGACTTCCAGTTCGGATTTTACGTTTTCTGCGGTTTTTATAATACGTTTCGGCAATATATCAGTTGTATGAAGTTCCGGCTTTAGTTCTTCTGCAATACGAAGAAATTTTTCATTTTTATGTACTTCAAATTCATCAAGAATACAAACAGATGCCATACAATAATCCTCCCATTCAAATAAAAATAGCATCCGTACAAAAAACAGTAATATACACACCGTCTTTTTGCACTGATGCTATTATAGTACTATAGAACTGACCGAAATCGCATACCACTTACGTTAAAAAAAGGACTTTTCACGTCTGAGCATTTTGTTTTCCTTTTTTATCTGAACTTGATATTCGGATATACCCGCTCCATATAGGGATCCGGGAACCAGTCGTCCATCAGCTCTGCGATCCCGCTCTCTGCCGGAAGGCCGTCATGTCTTTTGGAATAACGGTCAAGAGCCAGTCCTGAAAGAAGAATATTTATACTCATAAATACCACCATGACCATACACAAGGGCTTTCCGATCCGGACAGGGATCTTCTCGATCCATTTTGCCAGAAACGGATAGATTACCTTCATCCAGATAATCGCTGCAAATCCCCAGAAGAAGCAGTAAAGAAGGTTGATCCTGCCCCCAAGGTTAAATGGAATCTTACTGTAATCCCAGAACACAGTACCAAATACTATTTCTGTAAACACACTGCAGATATATTCATAGGCGCCTCCCAGAATCGTTCCGCAGAGAAACAAACGTCTGTCACTTTGTTCCCGGTATCTATAAAGGATCCAGGTGAGCAGAGTGCAGCCCAGCCCCCATACAATACTGAATGGTCCAAACACCACACTGCTGCGGCTCATCCATCTTCCCATAGAAAACCGGCAGAAAATCGTTTCCGTTATATCCCCCAGAAAAGCGCCGATAAAAAACAGAGAAACCAGCTTGTAAAATCCACATCCTGCTGCAAAAACCTCTTCTTTTTCCTCTTTTACCAGGTTTGGATATGCCTTGATCATACGGGCCTGCAGTCTTCTGGTCATGGTATTTTCCAGAAGTCTTGAAGTTCTGCCAAGTCCTTCCACAATCTGATCCATGCGTCCTTTTTTCTTTTTCATTCCCCAGACTGCCAGAACAGTTCCCAGAAAATCCACTGCCAGAAGTCCGATGAATACCCACAGGATCATCTTTCCCCAGAATACAGGGAGCAGGGAGGTCAGCTTCAAAAGCAGCGGATTCAGAAACCGGATCATAAGTACGGAACAGATTCCCCATAATATGGAAGTCTTCAGACAGACATATCCGCCCAGATTAAACTTCTCTTCTGAATAATCCCACCATTTTTTATGCAGAGCCATTTCCATAAGACGGCCGGTAACATATTCCACAAAGGTATTGAGAACCATGCCGCCCAGAAACAGAAAGAAAATCCTTCCTTTTAGTTCCGGAAGAAAGACAGCCACCACCACAGCTCCTAGTCCGTAAACCGGGCATACCGGACCGCTGACAGCTCCCCGGTTTACAAAACGATGTCTTTTCACTGCTGCGACTATTACCTCTCCGCACCAGCCTGCAAACGAATAGATCATATACAGCCAGAGCAGCTGATAAAACGAATATGACATGTCCTTGTTCTCCTTTTGAAATCCATTTTTTAATAAAAAACATTGTATTTCATAAGGCGAATCCTGTCAAGTTATGTAAGACCCCGTTGTTCTTTTGTCACTTTTGTTGTTTTTTTGTTCTTTTCTATCAAAATCGTTTTACTTTTCGCACAAATTCAGTTATAATTTATTTATATTTTTTAGAATTTTTTTATATTTTAAGGAGGATTGAGTATGGTTTTACAAACCCAGGCAATCATCATCGTAGTGGCATATCTGGTAGGTATGCTGGCAGTCGGTTTTGTCGTAGGCAAGCTGAAGATCAAAGACAGCAGTGACTACATGCTGGCTGGCCGCCGTATGGGACTGTTTATGGTGGCATTTTCCCTTTCCGCCAATAATATCGGCGGAGGCTCTACAACAGGTCTTGCACAAAAAGCCTTTGGCGACTGGGGAATGAGTGCGATCTGGTACGTTCTGGCAGCATCTGTTGCCATGATCCCTCTTGCCTATTTTGCACCTAAGATCCGTCAGACTATGGCAGTTACCATCCCTGAAGTAGTAGGACGCCGTTTTGGAAAAATTTCCAGTACCTTTACCGCAATTTTAGGAATTCTTTCTCTGTTCTGTCTGACCTCTTCTCAGATTGCAGCATCCGGAAGCGTTGTAGCCAGCCTGACCGGAATTCCTACAAATGTTGCTCTGGTCATTGCGGGAGCAGTTGTCATCCTTTATACCACATTCGGAGGAATGATTGCTGACCAGATTTCAGACCTGGTACAGTTTGCCATCATCCTGGTGGGTCTTGCTATCGCAACTCCTATCGTCATTCGTGGATGCGGCGGCTGGGATGCGATCTCTGCAGCACTTCCTCCGGTACAGCTCGATTTTACAAAAATTGGCTGGGTTACGATTATCGGATATATTTTTAACTACTTCTGTACTTTCCTTGCCGGTCCTGAAATGGTATCCCGTTTCGAGACTGCCAAAGATGAAAAAACAGCCCGGCAGGCATCCTGGCTTTCTGCAATCCTGATGGCAGCTATGTCCATTTTCCCTACTCTGCTCGGTCTTGCAGCACTTGCAACCATGCCTGACCTTGCTGACGGCGGCAAAAATGCAATGATGGCAGTTACCACCGCGCACGCTCCGGCATTTATCGTAGGTATGATTTCTGCGGCTATCATCTGCGCCACCATGTCCTCCGCAGACTCCAACCTTCTGTGTATGTCAACCATGATCATGAACGACCTCTACCTGGAATACGGCGGAAAGAAGCTTTCTGACAAAAAAATCATTACCTACACAAGAACCTGCAACGTAATCGCCGCAGTGATCGCCATGCTGATCGCCATGTTCGGTGTTCCTATTGTAACCATGAATACTTTCGCTTTCGGTATCCGGTGCGCTGGTCCGTTTGCAGCCTACGGTCTTGGCCTGATCGTGCCAAAGGCTACCAAAAATTCCGGTATCCTTTCCCTGTTCGGCGGAACCATCGGTTTCTGCTTCTGGCAGGTATTAAGCGGCGGCGGCTTCAAATTCGGCATCCTTCCGGTTGTTTTCGGATGTGCCGTCAGCGCAGTAGTCTTCTTCATTGTGAACTTCATTGAGTGGAAACGCGGTGTACAGCCTGCTCCTTCCGCTTACATAGAAACCAAATAAATTTCCTGTTTGTAGGGGAGAGAGTCAGAATATTATTTTTTGTCTGTAAATGACATGCAGGAGTGGATTCTTCTGTTACACAAGCTGGTTCGAGCCTTGGAAAATTCTAAGCTTCCGCTTCTTTGCAAAAAACGATTCCCCGAATGCTGAACTCGTCTGCGACTCAGACAGCAGCATCCGGGGAATCACTGCAAATACGCAGAAAGCAAGAATTTTTACCCAAGTCTCTCAATGCTTATGAACCAGAAGAATCCACTCCTGCATTGTTTTTCAGACAGCAAATTAATATTCCTGCAGCTGTTCTGTTTCTGGCGGAGCGCAGCACTGCCAGCCAGCCTGCGGCTGGCACCCGGCCAAAGGCCGGAAATTGCCGGAAGGATTTCTATTTGGCTGGTTGCCTACATTCAGATGCAAAGAGAAAAAGGCAGATCATAGTGCCTTGCGAGGCTTCCGTTGGTAAGCCTGTGTTAGCTGCTGCCACTGAGCACACTGTTTGAGCCGTCAGGCGAGTTTGTGCGAATGGCAGCAAATCAGCGCACAGGTTTACCAGGAAACACAGCACAGCACATGATTTGCCTTTTTCTCATATGCATCGTCTGTAGGAAACAAGAAATAAAAATCCGCCTATCCCTACAAACACAATTTTATTCTTCCACCTTCATCTCACGGACAATCTTGCGGAGTTTCAGGATCATGGACGGTGCTACGGACAGCTCGTCCAGTCCCATGCGGACAAACTTCTCTGTCAGAGTCAGGTCAGCGCCCAGCTCACCGCAGATACCTGCCCATTTGCCGCACTTATGGGCATTGTCTACAACCATCTGGATCATCCGAAGGATTGCTTCGTGATGCGGGTTGTAGAAATCGTCCAGTTTCTCATTCTGGCGGTCGATCGCCAGTGTATACTGCGTCAGGTCGTTTGTTCCGATACTGAAGAAATCTACCAGTTCAGCCAGACGATCACTGACCATAACAGCCGCCGGAGTCTCGATCATAATTCCCTGTTCCGGGATTCTGTACTGGACCTCCTGGGCTTTCAGTTCGATCTCAACCTCTTTCACGATCTCATAGATCTTTTCTACTTCTTCAACAGAAGTGATCATCGGATACATGATAGAAAGATTTCCATACACAGCTGCACGGAAAAGCGCTCTCAGCTGAGTCTTAAAAATATCCGGCTGCTTCAGGCAGATACGGATCGCACGATATCCCAGTGCAGGATTGTCTTCATTTCCGAGATTAAAGTAGTCTACCTGCTTATCTGCTCCGATGTCAAGCGTACGGATGATGACTTTCTTTCCGGCCATTGTCTGAACCGCCTGCTTGTATGCCTGGAACTGTTCCTCCTCTGTAGGGAAGTCGTTTCTTCCAAGATAGAGGAATTCACTACGGAAAAGTCCGATGCCGCCTGCATCATTTTCCAGAACATAGCCGATATCACCGACACTTCCGATATTTGCATAAATATTGATCTTTTTACCGTCAAGTGTGACGTTTTCTTTGCCTTTCAGTTCCTGAAGAAGCGCAAGCTTTTCTTTTTCTTCCTGCATTCTTTTTTGTGTAGCTGCCTGAGTTTCCTCGTCCGGCTCAAAGGTCACCTGTCCGGTAAATCCGTCTACCACCGCGGTCGTACCGTTTTTCAGCTCATCAAGATCAAGCGGAACACCGATCAGTGCCGGAATGTTCATCATGCGGGCAAGGATTGCTGTATGAGAGTTGGTAGATCCATGAACTGTAACAAAAGCAAGGATCTTTTCTTTATCCATCTGTACAGTTTCACTTGGGCTGAGATCATCCGCTACAATGATAGACGGATCGATATTGCTCAGATCTGCGTCCTCCTGTCCGCTCAGGTTGCGTACCAGACGCTCTGAGATATCCTTGATATCTGCTGCACGGGCTTTCATGTAATCATCATCCATAGATGCAAACATCTGAGAGAAGTTATCTCCCGTTACTGCAACCGCATACTCTGCATTTACCATCTCGGTCTGGATCATATTCTGAATAGCCTCCAGATAATCCTCATCCTCCAGCATCATCTGGTGCACTTCAAAAATGGCTGCGCTTGCCTCTCCCACTTCTTTCAAAGCCTTATCATAAAGCTTCTGAAGCTGTTCCTGAGAACGCTTTACCGCCTCCTGAACACGGGCTGTCTCTCCCTGTGCGTCTTCGATCCTGGTTCTTTTTACCTGATAGTCGTTCTTTTTGAGAACAACCACCGGTCCCATAACAATACCTTTATAAACGGATTTCCCCTGGAAACTCTGCATACTTTTTTCCTCCCTGACCTGTAGCTTCTATGATTTGTGATTAGAGATTTTCGTTAAAGAACTTCTCCAGTTCTGCAATTGCAGTATCCTCGTCCTCACCTTCTGCGGTTACTTTAACGAGATCTCCCTGCTTTGCTCCAAGAGACATCAGCATCATAAGCTGGGAAAGCTTCACGCTTTTGCCTCCTTTTTCGATCATACATACAGAACTGTATTTCTTTGCCTCTTTTGCAAGAAGTCCTGCCGGTCTGGCGTGGATTCCCAGTTCATCTTTAATTGTGTACTCAAATGATTTCATAGTATCCCTCCATATTGTTTTTGTTTTATTTTACATCATATTGATATAATTTACCATACTATCTTAAAAAGTCCCCTGTGTATCCTCTTTCCGCTCCGTGTCCATCACACGTTCCAGATGCATGGCAAGATATCCGATCTCCACGTCATTCAGGCGGAGCTTCAGATTTTTTTCCATTTCTTCGCACACCTGGGCTGCCATCTCAAAGGCTTTTGGAAACCGAATGGAAATATAATCGTTCATATTTACCTTCAGTTTTTCCCCGCCAAGAGCACGGGCCACCATATAACGGATATGGTTCATCAGGCGGTTATAGGAAAGAGACATGACGTCAATGGTGGTCCCTGTCTGTTTTTCGACCAGGGAAATGCAGTCCCGGACGGCTCTGGTCAGCTGCATGGCCTGAGAAACCTTCTGATCCTCAATGGCTGCATGGACATGCAGAGCGATATATCCGATTTCATGTTCATCGATCTCCACATGGAGACGTTCCCTGAGAAGCTGCTCCATACACTGGGCAACCTTATATTCCTGATGGAACAGGATCCTTATGTCCTCCGTAAGAGGATTGCTGATCTGTTCCCGGTTCCGGATACGCTGTACAGCAAAAGCAAGGTGATCCGCCATAGGGAACAAAATAGAACGGTCGATCTGACCGAATTCTTTTTCGGCGCGGTCAAGGATCTCTCCTGCCAGCTCCAGACATTCCGGCGGCACAGAACGAATGATCTCTTCCGCCGAGCCTCTCTCAGTCAGCTCCTTCAGAGAATACACTCTTGCATCCTCTCCCGCAGAAACATTTTCTCCTGTTTTTTTTCCAAAAGCGATCCCTTTTGCCATGACCAGGCATTTACACTTGTCCCTGTCCCGGATCCCGATAAATGCATTATGATTTAAAACCTTTACTATCCTGTACATCATCCGTATCTTTCCCCATTCAGTCCTGATTCAGAACTTCTACCTCAAAAAGCGGTTCTCCGGCTTTTACCGGTCCTTCCTTCAGAAGACGGATTCTCTGGTTGTCTTCCAGCTCCGTACAAAGGATCGGTGAAGCCAGTGACGGCGCATTTGCCTTCAGGTATTCCAGATCAAGCTTCAGCATAGGCTGTCCCTTCTTTATCTTCTGACCGTTTTCTACCAGAACCTCAAATCCCTCTCCGTTTAATTTTACCGTATCGATTCCTACATGGATCAGAAGGCTGACCCCGGAATCTGTCAGATATCCAATCGCATGTTTTGTGTCAAATACAAAAGCTACTTCTCCGTCTTCAGGAGCACACACACAGGCTTCCTCCGGTGTCACCACCGCACCGTCTCCCATCATCCGCTGGGCAAAAGCTTCGTCAGGAGCTGTCCCCAGATCTGCAGCCGTTCCTGTAATCGGGCTGGAGATCACTATGCGTCTGGTTACTTTTTTCTCTGTATCTGTGTTTTTTACTTCCTCCTGCTTTGTCTCTTCTGCTTCCTCTGCTTCTGCGTAGGTATCCGGCGCTTTTTCCAGATAATCCTCCAGGTTCGATTTGATCACTGTTACATTCGGACCGTAAATAACCTGCACACCGTTTCCTTTGTGTACCACGCCGGAAGCTCCGGTTGCTTTCAGAATACTGTCATTGATCCTTGCAGCATCATGGACTGTACAGCGCAGTCTTGTTGCACAGCAGTCTACATCGCTGATGTTCTTTTTGCCGCCCAGACCTCTGGTGATCGCCTCACTGACAGGGTCCTCTCCGGCAGAAATCTGTTCCTGACCGGCAGCTGCTTTTCTGGCATTCACATCTGCCTTTGTATAAAGCTTCGTCTCCGCATCATCCTCTTCACGTCCGGGAGTCTTAAAGTCAAACTTGCGGATCATGAATTTAAAAATAAAATAATACAAAAAGAAATACACGATACCTACGGGGATCACACGAATCCAGCTGGTCTTTTCATTTCCCTGAAGAATACCAAACAGGAAGAAATCAAGAAATCCGCCGGAAAAAGTAAGTCCCACTGCAATATTCAGCATATGCGCGATCATATAAGCAGATCCTGCAAGAATTACCTGTACCACAAACAGCGCCGGTGCAACAAACAGGAAAGAAAATTCCAGTGGCTCTGTGATTCCGGTTGCCATGCATGCCAGTGCCGCGGAAAGAAGAAGACCGCCTGCTGCTTTTTTCTTCTCCGGCTTCGCGCACTGATACATTGCCAGCGCCGCACCCGGAAGACCAAAGATCATAAAGATAAATTCACCGGAAAAATATCTTGTGGCATCTGCACTGAAGTGTGCGATATTTGCTGAATCTGCCAGCTGCGCAAAAAAGATATTCTGTCCGCCCTGTACCATCTGGCCTGCGACTTCCATGGTTCCGCCGACGGCAGTCTGCCAGAACGGCATATAGAATACATGATGCAGACCAAATGGGATCAGCGCTCTCTTAATAAGACCAAAAACCAGAGTTCCTGCGTAACCGGAGCCTGTTACAAGACCGCCCAGAGCATAAATGCCGTTCTGGACTGCCGGCCATACAAAGTACATCAAAATGCCCACAAACATGTATACAATCGTAGAAATGATCGGTACAAATCTGGTTCCTCCAAAGAAGGACAGAGCATTTGGAAGCTGAATCCTGTAAAAACGGTTATGAAGCGCCGCAACTCCAAGACCAACAATAATACCGCCAAATACACCCATCTGAAGAGACTGGATTCCGCAGACGGAAGTAATGGTTCCCTCAAGCACTGACTCCGCGATCTCTCCATTTTCAAGGATCTGTCCATTGTTGATCAGCATGGCGCTGATCGCTGTATTCATAACAAAATACGCGATCACAGCAGAAAGGGCGGAAACCTCTTTTTCCTTTTTTGCCATACCAATGGCAACACCTACTGCAAAGATCAGGGGCAGGTTGTCAAACACCGCACTTCCCACCTTGTTCATGATCATCAGCAGAGAGTGAAGGATGGTTCCGTCTCCCAGGATGCCGGTAAGCCCATAAGTTTCAATGGTTGTTGCGTTGGTAAATGAACTTCCGATACCCAGCAGAAGACCTGCTACCGGGAGAATGGCGATAGGAAGCATAAAGCTGCGTCCTATACGCTGAAGCACACTGAAAATTTTGTCTTTCATTCTTACTTTACTCCTTCTTATTTTTATTCTTTAAGAAGTGAGTATACGCAGCTGCATCCTGTTTCAACCGGTTTTTTGTACAAAAAAAGACACCACTACACATAAACACTCCCCGTTATGTATAGTTAATGCCTCCCAAAGAGTAACACACTATAGCTTTTATTACCATAAAAACTATAGCATGTTTTTCTCTTATTTGTCAAGCCGAAATACAAGGATTCCGCTCAAAAAATCCCCCGTTATATTCTCTCTTCCAGAAACCCGAACGGCTCCTCATCCTTGAGAAAATGCATCAGCATATAGGCGCACATGATGGCTACCCGTTCTTCCTTCAGGATGCGCCTTACCTCATCCCGGTCTGCCAGGACCACCTCAATCTCCTCGCTGTCCTCCTGGGCTGCCTTGCTGACCTCACCGGAAGCATAACCGTAAACCGTGGCACAGGATTCGTCTGTGAGACCTACGGTAGTAAAATAAGGCTTTTCAAAAGCCGGATCCACATGAAGAGGCTTAAAGGCAAGGCCTGTCTCTTCATACATTTCCCGGACTGCGCCTTCATGAAAATCTTCTCCCGGCTCCACCAGACCTGCGGGAAATTCATATACATATCCGCCAAGGGTATAGCGATACTGGCGGATCAGAATCACCCGGTCTTTTTTCTCTCCGTACAGGCTGTAAATGATCACACCATCCGGATCGTTCTTCCCTGTTTTCAGCTTCATCTCACTGACTGTTTTTGCTCTGGATGCCACAAAATAGGATACCGGTGTGTTATGGACGCTGGTAGCATTGACATGATACAGATTGACAAAACGGTTGTCCGTAAGTTTTTCTACATTATGGATCTTACCCATCTTTCTCAGTCTCCCTTCAGTATCACACGGATCCGCTTATAAATAAAGAACACGATCACGGAAGTCAGTGTATACTTAAACAGATTAAAGGGAACAATGATCATTGCCACAAATCCAAGCAGACTGTTTACAGAAGGATTCACAGCCGTCCCCATTTCGATAAATGCCTCCACCGGCATTCCAAAAGCCTTGCCGTATGCCGGAAGAAGCACAAAGGCGTTCATCAGACAGGCCGCCGCAGTTGTAAGGACCGTACCCACAGCCATTCCCTCCACAGCGTGTCTTCTGCTTTTTACATGGTGGAAACGATAGATCAGACCGGCCGGAACCACAAAGGCACAGCCGAAAATAAAGTTTGCAACATCACCCACACCTGCAGTCATCGTTCCCTTTGTCACAAGATGTACCAGGATCTTCACCAACTCGATCACCACACCTGCCAGAGGTCCCATGGCAAAGCTTCCGATCAGAACCGGGATCTCCGAAAAGTCAAGCTGGTAAAAAGACGGCGCCAGAAACGGGATCGGAAATTCAAAATTCATCAGCACACCTGCCACAGCCCCCAGCATGGCGATCTGTGTCAGCGTCCTTGTCCGACTCCTCTCCATTACATTTCCACCTCTTAAAACCTGTTCACTCATACTTCATCTCTCCTTTTCTTTTTTTGAAGCCCCTGAATAACGGTCTTCTTTTAAAAGAAAATTCCTCAAATTAAAAAACCCCGGGAATCATTCCCGGGGCACTGAGCACGTAAAAAGCAAGCGTGTTCTTCTCTCGTCCAGACTTTACTGTCGGTTCTGGAATTCCGGATGGTTCCGGTCACCAGATCAGCCGCTCTAAGCGGGTCGCGGACTATACCGCCGGTAGGGAATTCCGCTTTCTGCATCATGCAGATCACAGTCACCCTGCCCCGAAGAATTTCCTTTTGTATGCTTTATTATACTGCTGTATGAATGTAATTGCAATACTTTTTTAGCGTTCTTCCCTGAAGTACGGAAGTCCCAGACCTGCCGGAGGCTGGTGTTCCTTCTTTTTACGGAAGCTGGTAAACACAAGAACAATGATTGTAACCACATAAGGCAGGGCCTTAAATACCTCCTGCATACTTCTTCCCAGTCCCGGGATATAAAGATACAGAATGTAGAGGGCTCCAAACAGGAACGCACCCCAGATGGCATTGAGCGGTTTCCACAGTGCAAAAATAACAAGTGCAACTGCCAGCCAGCCTCTGTCTCCGAATCCATTGTCCGTCCAGGTTCCGCCTGAGTATTCCATTACGAAGTAAAGTCCGCCCAGACCTGCAAGACCTGCGCCGATACAGGTGGAAAGATATTTGTATTTGGTTACATTGATACCGGCTGCATCAGCAGTTCCCGGATTTTCTCCGATGGCACGAAGGTTCAGTCCGTATCTGGTCTTAAACAGGAATACAGACAGAAGCACTGCCACGATAATACAAAGGTAGGTCATAAATCCATAGCTGAACAGAAGATCTCCCAGAACCGGAATCTTGGATAAGCCCGGGATTTTTGCCGTATAAGCGCTTCCTGTTACTTTCACAGAAATCTGTCCCACACCTCCGGCCAGCTTGGAAATGGATCCGCCGAAGAAGTTTCCGAATCCGGTACCGAAGATCGTCAGAGCAAGACCGGTTACATTCTGATTTACTCTGAGGGTAATGGTCAGCACACTGTAGATCAGTCCGCCCAGAGCCGCTACCGTAAAAGCACATAAAAGTGAGATCAGCACTCCCACCAGTGCATTGGGGTTGGGATTGTCTTTTTCATAAAAGAAAGCACCCATCAGGCCGGAGATTCCACCCATATACATGATTCCCGGAATTCCAAGGTTCAGGTTTCCGGATTTTTCTGTCATGATCTCGCCAAGCGCACCATAAAGAATACAGATGCCCTGGACAATTGCTTTTTGAATAAAAATGATCAGTACACTCATTGCATCTTCCTCCTATTTTTTTGCACGCTCAACTTTGTAATTGATAAAGAATTCTGCTCCGATCAGGAAAAACAGGATGATTCCCAGGATAACATCGGAAGCATTTTCATTCAGTCCATACTGGGTTGCGATCTGCACCGCACCCTGCTGCATAAACACGATACCAAAAGATACCGCCAGCATGATAAAAGTATTAAATTTGGAAAGCCATGCAACGATGATGGCTGTAAATCCGCGTCCGTCTGCCGTAGCTGTGGAAATGGTATGGCTTGCACCGCTGACAATGACAAAACCGGCAATACCACAGATGGCACCGGAGATCGCCATGGTACGGATAATAACCTTTCTCACCCGGATACCGGCATATCTGGCTGTGTTTTCACTTTCTCCGACTACGGAGATCTCATAGCCGTGCTTGCTGTATTTCAGATAAATAAACATCACTACGGTAAACACCAGCACGATCAGTACATTCCAGCCATACTTCTGGCCAAAAAGCTCCGGAAGCCATCCCGCCTGTGTAGACTGATTGATGATTCCCACGGTATTGGAACCTTTGGGATTCTCCCAGAATACAATGCAGAAGGTAACGATCTGCATGGCAACATAGTTCAGCATCAGCGTAAAAAGTGTTTCGTTTGTATTCCAGTAGGCCTTGAACACGGCCGGGATCATACCCCATACCATACCGCCCAGAGCAGAGCATACAAACATGACAACCAGAAGAAGCACCGGAGGCATTTTATCTCCTGCATAGATCATGGCTGCTGCTGCACAGGCGCCGCCTACCAGGATCTGTCCTTCTGCACCGATATTCCAGAAGCGCATCTTGAAGGCCGGCGCAAGACCAATCGCAATGCACAGAAGGATCATCGTATCGCGAATGGTGATCCAGATACGGCGCTCAGATCCAAGCGCTCCGTCCCAGATTGCCTTATATACATCAAACGGGTTCATTCTTACCAGAAGAAAGATCACACCTGCACATACCAGAAGTGACAGAAGCAGAGCCGCAATGCGGATCATAAGTCTTTTCTGCCAGCTGATCTTTTCACGCCTGGACATTTTTAAGAAAGGTTCTTTTTTCATTACTGCTCCCCTCCTTTTTCATGCTTTGTCATCAGAAGTCCGATTCCCTCTTTGGTCGCAGATCTTCCATTTACCACACCGCTGATCTTTCCGCCGCAGAGAACCGCGATCCTGTCGCAAAGGGCAAGCAGAACGTCCAGGTCTTCGATTACACAGATCACTGCAACCCCATGTTTTTTCTGCTCATTCAAAAGCTTATATATCGTATGAGAAGAGTTGATGTCAATTCCTCTGGTCGGATAGGCTACCATAAGGATCTTCGGATTCTGGGCGATCTCACGGCCTACCAGTACTTTCTGTACATTACCTCCTGACATCTGACGGACAGGAGAGGAAATGCTTGGTGTCATGATCTCCAGCTGATCCTTGATCGTTGTGGCAAGCTGTCTTGGCCCGCGTCGGTCAAGAAGTCCGCCTTTTCCATTATGATAGCTTCTCAGCATCATATTGTCTGTCATATCCATATCGCCTACAAGCCCCATACCGATACGGTCTTCCGGAACAAAGGCAAGGCTTACTCCCAGCTCCTGGATCTCTACAGAATCCATTTTTGCCAGGTCCTTCTGGTTTCCATCCGCATCTGTAAACAGGATCGTTCCGCTTTCTGCCGCCTGAAGACCGGCAACCGCTTCCAGAAGCTCTTTCTGACCGCTTCCGGAAATTCCGGCAATACCAAGGATCTCGCCGCTGTTGACCACCAGATCCACATCATCCAGAGTTTTGATTCCTTCCTTGTCTCTGCAGGTAAGTCCTTTGATTTCCAGACGTTTCTGAGGAGAAACCGGCTCCGGACGGTCAATATCCAGATCCACCTTTGCCCCTACCATCATCTCAGAAAGACTCTGGACATTGGCTTTTGCGGTCTCTACTGTATCAATATATCTGCCTTTCCGGAGAATGGCAACACGGTCTGAAAGCGCCAGCACTTCCTGAAGCTTATGAGTGATGATGATAATAGAACATCCATCGTCCCTCATATTTCTCAGAATATCAAAAAGCCGGTCTGCCTCCTGTGGTGTAAGAACCGCGGTAGGCTCGTCAAGAATCAGAATCCTTGCTCCTCTGTAAAGCATTTTAACAATTTCCACTGTCTGCTTCTGAGAAACAGACATTTCATAGATCTTCTGTGACAGATCGATGTCAAATCCATATTTATTTACAAGCGCCTGGATCTCCGCCGTAACCTTTTTCATGTTCAGCATGGTCTTTCCCGGAAGTCCCAGGATGATATTTTCTGCTGCGGTGAGAACGTCCACCAGCTTAAAATGCTGATGTACCATTCCGATCCCCAGATGATGGGAATCCTTTGGCGAACGGATACTGACCTCTTTTCCGTCTACCAGGATATGGCCCTCATCCGGATAGTAGATGCCGTAAATCATATTCATCAAAGTGGTCTTTCCACTTCCGTTTTCTCCCAGGATTGCCAGGATCTCTGATTTTTTCAGTGTCAGATCCACATGGTCGTTTGCCAGAACAGAACCAAAGCGCTTGGTGATCTGCTTCAGTTCAAGAGCATAATTTTCTCCCACTTCTGTCCCCTCCTTTTATGTACTATAATCTCTCGGAATCTTCCGCCCAGTAAAATCAAGGCTTTCAGATTCCATTTTTATTAAAATCCCCCACTTTTTTGTCAAAAAAGGCTTGACAAATCGCTCAAAATTTGCGGCGAAGCCGA
>Ga0129308_1000925_pt1 | contig 36055 bp, 24 predicted proteins | sample L827metagenome_FD_94440 | JGI IMG/M metagenome (GOLD analysis project Ga0129308, IMG submission 94440) | Ring-tailed lemur group fecal microbial communities from Wisconsin, USA - L827 metagenome | ecosystem: Host-associated > Mammals > Digestive system > Large intestine > Fecal | place: USA...
ACCGGGGACTGCTTCTGGCCCTATAAAGCAGCCGACAGGGAGGAACGTCAGATCTTTCGGTGTATTCGCCCGTTCCCGGTCAGATTTGCGGTAACGAAGCAGTCGGAGGTGGAGCTGTTCCGACGGGAGCGTACGGAGGACGAGATCAGGAAACTGGCCGCGGCTCAGAGCAGAGAGGCCGCCAAAGAAAATATACCGGAAAACACGCAAATATTAAATAATAGTTTGAAGTTTACCGACAAAGAAAATATAATAGAGATAACTATAATGCTGCACGCCCTGGAGGAGATCGGGAAAGAACAGAGCTTTGAGTTCAATACCACAGGCTCCGGGATCGGGCAAGGCACAGGAGGAACAACTGCGTTTGGAGAATCAACTGAGTGAAGATGTAAGACTGAAGATCGACGGCGGACAGAATACCACGGAGCTGTTTGGCAGCCAGGACGCCAATCTGAGGCTGATCAAAAATCATTACAAAGCCGATCTCATCCTGAGGCAGGATGAGATTATTATAATGGGGGAGGACCGTGAGAAAGCTGCGGTGGTGGTAAAAGAACTCATGAGTCTGCTGGAGGCCGGCGAGACGCTGGATGAACAGAAGGTCAACTATGTGATCAGTCTGGCGGAAAACGGCATTTCCTACCGGGAGAGCAAGGTCAACAAGGATGTGATCTGTTATACCCACAGGGGTAAGCCCATCAAGCCCAAGACCATGGGGCAGACCGCCTACGCCAGAAGTGTGAAAAACCACGATATCGTGTTCGGCGTAGGACCGGCCGGAACGGGCAAGACTTATATGGCCGTGGCTATGGCCATCAATGCGTTTAAGAATAAGGAAGTGGAGAAGATCATACTGGCCCGCCCCGCTGTGGAGGCCGGAGAACGGCTGGGCTTTCTGCCCGGCGACCTGCAGGAAAAGGTCGATCCATATCTTCGTCCCCTTTACGACGCGCTTTATGATATACTGGGAAGGGACAGCGCGCTGCGTCTGAAGGAGAGAGAGACCATCGAGGTGGTTCCTCTGGCCTATATGAGGGGGCGCACGCTGGACAACTCGTTTATTATTCTGGATGAGGCTCAAAATACGACGAAGGAGCAGATGAAGATGTTTCTGACTCGTCTGGGCTTCGGTTCTAAGGCTGTGGTCACAGGCGACATTACACAGATCGACCTGCCCCGGGGAAAACGCTCCGGTCTTCTGGACGCGGTGAAGGTATTGACCGGTGTGGAAGGGATCGATTTCTGTTTTCTGAAGGACGCCGACGTGGTGCGTCACCCTCTGGTGCGCCGGATCATACAGGCTTACGACAAGTACTCGGACCCGACGTCCGGGGAAGAGGGAGAAGAGGATTAGAATGAATATTATTTTCAGCGATGAGAGAATGCCGGGACAGACTGTAGTCGATCTGATGATCAAGGCTGCGGTGCTCTGCTCGAAGCAGGAGGGCGTGGACCCGGAGCGGGTCAGCGTCAGCGTGACCTTTGTCAGCTCGGAGGAGATCCGCGAATTGAACCGGATCTACCGAAACAAGGATGCGGTGACGGACGTGCTGTCCTTTCCGCAGTTTGAGACTCCCTCGGATACGCCGGAAGAGGGGGAAGTCTGCCTGGGCGACGTGGTCATCTGTTCAGAGCAGGCCCTCATTCAGGCTGACGAATACGGCCACTCGGGAGAGCGGGAGCTGGTCTATCTGTTTGTCCACAGCGTTTTCCATCTGCTCGGCTACGATCATATGACAGAGGAGGACAAGTCCGACATGCGTACCAGAGAAGAGAGCATCATGGAGCAGATCGGACTGACCAGATAGAAACGGAGAGTGGGGAGGCGATGGTCATGACCTACGAAGAATTATATGAAAAGGCGCGGGCTGCGTCAGAATTGGCGTATGCGCCGTATTCCGGATTTAAAGTGGGCGCCGCGCTGCTGACTAAGACCGGGGAAGTGTTTACCGGGGTCAATGTGGAAAACGCATCCTACGGCGGGACCATCTGCGCAGAGCGCACGGCGGCGGTGAAAGCTGTGTCGGAGGGATTTCGGGAGTTTGCGGCTCTGGCCGTGGCGTCCTCCGGGGGCGAAGCGTGGCCCTGCGGCATCTGCCGGCAGTTTCTCTTTGAGTTCGGAGACGATCTGACGGTGATCACGGGAAAGGATTCCGGGCATCTGGAGGTGTGCGGGATCACCGATCTGCTGCCCAACGGGTTCCGCCTGTAGCGCGGCGCGAAAAGAGACAGCGCTTACAAACGATACGAATAGCCCTTTGGACTGCAGGAGACGCAGGGACGTTCCGCGGCGCGGAGGGAAATATGGAGGAAATATGCACTCTGGATTCATAGGAATTATCGGGCGGCCCAATGTGGGGAAGTCCACGCTTCTGAACGCCATACTGGGCGAGAAGATCGCCATCACCACGGATAAGCCGCAGACCACGAGAAATACCATACGCGGTATCTACACCAGACACGAGGGCGGACCGGACGACTGTCAGCTGATCTTCATCGATACCCCGGGTATTCACAAGCCGAAGAACAAGCTGGGGGATTATATGACGGAGACGGCGCTGTCCACCCTGCGGGAGGTGGACGCGGTGGTCTTCATCGTGGACGACGGGTTGTCGGCGGGGCCGGGCGACCAGTATATCCTGAACATTTTGAAGGACGTGAAGACGCCCAGGATCCTGGTGATCAACAAGATCGACAAGCTGCCGCCGGACCGGTTCAGGCAGATCTACGAGGAGTACGAGGCCACCGGCGTCTTTGAAGGGATATTTGGAACGGCGGCCATCGAGGGAAAAAATGTAAATGCTCTGCTCGCAAAGATCGAAACGCTGGTGGGCGAAGGCCCCATGTATTTTCCGGAGGATATGGTCACCGACCATCCGGAGCGTTTTATCGTCAGCGAGTTGATCCGGGAGAAGATCCTGATGTACCTCTCCGATGAGGTGCCCCACGGCGTGGCGGTCGAGATCGAAAGTTACCGCGAGGGTCCCAGGCTCACGAAGATCGGCGCGGTCATCTACTGCGAGAAGAAGTCTCACAAGGGCATCATTATCGGGAAAGATGGAAAGAAGCTGAAGGGCATCGGCAAAAGCGCCCGCATGGAGATCGAGGCGCTGCTGGGGACGAAGGTTTTTCTGGAGATCTGGGTCAAGGTTAAGGAAAACTGGAGAGACAGTGAAATTGCAATCAGCAATTTTGGATATCAGAGCGAACGGTAGCCGGGCTGACAGGCGGCGTTCGCCGGATCATAACAGAGTTATCACAGTCAGAAAACAAGGAGGGATTCCATCTAAATGGAAAGTCACAGTAGCATCTACATTTTAGTTATCGTCATTTTAATCGTTATGTCGGCTTACTTTTCCGCCACGGAAACTGCTTTCTCGTCGTTTAACCGCATCCGTCTCAAGAACATGGCGGATAACGGCGACAGGCGGGCGAGGGCGGTTCTGCGTCTTTCTGAGGACTACGACAAGCTGCTTTCCACCATTCTGATCGGAAACAATATCGTCAATATCGCAATGACTTCCGTGGCCACCGTGATGTTCATCGATCTGGTCGGCAGCTACGGTCCCACCATTTCCACGGTGGTGATGACTGTTCTTGTGCTGATCTTCGGCGAGATATCGCCCAAGAGTCTGGCCAAGGAGACCCCGGAGAAGTTCGCCATGTTCTCCGCCCGTTTTCTGCCGGCGCTGATGACGGTGCTGTCTCCGCTCAATTTCCTGTTTTCTCAGTGGAAAAAGCTGATCGCAAAGATCTTTAAAGTGTCTGCGGACGGCGGGATCACGGAGGAAGAACTGATCACCATGGTGGAGGTGGCCGAGACGGAAGGCGCCATCGACGAGCAGCAGAGCGAGCTGATCCAAAACGCCATCGAGTTTGACGAGGTAGAAGTCTGCGACATCCTGAAGCCCAGAACCGACGTGGTGGCCATCGACGCGGACTGCCCCAAGGAACATCTGAAGGAGATATTCCGCGACACGGGATACTCCCGCGTTCCGGTCTATGGAGAAAACATCGACCAGATCCTGGGGGTCATCAATCAAAAAGATTTTCACAATTTTGTGGTCAATACGGATAAGACCATACGCGACTATATTCAGCCCGTCTTTTTTACGGTGGAATCGGCGAAGATCTCTCAGCTGCTGAAAAAGATGCAGAGCGCCAAGACGCACATGGCCGTGGTGGTGGACGAGTACGGCGGCACGGTGGGCATCGTGACGCTGGAGGATATCATCGAGGAGCTGGTAGGAGAGATCTGGGATGAACACGACGAAGTGGAGACGCCGGATTTTCTCTGGCTTGCAGACGGCAAGTGCAGGGTGCGGGGAAACGCAAATCTGGAGAAAATGTTCGATCTCTTCGGTCTCTCGGAAGAGCGGGACGCCACCACGGTCAATGGCTGGGCGGTAGAAGAGCTGGATAAGCTGCCGGAAAAGGGAGACCGCTTCGTCTATCGGAATCTGGAGGCTGAAGTCACCGACGCCGATGGAAGAAAGGCCACGGAACTGATCATAACGGTACATCCTGTGGAAGATGAGGATGATGAGGATTCAGACAGAAAAGCGGACAAGCGATCTGACAGAAAAGAGTAGCCCCCATGTATACAGATACGGAAGGCATCATATTTAAACAGATAAAAACGGTGAACGGAAGACGTATGATCCTTCTGTTTTCCAAGAAATACGGAAAGATCAGCGCCGGAACGGGGATCAGCGAGAAGGGGAGAGGCAAGTCGGCTCTGGCCATGCGCCCCTTCACTTATGGGAAATACGAGCTGTTTAAAAATCGGGATTCCTACAATATCAACGGCGCGGAAGTGATCAGGAGCTATTACCGCATAGGAGAAGACGTGGAAAAATACATGGCGGCTTCCTATGTTATGGAATTTACGGAACAGCTTCTCTCAGAGAACGATCCCATGCCGGAACTGTTCGTGCTTCTCACGGATTTTTTCGAGGTGATCGAGGCGCGGAAAAAGCGGTATGAGACGCTGGTGCTGGCCTATCAGCTGAAAGCGCTGAAGGCGTGCGGTCACATGCCGTGCGTGGACTCCTGCGTTCTCTGCGGTGCGAAGGATGGATTGGTCGGCTTCCATGTGAAGGAGGGCGGACTGATCTGCGAAAAGTGCGCTTCCGCGCTTAATCGCAATGACGCATTGATTTATGACGTAAATTTTGGTATAGTAGATATATTAAGATACTTTTTGAGAAACCCGCTGCAGCGGCTGGAAAAGCTGGCTCTGGATGAGAAAGTGGAGGAGCGGCTCTCGCGGATACTCAAGTCGTATATCGAATATCATCTGGATATTCGGAATCTGAAAAGTGAAGGGTTTGTATTATTTTAACTAAGTTGGTATTAAGAGAAAAGGCGGGTGTTTATCATGGAAATCACACTGGAAAAGATCGAACTGGTGAAGGATCGCACGGGGGTCAGCTATAAAGAGGCCAAGGAAGCTCTGGAAAAAGCGGAAGGCAGCGTAGTGGACGCGATCATCAGCATTGAAGAGACGATCGACATCAACAGTAAGAGCCGTATGGGAGAGCAGGGGGCTCAGATCATCGACAAACTGAAGGAAGCGATCCGCAAGGGCAACGTTTCCAAGATCACGATCAAAAAAGACGGCGAGATTCTGCTGAATCTGCCGGTAAATATCGGAATCATCGGCACCGTACTGTTTCCGTGGGCAGCTGTGGCGGCAACCATCGCGGCGTTCGGAACCAAATGCAGCATTGAACTTCTGAAGGACAACGGAGAGATCGTGGACGTCAGCGAGATGGCCTGCGATACGTTTGAAAACGTGAAGGAAAAAAGTTCCGCTATCGCCGACGAGGTGAAAGTGAAGGGCGCCGACGTGATCAATACCGTGAAGGAAAAGGCTTCCGACGCTATGAGCCGCAGCAGAGACGAGGACGGCGAGGACGAGGACGAAGATGAGTGCGGCTGCTGCTGCGGGGACGAGTTCGATTGCGACGACAGCTGCTGTCTGGAGGAAGAGAAGGAAGATCCGAATAAAGACGACAGTCTCTAAAAGGAGATCAGCCGGCCGGTCATGCCGGCCGGCAGTAGAAATGCAAATATCACAAGGAGAAAACGAAGTTAAGATGAAAAAAGATTTGACAATGGATAAGATCGTGGCTCTGGCCAAATCCAGAGGATTTGTATTCTCAGGCTCCGAGATATACGGGGGACTGGCCAATACCTGGGATTACGGTCCGGTGGGTGTGGAGCTGAAGAACAACGTTAAGAAGGCGTGGTGGCGCAAGTTTGTGCAGGAGTCCAAGTACAATGTGGGATTGGACGCGGCGATCCTCATGAATCCCCAGACCTGGGTGGCTTCCGGTCACGTGGGCGGTTTTTCCGACCCGTTGATCGACTGCAAGGCCTGCAAGTCCAGATTCAGAGCCGACAAGCTGATCGAAGAGTTCATGATGGACAAATTCGGTGAAGCGGAAACGGTAGACGGCTGGGGCAATGAAAAGCTGGAAGCTTACATCAGGGAAAACGGGATCAAGTGTCCGGACTGCGGCAAAACCGATTTCACCGGCATCCGTCAGTTCAATCTGATGTTCAAAACGTTCCAGGGCGTCACGGAGGATTCCAAGTCGGAGATCTTCCTGAGACCGGAGACGGCTCAGGGTATTTTCGTCAACTTCAAAAACGTGGCCCGGACCACGAGAAAGAAAATGCCTTTCGGCATCGCGCAGATCGGAAAGTCCTTCCGAAACGAGATCACGCCGGGCAACTTCACGTTCCGTACCAGAGAGTTCGAACAGATGGAGCTGGAATTTTTCTGTGCTCCCGGAACAGATCTGGAGTGGTTTAAGTACTGGAAGGATTACTGCTATAACTGGCTCTCGGCTCTCGGCATGAATATGGAGCACGTTCGCATGAGAGATCACGAGAAGGAAGAACTGTCCCATTACAGCAACGCCACCACGGATATCGAGTTCCTGTTCCCCTTCGGATGGGGCGAACTGTGGGGCATCGCAGACCGGACGGATTTCGACCTGACACAGCATCAGAATCACTCCGGACAGGACATGAAATATACGGATCCGGTAACCAACGAAAAATATGTTCCTTATTGCATCGAGCCGTCTCTGGGAGCGGACCGCGTCACGCTGGCTTTCCTGGTGGACGCCTACAGCGAAGAGACTGTCACCGATGCGAAAGGCGGGGAGGACACCCGCGTGGTCATGAAATTCCACCCGGCGCTGGCCCCGTTCAAAGCCGCCGTCCTGCCGCTGACGAAAAAGCAGGCGGAGAAGGCGGAAGAACTGCACGCCGAACTTTCCAAGTACTTTATGGTGGACTATGATCTTCCTGGAAGCATCGGAAAGCGCTACAGAAGACAGGATGAGATCGGTACGCCGTTCTGCATCACTGTGGACTTTGACACGGAAGAGGACAACTGCGTCACCGTCCGCGACAGAGATACCATGGAACAGGTACGTCTGCCTCTGAGCGCGATCAGGGAATACATCGAGGAGAAACTGGTTTTCTAACACCATAAATATATTAATGCGGATGCGGCCGAAATGTCCGGACCGCGGGTGCCGGGCGCGAAGCGCCGGGGCGTAACAGCGGAACGGACGGCCGGCAGAAAATGAGCAGGAGGGAGAAAAGAAATGGGCAAGAAGTACGTATATCTTTTCAAAGAAGGAAACGGCTCCATGCGTGAGCTTCTGGGGGGCAAGGGTGCAAACCTGGCCGAAATGACCAACCTCGGAATGCCTGTACCGCGGGGGTTCACCATTACCACAGAAGCTTGCACACAGTATTATGAGGACGGCGAGAAGATCAGCGATGAGATCCAGGCCGAAATCATGCATTACGTCGCTGAACTGGAGACCATGACAGGCAAGAAGTTCGGCGATCTGGAAAACCCGCTGCTGGTATCGGTCCGTTCCGGCGCGAGAGCCTCCATGCCGGGCATGATGGACACGATCCTGAACCTGGGACTGAACGACACTGTGGTAGAAGCATTTGCCAAGAAGACGGGAAATCCGAGATTTGCTTACGATTCCTACAGACGTTTCATTCAGATGTACTCCGACGTGGTCATGGAAGTGGGCAAAGCCTACTTCGAGAAGCTCATCGACGAGATGAAGGAGAAGAAGGGCGTAAAGCTGGATACTGAGCTTGACGCGGACGATCTGAAGGAACTGGCAGAGCAGTTCAAAGCTGAATATAAAAAAGAAGTGGGAGCAGATTTCCCCACAGATCCCGTGGACCAGATGATGGGCGCCGTGAAGGCCGTATTCCGTTCCTGGAACAATCCCCGTGCGATCTATTACAGAAGAATGAACGATATTCCGTCCTCCTGGGGCACGGCGGTAAACGTACAGGAGATGGTATTCGGAAACATGGGCGATACCTCCGGCACAGGCGTTGCATTCTCCAGAAATCCTGCAACCGGCGAGAAGAAGCTGTACGGCGAGTTCCTGATGAACGCTCAGGGCGAGGACGTGGTGGCGGGCGTGCGTACGCCTCAGACCATCGACCAGCTGAAGGAACAGAATCCCGCGGTCTACGATGAATTCTACAAGATCGTATATACTCTGGAAAAGCACTACAGAGATATGCAGGACATGGAGTTTACCATCGAAGAAGGAAAGCTCTTCATGCTGCAGACCAGAAACGGCAAGAGAACAGCCGCTGCGGCTCTGCAGATCGCCTGCGATCTGGTGGACGAGGGCATGATCACCGAGAAGGAAGCGGTGTCCATGATCGACCCCAAACAGCTCGACGCGCTGCTTCATCCGCAGTTTGATCCCACGGCGCTGAAGGCTGCAAAGCCTGTTGGCTCCGCGCTGCCCGCTTCGCCGGGAGCTGCCTGCGGCCAGGTAGTATTTACGGCTGAGGACGCTACGGAATGGGCGACGAAGAAGGGCGCCAAGGTCATCCTTGTTCGTCTGGAGACGTCCCCCGAGGATATTGAAGGTATGCACTACTCTCAGGGCATCCTGACTGTGAGAGGCGGAATGACCTCCCACGCCGCCGTCGTCGCCCGGGGAATGGGTACCTGCTGCGTATCCGGCTGCGGAGAGATCAAGATCGACGAGGCCAGGAAGGTGTTTACGCTGGGCGGAAAGGAATTCCACGAGGGAGACTTTATCTCGCTGGACGGCTCTACCGGAAATATCTACGGTGAGGCCATCAAGACCGTTGAAGCGTCTATCTCCGGCAACTTTGACCGTCTCATGAAGTGGGCGGACGAGTACAGAACGCTGAAGGTAAGAACCAATGCGGATACGCCCAAGGACGCCGCTCAGGCTATGAAGTTTGGGGCTCAGGGCATCGGACTGTGCAGAACAGAGCACATGTTCTTCGATTCGGAGAGGATCGCCGCCATGAGAGAGATGATCGTTTCCAAGAACGTGGAGCAGAGAAAGACCGCGCTGGCCAAATTGCTGCCCATGCAGAGAAGCGACTTTGAAGGTATCTATGAGGCGATGCAGGGCTACCCTGTGACCATCCGGTTCCTGGATCCGCCGCTTCACGAATTCCTGCCCCAGGACGAGGAGGATATCGCCGCCCTGGCAAAAGAGATGAAGATGGAAGTGGGCGACCTGAAGGCCGTTATCTCTTCGCTGCATGAGTTCAACCCCATGATGGGACACAGAGGATGCCGTCTCGCCGTCACCTATCCGGAGATCGCAGAGATGCAGACGACCGCTGTGATCCAGGCGGCGCTCAACGTGCAGAAGAAGCATCCCGAGTGGGATCTGGTTCCCGAGATCATGATCCCGCTGGTGGGCGAGGTCAAAGAGCTGGCTTACGTGAAGAATGTGGTCGTGGAGACCGCCGACAAGATCATCGCGGAAGCCGGGTCCGATATGAAGTACATGGTGGGAACCATGATCGAGATCCCCAGAGCGGCGCTGACCGCCGATGAGATCGCAAAGGAAGCGGAGTTCTTCTCCTTCGGCACAAACGATCTGACCCAGATGACCTTCGGGTTCAGCCGCGACGACGCCGGAAACTTCCTGGATGCTTATTACGAAAAGAAGATCTACGAGAACGATCCCTTTGCGAGACTGGACCAGATCGGCGTAGGCAAGCTGGTAGAGATGGCCGTAGAGCTGGGCAAGCGTACCAGACCGGATATCAAGCTGGGTATCTGCGGAGAGCACGGCGGAGATCCGTCTTCCGTGGAGTTCTGCCACAACGTAGGTCTGAACTACGTATCCTGTTCGCCGTACCGCGTGCCCATCGCAAGACTGGCTGCGGCGCAGGCGGCGATCAAGGCAAAATAGCATTAAAGGCGAAATCGTTTAGGGGCAGTGCCCCAAGACAGAAATTGCATTAAGATGAACCGGATTGCCTGAGGGTATTTCCGTGAAAGGAGATAGGGCGCGCTGTCATTCCGTGTTTGGAAGGAACGGCGCGCCCTATCTGCGTATGTGGCACGCTGCGGGCTATGGGGAAAAATCCGGCGCCATGCAGATCATTGCAGATCATCCATCATTTGCGGCAGGATCGTTTTAAGGATGTGGGGATATTGATCGTGAAAAAGTATCGATGCGATGAAGGGCGCCTTCCATCCTGATGAATAGTTCTACATCAAAGATACAGAATAGGCCGCATCTCGCCCCAGCGGGGACGTCTGGAACGGGTCTGTTTTGCTCGTACAAAACTCGTTTAAAAATAGGGTGTGCTGAAAATCCGTGTTTGGAACAATGGCACACCCTATTTGCATATGGGCAGGGCGCTGAGACGCTGCCGCCGGAACAGTGACTTCCGGGCGGCCGGGGAAGGGAAGCGTGCCTTCTGATGAGATCGCGGTCTCTGGCTGAGATCGGAGCCTCTGACTGAGATCGGAGCCTTCTGGCTGAGATGGGAGTCTGGTGACTGTGATCGGAGTCTGGTGGCGGAGGACCGGCGCGGTCAAAATACTTCCGGATTTCGTGGAGGGGGACCGGGAGCTGGCGGCTCCGCCGGCCGATGCTGCGTCAGGGCTGCTGTATCAGGACTACTGCATCACGGCAGATGTATCACGGCAGAGGAATGGGTGAGAACGGAAGAAAAAACTCATTTTCACCGAAATCGAGCCGTGTTTTATGCGAGATCGATTATTTTTTTCGAAAGTGGCACAAATCCTGTAAATATATAGTAAAAACAGTGCTGAAACGGCGGCGATTTAGGTGAAACAGCAGATTTTTAGCGATTCTTGCATACGGAGCAGGCTGCCGGAGGAGATGGAGCAAGACAGGGAGAGTGAATAAGGCCGGAAACGCATAAATCTTTCCGGTGAGATGAGAGATGAAATCGAGCCCAGGTATATGGAGGAGTGACGATGAAGCAGTTAAAGAGATGGACGGGGTGTTCGCTGGTTATCCTGATACTGACGGGGCTTTTTCCCGTGTCAGGTTTTGCGCAGGAAACTCTCCCCATTGACGCCCGTACAGCCAGCGTGTATGGGGAGGTTTTGACCGGAGAGATCAGACAGTACGGTATAACCGATGGCCGTGAGGATCCGGCTAACAGAAGTCCAGCGGACAAGGGTATTCAGTATGCCGGATTAATCGACATGAATGAGGACGGGACTGATGAACTGGTGATCTTTCGCTATGAAAGCGGCAACGCCGCCAACATTGGGATCTGGACCTGTAAAAATGGACAGGCGGTGAAAACTGCGGAGCATAACGTACCGGCGGACGGATGGGTGATGAACTATGTCATACCCATGTCCCGTTACGGAGAAATGGCGATCTATATATACGCATCCGAAGAGTTCCTTTACATGGACGGCTCTGTATCGGATGTGCACGAGAGAGTCATACTCGATCTGGATGACGCTTTCGCCTACGGAGAGGGGACCGTCTGGTTCTATAATGAGAAGCGGGCAAAAGCGGTGAGCGAGCTGCAGGCAGATCTGGAAAAGCGGGCGAAACAGCAGGGAGCAGGAGGCGAACCATCCTCCGATCAGCAGGGAGCAGGCGGCGCCGGCGACACTGGTGATACTGTTGATGCCAGCGCAGGGACGCCCGTGGGGCCGGGGACGGTAAGCGTGCCTTCCGACTGGGCCCGGAGTCTGGCGGAGGAAGCCGACGGGGCTAAAATCGTCCCGGATTCCGTGAAGGCGGATTATCACAGGGCTATCACCCGGGCGCAGTTTGCCGAGATGGCGGTTCAGGCCATCGAAGCAGGAGGAAAGACGCTGCCCAAAGGAGATGCCTTTGCCGACTGTTCCCTGGATTACGTTCTAAAAGCCCGGGCTGCGGGAATTGTCAGCGGCTCCGGAAATAACATGTTCGAGCCTGATTCGTTTATCCTCAGAGAGGAAATGGCGGCGATGATCGTGAATACGTCGCAGTATATGATGAAGCAGGGAGGGTATTCCTACATCAGCGGTATCAATGACGCCGAAGCGGAAGAGTCGATCATGGCCAGCCCTGAATACCAGGAGGTATCGGACTGGGCCCGGAAGTTCATGCGTCGGGCGCAGGATGAGGGGCTGATCCTGGGGACGGGTTCAGGCTTTGCACCGCGGCAGAATACCACCTGCGAAGAGGCGGTCATCATCGCGTGGAAGGCGGCCCATCCCTATATCGATGCGATGAAGGGCACATTCGATCCTGATAAATATTTCTATATCAAAGACACAGAATAGGCCGGCAGGCTGGCGGGTCCGCCGGCCTATCCTGCATCAGGGCAGCTGCATCACGGAAGAGAAATGGGTGAGAATTGAGAAAAAAACTCATTTTCACCGAAAGCAAGCCGTGTTTTAGGCGAGATCGATCATTTTTTTCGAAAGTGGCACAAATTGTGTAAATATATGGTAATTATGGCGCTGAAACAGCGGCGATTTAGGTGAAATAGCAGATTTTTAACGATTCTTGCATACGGAACAGGCTGTCGGAGGAGTGGAAGCAAGGGGGGAGTTGGAACAAAGCGGGAGTGACAGTGCGGGGAGGGAGCTGGAACAAAGCGGGAGTGACAGTGCAGGGGGGAGTTGGAACAAAGCGGGAGTGACAGTGCGGGAGGGAGTTGGAACAAGGCGGGAGTGACAGTGTAAGGTGGGAGTTGAACGAGACGGGAGTGGATAGCGCAAGGCGGAAGAAAAACAGCGCAGGGCGGCGAGATGGAGCGGGGAAGCGTGGAAGCGGAGGAGGGTCTTTGCAGGCTTGCCGTGCGGCTTGGATATACGTGAGAAACGTGAATTCCGTTGCATTGGCCGCCGCGGGGTTGTATAATATCACATAGCAAAGCAGGATAAACAGATCGATGTTGGGAGGATGCAGAATGGGTTTTGTAATTGAAGCTTCAGATCTTTCAAAGGGCAGCGTAAAAGTATTTCCGTACACGTCGATGAACAGTGTGCCGGGCAGAGTGAGGGAATTGCTTGAGGGCGGAGCGGACTACGCAGTGCTTCGCTATGAAGGCAGGGAGGAGGCGGCCGTGTTCTCCAGTGACGGCGTTCCTGTGAAAAACCCTGGTTTTGATGGGGAACTGACCAGATTATGGAAGGCTTTCTCCAGAAGTGAATACCGGCGTATCACGGGCAGCGTCGGAAGAGAGCAGAAAAATCCGCGCTACTATCATATACCGGGAGTCGAGGATTCGGCGATCTCTCTTTTTATCGATAACGAGAGCCTGACCGTCCGTAAAGTCTGCGTGGAGGAAGCGATCGGCGCCATGGAGGATCAAAATGTGGCGGCCAATGAAAAGCAGAACGACAAATGCGGTCTGAGAGGGATATCTGTGTATGACGCCAGAGCGGGAGCGATGAAACAGGGATGAGCGTAAATAAAAGCGGAGGACCCATGCTCAGGCGGTATGTGGAGCAGCTTCTGAGCATTTACAATTTTATAGACGGCCTTATGATCGTGAATGCGGAGGGCTATGTGGAGTACTTCGGTACCTTCCGGCCGGATGTGAACAACCTGAAAGAACAGGACGTTCTGGGAAAACATATTCTGGAGGTCTATCCGAACCTGACGGAGGAGACGAGCAGTCTTCTGCAGGTGTTGAGACAGGGGAAACCCATCTCAAACCAATACCAGACGCTCTCTACATTCAAAGGGCAGAATATCAACGCGGTCAACACTACCATGCCCATCAAGGATGGGGACGTGGTCATCGGCGCCGTGGATGTCTCACGATATTTGGATTCACCCTACGAGCGCCAGAATATCGCGCTGACGCTGAGAGAGGCCAACACTTCCGGCGCCTACTATACGGTGGACGATATCATAACCAACTCCCAGAGTATGATGATGATCAAGGAACGCATCCGCATGGTGGCGGATACGGATTCCTCCGTGCTGATCTACGGGGAGACTGGGACTGGGAAGGAGCTGGTGGCGCAGTCGATCCATACCAGCAGCTGCCGCAGAAAAAAGAAGTTTGTCTCTCAGAACTGCGCTGCGATCCCGGCCAATCTGCTGGAGAGCATTCTGTTTGGCACTACAAAGGGAAGTTATACGGGAGCGGAGAACCGCCCGGGACTCTTTGAGATCGCCAATGGAGGAACGCTGTTTCTGGACGAGATCAATTCCATGGAAATGAGCGTACAGGCTAAAATACTGAAGGCTATCGAAGAGAAACGCGTGACCAGGCTTGGCGGACTGGAGCCCATTCCCATCGAGGTCAAGATCGTCTCTGCCGTCAATGAAAATCCCATCAAATGCATCAGCAGCCGGAAGCTCAGGGAAGACCTGTTCTATCGTCTGAGCGTGGTCCAGCTCACCATTCCGCCGCTGCGGGAGCGGATCAACGATCTGTTTTTCATGGTCAGCCATTTTATCCGGGAGTACAACATAAAGATGAATCGCAGCATTATCGGCATTGACGAGCGCGTGGAAGCAGTCTTCAGAGAATACGACTGGCCGGGCAATGTGCGGGAACTGAAAAATGTCATTGAAGGAGCGTTCAACGTGGCTTCCTCCGATTTTATCCAGGCAAAGGATCTGCCTGAATATCTGCTGCACAATGTGGCACGAATCGAGGAGATGCCCGGCGCGGATGTCTTTGAAGATCCCGAATTCGCCTTGGACAGGGCGGTGGCGGATTATGAGAGCAGTCTCATCCGCAGGGCGCTGTCCGAGTCGGATAACCTGGTAGAGGCCGCAAAAAAGCTGAAGATATCCAAGCAGTCTCTTCACTATAAAATGGGGAAATACGGAATCGATAAATAAATGCAGAATCAGTACCTGCCAGGTGAAAACAGTTTTGTTTTCACCTTTTTAATGGAATCGAACGGGATGTGTCCCCAATCCGAGTAAAAGGATTTTTACCAAATGAGTAAAAAATAATTGACCAAGTTCATGTTATTTACAGATATTAAATAATGTTGAAGCAAAAAATGTTGTTATTTCAACGCTTTTTCATTGGCATGTCTATTGCAAACACATATCTTTAACCGGCAAGTCTTTTGTCGGCAGAAGATATCGTTGCGGAAGCGATCACTGCGCGCTGTCCGCAGATCATTTTAGATCCCAGAAGGAGAGAGAAAATGGACAAAAATGCAAGATATGTCGATGTGGATGCGATTCCTGGCGAGCGGTGGTTTCCGAAGGAGACCGGCTTTGAGGATGATCTGGGCCTGTACTGGGGCGACTGGGGCGTGGCGTCTGAGGTAGATACCCTGCGGGCGGTGCTCCTGCGCAGACCGGGAAAGGAGATCGAGAACTTTGACGCCGGCGAATACCGTTTTTCCGATCAGCCCATCGACGTGGAGCTCATGAGAAAGCAGCACGACAGCGTGGCGGAGCTTTACCGCAGCCACGGTGTGAAAGTGTTTTATGTGGAAGAACAGCGGGAGGACAGACCGAACGCGATCTTCTGCCGTGATCTGGTATTCATGACGCCGGAGGGCGCTATCATCACGCGGCCCGGCATGGCGGCGAGACGGGGAGAGGAACGCTATATCGCCAAAGCGCTGGCGGATCTGGGCGTGCCTATCGTGCGCACGATCAACGGCGACGGCATCTTTGAGGGAGCCAACGCCATGTGGGTGGACCGGAAGACGGTAGTGCTGTCCACCGGCAGCAGGTGCAACCGAAGCGGCTTTGAACAGGTAGAGACGGAGCTGCGGCGCATGGGCGTCACGGAAGTTCTGCACATGCAGCAGCCCTACAGCAATATTCACATCGACGGCGTGATGAATCAGGCCAGCAACGACGTAATTCTGATCCACGCTTCCCAGGTACCTTACGACGTGCTGGATGTGTTGAAAAAGAAGGGATATAAGTTCGTGGAGGCTCCGTCACAGACGGAGGTGAGAGAGTCGTTCGGCTGCAATTTTGTGGCGCTGGAACCGGGACTCATCGTGATGCCGGAAGGCAATCCCAGATGTCAGGAAGCCTTGGAGAACAGCGGGATCAAGGTGATCACCATCGATATCTCCGAGATACTGAAAGGACGGGGCGCGCTGCACTGCATAACGGCTTATCTCAAGAGAGGTTAAGAAATTTGTGCCGTCCGTCAAAAGGACAATGAAAAATAATGAGTTTTTCGCCGTCAGCCAGTAAACTGGCTGGCGGTATTTTTATACAGCCGCCATTACCTTCAGCTGACGAGGACACACACGTCTGAACAGCCCAGATCGCAGCGCCGCCAGCATTCTCGTCCCCGCCTTGCCCCAGTCACACTCTTATCACGGTTCCACCAGCGTTTTTTCTTAGGAAAGAAAGTAAAAACCTGTTGTGAAATTATTTTGTTTTTTTATCTAAAATTGCAATTTTTGAGTTAAAATCTGCATCTATATTTATATAAGGATAATTCACAGCGCGCCGCGTCCCACAGCCCTTCGGGCTTGCGGCAGTTTTTGTCTGAGACAGAGGGAGGTAAGCTTATGGCTGAAATGCTGATCCGTTTTCGGAGCGATACCGATCTGGAATCTCTGCGGGAATTCGTCTCTGCGGAATCCAGGTGGAAAGACAATGTGAAAGAGATCATTATTCTTGATGGTGAGAAAGAAAGGTCCGAATTAGAGAAGAAAGGGTGGCTGATCCTGCCAGGAAAAAGCGGGGTGCATCCGGTGAGAGTCCACAAAATATGCTATCTGGAAAAATCCGGGCGCTGCGTACTGCTGCATCTGATGGACGGAAGCAAACATGTATTTTACGGAAGGTTTGAGGATGTCCTTCCAAACCTTTCGTCCTGCTTTGTGCGCTGTCACAAAAGTTTTGTGGTAAATCTGGAACATACGGAGGAATTAGCGCGGTATTCGTTTTCTCTGAAAACAGGGGCTGTGGTGCCCGTAAGTCAAAAACGCTATCAGGAAACGAAGGCGCTGTACAAATCGTTTCTGAACAGCGGGGATTATTTTTGAAAAAACCGCACATTCCTTGAAAAACAATGATTTTTTTCTTGCGAAGAAAGGCAAAATATAGTATAGTATTTAAGGCGTGCGAAAGAAGTCGCCGTCATATCAAATTCACACATCCGGCTCCTTGATGCTGGTGCCCTTGATCCATGTAAGAGATCGGGTTGTTTTTCAAGGATGAGCCGGGTGGCGGAAAAACCAGGAGGTAAAGAATTATGGCAATTATTTCGATGAAACAGTTACTGGAAGCCGGAGTTCACTTCGGACATCAGACGAGAAGATGGAACCCCAAGATGGCTCCGTACATTTTCACTGAGAGAAACGGAATTTACATCATCGACCTGCAGAAGACCGTGAAGAAGATCGAGGAAGCTTATAACTTCATGAAGGAAGTTTCCGCCAGCGGAAAACCGATCCTTTTCGTAGGTACGAAGAAGCAGGCCCAGGGCGCGATCTTCGATGAAGCGACCAGATGTGGTCAGTTCTATGTAAACGAGAGATGGCTGGGCGGCATGCTGACCAACTACAAGACCATTTCCCTGCGTATCAAGAGACTGAACGAGATCAAGGCCATGGAGACCGACGGCACATTTGACGCGCTGACGAAGAAAGAAGTCATCAAGCTTCGTGCTGAGCTGGAAAAGCTGGAAAAGTTCCTGAACGGAATTAAAGATATGAAGGGTATGCCCGGCGCACTGTTCGTCGTAGACCCGAAGAAAGAAAAGATCGCGATCAAGGAAGCCCGGATCCTGGGCATTCCCATCGTGGGCATGTGCGACACCAACTGCGATCCCGACGACGTGGACTATGTCATTCCGGCCAACGACGATGCGATCAGAGCAGTCAAGCTGATCTCCGGAAGAATGGCTGACGCTGTGATTGAAGGAAAGCAGGGCGAGTCCTTCGACGAGGGAGAACCTGCCGCAGAGGAAACCGCACAGGTTCCCGAAGCTGCGGAGGAAGTTGCTGAGAAGGCCGCCGGGGATAACGCGGAAGCTTAATAGAACGCGGCGCGGCCCGGCTGGTCCGGATCGCTGTAGATCTGATGAAATGAATGACGATAGATGAAATGGAGGATGAACATGGGCGTTACTGCTGCTATGGTAAAAGACCTGCGTGAAAGAACCGGCGCAGGAATGATGGACTGCAAAAAAGTACTGGTAGAGACGGACGGCGATATGGATAAGGCCATTGAGCTGCTGAGAGAAAAAGGGCTGGCAAAGGCCGCGAAAAAAGCGGGCCGCGTTGCCGCTGAGGGTCTCGTAAAGCTGGCTTTCTCCGACGATGCAAAGACGGCGGCTCTTGTGGAAGTCAATTCCGAGACCGACTTTGTCGCAAAGAATGAAGAGTTCGTGGAATTCGTAGACGGGCTGGCCAAGCTGGCGCTGGAAACGGAAGCCACCGATATGGACGCTTTCCTGGCGGTGGATTATAAGGGCGAAGGGACTGTCACTGAGGTCCTGAACGCGAAGATCGCGAAGATCGGCGAGAACATGAACGTTCGCCGCTTCACGAAGCTGAACAGACCTAACACTGTATATGTAGGTTATATCCACGGAGCCGGAAAGATCGGCGTTATCGTCGGTCTGGAGACCGAGGCCTCTGTGTCTGAAGTCACTGCGGTGGGCAAGGACGTTGCCATGCAGGTAGCCTCCATGAATCCGAAGTTTGTGGACGATTCCTCCGTTGATCCCGCCTGGCTGGAGGAAGAAAAGAAGATCGCGATCCAGCAGCTGCTGAACGAGGGCAAGCCCGAAGCTATGCTGGACAGGATCATCCCCGGAAAGATCAAGGCGATCCTGAAGGAAGTCTGTCTGGTAGACCAGAAGTTCGTAAAGAACGGGGACATGACGGTCAGCCAGTATGTGGACAGCGTAGCCAAAGAGATCGGAAAATCCATCAAAGTCGTGGAGATGATCCGTTTCGAGGTCGGCGAGGGAATCGAGAAAAAGGAAGAGAACTTTGCTGAGGAAGTCGCAAAGCAGATGGGAAACTAATCTGATTTGAAGTACTGTTAAAAAACCTTTTATATTCACTGTTTGCAATTAGGTGTTTTGTAAAGATATCTGAAAATTTGTTTGCAGCTTAATGTAAAGGGAAAGTGTATAGGAAAAGAGAGGTGTTATACCTCTCTTTTTTTATTAGTAATGGCATAATGCTGGAAAGAACTTAGCCGTCCAAGATATACAATTATGAAAGAAGATGTGCTTAGAAGATAATTTGAAAGAGAAAATATTTTGGGAAAAAGAGTTTATTCCCTGTTGTTTTCACCCCAAACGCACAATTGGTCTAAAACATTCATCAATGATTTGCCTCTGTCGCTTAAGCTGTATTCAACCTTTGGCGGTATCTGAGGATACTCTTTCCTAATAATGAGACGATTTGCTTCTAATTCTTTTAGATTATTGCTAAGCGTTTTATCTGTCACATTTTTTAGATAACGTTTTAATTCGTTGAACCGAACGACTTCAAATTCCATTAAGCAATAAAGGATAACCATCTTATGTTTTCCGGAGATAAGAGATAATGTGTAACTGAATCCTGTTTCTTCAAAATTAGAATTTTCAATATAATTCTTTATCATGCACACTTTCTCCTGAGATAGTACCTGTCATATTTGACAGTACTTGCATTTTTTCTGTTGCTTGATAAAATTATAAATGAGGACAACAGTTCTGTCAAATTCTAAATTAGAAAAGGAGTAACAATATGCGAAAGAAACTAAATGTAACGGAAGGTATTTTTCCAATGCCTGTTTTAATGGTAGCAACTTACAATGATGATGACAGCGTTAATGTCATGAACGCTGCATGGGGGACGATGCAAGCTAGAGATACGGTGGTCCTACAATTAACAGAATCACACAAAACAGTACAAAACATAAAAAAAAGAGGAGCGTTCACAGTCAGCATTGCAGATGCGAAACATGTAGTTGAAGCGGATTACTTTGGCGTTGTATCGGGCAACAAAGTAGCAGACAAGTTTGAAAACAGCGGTCTGACTTCAAGTAAAGCAAATACGGTAAATGCACCAGTAATCAATGAATTTCCTATCTGTTTAGAGTGTGAGTTTATCGAATATCAAGATAACGCATATGGGTGTGGCGTTATCGGTAAAGTTGTAAATATCACAGCAGACGAAAGTGTTATGGTTGATGACAAAATCGATATGTCCCTAGTAAATGCGATCGCCTTTGACCCTTATACGCATGGGTATTATAAAGTAGCGGAAAGAGTGGGAGAAGCGTTTAAGGATGGTCTACAACTAAAGTAGGTCGACTTTGTTATCTGAGGTTTACAGTTGCTTTTTTGTACCTTATAGATAACTTAATACAGCAAGTTTAAGCTCATGGCATAATAAAACCAGGGGCCGACCAACATCAAAATGCCGCCATTGGAGACAATAGACGGCGTTTTTCGTGTAAGGGGAGAAGCCCAACTATTCCAATATCCAGTATTGTTGTGGATGTACCTCAAAGATACCGCCATTGATCCTTTCGAGGATCTCTCCTTTCAAATTTCGAGAGATCGTTTCTTCATGATATTCATAAACAGGTTCTTCTTTTTCCCACCAATTATGAAAATAAAGAATCTCACCCTCTGCATGAGAAAATGATTCATGTTCTTTTATTTGAAAGCCGATATCCATGAGCCCATTCGTTTCGGTCCATAATATTTGAAAATAGTTGTCTGATGACTGACGAGTCAACATCACCGGCGCCGTCTTCAACAGCAAGTTGTAACAGTCGTCTGCGATCGACAGCGTCAGGATAGCCACTGTCTGTACGGCGGCGCCGTCTAACACTTCGTCAGGATTAAAGGCTAAGATGTGGATCTCATTCTGGGGGAAATCCACTAATAATGTATAAATGATGTCTGCGTGATAAAGAGAAGGAACACCTAAGTATTGGCCTTCTTTTGCAATGACAGGCTCGATCAGTCTCCCTTCCGGGAAGCGGACATACACGGCTCTGTTTTTACTGAACGGATGCCGGGCTTTGTATAATTCCGCAGCTTCATATAAATCACCGCCTGTGTGATCCGTACCCCAGTACCAGATATGGCTGTTGCCAACCGGGGAAAGATGATAGATTCCGTTTGTTTTTATTGTTTTCATACGATTGCAATTCTCCCAATTTCCATGTGACGATCCCAGCGACATACACATTATACCGTTTGACTGCGGTTTTTCCTATCATTTTTACCGCCAGCTGGGGTTATGGAGCGTAATTTTCATAAGACATACCGGGTCGCCCATCTTTATGCTCTTCAGCAGCTCCACATCAACGTCGCAGGCAAACGCTTTTTCAAAAAGGACCTTGCTGTAGCCGGTAGTACACTGGCACCATGTATCAGTCTCTAACTTATCTACTTCTCCAAGCATAGGGCAGGGACAGAAACCAAACTGCAGATAAAGTTCGCCGTCTCTGCAGAAAAGCCCAGCGGCTCTTGCTTTTTATACGCGTTCGCCATCTCTCGCCAAACAGTTGCTATTTACCCCTGATTTTGCTATACTGATCAATATATATGTATGTGAACAATCTGAGGCTGCGGGTGCTTATTGTGGCATGCATGGACTGAAAAAGAATAAATGATCCTCATTTTTCACAGGGAACAGGCGGTTAAATCATGGGAGATAAGTGTGTGACTGTACATAGCGGGAAGGCGGCTCATATCCAGTGCCCGGCAGCGGTGGAAATGCTGAAAACGGGTGTGATCTGCTGTCTATTGGACGATGATCTGACGTTTTGCTGGGGAAATTCCAGCTTTTTTAAAAGTATTGGTTATTTGAGGGATGACTTTTGCGGCAGTTTCCGCGATCTGCGGCAGTATTATAAGGAATTTCCCGATGAGTTCGATTCGATCCGGCAGAGCCTGCAGAGAGCCGATGAAAACGGCGGCGGGGATATGGAAGCGGCTGTCCGCCTGCCTCTGAAGGCCGGGGGATTTTCCTGGGCGCGTCTTTGCGCAACGATCCGGAAAGATCCAGCGTGGGGCGTGCCGGTGCTGCAGGCGGAGTTTTCTGACGTGGACCGGCTGGTTGCCGAAAAAGAGGAACAGACGCGTCTCTGCCGGCAGAAACTGCAGTATTTTCACTGGATGCTGGATGCCTATGAGGGCAATGTTTATGTCAGCGACATGGACACTTACGAACTGCTGTATGTGAATAAAGCTTCCTGCAGGGTACTGGGTGCTCCGGCTGCAAAGGTAGTGGGCCGGAAGTGTTATGAGGTGATCCAGGGAAGAACATCTCCCTGTCCTTTCTGTACCAACAGCAAACTGACAGAGGATGATTTTTACGAGTGGGAGTTTTCCAATCCGGTGCTGGAACGGACCTTTATGATCAAGAACCGGATCATCGACTGGGATGGCCGGCGTGCGCGTCTGGAGCTTTCGTATGATATGTACAGCACGGAATATAAGCTGGCAAAAAAAGACCAGGAGCGGGATGCGCTGATCCGCAGCGTACCGGGAGGGCTGGCGCGGGTGGACGGACGGGATATGAATACGGTCCTCTGGCACAGCAGCGGTTTTTTGAATCTCATCGGCTATACCGAGGAACAATTTGAAGAAGAACTGAATTCCGGCTGCGGTTATATGCATCCGGACGATGCGGAACACGTGTCCGCCGTCATGCGGCAGTCCGGAGAGACTGGCGAGCCCACAGTGGTGGAGGCACGCATCATCACCCGGGACGGGAGCGTCAGGATCGTGCTGATGACCTGCAGCTATGTCGGCGGCGAGGACAGCTGGGACGGGATCCCTTCTTATTACAGCGTGGGTGTAGACGTGACGGAGGAGCGGACGGAGCAGGCCCGGCAGAGGCAGGCTCTGGAAGACGCCTGTAAGGCTGCGCAGATCGCCAACGAAGCCAAGACTAATTTTCTTTCCTCCATGTCCCACGATATCCGAACGCCCATGAATGCGATCATCGGCATGGCGGTCATCGCTCAGGCAAATCTGGAGTCTCCGGAAAAGATACGGGACTGCCTGAACAAGATCAATGCATCCAGCCGGCATCTTTTAAGTCTCATCAACGAGGTGCTGGACATGTCCAAAATCGAAAGCGGGAAAATTGATCTGATTTCCGAGAACGTTTCTCTGTCGGAGCTGATCGAAGATGTCATGGATGTGTTCCGGCCGCTGGCGGCGGAAAAGCATCAGCGGCTGCAGATCAACGCCGACCATGTGCGGCATGAGTGGATCGTGACGGATCGGAACCGCCTGCAGCAGGTTTTGGTCAACCTGCTCTCCAATGCCGTTAAATATACTCCCCATGGGGGCAGCGTGGGACTGCGGGTCCGTGAAGTCCCGTCTTTTGCCAAAGACAGAGGTCAGTATGAGTTCATCGTCACCGACAATGGGATCGGAATGTCCGCTGATTTTGTTCCCCACATTTTTGAGCCGTTCTCCCGGGCGGAGGACTCCAAGACCAATCAGGTGCAGGGCACGGGACTGGGCATGACGATCACGCAGAATATCGTCAATATGATGAACGGCACCATCGAGGTCAAGAGCGCTCCAGGTCAGGGAAGCAGGTTCATCGTCGCCGTCTCCTTCGAGCTGTGCGGGGGAGAGGAGGAGAACGACGGGGAACTTTCCGGACTGCCGGTGCTGGTGGTGGACGACGACCGGATCATCTGCGAAAGCGCGGCTGAAATCCTGGATGAACTGGGCATGCGGAGCAGCTGGGCGCTGTCGGGAAGGGAAGCAGTGGGCCGCGTAGTGGCCGCTCATGAGGCGAAGGACGATTTTTTCTCGGTGATCCTGGACTGGAAGATGCCGGAAATGGACGGGCTGGAAACGCTGAAGGTGATCCGAAAAAAATTGGGAATGGACGTGCCGATCATCATCATTTCTGCCTACGACTATTCCGAGATCGAGGAAAAATTCCGGATGGCCGGGGCGGACGCCTTTATCACAAAACCGCTGTTCAAATCCAAAATGGCCCATACGTTCCACCAGCTCTGCCGGAGCGGGCGTTCGGCAGACGCCGTGTCCTTTCCTGTTCAAGAGATATCTTCCAGTCTGGAGGGCGGACGGATCCTGCTGGTGGAGGACAACCAGCTCAACAGGGAGATCGCGGCCGAATTGCTGCAGATGCATGGCTTTATCGTGGACGAGTCGGCCAACGGCCGGCTTGCAGTGGAAAAATTTTCGGCCTCCGCCTTGGGAGAATACGACTGTATTCTGATGGACATCCAGATGCCGGTGATGGACGGCTATCAGGCGGCAGAGGCCATACGGGCGCTGGATCGGACCGACGCGCAGACCGTTCCCATCCTCGCACTGACAGCCAACGCCTTTGCGACGGACATTGGAAAGGCTCACAGTGCCGGTATGAATGACCATGTGGCAAAACCCATCGACGTGGACAGGCTCATGGAGACGCTGCAAAGATGGATCAGATAACGGAATCACCAGAAGGAGAAGTACGGGCTGCCGGCGGGAGCCTCAGGCTTCGGGATCGTGAGGAGATAAACGTGAAAAGACTGATGAAAGGGCTCAGCCCGGAAGGGGAGGCCCTCCTGAATCTTATCCCCGGCGGGGTCATGCAATGCAGAAATGACGGCGATTTCACCATCATTGAGGTCAGCGAAGGTTTTCTTGCTATGTTCGGATTTGCCAGAGAAGAGTTGGACGAACAGTTTCAGGGCCGGTTCCTCGACCTGATCCATCCGTCGGACCGGCAGAATTTCCTCATCGAAGTCGACCGGCAGCTGAGCAAAGGGGACCGGCTTTCCCTCAGCTACCGGGTATTATGCAAGGATGGCGGCTATAAATGGACCGCCAGCAGCGCTCAATTGTTCGGCGATGAACAGGAAGAACGATTTTTTTGTATTTTTCTGGATCTCACTGAGGTGCGGGACGCGCAGGAAAAGCTGCGTCTGTCTCTGGAACATCTGGAGATCATCATGAATCAATCCTCCGATATCATTTTCGAATGGGATTTCGACGCGGACGCCATATCCTTTTCTCCAAATTGGCTGGAGAAGTTCGGATATGCGCCCCATTATGACGGCAGCCTGCAGAAGAAGGATATCTTTCGCCATTTCCATCCCGACGACGTGGAACCCATGGCTGAATTAATGAAAGAAGCCAGAATCGGAATACAGAATTCGGTCGTGGACGTCCGCATATGCAATTCAAAGGAGCAGTACATCTGGTGCCGGATCAGGACAGCCACCCAATACAGCGCGGAGCATAAGCCGCTTCGAGCGGTGGGCACGATCTCGGATATCGACGAAGAGAAGCGGTTGATGGAGGATCTGCGCCGGCGGGCAGAGCTGGACGCTCTGACCGGGCTCTACAATCATGCCGAAATGGAGCGGAGGTCGGAACTGTATCTGGAAGGCATGCCGGAGACGATCTGCGCCATGTTTATCATCGACGTGGATAATTTCAAGCGGGTGAACGACGGGCAGGGGCATCTGTTTGGGGACGCAGTTCTGGCCGAGCTGGCTGCGGGAATGAAAAAGCTGACGCGAAAGTCAGACGTGATCGGCCGGATCGGCGGCGACGAGTTCGCCATATTTCTGAAGGACATCCCCTCTTCGCAGATGGCCGAGGAGAAAGCGCGTAAGCTGCTGGATATCTTCCGGCACCTGTTTCAGGGGGAGAAGCAGTCCGTGGGGGTGACCTGCAGTATCGGCCTTGCCATCTATCCGTGGGACGGTCTGGATTACCAGAGCTTGTACCACTGCGCGGACTTGGCGCTGTATCAGGCCAAAAGCCAGGGAAAGAACCGGTACGCCCGGTTTGATGCAAAGAGTATGGAGACGGTGGATCGGATCGGGTATTCATCTCTGGGCGCGGCTATCGATTCCGATCAGAATACCAGCGGCAGCGGGGGAAATCTGGTCAACTATGTATTCCAGATCCTGTATGACGCTGAAGATATCGATACCGCCGTGGAAGCGATCCTGGAGATCGTGGGCCGGCGATTCGACGTGAGCCGGGCCTATGTGTTCGAAAACAGCGACGGCGGAAAATATGCCAATAACACCTATGAGTGGTGCAATGAGGGAATCACGGCTCAGAAAGAATTCCTGCAGCAGTTTCCCTATGAAAATGTGAAGGGGTATCAGGAGCTGTTCGATAATAACGCCATTTTTTACTGCCGTGATATTCACGCGCTCACCCCCGCCCAGACCGCGCTGTTTGAGGGTCAGGGCATCTGTTCCACGCTCCAGTGCGCGCTGTATGACGGGAAAGAATTCCGCGGTTTCATCGGGTTCGACGAATGCACCGGCCTGCGCATGTGGAATAAAGATGAGATCGGGATGCTGTCCCTGGTGGCTCAGCTTCTGACCACGTTTCTCCTGAAAAAGCGCGAGGTGGACCGCAATCAGCAGATGATGGTCCAGCTCAACACGATCCTGAATATGCAGGACGCTTACATCTACGCCATCGGGACGGACAATTATGAGCTGCTGTATCTGAATCAGAAAACGTTTGAACTGGATCCTTCCGCCAGAGTCGGCATGACCTGTCATCAGGCATTTTTTAAACGCAGCACTCCCTGCGAGACCTGCCCGCTGTCCGGGGCCTCGGAGGTCTTTAATCCTCAATACGGCGTTTGGACCAGAGTCCGGTACTCCACGATGAAGTGGGGGGACAGGGACGCATATCTGATCAACTGCACCGACATAACGGAATACAAGCGGCTGCAGAGCCCGGCGGCAACATACGGCATGGAAGAAGAAAAACAAACGAAGCGATAGATGGGGCCGGAAGAGTCCGGGCCTGCATAGAAGAGTGAAAGCCCTGTGGATCTTCCACAGGGCTTTTGTCGATTCAGCTTATGCTTTGGTCAGGAATGAGAATGTTTTCCGCGTCGGAGATACCCAGCTGCGACAGGGTATTCACGGTGCTGCGAAGTTCGGCGATGATCAGCTCCTCCAGTTTGGCAGAAAACTGTGGAAGATCCGTTTTCCTCAGCGAGTCGATCAGGACGTCGAAATAAGGATCGTACATGGCGTTGATGGTCTTCTGGCTTCCTTTTGTGCCGCGGAGCGCATAAGCCCAGAAAAACTGCCGCAGAAGCTCGGAGTAAACGGTACGCAGCGCCTGGTACGGTGCGTGCACCGCGATCTGATCCAACAGGAAATAGGATAAGACCTCGCCCCGCTGCCGTTGTCTGTTCGTCTCCAGTTCATCGCACAGCCGCCCGATCGTATCGTTATCGAGAGAAGAAAGCGTCGTCAGGGATACTTCCCGGCAGGACAGGGCCAGTACCTGAAGGCTTCTTGCCATATCCAAAAGCCGCCGTCGGAGGACCGGTCTGGAAAAATCGCTGTTCTCTGTGGTTTTTTCAAAGGGAAGAACCTTAGTGCCCGCATATTTGGCGGATTTTATAGCGCCTACGTTGTCCAGAAGTTCAAGGGTCCTGCGGACAGTGCTGACGGATACGCCCCTCTGGGCGGCCAGCTCCTTCTGAGAGGGGAGCAGGCTTCCGACAGGATGAACCCCGCGGCTGATGGAGATGAGAAGCTCCATGGCAAAGGAATAACAGAGCTGCCTGCTTTTTTCATAGGAACTCCAGAAAAAAGTAATTTCGTTTTCCGGGGATAGAAGGGTGATCCTAGACGCATAGAACCGGTTAAGGGCCAAAGACATCCTGGCGATAGACCGGTCCACTGCGATCCGCAGAGCGGCCCAGTCTTTTTTCCGGCAAAGGGTCAGGATATCCGGCAGATAATCTGCGGATCGTTCAAAGTATTGTAAATTCTCTTCCAGACTGAAAAAGGGATCGTGCAGAAACATGAAGGTCTGCCAGACCAGGCGCATGAGAAGGGGGTTATTGAGAGCGCTGTACTTCTGGTTGAGATGCTCCAGCATGGCGTAAGGGGCCGCCGTGCGATCTTGCCCCAAAAGCGTCTCCATCGCCTTCAGTGTGTCCCGCCCGGCGTTTTTCAGTCCGATCCACTGAGCGTTGCCAAACAGAGGCCCCATGGAATTTCCCAGGTCGATCATTGCGTTTTTGCGCATTGCAAAAAATGCCTGGATCAGCTGCTCCGTTTCCCGGCCGTCATAGTTAGTTTTTACTGTGGCCCCAATATTTTTTGACAGAGAGATATATCCATCTTCTTTGAGCTTCAGATACGCGATGCGGACAGTGTCAACGGATACGCAGAGCCGCGCGGCGGTCTCCTCCATGGTGGGGAGCCTTTCCCCACAACGGTAGGCGCCGAATTGTATCTGAGTAAGCAAAACATTGTAGACAACTTTGCGTAATTCTGTACTGGTTTCCAAAACAGGGTCCTCCATTTTCTACAAGAATCGAACTTACAGGATCAGTATATCATTTTTGAAACGTGGTTTCTATAAACTTATACCTTTCAGGCCTTTCGACAGAAGGTTGCTATTTTCGCTTCTGTTTGCTATACTTTAAATAAATATGCATATGAACAATTGTAATTTACTGCTGGCGGGACAAATGAGGTGTAAAAGCACAATGGCTGCAAAAAGGAACATTCTGGTAGTGGAAGACAACGAGATCAACCGCAGTCTTCTGTGTGAGATACTGAAGCCTGAGTACGATACTGTGGAGGCGGAAAACGGCCGGGAGGCGCTTTCTCTTTTAGGGCAGTACGCGGGCGATTTTTCCCTTATCCTGCTGGATATTGTCATGCCTGTTATGAACGGGTATGAATTTCTTACTGCGGTGAAGGAAGATCCGGAATTTTCCTCCATTCCAGTCATCGTCACCACGCAGAACGATGGAGAATCAGAGGAAGTGGCGGCGCTGTCCTGCGGCGCCGCCGATTTTGTGGCCAAACCGTATAAGCCGCAGATCATCCTACACAGAGTGGCCAATATCATTCATCTGAGGGAGACTGCCGCTCTTGTAAATGAGTTCCAGTACGATAAGCTTACCGGCCTTTACAGCAAGGCCTTTTTTTGCCTGAAAGCGAAAGAGTTCCTCCTGCAGAATCCAGACAAAGAATACGATATCATCTGTTCCGACGTGGTCAATTTCAAGCTGGTAAACGATGTCTTGGGCATATCCGCGGGAGACCGGCTTTTGAAGATGATCGCGCAGAATTACACGGAGGATACCCGGGGAAAAGGGATCAGCAGTCACTTCCACGCGGACCAGTTCGCCTGCATCATTGAACATAAGTGGGAATATGATGAAAATATGTTTCAGGAGGCCTGCGCCCGGATCAACGCCCTTTCTCAGAAGCAGAATATCGTTATGAAATGGGGGGTCTATCACGTGGAGGACCGGGATGTTCCGGTGGAGCAGATGTGCGACCGCGCGCTTCTGGCCGCCCGGGGCATCAAGGGGCAGTATAAGAAGTATTTCGCATATTATGACGATGTGCTCCGCAGCAAGCTTCTGCAGGAACAGGAGATCGTGAACAGCATGGAGCCCGCTCTGGCGGACGGACAGTTTGAGATCTATCTGCAGCCGAAATACAGGATCGAGGGCAGAAGGCTGGTCGGCGCTGAAGCGCTGGTCCGCTGGAATCATCCGGAATGGGGGCTGCAGTCTCCCGCAGCCTTTATCCCGCTGTTTGAGCGGAACGGTTTTATAACCAGACTGGACCAGTATGTCTGGGACAAAGTCTGCGGCGTTTTGCATGACTGGAGTGAAAGAGGTCTGCCGCCGCTGCCCATCTCGGTGAACGTGTCCCGGGCGGATATCTATAATGCGGACCTGGCCGGTATTCTGGAAGATCTTCTGCAAAGGTACGGTCTGCCGCCGTCCTGCCTTCATCTGGAGATCACGGAAAGCGCTTATACCGAAAATCCTCAGCAGATCATTGACACGGTAAGCCGTCTGCGGGAGTTGGGCTTTGTCATTGAGATGGACGACTTCGGCAGCGGTTATTCGTCGTTGCACATGCTCCACAAAATGCCGGTGGACGTCTTAAAGCTGGACATGAAATTCATCCAGAGCGAGCCGGCGACACCGATCAATCAGGAGATCATGCGTTTTATCATCAGCCTTGCACACCTGATGTCTCTGCGTGTGGTGGCGGAGGGCGTGGAGACGGCGGAACAGCTGGAGCGCCTGCGCGAGATCGGCTGTGAATGTGTGCAGGGATACTATTTCGCCAGACCGATGCCGGTGGAAGAGTTTGAACAGCTTGTGACTGAAAATAATGAAGGAATTGCCTGCTTTGCGGGCAATTGAAAGAGGACGGGGAATCATGGAAGAAAACAGGCTTTCTCTGGAACAGCTGACCGCCGTACTGGACAATGTGCCCGCCGCGGTTTTCGTGAGCGCGGTGAATGACCGGCGGCTGCTCTATGTCAATCGGCTGGCGAGGGAATTGTTTCCGAAGGCGGATATGGCCGGGGCCGCCTGCCACACAGTGGCAGGCTTTGACAGGGTCTGTCCGTTCTGCCGCACCGGGAAAATGAGCCGGTCAGAGCTTCTGGTCCGGGAATACAGGCATCCCGTCGATCACCGCGTCTATCAGCTCAGCGGGAAACTCATAGACTGGGCGGGAGAAGAAGCACACATTGAATATATTCTGGACATCACCGACAGGAAGCTGGAGGAGGAACGGCTGAAAAAATCAGAGCAGGAGATGGCGGCCACCTTCGACAATATCGCCTGTGGGCTCTGTATTTACCAGATCGAGGGAAACAGCGTGATCCCGCGTTTCCACAATCAGGCTTTCTTTGAGATCATGGGGATATCTGAAGAGTATATCCGGAGGGTGGAACGGGAAAACAAGTATCTCAATGTTCATCCGGAGGATCTGGATCTTCTGAAGCAAAAAATGGACGCCGTGTTTCAAAAGGGCGGCACGATGCGGTATACCTGCCGCCTGTGGAATGATAAACGGAAGGATTACCGATGGATCCATCTGGAGGGAACGATTCGGACCCATGAGGACGGCAGAAAGCTCTTTTATGTGATCTACAGCGACGTGAGCGAGCAGGAGCGGCTGAAAAAAGAGTTGACCAGCGCCAATGAGAAGATGGAAGACATCGTCAACGCCATCCCGGGAGGGGTGGCGATCTACAGAGTCTCAGATATTTTTGAGACGGTCTACTTCTCGGACGGGGTGGCGGAGCTTTCCGGGTATACTGTGGAAGAGTACCGTAAACTCGTCAAGGGAGACGCTGTGAAGCTGACGTACCCTGAGGACAGCGTCATGGTGGCGGAAAAACTTCGGAAGGCCATCAGGGACCATTCGGCGGCGGACTTTAAATTCCGTAAGCAGCACCGGGACGGGCATGTGGTCTGGGTCCACATACAGGCGCGGCAGATCGGGAAGGAGAACGGGCTTCCCCTGCTTCAGTGCGTCTTCCACAATATCTCCGCGCTGGAGGAGACCAGGCGTGAACTGGATCACCTGATCAACTCCATCCCGGGCGGAATCGTCAGTTATCGGGTGGAGAACGGGCAGTTTATCCCCACTTTTTTCACCGACAGCACGGCAGAGCTTTCCGGGTTTACGCGGGAGGAGTATGAGAAAATGCTCCCAAGCGACGCGCTGCAGTTCGTATACGAACAGGACCAGCCGCGGGTAAGGGCGGCGGCCTTGGCCGCGGTGGAAAGCGGGGAGGTCCTGGACATCTCTTACCGGACGCGTCACAGGAACGGCAATCTGGTCTGGATCCATCTCAACGGCAGACGTATGGGCCCGCGGTCGGAGCCCTCCCGGTTCTATGCGGTCCTGACCAATATGCTTGCGGACGTGAGCACGCTCACCGGCGAGAAGGCGGACAGCGTCTTCGTCATCGACAAAGACACCTTTGAGCTGCTGTATGTCAATGAATCCAAGCAGCTTAACGTATATGAAGAGATCTGTGCGGGAAAGACCTGCTATGGGGCGATCCACGGACTTGAGGCCGCCTGCAGCTTCTGCCCGCTGAAAACCTTCGGACCGGATGAGCAGGAACATGAGATCACAGTGGAAAAAACGGGTCTTGTCTATACCACGCGAGTCAAAGAGAGCGTCTGGAACGGCATCCCCGCTTATATCATGTATCTCCGGGATGTGACGGCAGAGGTGCGCGCCCGCCGGGAAAAGGAGCGTCTGGAACTGTATTTTCAGACGCTGGTAAAAAACCTGCCCGGGGGGATCGCAGTGATCCGCTGTACGACCCAGGGCGGAATGACGCCTGAATATATTTCAGAGGGACTTGCCGCAATGCTTGGCATGACAGTGGAAGAGACAGAGGAACGATACAGGGGAGATGTCTTTGCGGGACTCCATCCGGAGGACGCGGAAGCGAACCGGATCCAGTTTGAGGATTTTATACGCAGCGGGGAGGAGCACTGCGAGATGACCGCACGGTTCAGGCGGGGCGACGGGAGCTATGTGTGGATCAGGGATCACATCTCTCTGCTGAAGGGAACCGATGGGACGCGTCGGCTCTACTGCGTCTACACGGACGTCGGCCAGCTGGTAGCCGAAAAGGAACAGATGGGCAGGCAGTATGAGGAAATGATCCTCCAGCATTACCGGACGCCTGGACCGGATACGCTGATCCTGGGACACTGCAACATCACGCGGAATCTGATCCTGGATATTCGGGATTTTGTTGATTCCGGCCTTTTGAGCACCTTCGGGCGGAATCGGGAAAATTTTTTTATAGGTCTCGCCGGGCTGATCACGGACAAAGAGGAGAGAAGGACTTTTCTGGAAACTTATCTGAACGCGCCGTCGCTGGAGTCCTTTGACCGGGGAAACACCGAGCTGATCCAGACCTGTTTTATCCGGCTGCCCGGGGAAGATCGGGGCCGATATGTGACGATCCAGATCAATATGGTGCAGGCGCCGGACACCGGCGATATCACGGGGATCCTGTCGATGAGCGATGTGACCGATCAGGCCATTTCCGAGCAGATCCTCAGGCAGCTGTCGGTCACCAGCCACGACTATGTGGTCGATCTTGATCTGGGTCAGGATTCTTATACCCTCCTGACCCGCAGAGACAATGCCAGCCAGGTACCGCCGTCCAGAGGACGTTATTCCGAAAGGGTGGCGTTCATGGTAGAATCAGTGGTGGTGCCCAGGGACAGAGAGGCCTACGCCAGAGCGCTGGCGCCGGAGGAAATGGACCGGCGTCTGCGGAAAAACGGTCTTTATACCTTTGGATATTCCATAGAGGATGAAAGAGGGGAGATTCGGGCGAAAAATATAACTGTGTCGGCCATCGACCTACGGATCGGACGGGTCTCTTTGGTGTGTACCGATATCACCGGGTCCGTCCGAGAGCAGCAGAACCTTCTCAGTATGCTGGCTTATACCTTTGAGCTGGCAGGCATGATCGATGTCCGCAGCGGCAGCTTTGTTATGCATACCCGACAGATGATCCTGGAAAATCTGCCGCCTTACATCAGCGAAGATTATCAGGAGACGCAGAAGCGTTTCGCAGAGTCTTACGCTGAGGAGAGCCGGAAAGAAGCGCGCATACAGTTCTGCCTGGAAACCATGATCCACAGACTGGGCGAGACGCCCGCCGGTTATGAATTTGTTTTGCCGTTTCAGGGTGAAGGCGAGGACGGACTGCGGTATAAGCAGATCAATGTGCTGTGGGGAGACCGGAGCCGTGAGACGATCTGTATGGTGCGGGCGGATGTGACGGAAGTTCTGGCTGCAGAGCGGCAGGCAAAGAGCGCGCTGGAGAAGGCGCTGGCCTCCGCCAGGGAGGCGAATCGTGCGAAAAGCGATTTTCTATCCGCCATGAGCCACGATATCCGCACGCCCATGAACGCCATTATGGGCATGACGACGCTGGCGCCGGCTCATCTGGACGACCGGGTCTGGATGGAAGACTGTCTCCGGAAAATTTCGATCTCCTCAAAACATCTGCTCAGCCTGGTCAACGATGTACTGGATATGAGCCGGATCGAGCGGGGACAACTAACGCTGAACCCGGTACCGCTTTCCATGACTGAACTGACCGCTCATCTGTCCGTCATGATGGAGCCCCAGGTGAAAGCGTCTGAGATCACATTTGCCGTCCGCACTGAGGGCGTATGCCATCAGTGGTTTTACGGAGATTCTCTCCGCATTGATCAGACCCTTATCAACCTCTTGGGCAATGCGGTCAAGTTTACGCCTGAGGGCGGCCGGGTGGACTTTATCGTGGAGGAGCTTTCGCCGGCCAGTGGCCCGGATAGGGTCCGCTATCGCTTCACGGTCAGCGATACGGGGATCGGAATGTCGGAAGAATTTCTCAAGATGGCCTTCGAGCCCTTTGCCCGGGACGACGGCACAGCGCGGATCGAGGGAACCGGACTTGGCCTCAGCATCGTTCGCGGGCTGGTGGAGCTGATGGGGGGCCAGCTCTCTGTGGAAAGCCGGTTGGGCAAGGGATCTACCTTCTGGGTGGAGCTGGAATTTCCTGCGGCGCCGGAAAAAAATGCCCCTGCTGTGGACGCCCTCCGCACGATGAAGTCGGGCGGCGGCGAGCCCTTCTCCGGTCTGCGGTTTCTGGTGGCGGAGGACAACGATCTCAACGCGGAGATCCTGTGTGAGATCCTTCAGAGACTCGGGGCCCGGATCGTGGTGAAGCCGGACGGCGTACAGGCGGTGCGGGCCTTTCAGGAGGCGGATCCGGGGACCTACGCCGCTGTCCTCATGGATATACAGATGCCGAAAATGAACGGATATCAGGCCTCCCGTGCGATCCGCTCCATGGAGCGGTCCGACGCCAGGGAGATCCCCATTGTAGCCCTGACTGCAGACGCCTTTGCCGAGGACGTCCGGGCCGCCGCAGAGGCGGGTATGACCGCCCACGTGTCAAAGCCTGTGGACGTGGCTGTGCTGCAGACGACCCTCAGCAGAATCCTGGGACGATAGGACCGGTTAGAAAATAAATGGCAGGGCGGCAGATTTCCGGATGCGGGAAGTATGCGGCCGGAAACAAGGAGTTAAGATCAATGCGGAAAACTGTGGAACCAAAAGAGAGGTCTGTGGTCCGAAGCCAGCGGATGAGCACCGTCAGTACGGTGATCCTCATTTTGCTGATGCTTTGCTACCTGGTCATGAACATCAACAACTCTGCCAGACTGGCCGCTCAGACGGAGATCATCTCAAGCCACCCCTTCGAGGTGGTGATCTCCGCTGGGGACGTAAAGCTCTATGTGTCGGAGATGAGCCTGCGGACCGGGCGGCTGGAGCGGCATTTCAACATTGACGACGTGGAGTATGCCAGAGCCAGCCTGGATGAACTGGACGGATCGCTGGAGGAGCCGATAGCGCGGATCGGGGAGCTGTATCTGGGCGACCCGGAGGATGTGCAGACACTGAAGGATACGCTGACGCTTCTGCGTACAGAACGGGCGGGCTATCTGGAGTTTTGCGCCCGATCCGATACCACGGCGTCGCAGATCGAAGCGTATTCCCAGGAACATCTCCAACCCCTCTACGACCAGGCGTTTCGGCAGACAGAAGAGATCATTTCCACGGCTCAGGCGAAAAAAGTGGGATACGGCCAGACCGCGGAGATCCTGCGGCGGACCGATCTGATCGCTTCTGTCATACTCATGGGACTGATGGTAGTGGTGCTTCTGGTCTCTCAGTACGTCCTTCACCGTCAGAGAAAAGAGCTGGTCTACCGAAGCAGGCTGTTTGACAACCTTTCGCTGAGCATTGACGACGCGTTCATCATACGTGACGCCAACACCAACGTCATCAGCTACCGCGGGCTCAACCTGGAGCGGATATTGGGAATCCACATGGAGGAAGTGGAAAACCTTTATCAGGGACTGAGCAGAGAAGACGCCCAGGCTCTGCGGGACGGAATAAGCGATCCACGGTTTCCATCGCCCTTTGAGAAGCAGGTGGAATATACCAAA
>Ga0129308_1000927_pt1 | contig 36051 bp, 31 predicted proteins | sample L827metagenome_FD_94440 | JGI IMG/M metagenome (GOLD analysis project Ga0129308, IMG submission 94440) | Ring-tailed lemur group fecal microbial communities from Wisconsin, USA - L827 metagenome | ecosystem: Host-associated > Mammals > Digestive system > Large intestine > Fecal | place: USA...
ACTTTTTTATCAGCTTCTATTTCTTACTTTTCTAAAGTAATTATACCATATTAAGTACAAAATTGCAACAGTTGCGGAAAAAATTTGTGCATCGCAAAATTAACGAGCTTGCGAGCGGTCACGTGACACAGGGTTCAGCGACACGCTGCTTATATCATAATCATATCAAAAGTGCAAGGAAATTTTACATTTATTTCATACTTTTATAATAATAAAAACAGTATTTTTTTACAATAATAATCCAAAGGAGTGATTTTTATGGATTCAACAAAAATAAAAGCAGTAAAAGGCAGAGAAATTCTTGATTCAAGAGGAAATCCCACGGTCGAAGCGGAGGTTATCCTGACAGACGGTTCAGTCGGCACAGGCGCAGTTCCGAGCGGTGCGTCAACGGGAAAATTCGAAGCGGTGGAGCTTCGGGACGGCGATATGTCGAGGTACGGCGGAAAAGGCGTATTAAAGGCAGTCGATAATATAAATACCGTTCTGAACGAGGTTCTTACGGGTTATGACGCTTCGGATATTTACGCTGTAGACAAGGCAATGAAAACAGCGGACGGTACTGCGGATAGATCCCGACTCGGCGCAAATGCGATACTTGCCGTATCAATAGCTGCGGCAAGAGCGTCAGCCGCCTCTCTGAATATACCGCTTTACCGATTTTTGGGCGGTATAAGCGGCATAACAATGCCTGTTCCGATGATGAATATTTTAAACGGCGGCGCACACGCTTCAAATAATATCGACACGCAGGAATTCATGATAATGCCCGTGGGAGCTTCTTCCTTTAGGGAGGCTGTCAGGTGGTGTGCCGAGATATACCGCAGCCTGTCGAGGCTCCTCACAGATAAAAGGCTTTCCGTGTCCGTTGGAGATGAAGGCGGTTTTGCACCCGAGCTTAAAAATGACGAGGATGCTCTCGAAGTGATCCTCGAAGCAGTGATGAAAGCTGGTTACGAGCCGTACAAAGACATTATGCTTGCCATAGACGCTGCCTCCTCGGAATGGAAATGTTCCGAAAAGGGAGCAGGCTTTTATCGGCAGCCTAAATCGGGAAAAACTTTTACCTCAGATGAATTGATAGCACATTGGGAGTCGCTTATTGAGAAGTTCCCCATAATCTCAATAGAGGACGGTCTTGATGAGGAGGATTGGGACGGCTGGCAGAAAATGACCGCTATGCTCGGAGGAAAGGTCCAACTTGTCGGAGACGACCTTTTTGTAACGAATACCGAAAGGCTTTCAAAGGGTATTTCACTGGACGTTGGAAATTCTATTCTCATAAAGCTCAATCAGATAGGTACTTTATCGGAGACCATAGACGCTGTACGCATGGCGCGAAAAGCAGGATATTCCACGGTTATCTCGCATCGCTCGGGAGAAACTTCGGATACGGTGATAGCGGACATTGCCGCAGCCCTGAACACAGGTCAGATAAAGTCGGGCGCACCCTGCCGAAGCGAACGCACGGAAAAATACAACCGTCTTTTGAAAATAGAGGAGGAACTCGGAGAAAGCGCAATATACTGCGGTATCAAGAGCTTCCCTGCAAGTCTGATGTGATTCGTTTGTAAATTTCCAATATTTCATTTTTCCCAAGTGGCAGGGAAAAGTTTTTCATTCGTTCCGTATTTATATTATGCGATAATTCCTCTGCCGAGATCATACACCGACACGCTTTAAATTCAGCCGCTGCATAGATATCCGAAAGAAGTCTGTATATCCCGTAATGATCCGCAGGCAGCCGATTTTCTTCCGACAAGACGGCAAAAATATTTTTAAGACAGACCGCCGCAGCCTGACCGTGCTTTATACCGAGCCTTGAAGTAAGCACGTAGCTCATAGCATGACCTGCGGCGGTTTTTGAAATATTTATCGCTTTTCCTGCGTAATGTGAAGCGATCATTATCATTCCGTAAACGGCGTGTTCTCCCTGAGCGTAACGCTGATAATATTCGTTTATCAGACGTATGGAATTTTTCGCATACCTGCGGCTTTCGCTGTCGGCGTGAACCGATAAAAGGCTTTCGGCAGAGTGACATAGAGCGTCAAGAAGCGTTGTCATGCGCTGAGTTTTGTTCAATGTATAAAGCAAACTGCTGTCAAGTACGGAATATTCGGGCAGAAGCTCGGTTTTGTCAAAAGAACGCTTTTCGCCGTTTTTGTAATACACCGCAAACTTTGTAGCCTCGCTGCCCGAACCTGCCGTTGTTGGTACTGCCATATGCGGAGCATTTGTCCCCGTCAGGACTTTAACGGCTTTTGCGGTATCAATGATGCTCCCTCCACCTATTGATATTATAATATCGCTTTTGTGCATTCGGAAAGCATTCGCCGCACGTTTTATACTTTCCTCATCGGGATTTTCACGGTAATCTGAAAAAAAGCAGCATTTAAGATGTCCGTTTTTCACCATCATTTCTTCTATCATACCACGGCAATGTCTGCCGACTGTCACAAACGGACGTTCGCAGCATAAGCTTTCAATAAACTCAGGCAGAATACTGATATTTTCAAAGTAGTCAAAATCAAGAAGCGCTATCCGAGAACCGACCTTCAAAAAATCATCTTCATTGTCGATTTCACGAATATAACCGTTGTGATTTTCGACTGCGGAGATCGCCAACTGAGGGAGAATATCGTTAAGAGCGTCCTCAGCGTATACCGACATTTTTCCTGCCGTGATATACACCCCTACCCTGTCTGCCCAAAGTCTGAAAGTCTCCCGTGAAAGCTTGTATATCGGCTGAAAAGCATAACAGTTACGTCCGAAAATATCAACCGATACTCTCCGCAGAATATCGTTCTCCACCATGCACTTAAAATCCTTATCGGGCAATGGTGACGACTTCTCGTACATGCACAGATCAGTCTCTTTTCTGCTGAGCATGAAGCGAATTACTTCTTTCTCAAAAACAAGATCGCCGTGAAGCATGAGAATATCATCGTTCAAATATTTCGCCGCAAGGTACATTGAATAAATATAATTTGTTTCAGCATAGCGCGGATTTTCAACAAATGTCAGGCTCATCGACCTGCATTTTTCCGACTCTGCTATAATTTCGGAAGTATATTTTCCTGTTGTGATAACTGCATCTGTTATGCCGCATTCTGAAAGAATACGCAGCTGACGTAAAAGTATAGTCTCACCGTTTGGAAGCTTTACAAGACATTTCGGACACTTTTCCGTTAATTTTCCCATTCGGCTGCCCGTCCCCGAATTAAAGATCAACGCTTTCATTCGACAGTTCCTCCATAAGCGCATTTCGGTTTTCTATCGGCGTCATTACAGGTCTGCCGAGATCGTTTCGGGAGCCTTGTTTTACATATACCACCGCCGCCGATTTTCCGACTGACCTCATTTTTCCAATAATACTGCGAAGCTCGTCAACGCTCTCTGCACGGAAAACATTTTTGAAGCCGCAGCCCCTTAAAACTTCCTCCGCGCACATTTTAAAACCTACAGTCGGCTGACCTCCCACCGATTCGTGACTGCCGTTGTTTATGATAATATATTTATAGTTATCCCCCGAAATATCGGCATTTACGGCACTTGCGCCCATGTGCATGAGAAATGCGCCGTCACCGTCTATGCAGTACACGTCACGGTCAGTGGAAAGGCTCAGCCCTGCCGCAATTGATGAAGCGTGTCCCATAGAACCTACTGTGAGGAAATCCCTGCCGTGACCGCTTCCCGACCGTTCCCGAAGCTCGTAAAGCTCCCGTGAAGTTTTGCCTGTAGTTGAAACGACTATATCTCTTTCGCCTATAGAGCCTGTGATAATTTCCAACGCCTGCTCGCGCGTCATGGAAAAATCGCTTTTGAAAGCATTGTATTCATACGGCGAAAAGGTATTTTTCCTGACTATCAGGGCAATTCTCTTTCCCTGTCCGACCGTTTCTGCACAATAGGAAACAGTTTCTCTGTAATTATCGTCAAGGACGATATTTTCAATTCCCATAACGTTAAAAAGTTCCCGTGTAAGCCGTCCCTGAGCGATATGCTGAGGTTCGTCCTTAACTTTAGGTTCACCTCTCCAGCCGACTATAAGCAGCATCGGAATATTGTAAACGTACTTATCCGCAAGAGAAAGCAGCGGATTTACAGCGTTTCCAATACCCGAATTCTGCATAAAAACAACAGCCGCCCTGCCCTCTGCAAGATAATGACCGGCGGCAAGTCCAACGGCGTTACCCTCGTTCGCTGATATTATAAATCTTTTCCCAAAAATCTCCCCTGCACAAGCGCAGAATCCGCTCAACAGCGAATCTGGAACGCCTGCAAAAAAATCAAAGCCGTTTTCTTTCAGACATTCACAGAAGCTTTGTACATCTATCATTCTTGTTCCCCCTCTATCATACGCAGTATTTTTTTCGGCGGCACACAGTAATTATCATCGGCAAATCGGCTGCACCCGTCCGCAAGAATGCTCTTTGCCGTTTTTTCCATTGCCATAACTGCGCTTCTCGTAAGCTGATTGGCATATATCACGATATTTGCGCCCTTATCCTGAAGTTCCTCGAAAGTAAATCTGCTGTAAACCGTCGGTATCATAATAATGGGAACGTTTTTATAAGCCTTACGCAGTTTTTCGGCAAAAGCAAAAGCGTCTCCTCCGTCGGGACATATGCTGTGTATAACGATCCCCTCCGCCCCTGCTGAAACATATTTTTCCGCACGCTCCAAAGCTATCTCCTCAGTTTCGCCGCAGATAAAACTTTCTATTCGGGCAAACAGCATAATATCGGACTTTTCAGCCGATACTGCCGCCTGTTTCAGTTTATCGGCAAAAACCGACATATCCTCCATATGCTGCTTTACCGAACTGCCGTACAATGAGTTCCGCTTAACGCCCTTTTTATCTTCAACGACTACAGCGGAGACAAGTCCGCCGAGTTCCGAAATACAGCGGCAAAGCTCATCAGGCGTTCCGCCCGTATCGCAGTCGGCAATGAGCGGCATACTGCTTACACGCCCGATCTCTCTCAAAGTGTCAAGCTTCGTTTCAAGGGGCATACTTTCGTCATCGGGCATACCTTTCCATGCGGCATGGCAAAGTCCGCTGAACCAAAGAGCGTCGAAGCCTTTGTTATCTTTTGAAAGCTCCCGAATAATTATTGCTTCGAGAGCGTTTACAGTCTCTATAACACGCAGACAAGGCTTTTTCCGCAGCAAAGGTCTTAATGGATTTTCACTCATTTTCTCACCCTCATTCTTCTGATAAGTTCCACTGAAAGTCTGCCGCCGTATTTAAAATATTCCAAAGGCGAACACTTTTTCATGTATTTCTCATATTCCGATGACGGGATACGCGGTACTTTCCCCTCAAAAATACATTTATCCGAAAGAAGCTCGTCTATATCCTTAATAGAATATTTATAAAACGGCTTACCGAGCTTTACCCCCGAAAGCTGCAATATTCTTGCGGTAAACGACATGCAGTTGTACGCTTTGTAGATCTGTATACCGTGGAAAACGGGCATTGTCGCCATGGAGATCAAATTAAAGATAAGCTCCGTATCGCTCTCGCAACTTCGAATAAATTTCATGACCCTTGAAAAATTCTCGTCCGTGATATTTAACCGAAATACTTTCGCTTTAAAAAACGTATGTTTTCCGAATGCGTAAAAGTCCCTTTTTTCGTGCATGAAACCTGCATCAAACGGCATATAGTGTCTGCGTCTCGAAAAGCTTACAAAATCGGTAAGAGTGCCGTTAAGACTTACGGCGGTATGCGTATATTCATACCTCGTAATTTTCCGCGCGGCTGAGCCAAGCCCCGTATGAGCCTTTATAAGTACGATGTAAATATTTTTCATTTTGTCTCCTGTTTTTTCAGTCGGCGGAAAAGCTGTATTTGCAGCCGTATCATTTCATAGTACATGGGAATAAGTCCAACGCCGATAATAATATCTGCAACCCTCAGATTAAACCCGAACGGACTGAATATCACGTTACCTCCGAATATCATCGAGAGCGCAGACATCAGACCATAGGTTATATGCGCTTCGATAGGTCCGAGACGAGGGAAAAGAAATTCGTTGAAGTAAATTATATAGTTCATAGCCGTCACATTTACAATGCCGTAAACAGGCACGGCAAAAACCATTACAGCCATATTTCCATACGGTGAAAAGCCGAATGCGATTATCAAAAATGTTGAAAACATAACATCGGTTATCAGATCAAAATACGCTCCTGCTTTAGATGACATTCCTCTGCTTCGGGCTATGTAGCCGTCAAGGTCATCGGCGCAAAGATGTATCAGCAGTCCCGCAACAGTACCTATAAAAAACAGCGAAGAAACATTTGTAAGAAACGTGGATATTATTGCAAAAAGTCCGCCCAAAGCTCCTATAAGCGTCATCTGATTCGGCGTTATCCGCTTAGGGATATATTTCCCCACATATCGGTAAAGCAGCTTTTGAAAGCCTGTTTCAAGCCTGCTCGGTATTATCTTTTTCACCGGATTTTTATATTCTTGTTCTTTCATTTTACTCTCCTGACCGCTTTAGCTAATACAGATAACAATTTAACTATCCTCCGAAGCGAAACATGTTTTTCAGAAACGATCTTATATAGCTGCCGTAATCGAGGAAATCGTAGATACCCTCTCGCCACCCCTTGACGAACAGCCTTATCATAAGAATATGGTAGTGGAAATAATATTCTTTTACGGACATTTTTTTCGGCTTTGCAACAACATGAAGATAATCCCATTCGGCAGGGTCGTCAGAAATTATCCTGTCCCTGTATTTATCGAACATGCTTGAATTAAGCTCGGGCGTCAATATCGAGACTGCCACATGAGAAAGCTTGTTTCTGCGTATCCAACTGTACAGCTTTGTAAAATCGGACGGTGAAAAATCAAGGTCGGCAATAAACATTCCCATAATATTTATCCCTACTCTGTTAAGAGTTCTGACCGCTGTCTCATTGCAGTCTACAGTCGTTTTTTTCCGATAGCTTTCAAGATAGCTTTCGTCGGAGGCTTCAAGTCCTGTGAGAATATAGTAAAATCCGATTTTTTTAAGCTCCGCCATAAGCGGCTGATTTGCCGCAATAAAATCCGCCCTGCCGTAGCAAACGTATTTTTTCTTTATGCCGTACTTCCGCACAAGACGTATGAACTCCTCAACACGCCGTTTGTCAATAAGAAAATCATCGTCAATAATATAAATGTTGTTGCACTTTATATTACGTATCTCCATGACAACATCTCTTATCGGGCGGACGGTGTACTTGCCGCAGTTGAGCCGATTTCTATAACAAAACGTACAGCGAAACGGACAGGAATACGATGTTCTTACATGAGCGCAGGGCAGCAGCTCCAGATAGCGGTAGCGGTCGGAATGACTGTAGAAATATGTCCTGTCAGGAATAGGAAGTCTCGATATATCAAAGGGTTCGGCTTCGTTTGAGAGCCATTTATCGCCGCATTTATAGCAAAGTCCGCTGATTCTTTCGGGGGTCACGCCGTTTATAATATCAAGTATCTTAAAAATATCGAACGTCTTGAGAATATAATCGACCTCCGAAATATAAAAGCGTTCAAAACAGTGCTGGGCGTGGATACCTCCGACAATGACAACGCTGCCGCAGATCGACTTTGCAGCACGGCAGTATTCCTTCATGAAGCTTTCCTGACGTGTTCTTCCGCAGACGTACAGCAATTCGGGACGAAAGTCCTTGATTTTTTTTGCGGCAGGAATTTTTTCCACCTGACCGTCCCATATTTCACAAGTTATACCGCTGCTTTTCAGCATTGCCGAAATATATTCAAGCTCCAGCGGCTCGTTGTCGATAACGCCTGCAAAATTGTACTTTGTACGGGATATTTCCGGGTGGATAAGAAGCGCTTTTTTAATCATGGTGGACTCCTTTCCCGAGCTTTTCAAGCTCCTTATAAGCTATTTTTCCCACAAGCGTTCTGGGCAGAGAATCGGTAAATTCGTAAATTTTCGGAACAGCATATGCGGAAGTATTTTTTATGCAAAGCTCCTCCAATTCCTTTTGCAGACTGTTACGGTCTGCATTTTCTTTCGGTACTACAAAAGCTTTCACACGCTGTCCCTTTATCTCGTCGGGAACGCCTATCACCGCGCAGACCGCTACATCGGGGTGAGAACTTATGATATTTTCAATAACCTGCGGATAAATATTATAGCCGTTTGAAACGATGATCCGCTTTAACCGCTGTGTAAAATAGATATAGCCGTCGTCGTCCTTATAGCCCATATCTCCCGTATGAAGCCAGATATTGCCGTCCTCATGAAGCCGAAGCGTTTTCTTTGTCTCCTCATCGTCATTAAAATAGCCTTTCATTACCGCAGGCCCTCGGAGAAGTATTTCCCCCATTTCCCCGTTGGGAAGTTCTTCGCCCGTTTGAGTATCTGCAATGCGGTAAAACGTATCTGCATAGGGAAGTCCCACGCTGCCGACCTTTTCACTGTTTTCGGGCATGAGACAAGTTCCCGTAACGCATTCCGTCAAGCCGTAGCCCTCTCTTATGACCGCCTTGCAGCCGTGGTCGGCAAACACCTTGTCAAGTTTTTTCTTTGTGGAGACTGAAAGAGAATCTCCTCCCGAAATAATACATTTCAGAAACGACAGATCCTTGTTTTCAAAGCCGCCGCTTCTGAGCATATATTCGTATATGGACGGCACGCCTGCAATAACGTTCGGCTTGTATTTAAGTACAAGCTTGTGAAAATCAGCCGCTTTGAACTGAGGAAGCATTACGGCAGTTCCGCCGAATGTCAGTACGGTATGGATACATACGCCAAGTCCGAAGCCGTGGAACACAGGCATTACCGATAAAACCCTGTCCCCTGCTTTAAGACATCCGCATGCGTCTATGCTCTGCAAAGCAAGGGCGTTGAAGTTCAGGTTTGTAAGAATAATACCCTTTGGTTTTCCCGTAGTTCCGCCGCTGTAAAGTATCGCCGCAGGAGCGTCACCGTGAAATTCGGAAAACTGCGCATTTTTCGCATTTTTCGCTTTCATACGGCTGAGTTTTTCCATATCCTCAGATAAAACTTTTTTATGCTTAAAAGCGAAGTAGGCTGTCTTTATAAACAGCGGCATTTCATCTCCCACTGAGGCAAGCATTATTTTACAGCCGAGACGCTTTGCGCCGCCAAGCTTTCCTGCGACAAGATCGACCGCTATTACTATTTTACTTTTTGTAAGCTCAATATATGATGTTATCTCGTTTTCTGCGGACAAAGGGTGTATCATGCTTGCTGCTGCGCCAAGCTTATTTACCGCATAGAACATCTCCGCCGCCTGTGGGATATTCGGCAGTATTATTGTAACTCGATCCCCTGCGTTTACTCCCAAATCGGAAAGTATACAAGTATATTTATCAACATTCTCTATCAGCTTGCGGTATGTTAGCCTGCGTGAATAATACTCGACAGCCGTTGTTTCGGGATATTCGGCTGCGGTTTTCGCAAGCATATCATACATCGATATATCGGGATATTCAAGATGTCTTTTCCTGTTCATTTTCCCACTCCTTAAATGCTGTGAAGTTCTTTTTTTCAAGCTCTTTTTTATTCATGGAAGTACGGAGCAGATGCGCTATTTTGTTGTAAAGCAGTTCATTGGCGGCTGATAGGTCTCCATAGACGTAAAAAAGCTTTCCGAAAACAATTTTCAAATTCCGTGAAAACAACCTATACTCCCCTGTTATTGCGTAAGGTACTATCGGCGAACCCGTCTTTGCAGCCATAGAAACTGCCCCGTATTTGAATTTAAGCAGCAGATCGTCGGTATAGTTTCTTTTTGCTTCGGGCGAAACGTTTACCGCGCAGTTTTCGTTCAGAGCCTTTACCGCAGCCGACAAAGCCTCGGGATTGTGTCTGCGGTGGAGATCGACGGGTATCGTCCCAACTCCTCGGAAAATAAATCCAAAGCAGCCGTCGTGAAGCTCTTTTTTCGCAAGAGTCCTTACAATTCTTTCAGTCGATATATCTACAAGTATAGGGTCAAGAGCGTGTTTATGATTGCCTGCAATAACGACTTTTCCGCCCGTAGGAATATTTTCCGCTCCGATGATATGCGGTCGGAAAATTACAGTAAATACAGGTTTGAAAATTCCTCGTATAAGCCGATACAAAAATGTATTATCTGTTTTTTTCTCCATATTACTCTCCTATCTGAAAGGTCTGATTCTATTATATAACAGAATGGGAAAAATTTCAATATGCCTTCTGTCATTTTGAAAATGACATTTGTCACTTTACCGAACTATGCCATTAACCGATCTACTTCAGCCCAACCGCCTGAGTAAGAGCCTGTTCAGAATCTCGGCGTGCGCGGATTCTCGAGCGTAATTTTGTCGAAGGCAAGGAAAAAATCCGCAGGCATACTTTTGTGTATGGCAAGGATTTTTGAAAATTTATTGAAAATTCTTATCTTTGCTTGACATAATGGGTTAAAAAGGGTATAATTAAATTGCATACGTAAATTTAACGCCGCTCATCAGATTTCTGCATGGCGGTACAGTGACAACTAAAGGAGAACATTATGCGTAAAAACTTATTTAAAATATTACCTGCCGCAGTTCTTTGCGTAGGTCTTGCAGTCCCCACAATGTCAGCAGGTGCAGCCACACCCGATGAAGCCGCGGCTCTTGCACGTTCTATGGGACTGCCCGAAAGTCTTATTCAGGCAGGCTGGAACAGATATTACGAAGACCCCGAGCTTTACCCGCCCGAACTTATCGACAGCTACATGGCTACACTCAGGGGCATGAATCAGGATATGATAGATCAGCTTCTTGCTGACAGCGGATATGCTCCTTCAACGCCGCCCCCTGCGGCGACTACAGCAGCGCAGTCCCCCACACAGGGAAGTGTAACTACCGCTGTGCCATCAGGAGGCGGAAACACCCCCTCGGGAGGAAACACTGAAAACGGCAACGGTTCGGGAACTTCACAAGGAAAGGACACCATAACGCTCACTCTCCCCGACGGCTCTACATTTGAAAGAATAAGCGCAAAAGATTTCGCTGCTATGTCCCTTGATGAAAAACGCGCATATATTGCGTCCCTCACACCCGACCAGCAGTCGGTATTCGTGGCAAATCTTTCCCCCGAGGACTACAAAAGCCTTTTAAAGCAGCTCCCTCTTGACAATAAAGCTGAAATTATAGATCAGATGGCAGGAGTTACGGAACAACTCGGACTTACTCTGAGCGTTGACGAACTGAGCGACAGCGACGTTGTACTGTCAATGAGAGACGAAAACGGAAAGCTTGTGGCAATGAGTTCCGCAAGGGATTCCGTTGCAGCTACGGGATATGACCGCAGGGGAATTTTCGCTCTTGCCGCTTCACTTGTTGCCGTAGGTGTTGTCGGCGCGGCTGTTATGGTCAAAAAATCCTTTGGAAAGAAAAAAGAGGATCAATATGAGTGATAAAAAGAATAAAAAAAATATCCCTCTGCATATCGTAACTCCCGTTCTGCTTACGGCTGTTTGCGCAGGAATCATTGCGGCGGCTGCCGTCAAACCTGCGGACAAGCTTAAAACCTACGCAAATATTGCATTTATGGGCAGTCTCAAATTAGACCCATACGACCCTTCTTCCGATAAAACCAATGGTCTTGTGATAAAGGACAGCGATATAGAGCTGGATTACAGCGGAAAAACATCTGAAACAGGCGAACCCGAACGTCCCGCATTCGGCGAGCTTTACGCTGTCGTAAGCACAGATGCTCTCGGAATAAACGTTCCCGTTTACTGGGGAACGACACCCGAGCTGCTTGAACACGGAGCATGTCAGTCCTCCAGTTCGTCCGTTTTCGGACTCAAGGGAAATTCCGTAGTCTCGGCTCATGTGGATACATTTTTTGCCGACCTTTCTTCGGTCAAAGAGGGCGACACCGTTACGGTCTATACGAACTACGGCAAGTTTACCTATAAAGTCAAGGAGCTTATCGAGTTTGGCAGCGACAACCGAAAATATATCACGCCGACCGAGGACGACAGGCTTACTCTTTATACCTGCAAACGTGAACTTCTCGGCGCATCGGACAGGCGTATAGGCGCTATATGCGAACTGACGAAAAAAGCTTTCTATACTGAAAAGGAGGCTGATTGACATGAAAAGCGCAGGATCGTATATTAGTTCGTTTATAGCTTCTGTTCTGCTTATATTTACGCTTATCGGATCGGCAGGATGTATTGTTTCGGACAGTTTCCTTACGCAGAAGCGATTGACTGAGCTTACGGAAGAAAAAGAAGTAAGCGGACTTGTCTACAAGGAACTGGACAAATTCTTTTCCGAGCAGTATGCTGTTACAGGCATTCCTGCAAATATTTATATGGACGCTCTCGACGATGAATATTTACAGGAGATCATAAACGAAAAAATCAGGTTCGGATTTATGCGTCTTGGAAATTCCGACTATATATCGCCCGAATTTTCCAATGAAAAGCTTGATACTTCAATAACCGATTTCTACAAAGAATACGCCCAAAGCATAAATTACGAGATTAAAAACGAAAACGACCCTTACTATGCTAAGCTAAAGTCAGCAAAAGAGAATGCCCACAAAGTTATTTTGCAATACTGCGACGTTTACAAGTTCTCGTCCCTCGATGAACACGGCGTTCTCCGCAAAGTAAGTCCCATTTATTCAAGTCTGACAACAATGAAGATAATGTGTATCGGAGCTTCGGCAATACTTGCGCTGGTACTTGTGGTCTGCAATTTCAAACGCACCAAAGACACTCTGTACTGGATAGGAGCGTCGGCTCTTTCGGCAGGAGTATTGGGCGGAGTTCCCTGTATCTACCTGATAAATACAGACTATTTTTCCGCATTCACGATCAAGCAGTCTCAGATATACACCGCTTATACCTCAGCTATGAGGACGTTTACGAGCAGCTTTCTTACAGCCTGCTGCATATTGGCAGCTTCGGCAGTCGTACTGTTTATACTTTACGGTATCTTCTCGGCGTTAAGCAGAAAATCAGAGAATAAAACTGCTGACGTTAACACGGAGCATACGTGATCTGCTTTCTAAAATAAAAAACTAAAAATCCGCCCGAACTGCGAATTTACGCAGATTTGGCGGATTTTTTCAGTTGTTGAAAAAGTCTATTTTGTTACTCCCCATGAAGTTCAATTTTCTTTTGTTCATACAGATCACGGTCGAAATAAATTCTTTTCGATTCGCTTTCCATAGTACACCATACATGAAAAATAATCTTCACAAAACCATATTCTTCAAACCACACAACTTTCCCGAACCCCTCATTAATATCGTCAAAAGGCTCTCGGGACGTAACGATCTTTCCGTATACCTTGCCGCCTTTTTTGCGAACAGTCTGATAAAAATATATTGAACTTCTGCATTTCGTGTGCCAACCTATAAAATATTGACCTGTAGGCGATACGGATTCCAAATGCACTTGGGCATATTTTTTATTGCCCAATTTAACATAGTATTTTAATTTTTCTTCCAAATACGACCTCCTTGTCAAAGACACTAAATCAAATTGCTTTTATCAATTCTCTTTTCATGAGACACAAATCGTAAACGTCAATTATTCCGTCCTCGCATATATCAGCGGCTTTCCAGTCGTCAAGACGCGTATCGGGAACTGCAAGCAACCATTTTTGAAGAAGTACAGCATCTGCAACACTGAAAACTCCGTCCGCATTAACATCATATTTTACTGAGGCAGAGGGTTCGCCGTATACTTCAAATTCCGCAATATTGAAATTATATACGTCGTCTGAATTATAGCTGTTTGACGGTTTGCCCTCGGGAACAATACATCTGACATATCTTGCGGTTACGTCCGAACCGAGATCGGTGATGTAATTCATTCCGAACGACGGCTTCTGAGAAAAAGTATAGATCGTTTCCCAGCTTGCCCCGTCGGACGAAACCTGTATCATGCAATCGGGCATTCTGTATTCGTAGCCCTTTCTCGGACTGTAGCCGACTGCCTGTATTTTGTGCGCTCCGCCAAGATCGACCTGAACATAGCCGTTTTTTAAGCCGTCAAAATATGTGGCTGTATCACCGTCAAAGGCTTTTTCGTAGCTTGTCGCTTCGTTTTGCTTCCATGATTCGCTTCCCGAAATTGATTTGGGAACGATTTTTGTAAACCGTTCTTTAACGCTCGGAACGCCGTAGAGCTGAATTTCCGCAATATTACAGCAATAGCTGTTATCCTTATTTATATCGTTATTCGGTGTTCCTGCGGGAGTTTGGAATCTGACATACCGCGCGGTATTTGATGAAGCAAACTTCGTAACATAGTGAATACCGCTGCTCGGCTTTCCCATAACTGTATACGCTTTGTTCCAGTTTATACCGTCCTCTGAAAACATGAACATTGCGTCTGCCATTCGGTATTCATATCCGGTTCTCGGAATATATCCTATAGCAGAAATATCATAGCTCTGACCGAGATCAGCCTGTACCCAACCTTCGCCAAGTCCGTCAAAGTACGTTGAACTCTTGCCGTCAAATGCTTTTGTATAATCGGTCGAAACATCGTTTTTCCAACTGTTACTTCCGCTTACCACCGCTTTACTGAGGTCAATCGGATTTTCGGGAACGCTGCTGCCCTTTACATCTTCAATAATAAACGTTGAAACGGAATTTGCAGGCAGCTTCGTTTTGAGCATACTGTTTGAGATCTCCGCTTTTCCTGCGTCCTTCCAGTTTTCAGTGTTGCTTGTGCGAATTATCTGCGCCGAATTTCCTACAGCCGTGAACTCGGATAGATCATAGTTCATTTCCTTTTCAGAACCCGACGTATTATAGCTGACAAGTACAAGCTGTCCGTTTTTTTCATCGAAAGCAGCCATAGTCGAATCCGAGGCTTTCAGCATAGTCATGCCCGGTCGAATATAACGTGAATACTGACCAAAGGCATAATATTTTTTTGTAAGAATAACCGTGTCCTTGTCATGGTCGGCAACGGCAAGTCCCCAGTAGCCCTTATTTACGTCAACCATTCCCTTGTCCTTATTTCCGTTATATCCGACAGAAGAAATATGGTTGTCGATCGCCTGCCAAAGTATCCATGCGGAACAGTTAAGACCGTTGCAGTCAGCCGTTATCCTGTCGGCAAGCCACAACGCCGCTCCCATTTCGCCTGCGTTCGTTCCTGCGGTACTTCCCCCGTCCACTTCGCTCATCCAAAGATTTTTTCCTGCTGCGATCGCCGTATCCTTCAATCCTGTTCGGTTACTTCCCGAATACGTATGCGTATCTATTCTTCCTATGGCGTTCTTCGCGTCCGTTGAAAGCTTATTGAATGAACTGATCTGGGTATCTATAGACGTTTCATCACAGCCTGATATGATAATATCATTCAGTCCCCTTTTCTCAAGAGATTTCTGAAGCTCGAGTATGATTTTCGATTCCGACTCGCCCTGATCGAAATGGCACCCCTCCTGCTTCGGACTGTTTGCGTACCAGAAATTCGTGTACGGTTCGTTCATGGCGGTAATGCTCTGAACATCGATCCCCCACTCTTTTTCATAATGCGCGGTCACTTCGGCAAGATACTCCGCAAAATCATCATAATGATCATCTTTCAGATTATTTTTTCCGCCGTCCGTACCGCCGCTTGAACAGCCGCTTTTTGTCATGTAGTAAGGCGGCGAGTTCGAGAACATCTCAACTATCATGTCATCGCCTGCCGCTGCTATAGCACGTTTCAGAACATTTCTTTGATTATAGTCGGCGTTCCAGTCGTAGGTTACGTTTCCGTTGTTTATTACGGTATATCCAGGCATATTGGAATCCGTCCTCGTAATATGTCTGTGCGTAGGATCGTCTCCGCCGCCGATATTAAATCGTGCAATATTCATTCTCAGACCGTCATTGCCGTAAAACAAGTCGGCTGTCTGCTGTGCAAGGCTGTCGGAGTAGCCTGTTCTGTTTGCCCACCAGCAAAGCGAAGTTCCCCAGCCCTCAAATATTCCGTTGTTGATTTCATATTTGTCGAACGGCGAAACGCTTATCACAACTGCTGCGTCGGTTTTGAACGTTACGATAGAGTTCAGACATGTTACCGACATAGCGCACGAAAGTACTACTGCGGACAATTTTTTTATAAATTTCATATAAACCTCTTTTCTGCTTTCTGTAGGCTATTATCTCCCGATCGCGGAAAATCGGCGTCATTCAAATTTTACGACTTTCACCTCATAAAGGCTCATACGCATGCTGTCAAGTCCGCCGAGAGAAAATACCATTTCCGAATCAGCAGTAACAGGCGACTCAAATTCAGCTTCATAAGGAGTTTTTGAACCTGTTCCCGTAAAGGTATCCTTGTAGATAACTTCGCCCGTTGACTTGCTTCTTATAACGAAAGGTATTTCGTTTTCCTCTCCTGTTTCTATCTGAAAGCTGAGACGGTACTTTCCGCTCTTTTTCAGGTCAATACCGCTGACAAATGACTGTATGGACTCTTTGCTCGTTCCGCCCGTGACTGTAGTGATGTGATAGGAGTGATCCCAGTCTGAAAAATAATCGGACATCATCGCTCCGTCTGACGAAACAGTGCTGTATTTCGCCTCAGAAGCTACGTCAATTCCTATTTGGTCGGACTCCATTCCCAACGCATTGCATATCTTATCCGCAAGAACATATGCGCTGTTCTGCTGAGTTTTCTCGGAGGGGTGCCAATCCGAACCCATGCCGTCCGCCTGAGTATGAGTTGCCGACAAATAACTCATTATCCTGTCATAACCCGTGGATTTTTTGAAGCTGTCCACAGCCATTTCAATATACGGGTACATCTCTGTACAGCCCATTGTTCCAACAGTGCATATAATGTACGCATCAGGATTCACCTCATGGATATGGGCGAGAAATTCCGCATATTTTTCAGCATACTCAACGCCCCTTGTCTCATAGTCTTTAGAAGCGTAGGTATTATCGTTTGTGCCGAGATTAATAACGACTACATCATACTTATGCGAATCGAAGTCCCAATTGACCTTATAATCGCCTAATTTTCCCACATAATCGTAATAATCGGGAACAAGGCTGCCCGTTTCCGCATCGCCGTTCTGACTGTAGCCCGAAACTATTCCGTGACCGCTGTAGCTTACTGCGCTGTAGTCCGCATCAAGCTGCTTTGCGGTGAGATAAGCATAGGATTTCATGAAATTTTCGGTGGAAGTCTTAAAGCCCTCGTATTGATCTTTACCCTCGACACCGTAGGCACATGTGATAGAATCCCCGATAAACTCGATAGCAAGGTCTTTTTTTGCTGTAGGAACAGCCGGTACGGGTGCATCGGAATCGACTTTCAAAGAGCTTACGCCGACAGCTCCGTTATTAGCTTCGGAAAGGTGTATCACCTTGACTTCGGCAGTTCTTGAAGTTTCGCCGTCAAAGAGCTTCACCGTCTTTTCTTTTACGCTTAAAAGCTCGTCAAGAATGATCTCCCCGTCAACCAAAACAGCGTATCTCGGGCGGTATTTTTCGTCGCTTTCGGTAAATCCGTCGCCGTTTATCGTTATTTCGGCAGATTTTGCAGTAACGCTGAATTCCACTGCCGAACCGCTCTGAACAAGCCATGCAACGTTATTTTTATCGTAAATATTTCTTCCGATATACTTAACGTTCTGCTCGGACATGTCGATGATCTGCTCGGAAAATTCTCCTGTGCCTGCAAAGGTTTTCCGCATAGCAACAAGGTCATAGACATCTACTGTACCGTTGCCGTCAACATCATGCTCCGCCTTTACCTGCGATTCGCCGAGCAAAGAACTGCCGAGACTTTTCAGGTCGTCCGCAGAATATCTTGACGCTGCAAAAACAACGGTACTCGCAACAGCGGCGGTGGAAACGATCGCTGTCGCCGTGATCAAAAATTTTTTCATTTTAATTCCTCCTCGGATATTTCATGTTTTCTTTTTGTTACATACAATTATACAACATTTTCATAATAATTTCAATAGTTTTCACAATATTAAATATATTAATAATAACAATAATATAAAAATTGCAAAACTTTGATTGACGAATCCTTTTTTTTCTGCTATAATAAAAGTGGATAATTGTGTCCGCAGCGATGTTGCCGATAAGGAGAGTGAACGATTTTGGACAATGAGATAACAGAGACTACCACCGCTCCCCCGGTCGCCGAGGTAATACAGGATCAGGTGGATAAGGCTTCGGGCTTTTTTTCAGGTATCGTCGAGTATTTTAAAGGTATACTTCCGCTACTTATAATAGCTCTTATAATTCTTGTTGTCGGCGTGATACTCTCACGGCTGATAAGTAAAATAATTTCAAAGGCAATGAAGCGTTCAAACGTGGATAACGCCGCAAGGAACTTTCTTGTTTCCGTAATACGAATCATTCTTTATGCTATCGTAGCGGTAATGGCTCTGTCCGTTCTGAATGTGCCGATGTCTTCGCTGATAACCATTCTCGGAGCAGCAGGTCTTGCCGCTTCTCTTGCGCTTCAAAACTGTCTGACGAACCTTTGCGGAGGTTTTATAATCCTTTTTTCCAAACCCTTTTCCGCAGGAGATACAGTAGAGCTTGACGGCACGGTGGGTAAAGTTGAAGCGATAGGCGTTCTATACACCAAGCTCAGCACCTTTGACGGAAAAATAATACTTATCCCCAACGGAAACGTTACCTCCGCACGTCTTATAAATTACACCGAAACTCCTACACGGCGAGTTGAAATGAGCTTCGATATAGGCTACAACGCTGATTTCAGCGTGGCTCGTTCACTTATCCTGACCGCCGTATCCGAGGATAAAATGATACTCGGCGACCCTGCCCCCATAGTCAGAATGGGCAGCCACAAGGAAAGCTCTGTTTCCATAGACGTGCTTGTATGGGTGAAAAACGACGACTTCATGGAGGTTCGCTATACTCTGAATGAAACCGTAAAACGACTTTTTGACAGAAGCGGAATTGAAATTCCGTATAATCAGCTTGACGTACATATAATCGAGGGACAGAATGGAAAATAAAGCTTCTAAAAAGAAAAATAAAAAACACCCGTGGATAAGATTCTGGACTACTGTTCTTATAATATTTTTCTTTTGGCGGTACAACAATTATTATCTGAAAATCAACGAGACATCTTCAACTTCTCCGAAAATAAGCGAGCCTGTGCGGTTCGCCATTTTAAGCGATCTCCACGCACATGACGGAAGTATTTCAAACGACAGAATACTCGCTAAGCTAAAAGAGATCGACCCCGATGCGGTCTTTGTTCTCGGAGATATGTACAGCCGAAACAGCGACATCGACGAGCAGAATATCGCCATAAAGCTCATGAAAAATATTGCGGAGGATCACCCGACATACTTTGTGTCGGGCGACCATGATACCTCCGAAAGCTATAAATCTGCGCTGTCCGACTCAGGCGTACATGTCATGTGCTACACCGAAGAAATACTGGAACTGAAAGGCAGCCGTTTCAGGATAATGGGCATCGACAATGTTTACTACACGCCGACTTTCGACCTTAACAATGCTTTTCTACCCGATGAAAGCTGCTATAACATTCTTTTGGCTCACATTCCGAATTACGAAAAATTTGCCGCATTCGGCGCAGACCTTACCCTGTGCGCCGACACTCACGGCGGAATGGCAAGACTGCCTTTCGTAGGAGCTTTGTACGATACTTTCAGCGGAAATATTTTCCCCACGCTGAGGAACATCAAGGTTTACGATAAAGGATGGTTTGAATATAATGGCGGTGAAATGTTCATAACCTCGGGAATCGGCGATTCTCCGTGCCCTGTACGCCTTTTCAATCTTCCCGAGATCGTTTCGTTGGAAATTTTACCCGAATGAGGTGATGTAATGACAACAGATATAGCCGTTATAGGCGGAGGAGCTTCGGGACTTTCAGCAGCCATTGCAGCAAAGGAGGTCTGCCGCTCCGCACATGTCACTATTATTGAAAAACTGCCAAGAGTCGGAAAAAAAATCATTGCCTCGGGCAACGGCAAATGCAATCTGAGCAACCTAAACTTATCAGAATACAACTATCACGGCTCAGTAAACGCTATGGAAGTGATCGCTAAAATGCCCGATTACAAGTCGTTTTTCACCGATTACTTAGGAGTTTTATGCGTAAACGGCAGCGAGGGCAGAGAGGGCGGCGTTTACCCAAGAAGCAACAGTTCAACAACTATATTGAACGCCATGCGCCTGAAACTTGCCGCCCTCGGTGCAGAGGAATTATGCGGCTGTGAAATTACAGGAATATCGCCTAAAAACGGCGGCTTTGAGCTTCGCTCCAAAGATGAAAAAATACTGTGCAGACGGCTTATTGTAGCTGCCGGAGGTTACGCCGCACCCTCTTTCGGTACGGACGGAACTGTCATGAGACTTTTGAAAAACATGGGCTACAAAACCTCAAAAATATGTCCTGCCGCCGCACCTCTCAGAGTGAATACAAACTATCTCAAAGGCTTAAAGGGCGTCCGCGTCAAGGGCGAAATTTCCGCTCTCTCGGGGGAAAAAATACTCCGTACCGAAAAAGGAGAGCTTCAATTCAATGAAAATAATATATCGGGGATATGCGTATTCAATTTGGCTTATCTTTTTGCGGACTATGAGGGCAGTCTTAAGCTTCAAGCCGACCTTCTGCCCGATATTTCGGCAATTGAGCTTACAAATTATCTCGATAAAATAATAAAAAGCAGAGGTGATATGCCGTTGGAAGAACTTCTTACGGGCATATTTGTTAAAAATTTAGCTGTATATCTGGTGAAAAAGTCAATACCCCGACCGCTGACCGACAAAATTTCAACGATTTCCAACAGGGGCAAGTCTGCTCTGCTTGACAATATAAAATCATTGACATTCGAGGTCACAGGCTGTTCGCCGTGGCAGAATGCGCAGTCCACTATGGGCGGAATACACGCTTCATGCGTGGACAAAAATCTTCAATCCAAGCTTCACAAGGGACTGTATCTCTGCGGTGAAATTCTCGATACTGCGGGCGATTGCGGCGGCTATAATCTGCAATGGGCGTGGTCGTCGGGAATGCTTGCAGGCGGAAGCTGCGGAAAATCCCTGAAACAGGAGGTAAAATGATCCGTTTAAGCAATATAAAAGTCCCACTCGACTTCGATTTCAGCGATTTGAAGTCGCTTTGCGCACGTCGGCTGAAAGTTCCCGTAAACTGCATAAAATCTGCAAGGCTTTCAAAAAAATCCGTTGACGCAAGACGAAAAAGCGACGTTCATTTCATTATTTCTGCCGATATTTCCGCAAAGGACGAGGAACGTCTGCTTAAAAAGAACAAAAACGCAGTTCCTGTACAGAAGTACGTTTACGAAGTTCCAAAAATTTCATCTGAAACACGCCCGATCGTAATAGGCTTTGGACCTGCCGGAATGTTTGCGGCGTTGGTTCTTGCCATAGCAGGACTGGATCCGATCGTTCTTGAACGTGGTCAGGACGCAGACAGCCGTGTAAAAGCCGTTGAAGCGTTCCAGAACGGCGGTAAGCTCGACCCCGAAAACAACGTTCAGTTCGGCGAGGGCGGCGCAGGAACTTTTTCGGACGGCAAGCTTACGACAGGCATCAAGGATAAACGGATTCCGCAAATTCTGAAATGGCTGACTGAATTTGGCGCTCCCGAGGAAATAATTTACCTTGCGAAGCCGCATATCGGCACGGACAAGCTGCGTGATACGGTAAAAAACCTCAGAAAGCGAGTTACGGAGCTGGGCGGTGAAGTTCGCTTCGGAGCAAAATTTGACGGATTCGAGACAGAAAACGGCTGTATTTCGTCAATCTCATATACGGACAGCTTCGGCTGTCATACTGTTAAAACAAATAGCGTTATACTCGCAACGGGTCACAGCGCAAGAGACGTTTTTGAGCTGCTGTATGAAAAAAATACCGCTCTTGCTCAGAAAAGCTTTGCGGTGGGTGTGCGTATAGAGCATCTGAAAAAGGACATTGATACCGCTATGTACGGCGATTTTGCAGGACATCCCGCATTAAAAGCAGCCGACTACAAGCTTGCTGTACACCTGCCTGACGGTCGTGCTTTGTATACGTTCTGCATGTGTCCCGGCGGTGAAGTCGTAGCAGCTTCTTCGGAGGAGGGGCGTCTGGCGGTCAACGGTATGAGCTGTTTTGCGCGAAATGCCGTTAATTCCAACAGTGCGCTGCTGGTGAACGTTACCCCCAATGACTATGGCAGCGATCATCCCCTTGCAGGCATGTATTTTCAGCGGAATATCGAAGAAAAAGCGTTTGCCGCAGGAGGTTCTGACTACTCTGCTCCTGCCGTCACGGTCGGAGACTTTCTCGAAAACAAGCTGACTGAACGCTTCGGCAAAGTGAAGCCGAGCTATCGTCCGAGAGTTAAGCCTGCTCGTCCCGAAGAATATCTTCCCGACTTTGTATGCGCTTCTTTGAGAACGGGCATACGTGAAATGGGGAAAAAAATCAATGGCTTTGACGCTCCCGAAGCCGTCCTTACAGGCGTTGAAAGCCGAAGCAGCTCGCCTGTAAGGATTGAACGCAATGAAAACCTCGAATCACTGACCTTTGCAGGTCTTTATCCGTGCGGCGAGGGCGCAGGCTACGCAGGGGGAATAATTTCCGCAGCCGCAGACGGCATGAAGTGTGCCGAAAAAATTATAGAGAAGATAAATAATGCCAAATGACGCAGGTTCACAGTGTCGGGCAAACGAACGGAGGGCTATTATGAAAATTAATGTTATCGGCGGCGAAATGTCTACTCGTGAAATAGACGAGTATATCGCCTATGCCGCAAAAAAATACGCAGGACGGCAGATCAGCGGACTCGACCTTGTTATAGACGGCGAATTTGTCGATATAAAGGCATATTTTAAGGACATGGATTTTCAGCGCGCATATCGTTCAGCAGACTATCTTGTAAACGATATTAACAAGCTGAACGACGCAAAACAGCAAGAGTTTGCCGATAAACAGCTTCATTCCGCCGAGGAGAAAACAAATGAATCTAACTAATATCAGTACGGTAAAGGATATTCTCAGCCGACATGGATTCAATTTTTCAAAGGGATTGGGTCAGAATTTCATAATCAACCCCGATATATGCCCGAAAATTGCCGAAATGGGCGGCGCAGAAAATGGTTACGGCATTCTTGAGATCGGTACGGGGATCGGCGTTCTTACAAAAGAACTTGCTCTCCGTGCGGACAAGGTTTCTGCGGTCGAGATAGATACACGGCTCATGCCCGTGCTTCGGGAAACTCTCGGCGAATTTGAAAACGTTAAAATATACAATGAAGATGTTATGAAAGCCGATCTGCGAAAAATTATTTCCGAAGATTTCTCGGGACTGAAAACTGCTGTATGCGCTAATCTGCCGTATTATATAACCTCCCCTGTTATAATGCTTCTTCTCGAAAGCAGACTTCCAATAGATTCCATAACAGTCATGGTACAGAAAGAAGCGGCTCAGCGTCTTTGCGCAAAAGTCGGAAGCCGTGAATCGGGTGCGATAACGGTCGGCGTGAACTATTACGGAACTGTCAAGCAGCTTTTCGGCGTTTCACGTGGCAGCTTCATGCCGTCTCCAAACGTGGATTCGGCTGTTATCAGAATAGACGTCAACAAAGAATTGAAACTCGAACCAAACGAGGAGAAATTTTTCTTCCGCATGGTACAAGCAGGATTTTCACAGCGCAGAAAAACCTTAGCAAACGCCCTTTACTCTATTATAGGACTTCCTAAAAACGACGTATATTCGGCGCTTTCTGAGCTTGGTATCTCTGAATCGGTACGCATTGAAGCGCTGACTATGGAGCAGTTGACCGACTTATCAAAAAGACTTATGACTATTAATTAACTATTTTATTCATTAAGAGGTGTTAATATGAACGTTCCCGAGTTCGGCGGAAACAGATACCACGGCGTAAAGCTCGACTTTTCGGCTGCTCTCAATCCTCTTGGCATTCCCCCGTCGGTAAAAAAGGCGATAGCTGAAAACAAACATCGTTGGGCTGACTATCCCGACCCCGATTGCACTGTCCTGCGAAAAAAACTTTCGGTATATGAAAATATCCCAATGGAAAATATCGTTTGTGGAAACGGCGGCGACGACATGATCTTCAGAACGATATGCGCTCTGCGTCCAAAAAAAGCATTGGTTTTTTCGCCGTGTTCGGGAGAGTACAGCCGTGCGCTGGAGCAATTCGGCTGCAATACGATGAACATTCGTCTGTCCGCAAAAAAGAATTTCACCGTGACCTCGGAGATAACCGAATTTATAGACTCCGAAACCGATATGATCTTTCTTTGCAACCCCAACAATCCTACGGGTGAGGTCATAACTCCGTACACTTTGAGTATTATTGCCGAAAAATGCCGTCGGACAGATACCGTAATGGTCTGCGATGAACGGTACATAGACTTCATTTACCGAGGAGAAAAATACAGCGCAAAAAATTGTTTTGGCAGCAGAATAATTATTATAAAATCATTTACAAAAATATTTTCTATGGCTGGTCTGCCTATGGGATACGCTCTCTGCGGTGACGAAAAAACAGCTGAAAAAATAAAAAATGCAGGCAGAATTTACAGCGTTTCGGGAGCTGCGCTTGCTGCTGCCGAAGCTGCCGTAAAAGCCGAAAAATTCCTGAAAATGTCCCGAAAATATGTTGCTGTCGAACGTAATCACCTTGCGGAAGAACTTACACGGCTCGGTATCCCCGTGTTCCCCTCGAAAACCTGTTTTCTTCTGTTTCAATGCGAGCTGCCGCTTGATAAGCTGCTGCTGAAAAAGGGAATCCGCATCAAAAACTGCTCTGAAAGCTATGACTTGGACGATGGATATTTCCGAATTTCCGTCCGAATGAAAGACGATAACGATATTCTCATTGAAACAGTTGAAAAAATTCTGCAAACATATTAACTCATACATAAAAATATTAACGCCGTAGTATTTTGTACTGCGGCGTTATTTTTTATTAGACCTCCTCGGAACTGAGGAGTGCTGTATGGCGCAAAAAAAACAAGTCAGACAGTGCCTTTCAATTTTCGAGGAGGTCTATTATTTAAGCCATTGTATAAATGCTGTTTTATCAGAGCTGTTGTATCCTGCATTCCGATAAAAACCGAGTGTGGCTTCGTCTTTAGAACCTGTAAGAAGCATAATTTTATAGCAGTTTTCTTTTTCTGCTATTTCTTTGGCATAATTCAAACATGCTGTTGCATATCCTTTTCCCCTATATCTTTCATGCGTTACAACATTTTCAACAAAAGCATACGGTCTTACATTTCTTGTCAGATTAGGAATAATCACACATACACAAGAAGAAACGATTTTACCCTCTATCTCGTTCACAATGATATGGTGGTTTTCATCTCGAATGATCGCATTCCAAGTATTTCTCAAATGCTCCGTCATATTCGGCAACGACTTTTCATGCAAATATAAATACAATTGCAGAAGCTCATTCAGCTCATTTTCCCTGACTTCTCTTACCATAAACTTCCCACCTATATGTAAAAAGCAGTTCTCTTATGACGGAAAACTGCTTTTCATTATTTTATGTAATCGTATATACCTTACTCGACAGTAACTATTTCGCCGTAAAGCTCACGGGGTGCGCCGATAGCGTTAGATTCGTCGGTATCAATGTGCATAGCGCGCGCATACTTTTCGGAAACACGACAAACTACATCTCCGAGAATAGCGCTTCTTTCGGGAGTATTTACCTTTACCCATACTACCTGCTTATCCTTAACGCCAAGCTCCTCAGCGTCTGCCGGCGTGAGGTGGATATGACGCTTTGCAACGATAACGCCCTCGGAAATTTCGATCTCGCCGCACGGACCGATCACCTTACATGCGCCAGAACCTGCAATATCTGCTGATTCTCTTATAGGAGCGGCAATACCTATCGAACGCGCGTCTGTTGCCGAAAGCTCTACCTGAGTTTCGGGACGGACAGGTCCGAGGATAGAAACGCCGGGAAGCTCTTTCTTAGGTCCTACGATAGTAACTCTCTCCTCGCAGGCAAACTGTCCGGGCTGAGAAAGATCCTTCTTCTTTGTAAGCTCGTGACCCTTGCCGAAAAGTATCTCAAGATGTTCCTGAGTTACATGGATGTGACGTGCAGATGTTTCAACGATAAAATTTTTTGACATTATATTATACCTCCGAATTAAAATAATCTATATTAAATGTATTAACGCACACATCTCCGCAGAAGCGCATATCTGCGGAGATCGTCAAGCGTCCCGAAGAGGAGTCGAACCTCCGGCCTGCTGCTTAGGAGGCAGCCGCTCTATCCTACTGAGCTATCGGGACAAATCGTGATTTTTTGTTTCATCAAAAAATCTTACCTAAATATTATACCATTTTTTTTCAATAATTGCAATAGCTTTCGGAAATTTTAATTTCTTTTAACCAAACAAAAAGCAGCGCCGCACAAGTCTGTACGACGCTACATTAAAGTGCATTCTGTCAGAATTTATGACCGCAGCAGGCGACCAACATATTCCACGTTTGGCAATCGACCGTTCCTGTGCATGTAAGTCCGCATTTTCGCTGAAAATCCTCGACCGCTCCTGCCGTTGCGATATTATAATTTCCGCAAATATCAATTCTCGTAAGATTGTCATAGCTTTTCCCAAGCTCACACAGCATAGCCTGAATGACGTAAACAAGAATACCGCTGCACCCGTTCTGACAAACATACTCTGCCGACGGAAAGGCAGGGTACGGCTGAGGTTTGACGCAATTGCCGTTTCTGTATACCGCCACTATCTCGTCCCATGTTTCGGCGTCGGTATCTCCTGTTACGGGAAGTCCGTGAGTACGCTGAAATTCCCGTACAGCGGCGGAAGTATTGCTGCCGTAAACACCGTCGGGAATGACCGAGGTCTTACGTCCCTCGTCCCTGTCTATCGCCTGTAGATATTTTTGCAGCTCTGCGATATGCTGCTGCTTCTGAAAATCGGTGTATGGCATGCTCAACCTCCTGTAATTGTGTATCCCGGATTCTGATAGGGTCTCTTATCAAATCCATAGCGCAGATCGGAGTAAACGCCTGCAATGGCGTCCCATGTCACTCCGCCTATTATTCCTGTCGGATTTATGCCGAACTGCCGTTGAAATTCGGTAACAGCCTGCTTTGTGACCTGCCCGAAGTAGCCCGTATTGCTTACCGCAGGAATATTCGGATAAGTCTCATGAATAAGGCTCAGATACTCCTGAATTATCCGCACGGAATCTCCCCTTGCGCCCTCACGCAGAACAGTTCCCGGATAAAGCGCAACAGGCACGTATTCGGGACGTACAGACTCAACGATACCCATGTATGCTCGGTACAGGTCGTTTTTGGTAGCACGGTCAAGCTCGCCTGTCTGCGGTATTCCGAAAACACGCTGAAACGATTTCAGCGACTGCTCGGTAGCTTCGCCGAAATATCCTGTTATCTCAACGGGCTGCACAGCTTCATAATATGCGCCTATGACTGCAAGATAATACTGTAAGTTCCGCACCTCTGTACCCTCGCTGCCGATACGCAGATCTTCCGTAAACTGAGGGGCTACCTCCTGCCATGCAACTCCCTCGGAATCAAGCTCCGAAAGACGTTTTACGCTTGTATAAATGTACACTATCCTGTACCACGTTCCCTGCTCGACCACGCCCGTTACAGCAAGATCGAAAACGTCCTGAAACTTTCTGACCGCCTCCTCCGTTGCAGTATCGAAAATTCCGTCCGCCTGCGGTATCTTCGGTATAGCGGGGTAATTTCTTGAAATTCTGTTAAGGAAAATTTGCAGCGACTTCACATCGTTGCTTGCCGAACCGAATCTGAGCGGAACTCCCGGATAAGACGGCATTGCCGTTTTAACAGGTGCGTCCTTCACAATGTTAATATCATCTCCATAGTAGTATTGAAGTATTTCGTAAGGCGTAAAACCGCTGTTTGCAAGATCGACCGTTCCCCATTGAGAAAGTCCCGAACAAGTCGAAGTTGTGCCGTTACAGAACGAGGTGAACAGCGGCTCTATACTCCCCTGCCTTTGAACATAGTCGTTAAAAAGTTCGTCAACGATAAAACCGATATTCTGAAAAAATTCTCTGCCGTTTATGAATTTCTGGTCGTACTGAGTTGTTGAGGTAATGTCGAAATTATATCCTCTCGACCTGTACCATTCCGTGTAAATACGGTTGAGCGCAAAGGTGACGATCGCGTAAATATTCGCTCTGAGAGCCGAATTGCTCCATGTAGGAAAAATTTCGCTGGACGCCACATTTTTTATGTAAGACGCAAAATCCAGCGTAACATTCGGCGCAGGAGAATCGGGCGTACCGAGATGGACCGTTATAGTCTCGGGAATGAATGGTGTTCCTGTAAGCATAGTTCCTCCTATCCGAAAAATGGCTCTTGATTAAAATATGTCAGAGTGTCGTCGCCGCTTTCCGCCCCAATCGGCAGAGGTATCATGTTGAAATTCTGAATCGAGGTAACTCCCGAAAATACGGGTACGTCAACGCTTCTTGCATTAAAAAAGCCGCTTGCTCTGACGCTTATATCAAAAAGACTGTACGGTCTGACGTCCGTTTCGGGAGTCTGAGAATATATCTTATCGGGAGCGGGAGCTTCGAGCTCGGTCACAGTACCGCTAATATCAGTCTGACCGGCAGCAATAAACAGCCGTCTGCCGTTGTTTACAGCGGTAACGATGACCGACGCTCCCACTATCGGCGATGCTTCATTTCCTGTTCTGACGTTAACGATGATAAAGCCAGACGAATCGCCCAAGCTCTCCGGCGGAACGATTGAAGATCCTGAGAACTCATCAATATCGGGAGGTTCCGTATCTGAGATAATTCCTTCAAGCTCCGCTTCTTCAGCATCCCCCGTATAGGGAAAGTAGGCTGTATCGTGTTCTCCTTCGTCATAGGCTTTTTCGTCATATTCTTCTTCCTCCGCATTTTCATTTTCCTGTTCTTCCGAAACAGTTTCACCTTCGGTCACCGTTTCGATATCGTTTTCCGTGGAAACCTCAGCAGCCTGCTGCGTATTTTCGTCGCTTACGGGACTTTCCGTGCCGTTTTGTTCCTTTTCTTCCCTTTCGACCGCCTCATTTTGCTCATTATCGGCTTCAACTGCCTCGCTGGTGTTATTTTCCTCGTTTTTCGACTCGCTTTCAGGCTGACCTTTTGAATACAGCTTCATAAGCTCTTTTTTATACGCCTCAATGTCTCTCGGTGTCATAATAAACCTCCGTAATATCGTTACAGATATATTGTATGCAGGACTTTCAATTAAAATTACTAATTATTAACTTTTGGCTTTTAAGAAAATAATAAGAAATTTTCTTCAACAAATTAAGAAAACACCACTCTAATATTAATGGCTGTAAACTATAATTATATTAATCCCAGAAAAGATTATTTTATTAAAAGAGGTTACTTATGAAACGCATAATAAAATCAATAAATTACATCATACCTATATTTTTCGCCATATCACTACTACTCGGCATATACGGAGCTGTAGTCAACAAGGCGAACACGCTTCCCGTTCCGTGGCTTATAGTACCTGTCGGGGCGGCTCTGGCTTTTTTATGCGCCGTAAAATTCAATAGTCTTGAAAAATACGCCGAAACTATGACAGTGTACGAATACCGCAGATTTTCCGCATTACTGTGCCTTATCTTGCTTATTTCACAGATACTGTCCGCCGTATTTGTCAATTTCACGCCCATAAACGATTTGAAATACGTTGCCGACGGAGCTGAAAACCTCATACTCGGCAGGGATATTTATTACGGTCTGCCCGAATATCATCAGGATTATTTCGAGTGCTACCCCAACAATCACGCTCTCTTTACAATAATATATGTGCTGTACAAAGTTCAGTTTGAAATTTTCGGTAAAATAACAAACATTCTGCCAACGATATTGAACATTATCGCGCTTAATACGTCTTACTGGCTGATGTGCCGCTGCGCCGAGCTTATTCATACAACGAAGAAAGCGTTTTTATGCGCTGTAAGGGGAATGCTTTTCACGCCGTTTGTGACCTACGCCGCCAATTTCTACACTGATTCTATGGCAATGCCGCTTGTAATGCTGTCGGTTTATATTTATCTCAGAAGCCGAAAATCAGGCAAGCTATCTCAGCTCGTCATATGCGGCGCAGTTATGGGACTTGCGTTCAAAATGAAAGGCAGCTCGGGCGTACTCCTCATCGCCGTAATTATAGATATGCTGCTCCGAAAACGCAAGCTCGCATGTTACGGAGCGTTGGCTCTGCCGTTTGCGGCGGCTGCAAAGACTGTTTCCGCAGTATCCGCAAAGCTTCTGGGAATTACATGCGAAATGCTGAAAGAAAAGGCGTTTCCGCTTATTCATTGGGTAATGATGAGCGCAGACGGCAGAGGCGGATATAATTCGGAGGATTTTCTCTATACGCAAAGCTTTTCGGGCTGCGATAAAGTCTCCGCCGACCTTGCAAGGCTGTCGCTGAAACTGAAAACGCAGGGATTTTTCGGCTTTATCGGACATTTAGCGGATAAAATAGCTTATACGTGGGAAAACTTTACCTTTATGGCAGGCTATTACTGCGAAGGCTCTTTCAGCTCCCCTGTTTTCATCGTAACGGCGTTTCTCTGCCATTGGACAGTTGTTTTTTCATTGCTTATCAATTTATGGCAGGCACGAAAAAAAGGCGCGGACGAAGCGTTCCTGTTCCGACTAAGCCTTTTCGGATTATGTGTGTTTTTACTGATATGGGAAACCCGATGCAGATATCTTATCAGCTTTTTCCCTGTATTTCTTCTTATTTGACCAAATCTTAAATAAAAAAATTATGTAAAAGACGTGCTTTTTCTTTAAAAATATGTTATAATAGAAAAAAGATAGGATGTGATACCATGAGAATACTAATAATTGAAGATGAGCGCGATCTTTCAATGATATTATCAGAAACACTCGAATTGGAGGGTTACTATGCAGACGCCGCATATGACGGGATAAGCGGTCTTGACAATGCATTATCGGGAATTTATGACGTTATAATTCTCGATATTATGCTGCCCGGTATGGACGGAATACAGGTGCTTTCGGAGATACGCAGAAACAAAATGACTACTCCCGTACTGCTGCTGACGGCAAAGTCCGAAATAGACGATAAAATCAACGGTTTGGATAAAGGTGCGGACGACTATCTGACAAAGCCTTTCAATACAAAGGAGCTGCTCGCAAGGATAAGAGCATTGTCCAGACGGCGCGATAAAATTATGATAGACGACTGTATGAGGTTCTCGGACGTTATTCTTTACAAGGAAACTTGTGAAATGTGCCGAGACGAACAGAAAATCAAACTGACAAAAAAGGAATTAGATATTCTTGAAATTCTGATTCTGAATCAGGGAAAAACGGTCTCCAAAGAATCGCTGACAGTAAAGATATGGGGATATGAGACTGATGTAGAGTATAATTCCATTGAAGTGTACATTTCATTTCTGCGAAAAAAACTCAGTGCTATCGGGTCGGAAATTCAGATAAAAACCGTATGGGGAAAAGGCTATACCATAAAGGAGCAAAAAAATGGAGACTGAGATCAGACATCTTCGGAAAAAATTCTGTATCCTTTCCTCTTTGATTTCTTTTTTTGTCATTGCCGCTATGCTGCTTATCCTGAATCTTCTGATGATGATACTTGGACAAAAAGAACTTAAATCGGCATCGAATATGGTAGTTCAGGCGGCAAATACAGGTTTATCAAATATAGACACTGAAAATATTGCTTTACAGGATACTGAAATAACCGATTCAGGCGATCATGTTATTCCGCGCGATCCTCAGCTTATTGAAAGTATCACGCTTCACGGGAATATTACATGTACCGACGCTTCTGCCGAATGGTACTGTGCAGGCGGCGGCATTTATTTTGATATGATAGACGAACAAGGGAACTCGCAGTACGTCCATAAGGATTATAAATTCAATCAGGGCAATACGGATATAAGCATTAATTTTACCGATAACTCCGATTTTAAATGCAACGGTCAGCCGATCGAAGCAGACGTATCAAATGCGGCAAGAGACAGATTTCTTGTTTCAGCGGTATGGTGGGCGCTTTCAAGCAGCTCCGGCGAAAATGAAAAAGATAATGTTACACTGAAAATTGACAGTGTGGATATTCATTACAAGGAAAATGTTTCTCCTTTGGCTTCACGAAATTTTAAGACTTTAGACCGTAACTTCAATGACATTTATCCCTCCGGCGCACCACAGGTACTGAATAATTTCAGCTGCTTTTACTGCATAATGGATAACGAGGGAAATATTATTGAAATAAACAGCGGCAATCTTACTGAGAAATTACCTACAGACAAGGCGGACGAACTGGTCGGCTGCGGAAATAATTTTGAACTGAACGGCTGCTCCTACAGCCATATTACTGAAAAGTCGGGAGCATATATAATACATACTTTTATATACAGCCTACATTCAAAAAAGAACAGCCGTCAGCTTCTGATCATCTCTATTATGTCGGGAGGCATCATCTTTATTTTTCTGCTGTTCCTGATATATTTAATATCAGGCAAAGCGATCAAGCCGATTCAGGAAGGCTATGAAAAGCAAAAACAGTTCATCTCAAATGCCGGTCACGAATTGAAAACTCCAATTACAGTTATTATGGCTACTACTGAACTAATGGAGAAGAAAAACGGTTCAGACAGGCATATCAGCTGCATTCAGGCACAGTCCCAAAAGATGAGCGTTCTTTTAAACGAAATGCTGAGTCTTTCCAGACTTTCTGACTATGAAAAAACTTCAAAGGGATTTAAGCTTTTCAGTATGAGTAATGTTGTACGAAATGCTGCTCTATATTTTGAGTCCCTTTCTTTTGAGGCGCATAAAAGCATTGTATCTGATATACAGGAACACATTGATTATTTCGGAAGTCCTGAAAAAATTGATGAGCTTACAGGCATACTTCTTGAAAACGCTCTTAAATATTCAGATGATAATTCACAAATACAGTTAAGTCTGCATTCCGAAAAAGACGTTATTACGCTGTGCTGTCAGAATCCCTGTTCAGAATTTTCGCAGGAAAGTCTGCCGTATCTTTTTGAACGCTTTTATCGGTGCGATAAATCTCATTCGGGAAAAAAAGAGGGGTACGGTCTCGGACTTTCCATTGCAAAGGAGATAACTGCTGTTCACAATGGAAACATCCGCGCTGAATACAGGGAAGATAAGTTTATAATTACAATAGAGCTTAAATGTTCGTAATATAAAAATAAAATAACAGAAAGTATAAAAAGTCCGCAAAAAAATTATTTGTAAAATTTTAATAGGTTATTAAGGATTTTTCAAGCTTTTTATGATATAATGATAACATAATGAGAGTGCAGAATGCGGACGGAACAAACAACCTTCTGCACCTCAGAAAATTAAAGGCAACCTATGTTGTCTGAAGGGAGTATCTTATTATGAAAACAAGAAGGTTTATCACCGCTGCATTCGCCGCAATGATAGCTGCCGCAAGCGTCCCGTTCACAGGCACAAGCGCAGAAGGAAATTCATACGATATGAATGTTTCGGTAGATCTCGGCGGTGAAACAAAGGAGATCAGTCCGTATATTTACGGCGTCAATCAGTACGGCAATGAAAAGTATCTCAAAGACCTCAACGTGAACTCGATTCGTCAGGGCGGTAACAGAATGACCGCTTACAACTGGGAAAATAATGCTTCCAACGCAGGCTCGGACTGGAAGCACAGTTCCGATGATAACCTCTCCAAATCGGACAGACCGGCAGACTGCGTTCAGGTGCTTTCGGATATGAGCCAAAAGAACGATATTGACTATAAACTGACAACGCTCCAGCTTGCAGGATATGTCGCAGCCGATAAGGACGGTCCTGTGTCCGAGGAAGAAAAAGCTCCCTCCGATCGTTGGAATCAAGTCGTGTACGCTAAAAACGCGCCCTTTGACGAAGAACCTGATCTGACCGACGGAAAGGTATACATGGACGAATATGTAAACTACATTATCGGAAAGCTCGGCGACTCCAAATCGGCAACAGGCATACAGGGATACAGCCTTGATAACGAACCTGCTTTATGGGCGTCTACTCATAGCCGTATGCGCCCTAACCGTGTCGGCGCAAAGGAATTAAGCGACATTTCAATTGAAACGGCAGCGGCTGTCAAAAAGCTTGACCCCAACGCAGAGATTTTCGGACCTGCACTTTACGGCTACACGGCTTATGACCACCTTGCTGACGACGAAAACAGCGACGAATGGGAAACTATCAAAGAGCAGGGCGGTTATCACTGGTATCTCGACTATTATCTCGACAGAATGAAGCAGGCTGAGGAAACCACCGGCACTCGTCTGCTTGACGTACTTGATATACACTATTATTCCGAATCCTCAAGAGTAGGTGCAGAGGACAGAGTTCAGTCAGTCCGCACACTGTACGAAAAGGGATTCAAAGAAAACAGCTGGATAGGTCAGTGGTGTCAGGAAAATGTGCCTATTCTGCCAACTGTTCAGAATTCTATCGACACATATTACCCCGGAACAAAATTAGGAATTACCGAATATAATTTCGGCGGTGAAGATCTGAGCGGTACTATTGCACAGGCTGAGGCTCTTGGCTGCTACGCTGACGCAAACGTGTATTTCGCAACTCTCTGGTCGGGCAATCCGTTCATTTATGCAGGAATAAAGCTCTACACAAACTATGACGGAAACGGCGGTTCTTTCGGTGATACACTTGTTCCCACAAAGACGGACGATGTTTCTCTTGCAAGCTCCTATGCTGCGATAAACGGCGCTGATAAGGGAACTGTTTCGGTAATGCTTACAAACAAGAGCTTTACACAGGAAGAAAATGCAAGCATATCCATGGCTAATTCAGACACTAACTATGAGGCTGCGGCTGTTTACGCTGTATCAGGCGATTCAAGCGATATACGTCTTATTGATATTGTTGAAAACGTTGATAAAAACACTGTTAATGTAACGCTTCCTGCACTCTCCGCAGCAATGGTTATTGTTACGGACGATGCCTCTGACTTCGACGGCTTGACGGTTTACGACCCCGACGCTATAGTTGAAGAAACCGTTACTATAGATAATCCCGAGGACTATATAAACGACAAAGGTTATGTGGTAATTCCCGTTGAAGATGCGGAACATCTCAAAAATATAAAGATAACTGCTGACGTCAGCACAGAACTCGGCTCATCATGGGGTTCGGCAGGCTGTGCAGTCTGCATAAATGCCAAAGACAAGGACGGCGTTGATTTTTGGACATCAAAGTCATATCAGCTCTCGCTCGGAACGGGTTCGACCGCAACTGTTGATTTCGACGGTACTTTCGACAATGACGGTGAAACAGTTGAAGGTACTATCGCCGACGGAAAGGTCGAATTGCAGAAATGGTGGGATGCCTCCGAAAAACAGGAGGAAGGCGATGTTGTCAATGTAACCTATAAGAGCATTCAACTTACATATGAGTATGCCGCAACTAAACCCGAAACTCTCATGGGCGACGCAAACTGTGACGGTCAGGTAACTATCGCTGATTCTACAGCTATTCTCCAGTCCCTCGGTAATCCCGATAAATATAGTCTCTCCGAACAGGGCGCTCTCAATGCTGACGTAATTGATAACGGCGACGGCGTTAAGACATCTGATGCTCTCGCAATTCAGGCTGTTGACGCTAAACTCATTCAGCAGACTCAGTTCCCAATGACACAGGCTGAGTACGATGCTGTTGCAAAATAAACGCATTCAATAATGCCGTTCCAATTTCTTATATAATAACTAACCTCCCTATATAAGGGCGATACTCATATAGAAATTTTTAGCCATAATATTTTTGATTATAAGTCAAAAATATTATGGCTTTTCTATTGACATAACAGTTTTTTTGATTTATAATATTAGTAAAATAAATCGGTATTTGTGGAGGTATATGTTATGGAAATAGTTATCAGAAAAGCAGACGATGATAAAAGAACAGGCGATTTCATCAATAAAGAGTTTTCTGATTATGCTTTGAAAAGTGGTGTAGAG
>Ga0129308_1000930_pt1 | contig 35975 bp, 29 predicted proteins | sample L827metagenome_FD_94440 | JGI IMG/M metagenome (GOLD analysis project Ga0129308, IMG submission 94440) | Ring-tailed lemur group fecal microbial communities from Wisconsin, USA - L827 metagenome | ecosystem: Host-associated > Mammals > Digestive system > Large intestine > Fecal | place: USA...
CTTAGAGTCATAGTCAAAATATGCCTGAGCATACATATCTGTGTTGTCACCGATGATCTTGATGGAGTTCTTGTTCGCACCAACAGTTCCGTCAGCTCCAAGTCCCCAGAACTTACAGTTGATGGTTCCTTCCGGTGTTGTAACCAGCGGAGCGCCTACTTCAAGAGAAAGTCCTGTAACGTCATCAACGATACCGATTGTGAATAATGCTTTGTCTACGTTCTCGAATACAGCAACGATCTGAGCCGGAGTTGTATCCTTAGAACCTAAACCATAACGGCCGGAGTTAATCTTCACGCCGTCGAACTTGCTGCCCTTAAGAGCTGCAACAACATCAAGGTACAGAGGCTCGCCAAGAGCTCCCGGCTCTTTGGTTCTGTCTAATACGTTGATGCATTTTACTGTCTCAGGAATTGCATCGATCAGTGCCTGTGCGCTGAAAGGTCTGTACAGACGAACTTTTACAACACCAACCTTCTTGCCCTGTGCAAGTAAGTAGTCGATGGTCTCGTCGATGGTATCACATACAGATCCCATAGCGATGATTACGCTCTCAGCATCTTCTGCTCCATGGTAATTGAACAGCTTGTAGTTGGTGCCGATCTTAGCGTTAACCTTGTCCATGTACTCCTGTACGATCGCCGGCATAGCATCGTAGTACGGGTTACATGCCTCACGAGCCTGGAAGAAGATATCCGGGTTCTGAGCAGAACCTCTCTGGCACGGATGATTCGGGTTCAGTGCATGCTTACGGAATGCATCGATCGCATCCTTATCTACCATATCTTCCAGATCTTCGTAATCCCATGTCTCAATCTTCTGGATCTCATGAGAGGTACGGAATCCGTCGAAGAAGTTGATGAAGGGGATACGTCCCTTGATTGCTGCACAATGAGCAACCGGAGTTAAGTCCATAACTTCCTGTACACTGGATTCGCAAAGCATAGCGCATCCGGTCTGACGACAGGCATATACGTCTGAGTGGTCACCAAAAATAGATAATGCATGGCTTGCGATCGCACGTGCTGATACGTTAAACACACCCGGCAGCTGCTCACCAGCAATTTTATATAAGTTAGGAATCATAAGCAGTAAGCCCTGAGAAGCTGTATAGGTGGTTGTAAGCGCACCTGCTGACAGGGAGCCGTGTACTGTACCTGCTGCACCTGCCTCAGACTGCATCTCAGTTACCTGAACAGTCTGTCCAAAAATGTTCTTTCTTCCTTGAGTAGCCCACTCATCGGTAGCTTCAGCCATTACTGATGAAGGGGTGATTGGGTAAATAGCAGCTACGTCTGTATATGCATAGGATGCATGTGCGGCTGCATGATTACCATCCATGGTCTTCATTGCTCTTGCCATTTCTTGTTTTCCTCCTTAACTGTGTCAATAGTTTCACATTTATTCTTATTATAGTCTGTCCATTTTAAAAAGTCCAGTAATTCTTGCATTCAGATTGTTCCTTTTCATGAACAAATACGACTGTACTTTCAGTAGCCGTCCTAGATGATAGTCCACCGGACTGTCACTTAAGTATGCTTGGAAATAAAAAGGGCTGCTCTGACAGCAGCCCAATCATATGGTATCTAATATTAATCGTAAAGATTCCGGGATCTGCGCGTGTTCTGCCTTCTGGCCTCTTTCTCCCGCATTCTTCTCATCCGGTTTCGGTCAGCCTGCAGCCGCTGATATATGATCAGTGCCAATGATCCGGCAAACAGAAGTGCCGAGAGCACCTGGGATACCGGGAGCTTGACAACGGGTAGCAAGAGCTGGTCTGTCCTTAAGCCTTCGATCCAGAATCTTCCGAATCCATACCCGCAAAGGTACATGAAGAAAATCTCTCCATTGAATTTTCTGTGGTAACGCCATACCAGCAAAAAGATTAAAAGAGCAAAGCACCACAAAGACTCATACAAAAACGTGGGATGTACCTGAATATACCGCACATCATCAATCACCTCCAGATGATTTCTCATACGATCCGTGACATCGGAAACCCGCACTGCATCCAGCGGAAGCTGCATGGCGAAGGGCCCGTTCGTATATTCTCCGAATGCCTCTCTGTTAAAGAAATTCCCCCACCGTCCGATCATCTGCCCTGCCACAAGTCCGAGGCAGGCTGTATCCAGCATCTTAAGCGCCGACAACTGTTTGATGTTCGCAAAGACGATCAGTGTAATCACCGCCGCAATAATTCCGCCGTAGATAGCAAGTCCGCCCTCTCTGATATTGAAAATGCTCAAAAGATGGTCCTTATACATATCCCACGCAAAGATCACATAGTAGATTCTAGCGCCGATAATGGAAAAAATAATGGCATAGATCGCGAAATCCAGATAATCCTCCGGGTTCTGGCGTGTTCTCTTCGCCTCGTACACTGCGATCGCGATTCCTACCAGAATCCCGAACCCTATGATAATTCCATAGTAGGCAATATCAAATCCAAAGATAGAAATTGCTTTTCCTACATGTTTCAAGTGAATCCCCAAGTGGGGGAAATGAATTGCTTCTGTCATAATAGTCTCACTTTCTCCTGCCGTACAGCAGAACCTTTCAATCTATACATTATCTATACATTGAAACGGAACAGAATAATATCTCCATCCTGTACAACATATTCTTTTCCTTCCAGCCTTACAAGACCTTTCTCTTTTGCGGCATTATATGTGCCGCATGCCATCAGGTCATCGTAAGATACGATTTCCGCACGGATAAATCCTCTCTCAAAATCGGAGTGAATCTTTCCGGCTGCCTGCGGAGCCTTTGTTCCTTTTTTGATCGTCCAGGCCCTGACTTCCGGTTCTCCTGCCGTCAGATAGCTGATCAGTCCGAGCAGACTATAGCTTGCCTGAATCAACTTCTCTAAACCGGACTGTTTTAGTCCGAGATCCTCCAGAAACATTTTCTTCTCTTCTTCCTCGAGTTCCGCGATCTCCTGCTCGATCTGTGCACACACCACAAACACCTCACAGTTTTCCCGGGCCGCATATTCACGGACTGCCTGCACGCCCTCATTTCCTGCGGCATCGTCTGCCAGGTCATCTTCCGTTACATTCGCCGCAAAAATGACCGGCTTATAGGTCAGCAAATTATAGCTTTCCAACCATGCCTGTTCATCTTCGTCTCCGACACCGTCAAAGCTCTTGGCAAGCTTTCCTTCTTCCAGATGCGCTTTGATCTTCTCCATCAGCGCAAGTTCTTTTGCGATTGTTTTGTCGTTGCGCGCCGCACGCACAGCCTTGGAAATACGCCTCTCCAGAATCTCGATATCGGAAAAGATCAGTTCCAGATTGATTGTCTCGATATCACGCAGCGGGTCGATCGATCCATCCACATGCACGATATTGCTGTCCTCAAAGCAGCGCACCACATGCACGATCGCATCTACCTCACGAATATTGGCAAGGAACTGATTTCCCAATCCTTCGCCTTTGGATGCACCCTTTACAAGCCCTGCTATATCCACAAATTCGATGGCCGCAGGAACGATTTTCTTCGTGTGGTACATCTCGCCCAGCACGTCCAGACGTTCATCCGGCACAGTCACCACACCCACATTCGGATCAATGGTGCAGAACGGATAATTTGCTGATTCAGCTCCCGCTTTTGTAAGTGAATTAAATAAAGTACTCTTGCCCACATTGGGCAGTCCAACGATTCCTAATTTCATTGCTGTCTAATTCCTCTCCATTTGTGTTAGTTATCTCTTGTCTCCATCACCACCAGAACACCGCTGGTAAAATCGATCTCTACGGTGTCTTCCTCGAATCGATTGCTCACCGTCAGGCTGTCATAGGGCTTCAAGGTGTGATGCTTCAGCGGCCACTTGGTCCCTGTCAGGTTGAAATCAAATACCTCTCCACTCAACGTAAACACTGACAAATACGGTCCAAACGCTTGACTCTTTTTTATGGTACATGGTTTGTCGATCACATAGATTTTATTCTTGTCATCCATGATATACGCCTTCACACCGGCTTTGCACGCCACTGCAAGGGTCTGGATATTCGCCCACAAGTGATCGATTCTTCCTCCGGTCGCGCCGAGAATGATCATCTCGCGGCTTCCCAGTGTGATTCCAAGCCGGATTGCAATTTCAGTGTCCGTCGCATCCTTGATCGGATTGAATTCCCGGATCGCCACATGGGTCTCATTCCTGTAATACGTAATTATCTCCGGATCAATACTGTCAAAATCGCCGACAATATATTGAGGCATAATACCGCGATGATACAAGTATTCCACACCCCGATCCACACCGATCACATACGCCCCTTCCTCCCTGGCAAGAATCTCTCCTATAAATTTTTCGTCAATCACGCCGCCACTGATAATGATAGTTTTACTCATAGCTTTTTAAAATCTCCATAAACTCTTTGGTATTGTCAGATGCATTTCCACCGAAAACAGCAGAACCCGCTACAATCACATTCGCTCCTGCCTCCAACGCTTCTCTTACATTGCTGGTATAAATACCGCCATCTACCTGAATATCTGTCTGAAGGCCTTTTGCGTTCAGTCTCTTCCTGAGCTCCCTTACTTTATCCAGGGTTTCCGGTATCAGCTTCTGGCCGCCGAATCCCGGATGCACCGTCATGACAAGAATCATATCTACCTCATCCAGATATTCTTCGAGTACCGAGACTGGCGTTTCCGGACAAATGGAGATTCCCACTTTGACATGAAACGACCGAATCTTGTCCAGGGTCGCCCTCACATCCTCACAGGCCTCATAATGGATCGTGATCATGTCGGCTCCCGCATCTGCAAACTCCTTTATATAGCGAATCGGTTCCGTGATCATCAGATGGGCATCCATCACCTGACCGGTTGCTTTTTTAATGGACTTCAGAACGGGCATCCCAAAAGAAATACTGGGGACGAACACCCCATCCATCACATCAAAGTGAAGATACTTGGCCCCCGCTTCTTCTGTCATCTGAATCTCTTCTCCCAGTTTTGTAAAATCTGCCGCCAAAATCGATGGCGATAAAATATATTCCATAAGATTAATACCTCCTTTTCTCCTTCTGTTCCAATTCCTGATACATTTCCAGGTAATTCTTATACCGTACCGGATGTATCATTTCTCCTTTCACTGCTTCTTTTACCGCGCAGTCTGGCTCGCTCACATGGTTGCATCCCAGGAAACGGCACTGATCTTGAAATCGTTCAAACTCCGGGAAATACTGTTTTAACTCTTCCTTATCAAAATCATCCGTATAAAGGGATGAAAACCCCGGTGTATCCATGATATACGACTCTTCATCCACTGCGATCAGTTCCGAATGGCGGGTGGTATGCTTTCCCCGCAAAGTTTTCCGGCTGATGCTTCCCGTCTCCATACTCACCTCCTGCTGCAGGCAGTTGATCAGTGACGATTTCCCCACGCCGGAAGGCCCCGCCGCCACCGTTGTTTTCCCTTCGAGTAATTCTCGCAGTTCTTCTATATTCTCTTTTTGTCCGGCACTCAAGAAAATCAAGCGGCATCCGCTGCCCTCATAAATCTTCCGAAGCTCACATATCCTGTCTTCTTCCGCCAGATCAATCTTATTAAAGCAGATGATCGTCGGCACCTGCTGCCGTTCCATCATGACCAGAAAACGATCCAATAGATTCAGGTGCGGCTCGGGACTAGCCACTGCAAATACCACCAACGCCTGATCCGCATTTGCCACTGCCGGACGGATCAATTCACTTTTCCTTGGAAGAATCGCCGTGATATTTCCGGTCTTTTCTTCCCTGTCCAGGATCTCATACTCCACAAAATCGCCCACCAGGGGCTTAATCTTGTCCTTACGGAAAATCCCCTTCGCCTTGCATTCATAAACAGCAAATTCTACTACGTCATAAACGTAGTAGAATCCTGCTATCCCTTTCATAATCCTACCCTGCATAAACAGTCCTTTTTTCTCTCCTACTCACTGTCTCCCGGATTCTCATTATCTCCCTGATCGGGATTATTATTGTTATTATTGTTTTCATTTCCCTGGCCCGGCTTAGGTCCCTTACTCACATAGAGTGTAACGGTACTTCCTACTTCTACCGTACCGCCTTCCGGATCAGTTCCCACTACAATGCCGTATGCCACATTATCATTGTACGAATACTCTTCCTTGTAATTAAGTCCCACATTGCTCAGTGCTGCCTTTGCTGACGCCAAAGATTTACCAGCTACTGACGGAATCGGAACCGTGTCTGCCGGTTTCTTTCCTTTACTTACCACATAACTTACCGCGGTATCTTTATCCACTTTCTTGCCGGCATCTACGCTCTGAGAAATAATGCACCCTTCTGCAACCGTATCACTGTATTCTTCCTTGCTTGTGCCTCCATCGGCAAGTCCTGCCGAACTAAGCTCCGATTTTGCCTCTGCCACCGTCTTACCCTTCAGATTCGGGACTGTCTTCTTCTCCGCACCCTTGCTGATATACAAAGTAATCTCCGTATCCGTAGTGGCAGACGTGCCTGCTTCCGGTGATGTTCTGATCGCCAGGCCTGCTGCTATCTCATCGCTATATTCATCATCTACTGTAATCTTCTCAAATCCGGCATCTCTCAGCGTTTTCCTGGCATCATCTTCGGTCATATTCTCTACCGACGGCACATCTACTTCTTCCGCGCCCGAGCTTACAACAACCTCAATCACCGTTTTCTTTTTAACTTTCTTTCCTTCTTCCGGATTCTGTTCGAGAACGATTCCTTCTGCTTCATCAGAATGCTTTTTCTGTACGATTTTAATCTTAAGATTTTTTTTCTCACACATCTGCTCGGCAACCTCATACTCCTCGCCGACCAGCTTGGGAACCTCAACTTTTGTCTCCGTACTTTCCTGCGTCGTTCCCGGGCCAAATTTGATGATTCCTGCCGCTTTTCCGACAATGAATATCAGAACAAACACGATAATGACCGCTACCACGATTGTAAGGATCTTCATCATCTTATTCATCCGTGGATTTACCTCTCCGTCCTGTCCATGTCTCTCGTCCGGATCATAATCCTCGTCCTCATCGTCATCATAATCGCCACGGTCATCATCATAATCGTCATAACCGTCATCGTCATAATCCCTGTCGTCATAGTCGTCGTCATCATAGCCGTCATCATCGTAGTCATCGTCATCATAGTTCTGCTGGCTGCGTTTCAGGCGTTTCATGTCTTCCTGCGAGATTACGACAGTACCACCCAGACTGCTGATCGGCGCGATATCCACAAAGCCACCCTGGGGATCTACAAGCGCACGCTTTAAATCCTGGACAAGGAGACTGATATCCTGATACCGTCTATCCGGACTCTTCTGTGTACACTTCAAAATAATCTTCTCCAGCGCCTCAGAGATATCCGGTGCCAGCTCTGACGGCGGCGTGATATTCTCCTGTAGATGCTTCATTGCGACGGAAACCGTAGAATCTCCATCAAAAGGCACTTTGCCCGTAACCATCTCATACAATGTGATACCTACAGAATAAATATCGCTCTTTGCATCACAGAACCCGCCCCGCGCCTGCTCCGGCGAAACATAGTGGACAGAACCCATGGCGTTCGAGCTGACTGTATTGGATGTAGTCGCTCTTGCGATTCCAAAGTCTGTCACCTTGACCTTCCCGTCCTTGGAGATCATGATATTCTGTGGTTTGATATCACGATGGATGATGTGATGTCTGTGCGCCGCTTCAATGCCGCCGCACATCTGAATGGCGATGCTGATCACCTCTTTTGTCGACAGCTTGCCCTTCTTCTGGATATATTCCTTCAATGTAATTCCTTCCACAAGCTCCATGACCATATAATACAGTTCGCGGTCCTCCCCCACATCGTACACATTCACAATGTTCGGGTTCATCAGCCCCGCTGCTGCCTGCGCCTCGGAACGGAATTTACGAACAAAATTCTTATCTTCCCGATACTCTTTTTTCAATACCTTGATCGCCACAAAACGGTTCAGCATACAATCCTTCCCTTTGTAGACATCTGCCATACCGCCGGTGCCGATCTTGCTGAGCACCTCATACCTTTCCCCTAAAAAAATCCCATCTTTTACCATATACTCACCTCTTCAGAAAACGGCTGTGCTAACACAACACCTATGTTATCTTTTCCCCCATTTTCATTGGCACGGTCAATCAGCATCTGACCTGCCTCTACAATATCCCTTGCCCCTTTTATAACAGAAAAAATCTCCTCATCATCTACCATATTGCAAAGTCCATCGGTGCACATAAGAATGATATCTCCCTTTTTCAGGCCGTGTTCAAAGAAATCGGCCTCTACCTTCTCTTTTACCCCGATCGCTCTGGTGATAATATTCTTGTCAGGATGGTGTTTCGCTTCTTCTTCATTGATGCCGCCAAGCCTTACCATCTCTTCTACCAGAGAGTGATCCCTGGAGAGCTGCCTGATATCCTTATTAATCAGGTATAGACGGCTGTCTCCCACATTCACAAAATACAATGTGTGATCGATCACCGTCGCAGCCACAAGTGTAGTCCCCATGCCTTCCAGTTTGATATCCTTGCCGGCGGCTTCAATCAGCTTATGATTAGCCGTCTGCACTGCATCCATAAGTGCATCCTCCGGCCTCTCTTTTAATGTATGCTTCAGCTCTTCCTCCAGAACCTCCACCGTATATTTAGACGCAAAATCTCCAGCCTTGTGTCCTCCCATTCCATCCGCCACGACCAGAAGGTTTGGCAGAGAGCCGAGCGGCTCATCCGTAGCAAACACATAGTCCTGATTGATCTCTCGTTTTCGTCCCACATCCGTCATGGAAAATGTCTTCATTCTTACACTCCTTGTAATGTCTTACGTCTTAGCTGTCCACAAGCCCCGTCGATGTCAGAGCCCATTTCTCTTCTAATAGTAACATTAATCCCATTTTTTTCAAGTTTATTTTTGAAATTCAGCGCACTTTTTTTATCCGGTTTTTCATAATTTCTCTCCTTGATCGGATTAACCGGAATCAGATTAATATGACACTGCCGTCCTTTCAAAAGAGCACTCAGCTCCTGCGCATCCTCATTACCGTCATTCACGCCGTGAACCAAGCTGTACTCAAATGTAATGCGCCGTCCTGTTTTTTCAAAATATGCATCACATGCCTTTAATACTTCCGGAAGTGCATATTTGTTTGCCACCGGCATCAGCTCCCTGCGCTTTTCCTGGGTGGAGCCGTGAAGGGAAAGGGCCAGTGTGATCTGAAGTTTTTCTTCTGCCAGCCGATAGATATTCGGCACGATCCCGCAGGTGGAAGCCGTAATATTCCGCTGGCTGATGTTCAGTCCGTCCGCATTGCTGATCATATGGATAAATTTCAGGAAATTATCGTAATTATCCAGTGGTTCCCCGGTTCCCATCACCACGATGTTGGAGACTCTCTCCCCGGAAATCTTCTGAATCTGATAGACTTGGCGCAGCATTTCCGAAGGAGTCAGATTTCTCTCCAGTCCATCGAGAGTCGATGCACAGAAACGGCATCCCATCCGGCACCCCACCTGGGAGGAAATGCACACAGAATTTCCATGCCTATACTTCATCAGCACACTTTCCACCATATTCCCGTCTGCAAGGCAAAACAGGAATTTATTCGTGCCGTCCTGCCTGGAAATCTGACGGGTTATCATCTCCACCTTCCGAATCTCATAGGAAGCAGAAAGCTTGTCGCGGAGTGTCTTGGACAAATTGGTCATTTCCGCAAAATCATCCGCCAGCTTCCTATGCAGCCACTCGTAAATTTGTCCGGCGCGGAAAGGCTTTTCGCCAAGAAGCGCCATCTCACTTTTCAGCTCCTCCAAAGAGTACGATGCAATGTCCGTTTTTGCCTCCATAACGTCTTTCGCTCCTCCTTCCTTTATGCTCTTTCCAGATCTGTTTTTCGTTTAAATCTCGCGATATAAAAACCGTCCGTATCTCTCGCGGGGAAGATCTGTTTCTCCTCTTCCAGCGTAAAATCGCCAAAGCTTTCTGCAAACCAGCGCGTATTTTCTTCATTCTCCATCTTATTGATAGTACAGGTGCTGTAGATCAGGCATCCGCCCGGTTTAACATACTCCTTCACCGTCTCCAGGATCTGTCTTTGAAGCTGCACAAGTTCGCTTAAGCTTTCTTTGGTAACTCTGTATTTTAAATCTGTCTTTTTGGCAAGTACGCCAAGTCCCGAGCAGGGAAGATCTGCAAGCACCACATTCGCCTTTTTACAGGACTTTTCATCCGGTACGGTGGCATCATATCTGCACGCACAGATATTGGTAAATCCCATTCTGTCAATATTTTCCTGAATCAGTGCTACTTTATAGTCCGTCAGATCCCTGGCCTCCACAAAACCCGTGCCGTTAAGAAGCTGGGCTGCGTGCAGGGCTTTTCCGCCCGGAGCTGCGCACACATCAATAACATAATCCCCCGGCCTGATCCTTGCACTTTCCGCCACGCGGATAGAGGATGCGTCCTGCACCTGAAACTCTCCTTCGCGAAAGCTTGCAAGGCCTCCCAGATAATCGTAACCCGAGATCAGCAGCGCAGAGGCCACATCCGGGTGCTCTTCTACGACTACTCCCTCTTCACTAAGCCGCCTTTTTAGTTCTTCTTTCGTCCGTTTATTCTCATTGACCCGGATCACAGTCGGATGCTCTTCATAAAATCCAGCGAGAATCTTCTCCGTTCGTTCCCTTCCGTAATCGTTAAGCCACATTTCCACGATCCAACGGGGCATAGAATAGACCACTTGCAAATACTCTGCCGTGTGCTCCTTGGGCGGGTAAGGAATCTGGTCCAGATTTCTTGCAAGGCTTCGCAGTACGCCGTTTACAAATCCTTTCAGAGACGCAAAGCCTTTCTTTACCGCAAGTTTCACCGCCTCATTGCATGCAGCCGAATCCGGCACAGTGTCCATATATTTAATCTGATATGCGGCGCTTCGCATGATACAGCGGATCACCGGTTTCATCTTCGCTGTCTTTACCTTTGATACATGATCGATCAGATAATCCAGTTCCAGCTTCCTCTCCAGAGTGCCTTCCGTCACCCGGGTCACAAAAGCTCTTTCCCGTTTATCGAGATACTGGTATTTTTCCAAAACCTGTCTGAGGGCAATGTGGCTCTTTTCCCCACGCTCCACCTCAAGAAGCACGGCAAGTACCAGCTCCCGTTCATTCATCTGCTTTTTCATCCTTCTGTCCTAACCCAGCTTTACGCCTTCCTCTATCTTGTATCCTCTTAAAAACGCGTCCGTCTCCATCCGTTTCTTTCCCGGAATCTGGAGCGCTTTGATCTTAAGCAGACCCTCTCCCGTCTGCACGAAAAAGGCTTCCTTCGTGACACACACAACCGTGCCGGGCTCTGCTTTTGCCTCTGCAGCACTGCCCGATCCTTTCTCAGATGCAGCTTCCTCCAAAACCACGTCTGTCTCCCAGATCTTCATCACTTTCCCATCCCAGAACGTGTACGCGCTGGGCCACGGGTTCAGCCCGCGCACCAGGCGCTCCAGGGATACCGCAGATTTTGACCAGTCGATCTCGCCGGCTTTTTTATCCAGCATTCTGGCGTATTCCGTCGGGCTCTCTCCCTGCTTCTGCGGGGTAATGGTACCAGCTTCAAGGCCGGCAAGGGTATGCACACAAAGCCTGGCCCCCTCCGCCGAAAGGGTATCAAAAAGGCTGCCTCCCGTTTCCTTTTCCCGCAGAGGAACCTCTACCTTTTCCAGCATATCTCCGGTGTCTATCCCTTCATCCATCTGCATGGTGGTAACGCCGGACACCTCCTCGCCGTTTATCACCGCCCACTGGATCGGTGCGGCGCCCCGGTATTTGGGAAGGAGAGAGGCATGGACGTTGATACAGCCGTAAGGTGTCATTTCCAGAAGCTCTTTGGGCAGGATCTGTCCAAATGCAACGACCACACATACGTCTGCCTCGTAGGTTTTCAATTCTTCCATACACTCTTTGTCACGGACTCTTCTTGGCTGGTACACCGGTATCCCATGTGCAAGCGCACATTCCTTCACCGGAGTGAACTGCATCTTCCCGCCCCGCCCTTTCGGCTTGTCCGGCTGCGTCACCGCCAACACTACCTCATGCCCGGCCTCAACCAGAGCCTTAAGGACTCCCACGGAAAAATCCGGGGTTCCCATAAAAATAATCTTCATCGTAGTCTTCAACCCTTTCCATCTATCTCGTTTCTATTCTTCTTCGGCATACTCGGTGTCATGAAGCTCACCTTCCACCTTTTCCACATAGAGATGGCCGTCCAGATGCTCCAGCTCATGACAGATCGCACGGGCAAGAAGGCCCTCGCCTTCTATCACAAATTCCTTCATATCTTCATCGAATGCTTTTGCTTTGACATAATTCGGGCGAGTCACTACCCCTGATTTCCCCGGTACGCTGAGACACCCTTCCTCTCCAGTCTGCTCCCCGTCCGTTTCAAGAATCTCCGGGTTGATCATAACGATCGGTCCTTCTCCCACATCGATTACCACAATCCGTTTCAGCACTCCCACCTGCGGCGCTGCAAGCCCAACGCCCATCGCCTCATACATGGTGTCCAGCATATCCCCGATCAGAATGTGATTCCTGATCGTCATCTTCGGAACCTCTTTACATACTTTTGTTAATACCTCATCTCCGATTTCACGGATTTTTCTTGTTGCCATTTTCCTTTACCTCCCAATAAACTTAAAATACCTTCATCGGATCAAAATCAAACTGAATCCACATCTTATCGAACCCGCGGTTGATTTCAATATACTGCTCCAGCCTGTTTTTAATTTCCACCAGAACCGCATAAGATTCCTCTTTCAAATACACCACCCGCCGGTACATATCCTTAACCTTGCCCACATAGGGACTTGCAGGTCCGATCACCTGCACCTGATGTCCTTTTACGATGCGCAGTACATACTCTTTTAAATAGTAGGCTCCCTTTTCCAGCAGCTCTTCATCCGGTCCCGACAGCATGACTGCCATCAGATGGCTGGCCGGAGGATATCCCATCAGATCCCGGTAGTTCATCTCTTCCTCGTAAAATGCAGGATAATCCTGCTTCGCCGCGGTCTGAATACTGTAATGCCCCGGGCTGTAGGTCTGAATGACCACTTCCCCGTTCTTTTCTCCTCTCCCTGCACGTCCCGCCGCCTGGGTGAGCAGCTCAAATGTGCGCTCTGCCGAGCGGTAGTCATCCGAATACAGTGACATATCCGCCGCCAGAATTCCCACCAGAGTGACATTCGGAAAATCGTGCCCTTTTACGATCATCTGGGTTCCCACCAGAATGTCTGCTTCTTCATTTGCAAATGCTTCCAATATCTTCTCATATCCGTCTTTTTGCCGGGTCGTATCCAAATCCATCCTAAGGACACGCGCTCCTTCAAATTCTCGTCCGACCAGTTCTTCAATCTGCTGCGTCCCCGCCCTAAAACCTCCAATGTGGCGGGAACCGCACTGCGGACAGATTGCCACTGCAGCCTGTTCATAGCCGCAGTAATGACAGATCAGTTTCCCATTTCTGTGGGAAGACAGCGACACATCGCAATGAGGACATTTTACTACATGTCCGCAAGACCTGCAAGAAAGAAATCCTGCATATCCTCTTCGATTCAAAAACAGCATGGTCTGTTCGCCTTTTTCCAGTCTGTCTTTCATAAGCTCCCGTAAACGGTCACTCAGTATGGAACGGTTTCCCCGCCTAAGTTCCTCGCGCATATCCGCGATATAGACCTCGGGAAGTCTGCCTGCGGCCGCCCTCTCTTTTAACTCCAGCAGACAGTATTCCCCCCTCCGGCATCTGTAAAATGCTTCCAGTGACGGAGTGGCCGATCCTAAGACCACGCTCGCCATCTCCAGCCGGGCGCGTTCCACGGCCGTCTCTCTGGCATGATACCGGGGCGTCTGCTCACTCTTATATGCCGCCTCATGCTCTTCGTCAATCACGATCAACCCTAGATTCGGGAACGGTGTAAACAATGCGGAGCGGGGACCTATCATCACATCCAGTTCTCCCTTCTTTGCCCGCATCATCTGGTCATAACGTTCGCCTGAAGAAAGGCGGGAATTCATGATAGACACCCGGTCTCCGAACCTGCGCCGGAACCGCATGACCGTCTGGTAGGTCAGGGCAATCTCCGGAATCAGTACGATTGCCTGGCGGCCGCTAACTACTACCTGGCGGATCATTTCCATATATACTTCCGTCTTCCCACTCCCTGTCACGCCATGAATCAGATAGGTCCGGTGAACTCCTGCTTCATAATCCCTACAAAAGGTCCGGATCGCCCTCTCCTGCTCCGGGGACGGCAAGAAGTCTTCCTTCTCTTTTTCTCCATGACTTACCGGATTGCGGTATACCCGCCTGGAAGAAATCTCCAATACCCCCTGCTCTTCTAAAGCCCGGATCACCGGAAGCGTGATATTCAGCTTCTGCATGACAAGGGAAGCCTCAATCTCTTCGTCATCGAGAAGTGCCGCCATCAGACGGGCTCTGGCTTTCTGGTTCTTGCGCTGGTATTCCTCCAGCCTTTTCTCCCCTTCTTCCCGGGAAACGATGCGCCTCAGAAGCCGCTTCTGTTTCGCCCGTTCGGTGTGCTTGATCGGGAGAACCGTCTTTAATGCCTGGATCATCGTACCACCATAATTCTCCTTCATCCATGCCGCCAGCGTCACAAGCCGGGACTCAATGGCGACACTTTCTTTGGCCGGGCCGTACAACTCCTTCAGCTTTGCCTCATCATAATTACAGGTTTCCGAAAAACCGGTGATATATCCGGTGATTTCCCGGTTGCCCCTGCCGAAGGGAATCCGCACCTCCATTCCGATTCTTAGCTGTCCGGCCATGGAATCCGGTATTTTGTACTGAAATACTTTATCCAGTTTTTCATTTGTAATATCTATAATAACGTCTGCATACATCCTGATTTTTCCAACTCCCCATGTCTTCTGCTACTCTTCTATGGCTTTTCTATTGTTCTCCCTTTTTTACCAGCTCCCGGTCATCCATATGGTATTTCACGCCTTGTATCTCCTGGTAAGTCTCATGACCTTTGCCTGCGATCAGAACCACATCTCCCGGCCGCGCCTCATCCAGCGCAAACCGTACTGCTTCCCGGCGGTCTTCCACCATTCGGTAATCGCCTTTCGTTCTCCTTAGTCCCTCCCGGATATCCTCCATGATCTCGTCAGGTTTTTCAAATCTGGGGTTATCGGATGTGATCACCGTCAGATCCGCAAGTCTCCCCGCCGTCTCCCCCATCTCGGTCCTCCGACTCGCGGAGCGGTTGCCGCCGCACCCGAATACCAGTATGATTCTCCGGGGATGATAGCTTCTGATCGTCATCAGCACTTCCTTAAGGCTCATGGCATTATGCGCGTAATCTATATAGCATGCGATGTTTTTTTGCGTGGATACAAGTTCCATTCGCCCTCTTACATTCACCAGCCGAATCTCTTCCTTCCTTTCAAATATATTCATCCCCAGCACATGAAGTGTCTGCAATGCCGCCAACGCATTATACACATTAAAAAGCCCCGGCATTTGCAATACAAACTCCTCACCGCAGACGCTAAAATATGTCACCGGCACTCCTTGCTCCACCTGAAAATGAATTCGTTCTGCCGTGAGAACTTTTTCTTTTCGATCCGACAAATAAGAAAAATAATCCTTCTGACAAGTATATCCATATTTCTCACACCGGGCATGGCGGAACATATAACTACACTGCAGATCATCCAGATTCCCGATTCCGATCCGGCACTGTCTGAACAGCCGGGACTTATAATAGCGGTATTCCTCCACGTTTTCATGCTCACCGGGACCGATGTGATCCTCGCCGAAATTGGTAAATACTGCCGCCAGAAACGAAATTCCCTCCACTCTTTTTTGCTTGATCCCCTGGGAGGAAACTTCCATCACTGCATATTCGCAGCCCTCTTCTACCATTTTAGCAAAATACTCCTGAATGGTAAAGGACTCCGGCGTTGTATTTTCAGAAGGAATTTTTTCCTTGCCGATGATAGTTTCTATCGTTCCGATCAGTCCGCTCTTATGCCCTGCCCCCTCAAGAAGGGTATGGAGAAGCCACGTCACCGTTGTTTTCCCTTTCGTCCCCGTCACCCCGATGATTTTCAGCTTATCAGCAGGATTTCCGAAGTAAGCGGCGCTGATATGCGCCAGCGCTTCCCGGGAATCCTTCACCAGAATCACGGTCGCCTTTGCCGGAAACCTCAGCATTTCCCCGCTTTGCACCAGTTTTTCCACCACAAATACGGATACGCCCTTTTCGGATGCTTCCCGGATAAATGCATGGCCATCCGCCCGCAGCCCCGACAGGCATACAAACAGATCTCCTTTGCCGGCTTTTCGTGAATCATATACTACTTTTTGTATTTCCATAGTTTCAAATTCATCTGCCGGTTGTATGAATGCATATTCTAACTGTTCCAACAATTTCTTCAGCCTCATATCTGCCTCCCCGATCAATACTCCTTTGCTTTCCCCTTGTGTTTTGCTCCCGGGTTTGATATACTTAGCAACTGAGGTGAAGAACCTCGTATTACCTGAATATACTGATTTTGGGGAGGTTTTTATGTTATATATGTATGGCTGTCCGATGCACCTGGGGGTAGGTGACATGGGGCTGGTTCAAAGTCTGAAGTATCTGGGGGAACGTGATTCCAATCTGGTATTCCCGGTTCTTCCGGAAATCATAAAAAAAGAGGAGAACCTGCCGAGCCTGAAGAATCTGAACAGTGTTTCTGCAACCTGCGCACAGATTGCGGAGCATGCATACCGTGCACTCTCCGAAGGCAATACTCCTCTTTTTATCGCCGGGGATCACAGCGCCGTGATGGGATCCATCTCCGCATCCTCTGTGTATACCCGAAACACACTCGGCGGGGAAACCGGACTCATCTGGGTGGATGCCCATCCGGATATCAATACAGACCAGACAACGGTTACCGGAAATATACACGGGATGCCGGTTGCCGCCCTCCTCGGACTTGGCACTGAGCGTCTGACCGGATTTCTTGACAAATCCTGCAAGTTGAAGCCGAAAAATATTGTAATGCTGGGGCTTAGGGATATCGATCCCCCGGAACAGGTCACTTTGGATACGCTCGGCATCCGCTATTATACGTATGATACGATTTGTAAAAGAGGCTTAAATGTATGCCTGGAAGAAAGCATTTCACATCTTAAGTCTCTGCCTGCCGTACATCTGAGTTTTGATATCGATTCCATGGATCCGAAACTCATGCCCGGTGTGTCGGTTCCGGTCTCCGGCGGGTTTACTGCTCCGGAGGTAAGACAGATTTTTGACGTGCTGTTTTTAGCCCTGCCGATTCTTGCGTGTGATATCGTAGAGTTCAACTATATTCACGATAAAGAGAACCGGACGGCTGCTTTCGTCTCAGAACTGACAGAAAAGGTCAAAGCACTTTACGCCAAACGGGCAGATATCACTGCCTCTTAGCACTATTTTATGAAAAAAAACAGAAGGTGTTACACATGTAACACCTTCTGTTATTTTTCATGTGCCGCATCATACTCGGCAAGAAATTCTTTTACATATTCCACGTCAGATTTGCAGTCCAGATATTCACTTCCGTATTTCTGGCGCGTCTCATTTCCTTTCCCGGTGATGAGAAGGATAGTTTTCCCTTCTGCCTCATCCATGGCAGTCTTGATCGCTTCTCCGCGATCCTCGATCATTACATAAGGGCAATTCTGTGCCTCCACATACTGAGCGATATCACGGGAAATCTCTTCTACCGGCTCATATCCCGGGTCCTCTGCCGCCAGATATACTTTCCTGGAATACTGCCCCGCCACAGTCCCCAGATCGCGCCTGCGGATATAAGCTTTCTTGCCCGGGCATCCGAAAATAGAGACGATATCGTAATCCGGGTACTCATCCCTGGTGGACGAGAACAATTTCTCAAAACTCAGTTTATTGTGTGCGTAATCCACCACCGCGATCAGCTTCTTATCTTTGCTTGCGTAAAGCTCCATTCTTCCACTGGAACGCGCACGGTAAAGACCGCTGTGCATATACTCTCTTGGAATTCCCACCAGAATGGAAGATGCGATCACCGCCAGGGCATTCTCCACATTAAAGAGTCCCGGCATCGTCAGGCGGAATTCCTCATCAAAGCCTTCCTCTGTGTCATCATGGGGCTGATAACGCACCATAAACACCGTCTCATGCCCATCTTTTTGTACATTGTACGCATACACATCGGCTTCGTCTCTCCTGGTGCTGATGGTAAGCACCTTTTTGCAGACTCCGGACTCCTCTAAAATCCGATCGGAAAAATCGGCATCCAGATTCACCACCGCCGTATCTGCTTTGTCGAAGATCCGTAACTTAGACGCAAAATAATCTTCAAAATCCGGGTGTTCGATCGGGCTGATATGATCTTCGGAAATATTAAGGAACACCCCGACATCCAGCCGCATATTGTCTACCCTGTTATACTTTAGTGCCTGGGAGGAAACTTCCATCTCCACAAAGGAAATGCCGCTTTCTACCGCGTGGCGCAGATGTTCCTGCAATTCAACCGCTTCCGGTGTGGTGATATGGGATTCCTTTTTTATCACCCCATCATAGATATCAATGGAGGAAATCACTGCACTTTCTTTTCCTCTAACCGCTTTCATATAATCATCCACGATTGCTTTCATGTAATATGCAGATGTGGATTTGCCCTTGGTCCCGCCGATCCCGATCACGGTCAAATCCTTCCACGGTGCATTATTAAACTTCTCTGCCAGAGGTGGCATTGCCTTACGGATGTCGTCCACCAGAAAATAGGGAACATCCTTTTTGGTGTCGTACCTGACCTCACTTACGTAAGCGGCAGCCCCTTTTTCGATAGCGTCGTCCAGATACTCTGCCTTGAACGCTGCACCTTTACAGATGAATAAGGTCCCTTCCGTCACCTGCCTGGAATCGTAGGTCAAATATTCCACCGTCATATCTTCATTTCCCGCAGAATAGAATTCCTTCATCATACGCAGATTTTCGAGAACCAGCGCATACTCATTTAATGTATATTTTTTCATTCCATTTGTCTCCTTACACGCCTTTTCTTTTTCTACGCTTCCCTGAGCTGTGCCCCGGAACGCAGGATCGATTCTTTGACCAGTACATCCATGGCGTCGATACAGTTTGCCGGAACCTGATAGTATTCCTTAAATACGGAAATCTCCGTGCAGGCAAGAATCACCGCATCACATCCCTGCGCCATCAGGTCCTGATACACCCTGTCAAACTTGTCTCTGTCTCCGGTCTTTCCGCTTTTGATATCATCGTAGATCAAAGACATGACATCCTTCTGCGCCTCCACGCCCGGTGCGGCGGGCTCGATCCCTCTTGCACGGCAGGCGCGGTGATACGTCTCGGCCCGAAGCGTGCCGTCCGTCCCCATGATTCCGATTTTCTTCACCTGGGGGTGCTCCTCGATCACGCTTCTTACGCTTTCTTCCACCATATTGATGATCGGCACCTTCGTTGCCGCCTGTATCTCCTCCAGAAAGTAATGGGAGGTGTTGCAGGGTATGGCGATATTGGAAACTCCCAGATATTCCAGATTCTTTGCATCCGTGGTTACTGCTTCGATAAATGCTTCTTTGTTCCCTGTCAAAATGGCTTTTGTCCTGTCAGGCATGGTCGCATGGCTTAAGATCACCATATCGATATGCTCCTGATCACTCGCCGCTTTTGTTCTGGCTATGACCCTGGCATAATAAAAGCTGGTCGCCTCGGGTCCCATACCGCCGATTACTCCTAATTTTTTTAACATATACCTCTCCCCTGTTATTTGACTGCCTTACGAGTAATACTTCTTAAACTTTGCAAAATGACTGAAATGGGTCTTGGTCATGGCAAGGAAACGTCTCGGTTTCCAATCCCCTTTCATAAATACAGGATTCACCATCTTCTTCTCTTTCAAAAGCTTCTTAAGCTTTGCAAGGTTTTCTTCTTCCTTAATATATTTAAAGGCCACCGCTCTCGGAACTACCATCCAGAGATGCTCGTCTTTCGCAAGCTCTAATTTGGCCTCTTTCCCGTAAACATACTCTTCCACGATATATTTCGCCACATTGAAACCGGAACCGGTCACATAATAATTGCTCCGGCCCTGACGGGTGTTGATCTCGAAGAACTTGTATTTTCCGTCCCGCCTGTCATACTTGATATCGAAATTGGAAAATCCGATATAGTGCAGGTCCTCCAGAAGATTCTTTACACGCATCATCAGTTCTTCATTCGGCTCTGTGATGATCACCGCATGATTTCCCAGACCGTGCGGCGTATGCTCTTCCAGAAGCACATGTCCCAGACACATCATCTTCACTTTCCCGTTCCGGTCAGAATAGGAGGTCAGCACCCGCATATATTCATCATTGCCCGGAATCATGTCCTGGATGATCAGTTTGTCTGTGTAGCCTGCGTCATAGATTTCCTTGATTACCTTCCCTAGCTCTCCCATATCGGAAATCGTATACACCTTGTTCTGGGTCGCAAACGGATGCTCCCAGTAGGAGATACTGTCAGAAGGCTTCAAAATCACCGGAAACTGGAATTTCACCTCGAAATCCATCCCCATAGAGGCATCGTAAATCAAGGTTCCCGGATAGTCTACCCCGTGCTTTTCGCACAAGTTATAGAAGGTTTCCTTCTGCTGAAGGCTGTTCATCAGGTCAAAATCGATGTAAGGTGCAATGATATTCTCCGCCAGCTCACTCTTGTGCTTACTGATCAGCGCCACATAACTGTCTCCGCAGCCGATCAGTACGATCTTCTTGTGAGAATGCTTTTGGGCGAAGGTGTTGACCGTCCTAAGGAAATAATCATCCGTATCGATCTTCGGATTCGGATGATACTCGATGATTTTACTGCCATAGCTGGGGCCGGTCGCAAATTTACCGAAAATATATGTTTTTACCTGGTACTGTTCATAAAATGCACGGGCAACGCTATATGTGTTGATGTCTCCGCCGAGAAGTACCGGGATGAATTCTCTCTCTTTGAATTTCATAGTTGAGACGCACTCTCCTTCCACTTTTACATATCAGTTAATTATAACGCAGCCTGGAATATCAGTCAAGAACCCTATCCGAGCACACTTCTCTTTCTAGTATAGACGATTCTTTTTCAAAATACAATTATAAGAAATACGTGGGCCAAACGATAATCTGCCTGTCGGTGAACGATAACACACAGATACATATTTTCATGTTTTTCCGGCAGTATATATACGAAGGATTTTACACAGGTGTACCGGTAATTTTACATGGATTTAATGGAAATATTCTTCTTTCATGCTATACTTTAGGAGTATGTGTGGTTTTGTTTCCGCTTATCCGGACATAAAACAGTGACAAGAAGCAAAGGCAAAAATAGAAAAACAGGAGAACAAGAAATGAATCCGATTAATTTTAATGAAAAGACAGGTTTTATCTGCGATATGGATGGTGTGATCTATCATGGAAACCAGATTCTTCCGGGAGTTACCGAATTTATTCAGTGGCTACAGGATGAGAAGAAGGAATACTTGTTTCTGACGAACAACAGCGGATACACACCGAGAGAGCTGAAGCAGAAGCTGGCCCGCATGGGACTTGAGGTGTCAGAAGAGCATTTTTACACCAGTGCACTGGCTACGGCGGCATTTTTAAAGGAGCAGGCCCCGGGCTGTTCCGTATTTGCCATCGGGGAGGCCGGGCTGTTTAACGCTCTTTATGATGCGGGTATTACGATGAACGATGTCAATCCGGACTATGTCGTGATCGGGGAGGGAAAGGCCTACTCTCTCGACACCCTCACCAAAGCAACCAACCTGGTTCTTGGAGGGGCCAAGCTGATCGGGGCCAATTCGGACGTATCCGGCCCCATCGAAAATGGGATCGCTCCGGCCTGCGGAGCCCTGATCGCCCCGATCGAAATGGCAACCGGAACCCGGGCTTATTTCTGCGGGAAGCCCAACCCACTGATGATGCGCACCGGCCTCAGGCTTCTGAACTGCCACTCCGCCGACGCCGTTATGGTAGGCGATCGGATGGACACGGATGTGATATCCGGGCTGGAGAGCGGCATGTCGACGGTACTTGTACTGTCGGGCGTTTCTACGACAGAAACCATAAAAAAATACGCCTATCGTCCGTCTATTGTGTTGAATGGGGTTGGCGACATCGTAGAGCAGGCACGGTTGGCAGAATAACAGGAGCCCTGCCTTTATGCAAAAGAATACCCCCGGCATTGTTGCCGAGGCATCCTACATTTATGAATACATTTCTTCCAAGCTGACCAGTGTTACTTCGCCGTTGTTTGCAGTTTGAACCAATGCTTCCGTAAAACCGCCTTTGGAAAAAATATAGTAGTAGTATTTCACACCTTTACCAAATACAGCTGCGTATTCTCGGAGAACTTCCAGTTCATCCACGCCAATCTTTTCGTTACGGTATTTGCAGGAACCTATTATATACTCCTTTCCTTCCACTGGCGTTCCAACAATATCAATTTGAACTTGCCTTTTTTTCTTTGGATCAGTTCCCCACCATTGACCCAACTCATTCAAATCTATCGGAAGCTCGTCCGCATAGTACAGCAGATAATCTTGACACATCTTTTCAAACGTGAGTCCCATGTAGTCTGGGAAAAACTGTTTGACCGATCTCGAATAGGTTTTCCAAATCCGCCCTGAATCCACTGCACTGATATTCGCCGGAACAAATCGATACCAAAACCGGAAGAAATTGTCTGCCAAGAGATAGACGGTTTTCTTACCTGGCTTTTCCGTAATGGGCGTTTCCTTCTTTACGATGCCCAAATCAATCAGTGTTTTCACATAGTTCGTGCAAGTTCCGCTCGTTTCTCCGATTTTTGTGATAATCTCATTTAAACGAGAGGCTCCTTCTGCAATAGCCTTAATGATCGCATTATAGATAGCAGGCTCTCTCAATTCCTGTTTTAAAAGATTTGCAGGTTCCTCATAGAGGTAGCTGGACCTGTCAAACAGATTGGTCAGGAGTGCCTCGTCCAAATTTGTTTTTATATTCAGTTTATTGATATAGTGTGGGACACCACCGGTAATTCCATAAATCAAAGCATTCTCGGTATAGGAGAGTTCCGGGTGAAACACAGCCGTTTCCTTATAATCCAGCGGTTCAATCTTAAACTGACCGGTTCTTCTTCCATAAAGAGGACTTTCTTGCCCAAGCACTTGATTCTCCATAAAACTCATAGACGAGCCACACAGAATCAGATAGAGTTTGCTATCGCTCCATTTATGATCAATCCGGTGCTGAAGCATCGCAGAAATCGCGGGTTTCGCCTTTGCCAGATATGGATATTCATCAATTACAAAGATGATCCTCTTATCTGCTGATAGCGCCGTTATTTCATCCAACGCAGCGTCATAGTCTTTAAAGACTGGGGCTGATAAAGCATCCGGCCTCTCAAAGCTCATGATTGCCTTTGACAATGACTCTAAATTTTCCTGTCCTGTGGTGTTCAAAGCCGAAAAGAAAATCGTCGGCTTATCTTTACAGAATTCATTGATAAGGGCTGTTTTTCCAACTCGACGCCGGCCATAGATAACTACGCATTCAAAATTTTCATCTTCGTATCTTATATTCAACTTTTGAAGCTCTTCCTCGCGGCAATAAAACTTTTCCATGTAATCGCCTCCGCAATAACATAATCGTGATAAAGTTAATCGTGATTATGTTTTTTGTGATTATTATGAGGCATATTCGAGAAAAAGTCAAGAGGCAGTGAAAATATGATAGGATAAGTTTATTGTAGTTTTACATAGATTTGATAGAAATATTCATTATTCATTACTATAAAAAGATGTCGCTTATAATATTTATAGACCTTTAAACCAGCGATATCAAATCCAGCGACATTTGAACCAGAATACTTTGCAGAGATAAAAAACAAATTAAAACAGGAGAACAACACATGAATACAATTGATTTTAACGAAAAGACCGGCTTTATCTGTGACATGGACGGTGTAATCTACCACGGGAATCAGATTCTTCCGGGTGTCACTGAATTTATCCAATGGTTACAGGCTTCTGAACTGCCACTCCGCCGACGCCGTTATGGTAGGCGATCGGATGGACACGGATGTGATATCCGGACTGGAGAGCGGCATGTCGACGGTGCTTGTGCTGTCAGGTGTTTCTACGGCAGAGACCATTAAAAAATACGCCTATCGCCCGTCTCTTATATTGAATGGGGTCGGCGATATCGTAGAGCAGGCACGGTTGGCAGAATAACAGGAACCCTGCTTTTTAGGCAGGCGCGAGGAATCCATATTGGGAAAAACCACTTTTGTCTTGCTAATATTTTCAGATTATCATATACTATATAAAAGGATGTGATTACATGAGTAATAAAGAAGTTGCAAAACAAATTATTGACAGTTTACCGGACCACAAGGTTGAGAAGATTCTCTTCTTCCTGCGTGGTATACAATTTGATGACAATATCGAAGATGATCTCTTTTGCGAAAGTTTACTACAAGATTATCTGCAAGATTCAGACCCGGATAAACACAATGCAATATCTCTTGAGGATTTCGCAAAGCAAGAAGGAATTATCCTATGAATAAATACCAGGTACTCATTGAAAAACGGGCACAAAAATTCATTTCTAAGCTACCAAAACCAGAAAAGGCCCGGCTGTTGAAAGCAATCTACGCTTTACCCAACGGCGATACAAAGCCACTACAGGGGCATTCAGAATACCACCGGCTTAGAGTAGGTACTTACCGAATCATTTTTACTATTAATAATGGTAAACTGATCATCTGTATTGTGGATGCCGGGAATCGAGGAGACATTTATAAAAGATATTAGAAAAATGACCCACTAAAAACGGGTCATTTTTTCTACCTCTTTCTTATACATGAATCATACTTTATCCTCATCCACCTGGCATTCATCTCTATTCTGTAAAATACGATATCCCATCCGGAGTTCTTTTGCCATCGTTTCGTTTTTATCCAGAACCCCCAGAAGCATCCTTGCCGCCCTCTTACCGCTTTCTTCATAAGAATAGTGAATAGTCGGGATTCTCGGTGTCACGACTTTGGAGAGTTCTGAATCTCCATGCCCGGTAACCATAATCTGTCCCGGCACGTCGATTTTGACGTCCCGCAGATACTGCTGCGCTCCCACCGCCATCTCATCTGCGGCACAGATCACCGCATCCAGATCGCCGTATGTATCCAACAGTTCTTTTGTTTTCTCATACCCGGAATTCACCGTGAAATCCGCTATCACATAATTTTCCGTAAGTTCTTCCAGGCCGGCATCCCGCACCGCATCGCAATACCCCCGGAAGCGTTCCAGACCGGCGGCTTCATCTTCATGGAAGGCACTGAGATATCCGAGCTTTCTGCGGCCTTTTTCCAGAACCAGCCGGGTCATATCATAGATGGCGTGATAGTCATCGTGGTAAACACAATAATATCCTTCCAGCCTCTGTCCGACGATCACGACCGGGACCGTCATATTCTTAAGCGCCCTCTTATGCTTTTGTGGGAACACAGTCGCTGCAAGAATCACTCCGTCCACCTGCTTCTCATCAAACACCGACAAATATTCCAGCTCTTTTTCGGGATTACTCTGTGTATCCGCCAGCAAAAGCCGATATCCCTCCCCCTCTAGTACGGACAGGATACCTGCCACCACACTTCCCATAGAAGTCGAATCAATCTTAGGCAGAATCACGCCGATCATCTTTGTCTTCTTTGTGCGCAGAGTCTGTGCCTGCACGGATGGCCGGTAGCCTGTCTTTTCCACAACCTGGCGGATAGCCTCATGCTTTTCCTTTGAAATATATCCATTATTAAAATAACGTGAAACAGCCGCACTGGAAACTCCCGCCAGCCTTGCTATCTCTGCTATATTCATGCTCTACCCCTGATTAATTCATTTTTTTCAAATAATAGAATCCATATGCCGGAACATTGACTCCGCTCGCCGGCATCTCCTCTCCGGAGATCAGATCACGATACATGCCATCCGTCTCGTTGATCCATGCTGTCTTATCAAATTCGCTGAAATTGAACACTCCGATCAGCTTCTCACCCTCATAGTATCTTCCGATGCACAGTACGCTGGAATCCCAGGTCTCGATCGTCCACATATCCGCATTTGCCATAAACACTTTTTCACTCTGGCGGATATGTTCCAGCTGATTCAGCCGTGCAAACATCTTTCCTTCTACCGTCTCAGGGTCCAAGATCTGTGCAGCCAGGTCCCACTTCATGGCACCGCGGTGAATATATCTGGAATCGTCTGCTTTATGCGGGTCCTCCTTATAAGTATAATCATTTACCTGACCGATCTCGTCTCCGCTGTACAATACCGGAATTCCGGACTGCATAAACATATAAGCATGAAGCATCACATCAAGCTGGATTGCTTTTTCCATCGCCTCCGGATTCTGCTCAAAGCCTGCTTTTTCAATCCCACATAAGGATGCCGTGGTACCGCAGAAACGTGCATCTCCCGTAATCGGGTCTGCATTGTATAGCTCTCCGCGGCTGTTGCTGTTTCCGGCATAGCCCAGGAAATAATCGTTCAGATACTGTTTATGCGGGCGCTCTTCCATACCGTCTTCCTTCAGAGTCGCATAATCCAGTCCCCAGCCAATATCGTCATGACAGCGCAGATAATTCAGGAATACATAATCCTTCGGCAGATGGCTCACGATATCAAGCTGTTTTTTCAGAAGTTTCACATCCCTGGTCGCCACCGTGTGCCAGGTAGTGGCCATGGTCGTCACATTATACAGCATATGGCATTCCGGTTTTTCTACGGTTCCGAAATAGGGAACGACCTTCTCAGGCTCCATGACAACTTCTCCCAAAAGAAGAACGCCCGGGCACACGATCTCACAGATCATTCTCATCATACGCACGATCGTATGTACCTGAGGCAGATTTCTGCACTGTGTATTCAGTTCCTTCCAGATATACGGAACCGCATCAATACGGATAATATCGACGCCCTTATTCGCCAAAAACAGGAAATTATACATCATTTCGTTGAACACGCGCGGATTCTTATAATTCAGATCCCACTGGTACGGATAGAATGATGTCATCACAAAATGTCCCGCGTCGGGAAGCCAGGTAAAATTGCCCGGTGCCGTCGTCGGGAATACCTGCGGTACCGTTTTTTCATACATCGCCGGAATCGAATAATTATCATAGAAGAAATACCGACTCATGTACTCGCCTTCACCCTGGCGTGCTCTTCTTGCCCACTCATGATCCTCGGAGGTATGATTCATTACAAAATCCATGCAGACACTCATGTTCTTCTTGTGACATGCGGCTGTCAGGCTTTCAAGATCCTCCATCGTGCCCAGGTTTTCTTTCACTTTTCTAAAATCAGAAACCGCATATCCACCGTCTGACTTCCCGTCTGTTGTATCCAGGAACGGCATCAGATGGATATAGTTTACATTGTTCTTCTCCAGATAATCCAGCTTCGACTCCACACCCTTCATATTTCCTGCGAAATTATCGATGTAGAACATCATGCCCAGCATATCATTCTTTCTATACCAGTCCGGATCTGCCTCACGCTTTTTATCGGAAGCCTTCAGCTCCTGATTACGCTCACCGTAAAAGCAATACAGATTATCGCACAGTTCGGCAAACATAGAGTCATTTCCATATAATTCCGTGTAAAGCCATTTCAATTCATCAAAATGCCTGTCAAATCTCTTCTTATAGGTCTCATTTTCCTGAGCCTTAGATATTTCTTCTTTTTCTGCTTCCGCTGCAGATGCTTGTGCCTCTCTTTCCGGCTCAGTCACTTTTTCTTCTTGTTCAGCCATTGCTTCTGCTGTTACAGATTCACTTTCCATTGCTTCTGCTACTACAAATTCACTTTCTTTCGGCTGAATTTCCTCTTCTGCTGTTTCAAGCTTCTCTTCCTTTGTTACAGCTTCCGGTTTCGCAATCTTTTCTTCCACTTCCGGCTGAGCCGTCTTTTTTGTTGCCGCTTTTGCAGCTTTTTTTATTGCCTGTTTTCTGGTTTTCCTTGCCATTGTACATCCCTCGCATAATATGTGTAATCGATTTCACATCAATAGTAACATATCTGTATCGAAACAGCAATTTTTTTATTCCGGAAATTTTCCACAAATTTTATATTGCTTTTTTATTCAAACTGCAAAAATCCTTCCGGCTGTCCGCCTATCACTCCAGTAATTCCCTGTGAATCAGATATCTGCCATATCTATAATCACGCCTTTGGCGCACCGCGGGATATGGAACTCTCTCCGTATTTCTTTCGTATCTCTTCCATCGCTTTTCCCAGTTTCCGGTGTCTCTCCGCTTTCTTTTGCTCCTTAATCTCCTCCGGCGTGGGGAGGTCAAATAAACTGAGCTGCTGAGGTTCTCCTGCGCCCACCAGCTTGGATGTGCGGACGCCCAGCAGGCGGATCGGCTCCCCGCTCCACAGCTCCGCAAATAATTCACACGCTGCTTCGTATAAGGTCTCATCTTCATCGGACGCCCGCATAAGCTGCTTCTGATGGGAAGCGGTCTGAAAAGTGCTGTATTTAATCTCCACACTTACCATGTACGCCTTCTGCCCGGCTTTTCTGAGTCTTCCTGCCACACTTTGAGACAGTTCGAAAAGAACCTTCTGCGCCTCTTCTTTGGTCGTCACATCCCTCGGAAGCGTCGTGGAATTCCCGATCCCTTTTGCCGCCGTTTCCTCCGACTGCACCGGAGAATCATCGATCCCGTTGGCAAATTCCCACAACATACGGCCATGGCTTTTCAGATGCAGCTCCAGAAGCTTCGGATCTGTCTGCGCCAACTCTCCTATGGTACGGATTTCCAGTTTTTGCAGCGTATCCACACTCGAGTGACCTGCCATAAAAAGCTCCCACACCGGAAGAGGCCACATTTTCTGCTGTATTTCCTCCGGGAACAAAGTGTGTACCCGGTTGGGCTTTTCAAAATCCGACGCCATTTTTGCCAGCAGTTTATTACTGGATATCCCGATATTTACGGTAAAACCGAATTGCTCATATACTCTGTCTTTGATTTCAAATGCGGCAGTGACAGGGGACGGAAACCGATCTGCGATTCCGGTAAAATCCATGTAACATTCATCCACACTCACTTGCTCTATTTCCGTGGTATAGGTGTGAAGAAAATTCATTAATTTTCGACTGTATTCACGATACAGGGTATGGTTCGGCGGCTCCATATGGAGCCCCGGACATTTACGCATGGCATTTACCACCGGCTCCCCGGTGCAGATGCCGAATTTCTTGGCAGGAAGCGATTTTGCCAGCACGACACCATGGCGGGATTCCTTGTCCCCGCCTATAATCGCCGGTATGGTCCGTATATCAAGCTCGGCGCCGTGTGCAAGCTGCTCCACCGCCGTCCAGCTCAGGTATGCGGAATTAACATCGATATGGAAAATGATTCGCCGCATAAGATCTGCCTTTCACACCACTAAGTTTCTATTTTCTCCACTGTCTTTTCGTCTGAAACACAAGAGGCTTCCTGGCTAAAGAAACATTTCAAGGACTATGTCACCATAGTCCTTGAATATGATGTCAGCACAATGCTGCCAACGCCCTCTCGCTATCTGATCATATCAGACATTTCCTTAATAGTATTCTACCAAGCGCGTCATTTTTGTCAATCATTTTCACAGATTTAATCCGCGTATCTGGCACCGTATTCCCATCTGGAAACTGCCTGCCGGGTAACAGATATCTGTTCTGATTAAGAAAAGAAAGAAGCACCCCACAGAATCTATGTAAGCCAAATGGTAACATGCGCGATAAGAATACATTATTAAAAAAATATAAATTTCAAAACAAACCCCTGACAATCTGATATAATCTGATATCATGCACATATAGATTATCCAATATCATTCGCCGTCAGATCAGCGAATGTTATCACTATGTACATTACACCGCAAACTGCCCAAAAGCAAGACGTGCAAAAGGAGATACAACACATGCTTCAAATTCAACATATTTGCAAGAAATACGTCACCGGAAATCTGGTCCAGAACGCGCTTAACGATGTCAGCCTGAACCTCCGGGACAACGAATTCGTTGCGATCCTGGGACCAAGTGGTTCCGGCAAGACGACGCTTCTTAATATTATCGGCGGCCTGGACCGCTATGACAGTGGTGATCTGATTATTAACGGCATTTCCACAAAGGAATATAAAGACCGGGACTGGGATTCTTACCGCAACCATACGATTGGTTTTGTGTTCCAGAGCTATAATCTGATCCCTCATCAGACGCTTTTATCGAACGTGGAACTGGCACTCACCATTTCCGGTATCGGGAAAGCCGAGCGGCGGCAGCGGGCGAAAGAAGCGCTGGAAAAGGTCGGGCTCGGCGACCAGGTAGAAAAGCGTCCGAACCAGCTCTCCGGCGGACAGATGCAGCGTGTGGCGATCGCCCGTGCGCTGGTCAACAATCCGGACATTTTATTGGCAGACGAACCGACCGGAGCGCTGGACAGCGATACCAGTGTTCAGGTTATGGATTTATTAAAAGAAGTCGCAAAAGACCGACTGGTCGTTATGGTTACACACAATCCGGAGCTCGCCGAGCAGTATGCTACCCGCATTGTCAAACTCCGTGACGGGAAAATTCGTTCCGATTCCAACCCGTTTCTCATTGATGAGACAACACTTGCCGCACCCGAGCACAGGAATATGGGGAAGTCCTCCATGTCTTACCTTACTGCGCTTTCTTTAAGCTTTAACAACCTGCGGACTAAAAAGGCCCGGACACTTCTGACTGCTTTCGCCGGCTCCATTGGCATTATCGGCATTGCACTGATTCTGTCCCTCTCCACGGGTGTAAACAACTATATAAAATCTATAGAAGAAGAAACCTTGTCCGAGTATCCTCTGCAGATCACGAGCACCGGATTTAACTTAAGTTCCATGATGGCATCCAACATGGGCGTAGCCCGCGATAAGGAAAGCTCTTCCGGCGACGATGAAATCAATGTCATCCAGATGGTTTCGAACATGTTTTCCACTATGGATTCCAACGATTTGAAATCACTAAAAAAGTATCTTGAAAGTGAAAAAAGCGGAATTAAACCGTATACCAATTCCATTGAATACAGTTACAACGTAACACCGCAGATTTACCGCCAGGATGAGGATACCGTCCATAAGGTTAACCCGGACAGCTCTTTTGACGCTCTTGGAATCGGTTCTTCCGCCAGTTCCAGCAGCCTGATGTCCTCCATGATGAGTACCAACGTCTTCTATGAGTTGCCATCAAATCCGGCGCTTTACAAGGACCAGTATGATATAAAAGCCGGACGCTGGCCAAAACAATATAATGAATGTGTTGTTGTCCTGAGTCATTCCGGCAGCATCAGCGATTTTCTGCTGTACACTCTGGGACTTCGGGATTCTATGGAACTTGACGATATGATCCGGCAATTTATGAATGGAGAAGATGTAGAAACTCCCGAAGATATCGGCACCTATACCTATGACGATATTCTGAACTCTTCATTTAAACTGGTAAACAGCTCCGATTATTACGAATATGACAGCCAATATCAGATTTGGAAAGATAAAACGGATAACAAAGGATATATGAAAAATCTGGTCGAGAACGGCGAAGATATAAAAATTGTCGGTATCGTTCAGCCCTCGGAAGATGCCAAAGGACTGCTTCTGACTACCGGGATTTACTATCCGGACTCCTTGACCACACATATCATAGAAGAAGCAAATAAGAGTGAAATTGTTCAGGATCAGCTTGCAAAACGCGATACCAACGTCTTTACAGGCGAAGCCTTTGGAGAAGAAAACAGCAGCGATTTTGATACGGATTCCTTATTTACAGTGGACACTTCTGCCCTGGAAAAAGCGTTCGGATTTGATACAAGTGCTTTAAGCAGTTTGTCCGGATCTATGGATTTGTCCAATGCATTTAATGTAAACGGCAATACTTTCGATATGTCCGGTATGATTGACCTGAAAACAATTAATCTGACCCTTCCTGATATGCCCGCCATCAGCATGAGTGACCTCATGGACAGTGTAAAACTCACTGCTTCTGCCGATGACGTAAAAAATCTGGTATCGAATCTCCTTGCCGGATATCAGGATTATGTCAAACAGCACCCGGAGGCCGATTATTCCCATCTGGTCACTGATTTTCTGGGCTATCTGAAGACTTCGGAAGCACAACAGATTCTATCCGATAACATGAAGGCCATTCTGGAATCCACCGGAAACATCACTGTTTCCAAAGAACAGTTGCAGCAGCTTGTAACAGAAGTCATGGCAGGCTACCAAAGCTACGCTGCCGAAAAAGGCTATACAGACCCTGACAAATTTGATGAGTATCTGCTGGAATATCTAACAAGCGGCGCCGCACAGTCTGTTCTAACGAGCTGGGCAGAGAAAAATTTCCACATCAGTGAAAATGTGACCATTACTCAGGCACAGCTTGAAAAGCTGGCGCAAGACCTGGCAGATGGATATCAGACTTATGTAGCAGCAAACGGACTGGCAGACCCCTCACGAATGGGCGAGCATTTCCTTGCTTATCTGAGAACAGATGCAGCAAAAAAGATTCTCTCCTCCGGCATTACCAATATGGTAGACACCACAGAGCTGGAGAAACAAATTACCAGTTCCATCGAAGGCTATATGCAGAGCGCATTTACCTCTTATGGAACCGCAATTTCCGCTGCCCTCGAAAGCCAGATCACTTCCGCCATGCAGCAAATGATGAACCAGATTTCGGGAAATCTGGAAACGGTGATGACACAGGCTATGAGCCAGATCGGAACCAGCCTGCAGAATGCGATAAAAATTGACGCGGACGCATTTGCCAGTGCTTTCAGCATGAACATGGATGGGGAATCTCTGAAAGAGCTGATGATGTCCATGAACACCGCTTCCAATGTCTCTTATGAAAATAATTTAAATACACTTGGATATGCCGACTTTAGTGAGCCAAGCGAAATCGACATCTATCCCGTTGACTTCGAAAGCAAAGAACAGGTTGTGAAAGTCCTGGACGATTACAATGACCAGATGGCGGCAGCCGGAAAAGACGATCAGGTCATCACTTACACCGATGTAGTGGGAACGCTCATGTCCTCCGTAACAGATATCATTGATATCATCAGCTATGTACTGATCGCGTTCATAGCGATTTCCCTTGTGGTTTCTTCCATTATGATCGGGGTCATCACCTACATCAGTGTATTGGAACGCAAAAAGGAGATTGGTATCCTGCGTGCGATTGGCGCATCCAAGAGGAACATTTCACAAGTGTTCAATGCTGAGACCGGAATCATCGGGTTATGCGCGGGGCTGATCGGAATCGGGCTTTCCCTTCTGCTTTTAATTCCGGGCAATGCCCTGATACATCATATTGCAGAAACAAATGATGTAAGTGCCGTACTTCCTGTAATCCCGGCAATCGTGCTGATCATATTGAGCGTGGTACTTACACTCATCGGCGGACTGATCCCGTCAAAGAAAGCCGCAAAGAGCGATCCGGTGACAGCACTCAGAACAGATTAAAGCCGATGATCGAGGCCAGGCCCTTTCGTCCCTTGTTCCCTGTGGACGTATCTTCCAGGAATTGGTGAAAAAAAGATAGTCCAGGACAGGGGACATTGCGGCTCATACGAGTCACAATGTCCCCTGTCTTTTCAATTAATTTTAAAGCTTTTGAAAAATGTTTTTCGCCCCAACTGCAATCACCAGTGAAACCACTCCTGCAAACAGGATCACAGCAAATTCAAATCCCCTGCAGACTTCAAACAAAACGCCATATAATGCATTTCCCAACGGCTGCGCACACATGGAAACCGTATAAATCACGGCGATCACCTTGCCAATCAAATTCTGCGGAGTCTCAGACTGAACAAAAGAAATCATCTGTACGGTAAATATCGTCGAAAATACCATAATAAAGAAACAGCATACCGTCATCACAATATAGTTCATGAAGCCAGATGTAGACAATACCAAGGCTGCTCCCATCGGAAACGCACACGCGGAACAGGAAATTACCAGATTTCCTGCTTTATCTGTTGCCAGTTTATCTGCAAAAACACCGGCACAAATGCCGCCGGCAAGTCCCCCCGCCGCCAGCGCCCCTTCCGCAAACCCATAAAGTCTGCTCGCCTGTGCGGCCCCAAACTCCAATACCTCGGTTATCATATAAGGCATTCCTACAATGATCATCGAAGATAAAAACAGATTAATTCCACAGGTTACAAGTAGTACTTTACCGATAGCAGGCTTATCGATCCGTATAAACCGAATACTCTCGACAAAATCTGTTTTCACGATCTTCCATATTCCCCCGTCGGCGGCCTGCTTCACATATGGAATCTTAATAAATATTTCCATAACCGCCGACATGACAAAACATATCATACAAGTCCATAACACTGGTTTTAATCCGTATATGCTGTATAAAATCCCTCCCAGTACGGGACCCATAAGAGACGCAAAAGAACTGATCGTATTGATAATAGAATTTGCAGCCATAAAATTTTCCTGGCTTACCAGCGCCGGCACACTTGCCTGAACGGACGGCTGATAAGCGCCGGAAATACCATATAAGAGCATCAATACAACGGTCACCATTGGAACGACATCTCCTTCATTTAAAAGTAAAGTAAATGTCACAATGACCACCGCCGTAAAAAAGTCCAATATCACCATAATATTTCTTTTATTTACCCGGTCTGCAACGATCCCTCCTATTGGCGATAATAAGATTGCAGGAATGAATGCACAGGCTGTAACTGCTCCATAAAGTGCCGAGGAGCCCGTTTGATTTAATAAATATAGTGGTAATGCAAACCTGATCGCAGCGTTACCAAACAGCGAAATAATCTGACCGATCACTACTAACGTAAAATCTTTTGAAAACAATTTTTTATCCATTCTTCAGACCTCCATCATTTAAATACCGCACGTTGGTATGTATATGTTTAAAATATATCTGCCCTTTCCAGGGCAGATGTTTATTTGTTCTTCTGATAAATCGCCGCGAGTTCCTGCAATCGATCTAACATTTCCTTATCCACCACATCTAAGCCAAATCCCTTCAACATCTGACTAAATACCATGAACTTACGATAAGACTCTTCCTCTGTACTATCAAATATCATAGGATTCATCCAGACATTTGCCGTCAATGTGATCAGCTCTGCCAGCTCTTCCGGATACTCCGTCCGTATAGAGCCGTCCGCAATCCCCTGTCTGATTATTGGTAAAATATATTTCGGCGCAGACTCTTCCATTGTTTCGGTCAAAAGACTGAAAAGCAGTTTCGGATTCTTGCCAAAGTTAGGAGCTGCTGTAAAGATATCGTCCTGTACCGGCCGGTTGATCGATTCTTTAAAAAGTATTTTTAATTTTTCTTTTCCACTCATATCAGAACGATCGCGTATCCTGGCAAGCATCTCATTAGAATCCGCCGTCATCCTGTCTGTAACAGCGGCCAAAATATCCTCTTTTGACTTAAAATGATGGTAGATCGCACCTTTGCTGAGCCCTCCCAAATGATCAATAATATCCTGAATGGAAGTATGCTCATACCCCTTCTCCATAAATAATCGAAAAGCGACGTCCAATATCAAATTGACAGTCTCTTCCGGGTGTTTATTTCTGGCCATATTCTTCTTACCTCCAAACATACTAATGGTATGTTTTCATGTTATCATACCGTTAGTATGTTTGTCAAGGGTAATCTGTACTTTAAAGCCACCAGACCTTCCATGTCCGAAGGAAACGCTTCCCCCGTGCACTTCGGCAATCTGTTTCAAACTCAAACTTCGCACTTGAAAAAATGCCTGTGCACCTTGAAAATTCAATAAAAACTGGCAATAAAATAGCATGAAACCATCTGGTTTGGTATAATTGAGTTGTCCAAAAACAATTAAAACC